>ERZ651776.1059-NODE-1059-length-34892-cov-6.297314_pt1 | contig 34892 bp, 27 predicted proteins | sample MGYA00514761_ERZ651776 | MGnify/ENA metagenome assembly ERZ651776
TCAATTCGCGACGGCGAGGCTCTCATGAAAAGCTGGTTTCTTGAAATGTTCAAACAAGGCGTGCAGAGTTCTCCGGTACACTTCTTTCTAAAAAAGGACGTGTTCGTTCGGTTCAAAGCCTTTCGCGCGTCAGGGCTTCCTACACATTTTTCCGTCGATGATTTTGACATGCGCAGACTTTATGCGCTGTATGCCACGCGGTTTGAAAAGGTCTATCTACTTCCCTTGGAAACGCTGTCCGAGGGTAAGGTATTGCAAGATGTTTTCGCGCTGAACGCAGATCAGACAACCACGTTGCGGGCACAAATGAAGGCGGCCAAACGCGAGAATGTAGCGTATTCTGCCCGTGGGGTGCAGTTGGTTTTGCTGAAAGAAAAGATCGTCCGGATATTTGGGCTTACCGGTTTCAACGTAATGCCCTTGGATCAAATTTTAGATGACCTTGATCCGGAAAAATCGAAAATTCTTGCCGAAACGCAAAGATTTGACCGGTTGAAGTTTTCGAGCCTTTCCTACCAGAACAAGCGAAGAGCATTTGCACGCAAGCTTAGGAGAAAGATAGGGTACTGGTTCAGTATCCGTTTCTTTATCGAGCGTATTTTGGATACCTATTTTCCGTATAAGCCCTATCAACTGCCCGACGGCATTTATCGCAACGAAGAATTGAATGCGAAGAACCGAGAGTTCTGTGCAGATGTGATCCGTGAGCAACGCGAAAGCGCGACAGGCTATGTGCCGCCCGGCGTTCTGCTGCCTCAGGGTAAAACCGCCAATCACGAGCCCGCCATATGACGCTTCGGATCGCGTTTGTGACTGCGGAACTGTTCACCCAAGCATCCGGCGTCCGTGTGGTTGTCGAAAGCCTGTCCAGAGAGCTTGCTGCACTTGACCATGAAACCTGCGTTTTCGGGGTGACATCGGATGGATCGCCAGACGAGGTGCCAGAGTGGTGGCGCGGCGCGAAAACCCAAGCGTTCTCAGCGCAACTTATCAAAAGCTTTGGGTTTTCCACCCAAATCTGTGCGCAAGTGGCCCGGTTCAAACCCGATATCATTCACGTCCACGGCATCTGGACGTTTGCCAGCATCGCTGGCCTGCGGTTGAAACGCGCCACGGGTGCGCCGCTGATCATCTCGCCCCATGGGGCGCTTGCTGGCGCGTCGTTCAAACAATCACCGCAGAAAAAGCGCCTCGCCATGGCGTTTTATCAGCGCAAATCTCTGTTGGCCGCAGATGGTTTTCACGTCACCTCTGACGCAGAAGCACAAGAAGTGTTGGGTATTGCGCCAAACGCATATGTGCAGGTCATCCGTAATGGGGTCGATGTTGGTGCCGCTCGGATCAGACCCATGGAGACGCGCAAGAAAAGGGTATTGGCGTTGTGCCGGTTGGAACCGAAAAAGGGTCTTGAGAACCTGATTGCAGCTTGGAAGCAGATGGCGCGGCATCGGCCCGATTGGGTCCTTGAGGTGCGCGGGCCTGACCGCAACGGCTATTTGAACCACCTCAAAGCGCTTGCAGCCACGTGTGTGGACGGCCAGATAACCTTTAGCGGGTCAGTTTTTGATGCGGAACGCGATGCGGTGATGGCCGATAGCAAGCTTTTCATGCTGCCCTCAGAGAATGAGAATTTCGGCCTAACGGTGGCCGAGGCGTTGAGCGTTGGAACCCCCGTGATTGCTGCGACCGGGACACCGTGGTCGGGGCTGGTCGATCAGGGTGCCGGCTGGTGGACAGACAATCGCCCAGAGACCATTGCGCACGCATTGCTTCATGCGACAAGCCTGCCGGATGCAACGCTGGAAGCGATGGGTCAGCGCGGGCAGGACTGGATGCTTAGAAGTTTTCGATGGAACGATATCGCATCGGAAGTGGTCAACTTTTATAACGACATCAGCGGGTGCACCGCACAGGTCCAACCTTCTGCGATGGGGCTTTGTCGATGAACGGCAGGTTTGCTGATCTTGTCAAAGCGGTCGTTGTCTATTCTCCGCGCAAATCCATTTCGTTGTTTGGTCTTTATCTGCTTGCCGCGGCGTTAGAAGGGGCAGGCATCGCACTGTTCATTCCCTTTTTCGCGGTGATGATCGGCGGGCAAACTGCTGCAAGCCGTCCGCCCAGTGTGCTGGATCACTGGCTGGGGGTGGGGCAAACATCCCAATGGATCCTTGTTCTATTTTGTGTGATCTTTGTGGTCACGATCATCTTGCGGGCGATTGTATCGAAGCATCGGGATGAGGCAGCTTTTAAACTGTCGACCTATTTTTCGGACCAGTTACGGGTCGATTTGCTGGGCAATCTTGCGCAGGTGCGCTGGTCATTCATGGCTGGCCTGAAGCAGGCGTATGTCGAAAACATGCTGATATCCGAAATCGTCAGAGTTAAGTCTGCTGTCACCTTGATGGGCTTGGCGCTGGTCGATGTGACCTTGCTGGTCTGCTACGGCACGATCCTTGTGTATCTGTCACCCGTGCTTGCGGTTGCGATTATCCTGGCGGTTTCGGTCCTGTTTCTATGGCTCCGCCCGATCATGCGAAAGGCTCAGGATTTGGGGCGCGGCGTGACGCAAACGGGTCAGGCGCTGCATACGATCACCAGTGAATTCCTGCAAAACCTCAAGACAGCCAAGGCGCAGCAGCTTGAAGCCCGATATGTCTTCTTTTTTGAAAAAGCAGTCAAAGCGTCGCAGCACAAGAGCCTTGATTTCAAGCAGCGCCAGCTTTCGACGGGCGTGTTTCTTCAAGGGGTTATGGCAGGGTTGATCGGTCTTCTTTTACTCACCGGCACCTTTTTGACCCAAACCCCGCCCGAGTTCTTGTTGCTGATCATCCTTCTACTCGCGCGGCTGACGCCGATCCTTCAGCGGCTCAACCAGAATGTTCAATCGATCGAGAACCTGTTGCCGGCTTATGATGCCCTGCGGGCTTTTAGCCGTGACTGCGCTGCGGCTCAAAACCATGCACTGCCCGCTATTCAATTTGAAAATCCTCATGGCGGGTCGGACGATCCGGGCTGCTTGTTGCGCTTCAAAGGTGTTTCTTTTGCTTTTGATCCCGAAACACCATTGTTGTGCGACGTAGATCTGGACGTGAAGATCGGCGAATTCATCGCCATCACGGGCCCTTCAGGTGCGGGCAAGACCACGTTGATTGATCTTGCCTTGGGCCTGTATCAGCCGCAATCGGGACAGATAAACCACTTTGAAACCACCGCCACCCCTGCGGTGGGGCGCGGTTACCTTAATCAGATATCCTACATCCCGCAGCAAACGTTCTTGGCAAATATGACAATCCGCGAAAACCTGCTCTGGGTTCAGGGCGATGCGACCGACGCTGAAATTGACAACGCCTTACAGCTTAGCGGGTCTGCGAATTTCGTCGGCGCGTTGCCCCAAGGGCTAGAGACCGTGGTCGGGGACCGTGGCAATCGATTGTCCGGCGGGGAACGTCAACGGATCAGTCTGGCGCAAGCGCTGCTGCGGCGGCCCCGCTTGGTCATTTGCGACGAAGGGCTGAACGCCATCAGTCAGGACGATCTTGGCCCTTTGCTGGCCAGTTTGCGCAAAGCGGACCCAAATATGGCCTTCATTTATGTGACGCATCGGTTGTTTGATACGCATCTGATGGATAGGGTATTTCATGTTTCTGGGGCGTCGCTGACTGAAATACACCCGCACGAAGCAAGACTTGCTGAGGTGTGACACACAGGGACGCATGACAAATTGAAGATGATCGGAAGTTACATTGATCCTGCTTGTTAACGGCAAAAGCCACAGTGGCGCCAAACCTATTTTGCCCATGTCATTGCTGGCCGTCGCGGCAACATTCGAAGGAAAATTGCCCTACGAAATCGTCGACGCCAATCATCTGGTCGATCCCATCGAAACCCTGACCCAAAAGGTTGTGGAAACCGGCGCGCGTATCCTTGCCCTGACGGTGATGCCCGGTCCGCAAACCGCGAGTTCGTTTGAAATCACCCTTGCGCTCAAACTGCGCTTTCCTGATCTGATTGTGGTCTGGGGTGGGTATTTCCCCACGATGTACCCGCGCGCCGCGATGAGCTGCCCCGCAGTGGATTACGGGCTAAAGGGGTATGTGAACGGCGATTTGGGCGCATTTTTGCAAAGCGTTCTGGATGGAACGCCTGATCTTTCTTATCCCAACCTGATCTACCGCGACCCACAAGGCGAGGTCGTTCAGAATAGGATGTCCAAGCTTGTCGACATCAACTCTCTGCCCGAATTCCCTTACAAAGCGCTCGACATGGAGTTTTACATGCGGCCCACGTTTTTGGGCACGCGCACGATCGGGCATCACATCAGCCTTGGCTGCCCGTTCAAATGTGGCTTCTGTGGCGTTGTCAGTATGGTGAATGGTAAAACGTCGGCTGAAACGCCTGATCTTGGTGCGCGCGGGGTTGCGCGGCTGGTTGAAGAATATGGCGCGAATGCCATCGAATTCCACGACAACAATTTTTTTCTGGGCGAGGCGCGCACAAGGTCTTTTTGCGATCAAATTGCGCATCACAAGATCAAATGGTGGGCCTATGGGCGCGGCGATACCTTGCTGAAATATTCCGAAGAAACCTGGGCTTCGATGGCGGCAAGTGGGTTGAAAATGGTCTATATCGGGGCTGAAACAGGATCTGACGCGACCTTGAAAAAGATGAACAAGGGCGGCAAGCAAACTGTCAACGGTATCTTGCAACTTGCTGAAACGATGCGAAGATTCGACATTGTGCCCGAGTTTTCGTTCATTATTGGCAACCCACCGGACCCAGTCACGGATATGGATGAGACGCTTGAATTCATCAAGAAGATCAAGGTGATCAATCCGGCCTCGGAAATCATTTTGTATTCCTACACGCCTGTCCCGCAAGAGGGGGAAATGCTGCAAAGTGCCGAAGATGCGGGTTTTGTCTTCCCAAGCGAGATCGAGGAATGGTCGTCAGAGCACTGGCAGCGCATTTGTCAGCGCCGCGACGGAGAGTTGCCTTGGATCACCGACAAGATACGGCGCAAGCTGCGTAACTTCCGACTGGTGATCGACAGCACCTACCCTACGGTTACGGATCAAAACCTAAGTCCGATGAAGCGCACAATCCTGCGCACGGCGGGGCGCTGGCGTTTTGCCACAAATTTCCATTACGGGCCTTATGAGCTGCGCTTGTTAAACAAATTGATCCCCTATCAGCGACCGGAAACTGCGGGATTTTGATGTCGATCAGGCAGGGGGCGAGGTTCGCGTTGGTCAATATGCAGTCGGCGCGCCCCGGCGATGATCTGCTCGCCACCACCAAGGCTTACTTTCACGCGCATAGCCTTGCCAAGGCATTGGTCGCATTGGGGTATCAGGTCACGCTTTATCAGGCTTTCGACGGGCACCAACGCCAGAAAATCGCAGGCGTCGATGTTTGTGGATTTCCTCTCGCAAAGGTCGAACGCAATCGTTCAAAAAGCTGGGTGACCCGGGTTTTGGGTCTAGAGACGGCAAGCCCGCCGGACTGCGCCGCCCTGATTACGTACCTTGCGGCTGACACGCCCGAGATCCTCCATGTTTTTGGCATTTCAGAATGGGTGGTACATCAACGCGTGACCCGGTGGGCCAAGAATGCCGGCTGTCTGGTCAGTTGTTCAGATCACGGCGGTGTCCCGTCGCGCCATCCGGTCCGGCGGATGCGTCAGAAACACGCGCTGCGGTGGACCGATGTGTTTTTCACCCCCTCTGCCGAGCGTAAACAGATGTGGCGCGGCAGCGGGTTTTTTGCCGCACAGCAGCGGTTCAAGGTTCTTCCAGAGATTTCGACGACTTTCGCGTTGGGCTCACAAGAACTGGCGCGGCAGGAAACAGGTATAACGGGTGACCCTGTCGTGATTTCGACATCGAACCTGATAGACAGAAAGCGCCCGATCCTGATGCTTGATAGCTTCGATCGTCTTTTGGAGGATTGGCCAGACGCGCAGCTTTATCTGTATTTCACGGAAGCCACGCTGCTGCCAGAGGTCAAACATCGGATGTCCCAATCGCAAAATCTATCCAGCGCAGTTACACTTTGCGGATCGGTGCCGCATGACAAGATGGAGGCCGTCTATAACAGCGCGGATATTTTCTTTTTAACCAGCACCTATGAAACCGGGCCGATCTCGCTGGGCGAGGCGCTTGCATGCGGCGCGTTATGCGCCTGTACGGCGCTTCCCTCAATCCAACGTATTACTGAGCAAGATCAATCGGTTAAATGTGTTCTTTTCTCGCAAACCGCCGACGCTGTCGAGATTGCTGAACAGATGGCCCCCATGAAACAGCATGTCTCGGAAACGGCCCGTTTGCGCCAACGGAACTACTTCGACAAATACCTCAGCTACGATGTGATGGCGCGGGCGATGGTGTCCGAACTTGGCGCGCTTTTACATCAACAGAGGGTCTGAATGCGTATTGCAATTGTCACCAAGGGGTTTGCCCAAAGCAATAATGACTGGTCCTTGCCGCCGTTGATCGATTTTGTCCGGTCCATTTCGGGAACGGTGGATGTCGATATTTATGCGATGTATTACCCGTTCGAGACACGCGATTACCATATCTTCGGCGCGCGCGTCTTGTCCTTTGGGCTAGGGCGATACGGACGGTTCCGCAAACGCATGGGGTTGGGCACCGTTGAAAACAGGTTGATCGCAGAGCATCAGAAGACACCATATGATTTGGTTCATGCGATCTGGGCCGACACGCCGGGACAGGTGGCAGCGCGTGCGGCAAAGCGCCTTGATTTGCCTTTGATCACAACGCTTTATGCAGGCGAAGCCGTTTGGATTGACCAAATTGGCTATGGCGCGCACAAGGGCGCGATGAACAAAGGGCGGCTTTCGCGTGTCCTGCGGCAGTCGAACGCAATGACCTGCGGATCGGACAGCTTGGCCAAGCGGTTGGGCGGGCGCGATGGCCCAACGCCGCAAACAATCCCCTTTGGTTTGGATCCTACACTGTTTTCGCCGACGGGCCCGGCGGTGACCCTAAAGGGCAAGACACGTATCCTGACGGCCGCGTCGCTGACCCCGGTCAAAGGGCTTGACATTATTCTTACCGCGCTGCGGGGTCTGGCAGACCAATCACCGGCGCTGTTGGATGGTGTGCATTGGCATTTGGTCGGGCCGGATGCCTATTCGCGCCAGACACGCGACGCGTTGAACCAGCAGATTGGCGCATTGCCCGTCACGCTGCACGAGGCGCAACCCCATTGGGAGATGCCGCAATGGTACCGCGGGGCGGATTTGGTGGTGCAAGGCAGTTGGTTCGAGAGCCAGTGTTTCGCTGCGATGGAACCTGCAGCCTGCGGGACGCCGGTGATCGGCACCTCGGTGGGAATTTTACCTCAGATGGTATCGCAAGATTGGCGATGTGAACCGGGGAGTGTTGATGCAATGCAAAACTTGCTGAAAACAACGCTAGAAAACCGCGCGGGATGGGAAGGCGAGTCTGAAAACCAACGGGCTTGGGTCTTGGGCAACGCAACGCTGGACGCGGCTAGAGAAGCATTCTTAGCGCTTTACGCTCGGGTCGCTGCAGGGCACGTTTCGGTTCGCTGAAACACAAGCAAACTATGATCACCCAGTTTGGAAAACGGCCAGACCCGCCCAATCTTTTGATCCAGCCAATAGGCGATACGCAACAGCTTTGGACGTTTCTGAAAGCTTTGGTAAAGCTCGCTTGGGGGCAGGAAGACACCGATGGGGGCAGTCTCTTTTAGCTCAAAGTCTTTTGAGAACGCTTTGGTGAGGTCTTTGACCGATGGCAACTGAACTGCCAGCGTGCTGCCGTCTTCCAATTTCGCGGCACCGTGTTTGCGCCAGCGGCGCGTCAGGTTTTTCCGGTTCATCAAAGCAAGGCCCAAGATAAATTCAGATAGGCACCAGCGGTTGATGATCACGATGAACACAACCGTGCCTGGGCGCATCAGCGGTGCAATCCGGTTGGCGAAGCCCCCCAAATCACAGATGCAGTTCACCGCGCCAAAGTTTGAAAACACCATGTCGTAGGGTCCGTGTTCCGTCAAAACCTGCGGAGGCGGTGCATCGGCATTCCAAATTGCAAAATGTCCGTGATCTGGCCCAATGCGGTTTCGCGCGACCTGTAACATCTCGGTTGATGGATCAGTGGCCATCACAAAATGACCCTTCGCTGCGAAATGCGCAGCGTCTACGCCCGTGCCGCAGCCAATCTCAAGAATACGCGCTTGTGAGGGCAAATAAGCTGCGGCCTTTGCGTGAATGTGATGGCGCAAATGCTGCGTGATGGGTTGGTTCGAAAACCGGTCGTCATAGTCTTGTGCAACCTCGTCAAAAGCTGCGTTGGTCATGCTTCAACCTCGTGACGCCTGCGCCAGATGTTCAGCCGGTGGCGGTAGGTCTGGAGCACCAGTTTCGGCAGTTTTGCCACCCCTGAAAGACCTGTCTTGCGGACACGGGTCAGTTGGACTTCGGCCTGTATCCATGCCTCTATGGATTTGTAATACAGTCGCGAATGGCGCCCCTTTATTTTGGCATCCCGTTCCGTTGTGCTTGCCCAATCGCCTTGCAAAACAAGCCGATCCGCGACCTGATCGTAATAGGGCGTGCCCTTGATCGGATAGGAAAGCGTTGACAGCACATCGTCGGGCAATGCGGTCTTAAGGTGCTGGACGGTCGCCGAAATGTCCTCAAAAGTTTCGCCCTCATAGCCGACCATGATAAAGGTGCCGGCGCGGATGCCATGATCCTGAAGCAAGGTAATCATTTCGCGCATACGCTTGGCGTTTGTGCGCCGTTCCATCGCGTCCAATATGCGTTGTGACCCGCTTTCTGCGCCAATCCACACGCGATAGCAGCCCATCCGCTTGAGGGTTTTGATCACATCTTCGGTCAGGCGATCCTCCCTTGAGATCGCCTCGAAAGGGTAGTGCAAATTGTTCTCTTCAAGAAGATCGGCAAAACGGTCGAGCCAGCGGAAATTCATGGTAAATACGTCGTCGGCATACCAGACCTGATCAGGCTGGTAGGTGTCACGAATTTCCAACAATTCAGCGATGACATTTTCAGGGGTGCGGTGGCGGTAGCTTTTGCCAAAGACGGAATGGCTGCACCACTGGCAGGCATAGGGGCAGCCGCGTGCGGTGATCAGCGACACGGATCTGACCCCGTGGTGTGTTTGCCAAATATCCATGTAGTGTTTCAAGTCAATCGCGGCGCGGTCCGGAAACGGGTAGTCATCGATCTGGCGGTGCAATAGGCGCGGTGCGGTGCGTTTGATCGCCCCATCGCCTGCGCGAAAGATCAAACCGTTGATGCTGCTTAGATCGTATAACCCATTTTTTTTCAGATGCGGGATCAATTCTGCAAGGGTTTGTTCACCTTCGCCGGCAACGATGACGTCGGCACCATGGTCCAGATATTCTTGGGCATAGTTTGCGGCTTCGGGACCGCCTAGAATAATATGGCACCCTTGGGTTTTTGCTATTTCCATGATGGCCAACACATGGCGGCGGGTCATCAAATTGGTATAGATCCCCACTGCAAAGGGGCTGTTTTTTTGGATGTCGTCGGCGACGGCCTGATAGGTGCTAAAGGTGGTGTCATGCAGCCCGACGGCCATCCCTTCGGCCTTTAGATAAGACGACAGATACAGCAAACCCAGCGGCGGGTAGGGTTTCATCACGCGCTTTTCAACCGGGTCTTGGTCCAGAAAATAACTATGGCACAGTAGGATGTCCAAAGTCAGTTCCCTTCGCCCAAATCAACGGCACCAAGGCCGGCCGCCGCGCGGCTAAGCTTGGGATCAATCGGAGTAACGCCCGGCTTTGAAGTCAGGCGCAAGACATGCAATTGCGCCCAAAGCGGCACCATAAAGACAAGCGCACGCAGGGTCCCTGCGGCTTCGCGCAGCGTTGCGCGCTGGTTGATTTTACCTGCATTATCGCGCTGGATCGGCGTCGCGGTGCCGCGTTGATAGCGGGCCAATCGGTGGGTAAAGCGGTGCAGCACGCGGTAGAAAGACGTCTTGAACGGACCGCGATACATCAAGTCCAGATCGTCGGCGTGCTGCCAGTTTTTCTTGCTGCCCAACTGGTCCAGAACGCGATCATGAAACGGGGTGCCGGGCAGGGGGTAGGACACTGAAATGCCGATCACGTCAGGCAAGTTACGGCGCAAAAGCCCGAAAGTTTGTTTAATATCCGCCCATGTTTCACCGGGATAGCCGTATTGCAGGAAGAAACCGACCCGAATGCCATGCTGTTTCAACAGGGTCGTGGCATCGTCAATTTGCTGTAACGAGGTACCTTTTTCCATCGCGTCCAAGATCTTTTGGCTCCCGGATTCGGCACCGATCCACAGTTCTTGGCAGCCTGCATCGGCCAAAGCTTCTACCTCCCCCTTGCGCAGCAATAGGTCCGCGCGACTGAGGCATTTGAAGGGAAGTCGCAAGTCGCGGTCGTTCAACGCGTTGGCAAATGATCGCGCCCAGCCGGGCTTCATCGCGAAAATATCATCCATCACCCAGATTCGGTCAGGGTTGCCTTGCTTTGCCAACATCGCGAATTCATCGGCGATTTTTTCGGGGCTGCGGGCGTTATAGGCGCGGCCCCAAATCGGCTTTGCGCACCAGTTGCAATGAAACGGACAGCCCCGGGATGTGGCGATGTTCAGCTCGAACCGGCCATGATGGGCCTTCCATTTTACGCGGTAGCGTGACAGGTCGATCAAGTCCCAAGCGGGCATGGGCAGGCTGTCAATGTCACGCAGGCTGCGCCGCTTGGGCGTCTTTATGACCACCCCACCCGTGCCGTAAAAGGTAATACCTTCAATATCTTGGATTTTTTGAAGGCCATCTTGTTCCAAGGTGGCTACCAGCTGTTCAAGGGTAATTTCACCTTCGCCATTGATGACAACATCTGCACCGAAACCCAAATAGATTTCGGGTACATCCGACGCGTCAGACCCTGCAACGATGACCACCGCGCCTGTTTTCTTGGCCGCTTCAATCATCACTTGGGCGGCGTCGCGCATGTTCAATAGACACATCTTGGTCAGATAGTTAAAATTATCCTCGTACAACACGGCAAGTTGCGGTTTTTCGGCTTCTAGCGCGGCTTCCCAGACATCTGTGCTTTCGGCAATCATTGAATCTGAGAAATGCACCTCGTGCCCGGCCTCGCGCAAAACGGCCGCTGCATACAGGCTGCCCAAAGGTGGAAACAGTTCCATATTAGACCAGTTTTTTGGGTCCAGATGCAGATGATAGGCTTGGCCGATAAGAGTTTTCACCGAGGCTCCTGCTGTAGTTTACGCCGCTGCCCTGCGCGGCAAGCGCAGTTCATAAACGCTCATGATTTCGTTCAAATAGTTTTTGCGTGCGAACACCGAGATGTCAAAACCTGCGTCGCGGGCGGAGTCCAAAAACCCTTCATCGTCACCGTCTGTGGACATATGGATCAGCGCCAGCCCGTTTGGCGTCAGGTGATCCGGCAGCGCGCGGCAAAACCGGGCGATTACGCCCTCGCTCCAGAATGCTTTGCTAAGGGGGTCATCCTTTGGCGGGCCTTTGAAATATGGCGGGCCAAAGCACACAAGATCAAATTTTTGCGACGCGAGGGGCGCAAAAAGATCACCCTCCAGCACGGTGATCCTATCGGCTTGGTCATTTAGCAAGGCATTGGCTTTTGCGACTTTAATGGCATCCGGATTGATGTCGACAGACGTGACACGAAACCCGCTGCGCGCGGTATATGCACCGACAATCCCGGTCCCGCAGCCCATGTCCAACATGGTTTTGTCTGGTTCCCCCGCAGCCGGAATGATACGTCCAGCAGCGCGCCCCAGCATCACACCCGCGCGAAAGACGACCGGATTGAAAACTGTGGGAATGACCACAAAGCAAAACCCGTCTACCCTTTCTATGACCGGGCGACGGACGCGTGGCAGCAAAAATGGCCGGTACAGCCGCCAACAACCACGCACCAAAATCTGGAGCATTCGGTTGGGATGTTGGATCAGGGGCACATTCTGGGTCATTCTGGTTTTAAGCTCATTGTTGAAAATTGGTCGTGAGGCCGGTCACTTTTCTTCCCCGTTGATCAGCGTGTCAACGCGGGTGCGCCAGGCCTTCTCAATAGCCTCGCCTGTGAATATCCGTTGTCCGGTGCGTTCGTGCGTGAAGGCGCTGTGCGGTGTATCATGAAAGCCGGGCGCGTTCAGGCGGCGCATTTTACGCGTGCTTTCAAACCTCTCAAACCAAGTACCTATCGGTGAGTTCATCAGTGCCTCAAGGGCGGTTTTAACCCCGCGGTTCGGTCGAACACTGAGATCTCGGGTCATTTCGGGAAGGTCCGTGGCGTTTGGCAAAAAAAGATTTGTCCAAAGATTTTGCGCGCGCATCTCGTGGTAAATGTCTTCTCCGAAGAGCGGCACCATCAGCGCAAGTTCGTTCGCAATATAGAGCGTGTGTTTTTCCATATGCAGCGCGGCAGTGGACACGAAATAGTTGGGGCAGACCCCCAGTTTTTTAGTTTTGCTGTCTAAAACCCGGACACAGACGACCCATGCGCGGGCGCGCCACATCTTGCCTTGGTCGGTGATGCAAAAGAAATCCAGATCGTCGCCTGCTGTGCTGTTGCGTGCCGCAAGCGCGCCACTTAGGCCGACCATGCGGACATGTGGCATATTGCATAAAATCCGCGCGACATCTTGCGCTTGTTTCAATCGTGCCTGAAGCCGCGTTTCGCTATTTTGGCGATGTGTCAGATTTTCACGGCGGCCCTTTAGCCAATAATACAACCCGTCTGTTTCCAATCGACCTTGGCAAAGCTCTGTCCGGTCCAACGCCTCTTGCAGCTCTTGGATCGTACAAGCATGCCCGTGCAGGAACCGGTGCATTTCTGCCAGAGAAATGGCACACCGAAAGCAATCCCTATAGGCAACCGTCGACAAAATGGCAGCCTCGACGGGCGAGGTTTGATAATCTGGGTGCCCAGAAATCATCGGGTCGGTCATTTTTTGGTGTGGCATCGATAATTTTTCAGCGATTGGCGCAAGGGAACCCCTGCGTCGAGAAGAGAGAAAAGTTTCTGGCAAACGAGTGTTCAGGTAAAACTGATGACACAGAAAACCGCAATCGCAAAAGACGAGCCACGATGGAAAACAGTCGCGTGCGGCAGGTGACACAGGATGACGTGCCAGACATTCTTGCGCTGCAAGAAACGCATTACAGCAACCTTAAGTCGCGGCACGAACGGCTTCCCTGAAAAGTCAGGCGTTTTGAGTTAGCCTGTTCTCCGGCCAAAGAGATATATGACGCACAAGGAAATGCTGGAAAATGACTTTTGAAGCCTGGATCGCGACGCAAGGCTGCGGCTTGGGTCATGACAGAGCAACGATATAATCAGGAGCGAGCTTACGACATTGAGCTGCACCAAACGTTATCTAACCGTAGAGGAAGGCCCTCAGACCCCGCGCGCACCGCGCGTGCAGGTTATGGTCGATGGCCAGCAGCGCCTGACCATAAAGTTCAAAACTTCATAGGGCACATCAATGGCTAGCCCCAATAAGGCCACGAGCATTATGATCTTTCCTTTTGGGCTGTCGAAATGGTCGCGCTCAGCGCGCTGGCTAAAAAAACGATCTGAGCACCAACCCATCTAAGATACTCGGAGGGCTGATCGACAGCATCACGATCCAGCACGACACTGAACGGGGCCACGCGGCTCAGTAGGATGGCAAGCTATTGGGGTTATTAAGTTTTGCAGACAAAAGAAAAGCCGCCGACCATAAGTCGGCGGCTTGTTCTCAAAACTGGTTGCGGGAGTAGGATTTGAACCTACGACCTTCAGGTTATGAGCCTGACGAGCTACCGGGCTGCTCCATCCCGCGCTTGCTGACTAACTTGGTTTTCTGCCGACCGCAAGGCTTGCTCAGCTCTTTTTTCGGAAAATTATTTGATGTCAGTAGAATGGTCTTGTTCTGGTACATGCCAAGTATCCGGGCAACTCCAATTACTCGTTCAAGCTGGCTTTTTCTTAAATGCCGTTGGGCGCTTCCTCCTGCTTTAGGACCTCGCTAACGGAATAATTTCAAGAAGAGGGTAGCACTCTCCCTCATGGCACCCACAATGCTAATCGGGCCCGCCTTTGCCGAAATACTGACGCTTAAAAAGGCGAAATAATGTTTGGCTTCATTAAGCTGGCCGACGTGGCACGGGTGGCCCATCTCTGGATGCCTGCCACCGGATTTAGCCGGTTGACCGGTACTGGTGACACGCCTGTTTAACCAGACCAACGGGAAGTGAAGGTACGGACAGGTTATAAAGCAGTGAAAATAGCCAAGTCACACAAACATGGCCTGCGGGCGACGGATGCCCCCTGAGCGTAGCGGCCAGACCAGCCCCCGCAGATCAACACTTTTTATCCTGTGCAGAAAATGCGCCGCAGACAAAAGCGACAAGATCTCACATGAAAACCGTTGTCATAACGGTTTGGCTGGGGCTACAAATAGTTAATTGAAAAGTGTTGGGCTTGCATATTTCAACAGCCCGGACGTGCATCCAGAAAAAGAGACACGCCTTTGTCCGATATTTTGAACCAAATTCAGGTCGAGTTCCTTTCCAATTATCTTGGGTGGAAAAGCAGTGCAATTGATCCTTCCAAATCAGACGCCGGATCCCAGGCAGACGCTTGGATAAAGATCCAAGCCAACCTCGAAGCAAGGGTCCAGCAGGCGTTGAAAGACGGGTTGGTTGCCGACGCCTCTGGCTTGCGCGCGCGTTGGCAGTTCGCCATCGAACAGGCAGACAGCAAGAACTATGACGCCGCCCTCAAGGCTGTGCCGGGTATTGAAACCCTGCTGGAAGCGGTGGCAGCCAAGTCAGACAGTGGTTTCAGCGTTGTCGCCTTTCAACGCTCCCGTATCATTTGGCTGGATACGAAAAAGCGGATGCTTTCCGAAGTTGGTAAATTGGCAAGCGCAGTCGTTGCACAATCTAGCGATGATGAAGATGCCGCCGAAATCGCAAAAGCAAGTCAGGAGATGACAGAGATGGTGCGTGCCATCGACACCCGGCTTGAAGACGTCCTTGATCAGATCACAACGGCGGACACCCCGCGGCGGCGCGATAACCTGAAAAGTGCCGCGATTAACGTGATCCGCGAGTATCAGGGGCTGCTTGGGACATCATTTTTCAGTCTTGTCGACAGCAATCCTTTTACATCGGTATCGATCACATCGAATGCCAAACAATCCCTTTCGATAATTGCAAATACCCTCAAATAGGCGCAGCGCCTTGCGCCCAAATTTTTCCGGGTCGGAGTAAACCAAAATGCCTTTGAATGAAGATCAGCGGAAATGGCTTGATACCGCTTTGCAAAACAAAGGGCGCTTCACGCGCTCCAAGACGATCAAGAAAGATTTTGAAAACTACAAGCGCCGCCGGGACAAGGCGTCGGATGCGCTTGCTGGAATTGCATTGGATAACACCATTCGCAATACGATAGACAAGGGCCTTACCGACGCTGATGAATTGGCTAAAAACGGTGATTTTTCCGGCGCATATAAATCTCTGAATGGCATTAAATTAATCGCCAAGGCATATGGCAAAGCGAATGGTGAAAAGATTCACCTGAGTGCGATCGATACTTCTTTGAGAATTATTTCATCCTATCTGTCAGATATCAAAAATCTTGCAGATTTTGGGATGCGCCACTTTGATGAATTCATCGACACGATGAACAACATGCCCAAAGTCGAAGATGAAAACACGCTGAAGCAGGGATTGGTGGTTTACAAAAACTACTTAGAACAAGAGGCCAGCTTGCGGGGGGATCTTGCAAACCGGGAGAAATACATAGATTTCGCGATTGAAAAAATCACAAAATCCAATCTTTCCAAAATGTTCTCGGATCTCGAAATTCCAATGCAGGCTTTGAAACTTGCCGGTCGCGACACCAAAGACCAGAGCGATCGTATTGATCTATTGAAAACTGATTGGGAATCGAACGAGGGTCATTATAAGACAAGTTCAAAACTGTATGCGAAAAAGCGTGCTGGCCGCATGGCCTTTGAAACGTCATTCCGCAACCTGATCAAGATGGGCAAGTTCCACGGAACGGGCGCAGTAGAAGACGTAGATGTTACCGCTGCTGATCTTCAAGACATTGCAAACGTGATGTTGAACAAGCTCGATGACATACTTGTGCGGCCGCAAGACCCTCGGGAAGCAACCTGGAAGGAAGGCGACACGGAACGCTTGAGGCCAGCCAGCCCACCGAAAGATTTCGAACCCGTCGATGTCGAAAAGATGTCCAAAGAAGAAATTCTGGACAAGCTGGATGCCGAAGCGAAAAAGCGGCTGCAATCTTTCAAAGACGAAATGGAAGAAGACCTCGGTATTGACCGGAAAAACCTGAGCTATACGGATCGGGGTGACGTGGCCCCAAACGCAACGCCCCCGCTTTTCGACCCAAGCGAGGTGTTGGACCTGTGGGTAGACGGCGAAGAGTTTCCCGACGCACCAAGCCAAGAATTGCTGGACACTCTGAGCGCTGAAATCGAAACGAAAATGACAGACTTTGTCAAAGAGGCTGATCCCGATTCTGCAGAGCTTTTCGATCTGATCCTGAAATCCAAAGCTGACCTCATGGCGATGATGGCGTCGGAATTAACCGGCGTTGCGGATCCAGATCAATGGGCAGCAACTCAGAAAGACGCCTTTGAGGTTTTGGCAGCAAAGATGCAGAGCGTTCTATGTGCGCATTGCCCGAACAAGATGAAATCCGACAGCTCCGAAATTTCGGTGGGCGGCGTGACTTATGTCATGGAACAGATCCTTGGCGAGGGCGGGTTCGGTGCGGCACGCCGCTACAAAGATCCGGCAACGGGCAAAACGATTGTCGTCAAATCGCTGAAAGGTGAAGCGGATCCCCACAAACGCGAAGAAATGGCCGGCGAAATGCGCACCCATCAGCTTGCCCAGAACGGTGATGCTGACGATGAGGGTGCCGACAACATTGTCAAGATGAGCGGCGCAGCGGTCAGCGAAGACGGATCGTTGCATATGGTCATGGACGATGCCGAGGGTGGCGATTTGACCCAAACCGGACGCAACATGCAGTTGATGGTCAGCAGTGGCATGATGCCCGAAGGCGCGCGCGATGCCTTGGCGCGCGATATGCTGATACAGGCAGCCAAGGGCCTGATTGCGCTAGAAAAGCGCGGTATCGTCCATAACGACATCAAGCCCGAGAACATGCTTCTTGATCGTGACGGCAGCGTGAAAATCATCGACTTTGGTGAATCGCGTTTTGACGAAGATGGAAACACGCCAAGCCGTGTGGACGGTGATTTCGGCACGACTGGCTATTACGAGGCACCTGAAACCGCGAAAAGTGGCGAGACAGTTGATGCGAAGGTAGACGGTTTTGCCCTTGGTAAAATGGTCAAGGTTCTAGGCCTTGATGGAAGCGTTTCGAATGTCGCGCCCCAAGGCGGGGTGACGTCGATGGATCGCCTTGTGCAAGGCCTTCTTGAAACCGACCCTAAAAAGCGCCCTTCACTGGAAGCCGTGCTGAACAGTTCTTACCTGCAAACCCTTGAGACAGATCATACGCCAGAGGACGTGGAAGACCTCAAGCAAGCCGCATCAGATTTCAATGCGGAGCTGAGCAGCACAAATCAGTCGATTACACTTGAAGACCTGAACAAAAAAGGCGCGCAATCTTGGGATTCAAACTGGCAGTCCCTGGAGAAGCAGATGCAAAAGAAAAGCCCGATGGATGTTCCCGTAGGGCCAATGCAGGGGATGGTCGAACAATTCAAGACAACAATCGCCGACCTGACAAAGAAGCTTGGGTCTGACGCGTCAAAAGACCGCGAAACCCAGGCGAAGATCGCAGAGATAAAAGAAAAGATTGGCTGGTGGGAACAGCAGGTCGCAGAGGGCATCAAAGCCCGTGCCGATGCGGGGCAAAAAGAGTTCGAGGATTTCGCCAAGGACGACGCACCTCAGGTGGAATTGACCGACCCGGATGACGGCGGCAAACGTATGATTTCGGGAAAAGCAGCCCTTGCGGAGCGCAAGGCAGCAGAAGAGCAGATTGCCAATCTGCAACGTGAATTCTATGCGGCGCTCGATTCCGAAGAGGACGACATCAACGCAAAGATGGACACGACCAACGCAGAGCTTGGCAAGCTTGAGGCCAAGATCGAACAGATAAATAAGACCATCGAAAGCCTTATGGGGCCGGACGCAAAATTCTACCTCAAAAAGCTGAAGTTAGAAGAAGTCTCGGCAAGGTTCGGCCCAAAAGAAGTTCCCGTGCGCGAACGGGCAACGGGGCGGTAGGTTCTCCCCCGACACTCAGCTTGAACGGGTCAGCTTTGCGTCGCGCAAACCCGTCAAGTCAAAGGCTTTATATCCCGAACGCGCCGGAGCCTGAATTCGGCGCGGGAGCTATCTCGGAATTCGCTGCTTGAGTTCCGTTTGCGATCTTTGGCAAGGTGGGTCAAAATTGACCGAAAGAGACCCAGATGCAAAATTGGCCTGCGAAAATCACTGACTTGCTGTCCTATGAGACCCATTTTGGCAGGAGTGATATCAAGTGCTTCTCTGACCGGCCCTCTGATCTGAATGTGATGGTAAAGCAGTCTGTCGCGCGAAACCGGCAAGGCGAAGCCCTTGTGTGTGATGAGGTGCGGCTGACCTATGGCGCACTTGACGCACAGGTCGATGCCGTTGCTTTGGGGTTGATGGCGCATGGTGTCCGCGCAGGAAGCAGAGTTGCGATACTGCTGGGTAATTGCACTGAATTCCTGATCGTTCTGCTGGCAAGTCTGCGCCTTGGTGCCATTGCCGTGCCGATCAATGTGCGCGAACAGACGCCTGAACTGACCCATATTCTGAACGATTGCGGCGCAACTGTTTTGGTCCATGACGTCGATGTCGCCGACAGATTGCCGCCGCAACCCGATCTGCCACAGCTAGAACATCGCTTCTGCGTGGGTGGTCCTGTGGGGGGATCAAAGGATTACGACAGCCTTTTGACGCCCTCCGGGGAATTGAACGCCCCCACAGTGAGCGAAGAAGATACTGCAGTCATATTATATACGTCTGGGACGACCGGACAGCCCAAAGGGGCCATGCTGACGCATCTGAATATCATACATTCTGCCATGCATTTCGAGATGTGCATGGAACTGGGGCAGGGCGAGCGGTCCCTGCTGGCGGTGCCCGCGTCGCATGTCACCGGGCTGGTCGCCACGTTGTTCACCATGCTGCGCACAGCCGGATGCAGCGTGATCATGCGCAGCTTTAAGGCCGACGCGTTTTTGGACCTCGCTGCCCGGGAAAAGGTCACGCAGACGCTGATGGTTCCGGCGATGTATAACTTGTTCCTGCTGCGCTGCGCAGTCGAAGATTATGACCTGTCAAGCTGGCGCATCGGGGGGTACGGCGGCGCGCCGATGGCCCAGTCCACCATTCAAGAGCTGTCGGAAAAACTGCCCGGTTTGCTGCTGGTCAATGCTTACGGCGCAACCGAACTGACGTCACCTGCAACGATCTTGCCGCTGGGAATGGGGACCAAGCGATCTGACAGTATCGGCATCACTGTGCCCTGCGGCGAAATACGTATCGTTGACCCCAACGGCAATGACGTCGAAACCGGCGAACATGGCGAACTGTGGATCAAAGGGCCAATGGTTGTTCCGGGATATTGGAACAACCCCGAGAAAACCAAAAGCGAATTTCAGGATGGGTTTTGGAAAAGCGGCGATGTCGGGTCGCGCGATGCCCAAGGCTTCATCAGCCTGCACGACCGTCGCAAGGATATGATCATTCGCGGCGGTTATAACATTTACTCGGCCGAGGTCGAAAACGCCCTGACAGCGCACCCTTCGGTGATCGAATGCGCGGCTATCGGGCGGCCTGATCCTGTGCTGGGTGAAAAGCTGCACATGTTCGTGCATTCGACCGATGCAACCCTTGATGATGCGGCCGTCAAAGCGTTCGTTCAGGCACATCTGGCAGACTATAAAACCCCTGATTTCGTGACGCTGACCGACACGCCGCTGCCGCGCAACGCCAACGGCAAGATCGTGAAAGCCATTCTGCGTAACCAGCTATAGCGTTTAAACCGTCATTCCATTGACCACGGCCTTGGCAAGGGTCTGTGCGATCATATCACGGTCTGCATCGGTCTGTTCGGGCCGGACCCGGTACCAGTCTACCAACCCATTAAGGGCACCCATGATGGCGCGGCTCGCGATCTCGATGTTGGGAACGCGCAAAACGCCTTGCGCAACACCCGCGCGCAATACGTCACGGTACAGGTCTTCGTAGTCGTTGCGCAGCCCAATCAATTCGGTCAACACCGCGCGTTCATCTTCAGTGGTCGAGCCCCGCAGATAGATTTCGACACCAAGCCGGATACTGCGCTGATAGGGTAGGGTGTCCATCATCACACGGGCATGGGCGGTGGCCATCGCCTCGAGCTTTTTATCGCAGGCGACCGACAGCGCCAACACCGGCGCAACGGCATCAAAGCAATATTGCATCGCCTGACGGTGGACCGCGAAATATATCGCGTTCTTGGACCGAAAGTGGTGATAGACACGGCCCTTGGTGGCATTCAGCACATCGGCGATGTCATCCATCGTCGCTTTATCCAAGCCCTTGTGCATAAAGCATTGGGCCGCAGCGTCGATGATTTGTTGGCGGCTATCGCCCTTTTGCGTCTGCGTGTCTGAACGTTCCGCCTGCATATTATCGACCATTCCGTTCAAGCCCTCCATACCAGCAGCGCTGTTTTATTACTGCCCCTGCGCTGTCAGCATGTCATGCGTGAACATATCACTTTCAGATCAGCATTATGCACAAGAATGCATGATCCTCTTGTCAGCGCAACTACCTCAACGACAGCTATTGACACCTGAGCGCGGTGTCACGACAGTAAACATACTACTCAGAATGTTGCCGAGTCAAAGCACGGATCGCCAAAAGGTAACTGTGCCCCGAAATCGCGCGGCCCCTTGGGTAAAATAGTAATTGATTGCCCCGACAGGCATCTTGCCGTGTCGCTTGGGCTGGACATATGTTTGGGAGGACACACATGACCTATAAGAATTCTGTCGCACTTGCCGCAACGCTGGCCGCTGTCGCAATTGCCGGACAGGCCACCGCGAAAGAACGCCTTAACTTTGCGTATGGCTACCCCAACAACTCGGCCATCGGCTTGGCTGTTGATGACTATGCCGAAGCAGTGGCGGAACGATCCAATGGCGAAATCGACGTGACAGGCTTTGCTATGTCGCTGCTTAGCCTACCCGAGACATCGCCCGGCGTGCGCGATGGTCTGGCCGACGTCGGCTTTGTGCTCCCGCCATATTACCCTGCGGAATATTCGACCAACCTTTTCCTGCACGAGATGAACCTGCTGATCAATCTGGTGGAAAACCCTACCGGCAAAGAGCCATTGGCGTTTTCGGGCGCGATGCTGGAATATTCGTTCAACAAATGCCCGGAGTGCTTGGAAGAGAACAAGGCACAGAACCAAGTCTATACCGGCGGTGGCGTGACCCCGCTTTATAACTTGCTGTGCAAAGACGTCAAAGTCACCTCGGTCGAAGACCTCAAGGGGCTACGTCTGCGGGCGGGCGGTGCCGGTTTTGTCCGTTTTGCCGAAGCGTTTGGTGCCCAAGGAGTTCGTCTGCCTGTGTCAGAAGCGTACGAAGCGCTGGATCAAGGCATCATCGACTGTGCCATGCTTTCCGCCCCCGAACTGACCAACTATAACCTGCACGAAGTCGTCACCGACATCACGCTGGCCGTTCCGGGCGGTGCTTTTGCCGGTGTGTCATCCGCAAACGTCAACGCAGACCGCTGGAAGGCGATGAGCGACGAAAGCCGCGCAGCGCTGCTATGGGGCGGAAGCCACATGTCCGCGGATGTGACCTGGAATTTCTACACCGATGACAGCGCCGCCATCGAACACGCGCGCAACAATGGCATCAACATCCACGAGGCCGATCCGGAATTGCTGGCTGCCGTGCAAGATTTTGCCCGTGCCGACCTAAAGACAGTTTCGGCATTGTTCAAAGACACCTACGGCGTGGCGCGGTCCGAAGAAATCGCAGCCGATTTTGGACCATTGCTGGCAAAATGGAACGAGCTGGTGAAAGACGTCGACAGCAGTGACGCCTTGCAGCAGTTGTTCTGGGACGAAGTGATCTCAAAGGTTGATCCGGCCACTTACGCTCAGTAAGCCCGAAATCATCTGATCAACGGGGTACTGCGCGGAACGCGTGGTGCCCCGCGCTCCTTTTCTAAATACGGATACTTCGATGAAACTTATCGCGTCAGTGATCTCAGCGCTGATCACGGGGACGGCATCGCTTGCTGGCATCATGGTGCTGATGCTGGTCGCCCACGTCACCATTGATGTGGTCATGCGCTTTGCCTTCCAGACCCCGCTGAATTCAACCATTCTTTATGTCTCGGCCTTCTATATGGTCGGGATTGCCTTTCTCCCGCTTGCTGCGGTCGAGCAAAAGGATAGCCACATCGCAGTCGAACTGCTGGCCGAAAGATTTCCGGCGAAAATACAAAGCATCCTTGCCGGTTTCGCGCTGTTGCTGACATGTATCGTGACCGCCACGGTCGCCATCCGCACCGGAGACGAGGCGCTGGCCAAATATCTGGGCGGATCCTTTTCCATCGAGGCAGGCGGAAAAGTTGCGACATGGCCCACCTATTTGCCGCTTCCCATCGGTTTTGGCCTGATGTCCATCGTGGCAGGCTGGAAATTCATTTGCATAATCACGGGCCGCGCGCACGGGCTTGATGCGCTGCGTGTAGAAGACCCCTATTTGTCCGACGGAGATGCGCAATGACCGAACTTCAGATCGCGGGCATCTTCATTGCCATTCTGCTGGTGATGATCCTGATGCGCATCCCCATCGGTATTTCCCTGATCGCCGTGTCGTTTGGCGGGTTGTGGTCGATGTTCAACTGGAACATCGCGTGGGGCAGCTTGGGGATTGTGCCCTATAGCTTTGCCAACTCATGGGTGCTCAGCTCGATCCCGGCGTTTTTGTTCATGGGCTTTATTTGCTATCATACACGCCTGACGCAGGGGTTATTCAATGCCGCGCAAATCTGGCTTTCGGGTTTGCCGGGCGGGCTTGCGATTGCATCGGTCTTTGGCTGCGCAGGGTTTGCTGCTGTGACGGGATCATCGGTCGCGTGCTCTGCTGCGATGGGCAAAATCGCCGTGCCTGAAATGACGCGCCACCGCTATAGCGCAGAACTGGCAACTGGCACAGTGGCCGCAGCAGGAACGATCGGGGCGCTGATCCCGCCTTCGATTTTGATGATCCTGTATGGCATTATTTCACGCCAATCCGTCAGCGCGCTGTTTCTGGGCGGTCTGGTGGTGGGGCTTATCACCCTGTTTGCCTATATTTTGTTGATCATCGTCCGGGTAAAGATGAACCCCGACCTTGCCCCCCCTGTAAAAACAAGCGCCACCCGCGCAGAGAAAATCAGGGCTTTGGGCCAGACATGGCCGGTGCTGCTGATTGTAGTCGGCGTATTTGCGGGCCTTTTCGGCGGGGCCTTTACCCCGACAGAGGCGGGCGCAATCGGGGCAATGCTCTCAACACTTGTCGCACTGCTGTACCGGACGCTTACCTTCAAGGCATTGCGCATGGCCATCACCGAGACACTTACAACAACGGCAGCCCTGCTGATCATCGCCGTTGGTGCCAGTCTTCTGACCCGCTTTCTAGCCTTGTCCGGCATCGGTGATGCGCTGTCGGATGCGATCCTTGGCTTTGGGGCCTCGCCGCTGCTGATCATGGTCGGCATCGTCTGCGTCTACCTGGTGCTTGGCATGATGTTGGAACCTGTCGGTGCCATGCTGCTTACCTTGCCAATCGTGCTGCCAATCGTGGATGAAACCGGCTACAGCCTGCTGTGGTTCGGCGTCGTGTTGGTCAAGCTGTTGGAAATCGGGATGATCACCCCGCCGATGGGCATGAATGTTTTCGTCATAAAAGGCGTTGTCGGCAATCTCGCCTCGCTGTCCACCATCTTTAAGGGTGTGTTCTGGTTTGTTGTCGTTGACCTGATCATTGTCGCAGCGCTGATCGCATTCCCCGACATCGTTCTATTCCTTCCTCAATGGGTTGGACGATAAGGACCAAAAGAACCACGCAATAACACTGGCGCATTCCACCTTAGGGTAGGAATGCGCCAGCGAAACAGGCGATGAAACCGCCGACAGCCAGCAGCGTCCGGCGCAGCCACCCTGCGCGCCCGATCAGTGCATAAGACAGGCACGACAGACCAATGCCAACCATGACAAATGCGATCAACGCGCCGGTCGTGTGGGTTGCAATGCGGATCATGTCGGGGTTAGCGATCATGGCCAACGGGATAATATAAAGCCCGACACCAAGCGCCATAGCTGTCAGCGCAACCTTGAGCCAGTTTTCACCGATCATCCCCGCAGCAATAAACACCGCCCCACAAACAGGCGGGGTGATTGTGGACAGCAATGCGAACCAGAACACGAACAGATGTGCTTGCAATGGCTCTAGCCCAAGCTGCGTCAGCGCAGGTCCCGCAACCGAAACGCAAATGACATATGCGGCTGTGGTGGGGACCTCCATGCCAAGCAACAGGCAAGCCAGCGCGGTCAGAAGCAACGCGGGCCACAAGGTGCCGCCGGATCCGGAAAGTATGACAGAGGTGATCTTGATCCCCAGCCCTGTAATGCCAAGAACGCCGATGATGATCGACGCGCAGATGATGATGGCAGCGATCATCGCAACCTGTTGACCAATTGCCCGTAGGGCATCGCCAAGGCGCGTAATCCCCTGACGGAGCCCCATGCGGGGCGTGGCATCAAAAAACAGCACGGCAACGCCTGCGAATATCGCAATCACCGCTGCATATTGCGGCGTAAAGCCGGCGATAAACATCGCAAACAACAGGACCGAAAATGGCACAAGAAAGAATATCGACGTGATCGCAACCACCCGCGTGCTGGGGCGCTGGTCTTCAGGCACCGCTTGCAGCTCAAAACGTTGCGCATAGGCGTTGATGCCCATCCAGACCGTAAGAAAATAAAGGATCGCGGGCAACGATGCCGCCAACATGATTTGAGTGTAGGGCACCCCGGTCAGCTCAACCATCACAAAGGCACCGGCACCCATCAACGGCGGCATGATTTGCCCGCCGGACGATGCCACAGCCTCAACAGCGGCGGCAAGGCGCTTGGGATAGCCCAGCTTGGTCATTGCGGGCAGCGTTATCGCACCCGTCGATGCAACATTTGCCGAAGCTGACCCCGAAATCGACCCGAATAGCGCGGATGACAAGACTGACACCTTCGCCGCCCCACCTGTCAGGCGCCCCGCAGCGGCAGCGGCCACGTTCATAAACCCTTGTCCTGCTTCGCCCGCGTTCAGCACCGCGCCAAATATCACAAAGATCGCAACGACACCCACAGACACCCCCGTAAGGCTGCCCCAAAGCCCGCCTTCGGCGATGACCAGCGTGCCAAGAAAACTGCGCAACGGGGTGCCGGCATGGCCAAATTCGCCGGGTATGTTCTGGCCGTATAACCCGTACAGCAAGGCGCAAAGCGCCACGAGGGGCAAGGGCCAGCCAATCATGCGGCGCGCGCCCTCCATCGCGATAAGCAAAAGGGTGATGGCCAGCACGACCTGAAACTGGTCCTCTAGAAATCCGTATTGATTGCGCAGCATTTGCTGGTTCAAGGCGATCCAGACACACCCCGCGACGCCAATCGCGGTAATGGACGCACCCGACCACCATTCAAGGGGCGTTTTGGCAGAATACAGAAACACCCACGGCAAAATGAGCGCCATATGCAAGGGGCGTGCGACAAGGTTAGGCACCAATCCATAAAAGATCAGCCCGATGTGAAATACTGCTGTGATCGCGCCAAGCACGATCCACACGCGGCTTGCGCCGGAGAAAAATGATGTCATGGGATCAAAGCGCCTTGTCCCTTTTGCGCAAAGGGACAAGGCAAGTCTTTTACATATGCGCGTCGTTCAACGGAACACCAATTTCCTTGTAATACCGGATCGCACCCGGGTGGATTTGGGTCGTAATATTCTCAAGCATCTCAGCCGAAACAGCTGCCCACCACGGTGCATCTGCGGCCATCGCCTCGCGGGTTTCCCAGAATGTTTTGGTCAACATATAGGCCGTGTCATCGTCCATTTTGGTGGTGGTATAGGAAACCACGGGCAGGGACGTCGTTGTAATGTCTTCTGTCTGGCCTGTGTAGGTTCCCGCAGGGATTGTCAGGCGCGTGCGCTTGGATGCCGCAATCTGGTCGTCATCAAGCGAAATAATAGTAACGCCGGTTGATGCCGCCGCTTCGATCACATTGGGTGCAGGGAAAGAACCAGCCGTTACAAAACCGTCGATCTGCCCGTTTTTCAACGCATTCACGGCATTCGACAGTTCAGAGTCAGCGAGCGTCACTTTGCCCTCGAGGCCAAAAAGCTTGAGGTATTTTTCACCCTCGGTTGCCCCGAAAGAACCGCTGCCCAGCAGGATCGTCTTGCCTTCCATCTGCGCAAAGCTGGTCACGCCGCTGTCTTGCGACATCACAAAATGCATGGTGAGCGACGGGATCGGAAACAGCGCGCGGATGTCTGCGAAGGCTGGGTCGCCCTTGCCCTCGAACATGGCTTTGCCGCCTTGGGCCAGTCCGACCAATGCTGGCGGCGTGGTGAACACATAATCAGCACCGCGCGCACGGACCTCCATCACGTTTTGCACGGAACCTTGGCTTTCCTCGACGGTCACCGCGATATCACCATCGGTCCCTGTCTTCATGGCTTCGGCGATCTGCACAGCCATCTGGAAATACGAAGAGCCCGCCTTGGCAGACTTGAACGTGATGCGCGTTTCGGCCGAAGCACTGGTGGTCAGCATCACTGCCGCGACCGCAGCAGCGCCAACAGATTTCATAAATGTCATTGGTTTTCACTCCCTCATCCTGCCGTGAAAGATCATGGTTTAGCAGCGGAAAGGCAAGCCGTGCATTATAGGTTCACGAAACTTCCTGCAGATCGCGTCTTGGGTCAGTGTTTCCCAAGCCCCCGATCATCGTAGAAGACGAACCAGCGAAAACACGCCGCCGCATTTTGAGGCCTTCGGAACCTTGTCAGCAGCACCCGCGTTAATATGGCAAGACATCGGGGCCGATACGGGTCTCCCTTGATGTTTCGCTAAAGGGGCTTGCGCCTTTAGACTTTCACATACAGGAGCGACCGATATGCCCACAAAAAGTATTTTGCTTGCAACCGCCTTTTCAATCGCGGCGATCAGTTCTGGCAATGCAGCAACCAAAATCACACCTTCTTTCTCAACCTTGGGCGGCGCGCATTTCGCCGTCGGCAATTTTGATGCGGACATTATTCGCGTCAAAAATGACAAGGAAAAAGGTGGCGGCCACAAAAACGCTGGCAAAGGCCACAACAAGAAGAACAAAAACGGTAAGCCAGATAATAAGAAGGCTGATCAAAAGGCTGAAAAGAAGCCCGGCAAGGCGTTGAAAGCGAACGAAAACAAAGGGCAAAAAGCGGCCAAAACGCAACAGAAGGCCGATAAGAACAACGATAAATTCCGCGAAAGAGTAAAGTGGTCGAAAGAAGATCGCCTGATCGCGTCTAGGCAGATTTTGTCGGTTCAGCCCCCACAGGGTCGGGACATGGTGACCCTGCTTTCGGCGCTGCCTTTGGCGCTGCTGGGGCAAGATGTGATCTTTCAGGACATAAATGACGATCGCCTGCTGACCTATCGCAACTGCCCCCCCGGCCTTGCCAAAAAGGATCCACCCTGCGTTCCCCCCGGTCTGGTGAAAGACGGCGTTACCTACAATGAATGGGTATCTTATGACGATAACCAGCTGGACCGCATTTACGTGGACCGCCGCGACCGCTATTTGCGCGATCAGAACGTTCAGATACGCAATATCGACCAGATCGACGATTCCGGGTTCTTGTTGACGTCGGATCAAGTGGCCCAGCTCTATAACCTTGCACCCGCCCCCAGAGGAAACCGCTACGCGCTGATTGACGGGATGCCTGTGCTTCTTGAGGACCGGAACTATTCGGCATTGGCACAGATCAACGACATGGCACGGGTTCCGATTCTGGACAATGGTATCCAAGTCGCCCCTACGGCTGCGCTAACGCAGGCCGAATTGATGCGGGCCTATCGCCTGCCAAAACTTGCTCCGGGGTACAGCTATACCGTTATGAACGGAGAGGTCCTTGCCCTTGAAGACGATGCATTCGAGACCCTTCAACTTATCAGAATGGCGCGGGCTGTATTCTAATTTCTCGAACGGCAGCAAGATCGGGGAACTGGTGTACAACCAGTTCCCCTCAACTGTTACGACCTAGCTTTCCAAGCAACCGAAATGGCTCAAATGGACCCTCGGTCGCACTGTTGTACCAAGGCACGGCGCTTAGCGCCCGCCAGTTTAGCCGCATCCAACACGACCTTATTGCAAAGGGATGCTGCGCTGTTCAGGGCGTTTGTCCACCGGCACCATAAGATGGACGTAAGGGGTGCCTGACCACATCACATAGGGGCCGTCGGTATTGATCGTGGTGGGGATACCGTCGAAAACAGACGGGTCGGGCGTGATCAGCATCATGTGCGGCCCTTCGACGATCCATTCGTTATCGGCTGTCGGCAAGGTGGCGGCAGGGTCGATGTTACTGGCCCCTCCGTCTGGTGAATCGCCCGCCAGCATATAGGCGATGGCCAAACGTTCGGCGGTAAAGGGCGTGCCCCCCATCCACGCCGCCATCCAACGGCGCCATTCGGAATCCATGCACATCGGGCCAGCGATCCCGTCAGGTGCCGGAAAACAGGTGTAATCGCTGGGGTCTTCACGCAGGATATTGCCAGCCAGATCAGACACCGTCGCCGTTTTGAGAATACTTGGCGGGGCTGCGCGCAGGGCGTCGGCGATCATGGCATCTGGCGACGATTGGGCGATGGCAGAACCGGAAAAAGCAGTGCAAATGACCGCGGCGGTGACTGCCAAGTGCAGACTATTCAAGCGTTTGCGCCCACGTGTTTGCAGGTGTGAAACGGGATGTTGTGGGGATGGCGAATTATACGAAACCATATCGAAGCTCCTTTAGGTTTTGGTCGCCTGTCCGAAAAGGTCTGGCGAAACTCCCCCAAAGGTGCGGTGTTGTGATCGCGTTCGATAGTCAGGAAACTGAACCACCCCAAAAGCATAACCGCCTCAGTGCACCAATTTTGCCTGCGCACTAAACGGGCTAAGGCCAAGCCAGGTTTGCATTGTGCGCGCAATCGCCGGATCACCATCAAGCTGGATCTTGTCACCCGCATCAGAAACCCGCATTAGGCCCATCCAGATTGACGTCATCGTCCGCAAATCCGTCGTCACCCAAAGATCAACGTCATAGCCCGGATCAGAGGAACAAAGGTCAACCGCGGCAGTGGGATCCACGACCAACCACCAATTCTGCCGCGCTTTTGCCAGTTCGGGGTATCTGAAGTTCACGACTGTTCGGTGCGACGGCAAAGGGGACGGATCAAGATTGCGACGCATATCCCACATCAGCAAAGACGGGTCGAGGTTCTTCAACGTCGCTTGGGTTTCGATCCACTTCTGCCCCCACAGGCCGAATGCTTCGACCACAGTTTGAAGGTCACGGCCCGCTTCTGTCAGGCAGTATTCATGCACCGCCGGCTCGTTCGCGACGGGCATACGCTTGACAATGCCTGCGGCTTCAAGCTCCCCAAGCCGTTGGGACAGCAGGCTTGGCGACATACGCGGAACACCCCGTCTAAGGTCGTTGAACCGCGTTGAACCCGCCACCATTTCGCGCACCAGAACCAAGGTCCAGCGGGTACAGAGCATTTCGGCAGCCATCGCCACGGGGCAAAACTGTCCATAACTTCCAAGTGTCATAACGATTCTCCTTTATGGAAAAACCAACTTTGCATGAAGACAATGTACCACGTTTCGCTTCAAACCTGCGGGAAAAGGCAGGTTCAGTTTCAGGACTAGTGCGTTTACGGCCCGCAGCGCAGCCTGAAAGCAGCATCAAACCTGTTGGGAGAAACTGTTATGACCGAGACATTCAAAGCCTTGAACGGCGGAACCATCGAAATCCCCCGAGGTAAACTCGCGGACCTAAAAGAAGCCCTCAGCGGTGAACTGATCGGTAAGGGGGACAGTTCCTATGATGATGCGCGCGCATTGTGGAACGGTATGATTGACCGCCACCCCAGCCAGATCGTGCGGGCGCTTAATGCAAATGATATCCAGCTCACGGTGAACTTTGCCCGCGAAAACGACCTCTTGCTTGCGATCAAAAGCGGCGGCCACCAGATTGCGGGCCATGCGGTTGCCGACGGTGCCGTTCTGCTGGATCTATCGCAAATGAAAGACATTAAAGTCGATGCCGGCAAGGCAACTGCAACCGTCCAGCCCGGCTGCCTTCTGTCCGACGTGGATCAGGCAACCCAGGCTCATGGCCTTGCCGTGCCTTTGGGCATCAATTCGACCACCGGGGTGGCCGGGTTGACCCTGGGGGGCGGTTTTGGCTGGATCACCGGCAAGCACGGCCTGACCATCGACAATCTCCTGTCAGCAGACGTGGTCTGTGCGGATGGTGTTTTGCGGGTCGCCGATAGCACCCAGAACAGCGATCTGTATTGGGCCATTCGCGGCGGTGGCGGTAACTTTGGTGTGGTTTCTTCGTTCGAATTTGCACTGCACCCGATCGGCCCCGAGGTCCTGTCGGGACTGATCGTGCATCCTTTGGCCGACGCACGTAGCCTGCTGCAAAGCTATCGCGATATTTGCGCCCGCGCACCCGATGAGCTCACCATTTGGACGGTCATGAGACAAGCACCGCCGCTGCCTTTTATCCCGGAAGAATGGCATGGCAAAGAAGTACTTATCTTTGCAGCTTGCTACGCGGGCGATATGAAAGAAGGTGAAAAAGCCCTAGAAAAATTACGCGATCTAGGGCAGCCAATAGCCGACGTGATCGGCCCGCACCCCTATGCGGGATGGCAACAAGCCTTCGATCCGCTTTTGACGGCAGGCGCGCGCAACTATTGGAAAAGCAATGACTTTCTGAAGCTGTCCGACGATGTCATCGATATTTCGCTTGCCGCGGTTTGCTCTCTGCCTGATCCGCAATCCGAAATCTTTATTGCCCATCTTGGGGGTGCCATGACACGCGTTGACGCCGAAGCCACACCGTTTCCGCAACGCCAGCGGCATTTCGTCATGAACGTCCATACCCGGTGGTCAGATCCAGCGCAGGACAAAAAATGTATCAGTTGGGCGCGGGATCTTGCTGATCGAACAGCGCCTGCGTCTGCTGGGAGCGTATATGTCAATTTCATGCCATCAGACGACGGTCGCATGGCAGAAGCCTATGGGTCCAACATCGAAAAACTTCGCCAGATCAAAGCCACATACGACCCCAAGAACCAATTCCGGCTGAACCACAACATATAAGGTCGGGTGACGCTGCCGTTGGGTCAAGTTTGAATGATCATCGCACTTCATGCGCAAGCGCTCTTGACTATGTCAGGGGCGCTAAAAATTTGCGCCAGGCTATGCGCAGTTATTTGCGCTTTCACCGGCCACAATTAACATCAGTGAAAGATATCCGCCTTAATGAGTTTTCATTCGGCCCTGCAAAACAACTGATGTTCAGGGATCCACCTATACGGAAGAGCGTCCTGTGAAAACTAAAAGAGCATTCAATCTCGGCAGTATCGCGATCAAGTTCAGCGCAATCTTGCTCGTTATGGCGTCCCTGACAGCGTTGGCGATCTGGGTCGGAAAGTCCGTTTTTCAGGACTTTTCCAATTCGCTAAGCACGTTCGAGGCTGAATATGTTCCCAATCTGAAGCAAAGTTCGGCAATGATCGAAACGGCCGGAACGCTTGGTGAAAGCCTGTCGTCCATATTGGTTGCAGAAAGTGGCGATGAGATGTCGTCGAAAGCCGCAACGGCAGACCAACTGTTAAGCCAGCTGAGTGACACAGCATCCGGCTTGAGCGGTGATGATGAACAGATGCTGCTAGAAGCGATATCCTCGGCCTCGGCCAGTATCAAACTGCTCGTCGATACCCGTGCACAAGAAATTATCAACGACGAATTGACGTTGTCGGGGTCCGATGTTCTGAACGCTGCTGCAGTCACGGCACATCTGGCCCTCACGGAACTTGGCCGGTCCGTATTGCAGCAAGTTTCCATGTCTCCGGCTGATACCACTGTCACATCCATTGCTTCTAAGCTCGAGGAAGTGAGTAACATTTCCGATCTGGACGGCACAATTGGCGGCTTACTCTCCGTGATTTTGACGGGCAGTTCTGCGGATGATATGGCGGGGTTGCAAACCGCGATCGTTGGGTCAGCGGAACTGGTCGCCCAGCTTCAGTCATTTTCAGCAAAACTAAAGCTAGACGCAAAAGTCATCGCAGCCATCCAAACCATGATTGAACAGGCCGACCCATCCACGGGTGTCCTTGCTGCGCGCAAGATCGTGATTGACGCGCGCGAAGTAGCCGGCTCCGCGGCCAAAGCCGCCGCAGACGAAGTCGCGCTGATCACTGATGCCGCTCGTGGCCTTGGTCGAAGATCAGTTTCGGCAATAGATGATGCAAGCGGCCGTTTAGACCAATACGCAGAGGCCGGAAATTCCCGGATGACCACGATCGCATGGGCAAGCGCACCACTTGCTATTCTATCTATTTTGGGTGCGCTAATTTTGATCGTGCGCCCCCTTATTGCTGTCACCAAGGTGACAGAGCGTTTGGCGAACGGCGATATGGCCCCGGTCACGGGTTTTCAAAAAACAGGCGGGGAAATCGGCCGCATGGCGCAAGCCCTGACCATATTCAGAGACGGCATGATCTCCCAAAAACGTCTTGAAAAAGAAGACCGTGAGCGCGAAGCCGCTGCCCAAGAGAAAGCCGCCCGGCAAGAGCACGAAACGCGCGCGCGTGACGAAATGGAACGCGTACGCCTTGCTGAAATCGAAGCAAAGGAGCGAGATCGCGAGGATAAGATAGCAAAAGAGCGTGCGGTGCATCAGGCGCAAGTCGAAGCGGAAAGAAAAGCGCGATCGGATGAGCAAGCCATGGTTGTTGAAACGTTGGGAAAATCTTTGAAGCGATTGTCGGATGGCGATCTGACGAGCGATATCAATGCTCCCTTTCCAAAAGAGTACGAAAGAATCAGACAGGACTTCAACGCTGCAATCCATTCGCTGCGCGAGACGATAGGTGCCGTTACACTTAACGCCGTCTCAATTCGCAATGAAACGTCATACATCAGCAGTGCAGCAGATGATCTTGCCCGGCGCACCGAAAAACAGGCCGCGACACTTGAACAAACTGCCGCCGCCATGGATGAGCTGAACAGCTCGGTACGATCTGCGGCAGAGGGCGCCACCCAAGCCAGTGAGATGTCTCAGCAGGCAAAGCGGAACGCGGAAGACGGCGGCGAAGTAGCCCGCTCGGCGGCGCGTGCGATGGACGGCATAAAGACATCATCGCAGGAAATTTCAAAGATTACATCAGTCATTGAAAATATTGCGTTCCAAACAAATCTACTCGCCCTGAATGCCGGTGTTGAGGCCGCTAGGGCAGGTGAAGCAGGACGCGGTTTTGCAGTGGTCGCAACAGAAGTTCGAGCCTTGGCTCAACGTTCATCTGAAGCAGCAGGAGAAATTAATGCACTTATCCAAAGGTCTGGTGACCAAGTTCAACAAGGTGTTGAACTTGTCGACAAAACTGGGAGTTCACTATCGTTGATCGTCGAGGTTGTTTCAGAGATTTCGCAGAGGATCACAGCCATTGCCATTTCATCGAAAGAGCAGGCTTCAGGGATAAATGAAATAAATACAGCCGTGAACCAGCTTGATCAAGTTACGCAACAAAATGCCGCAATGTTTGAAGAAACATCCGCTGCGAGTCATTCGTTGAGATCTGAAGCGGATGCTTTGGCAGCAGCTGTTGCAAAGTTTCAATCAGGTAATACGACGGGTAAAGAAGCCAAGAAAAGTGAAACTAAGACAGGATATGAATTCAGTAGGCTACAGGCATAGAACCAGAAATGAAAAGAGCACTTTAAGGCGTGAATTAAATTAGATCAGACACTTAAGTTATCTTAAGAGAAAGCCATAACTTTGACCCGGCGGCACCTTTTGCAAAAAGGCATGATATCGGTTCGATGAAAACAAGCGCAATGTAATTGATAGTTTTCAATCGGACGGCGGCACCCCAAAGTAGGAAATTAATCTCGTCTTCAACGTTGTGCGCAGAAAAATAATGTGCACGAAATATGATTCGAGCTCAAAATACTTCGCAATATATATACCCTGCGAAGCTTCATTAACTTTAGTTAGTCCACGAGAGCTATCAACATAAACGGCACCGTAAAGTTAAGACCAGTTGGCCAAGGAGCGTCAGGGCCCTAAGATTTAGGCGGCTTCAACTTGCACGATTTCGCGCGATGTTCGCATAGCCAGAGATTTCATTCTACAGAAATCAGAGGATGGCATTTCTTGGCGTGGGGGTGGAGCAGGTTGGCTATAGGATCGTGGACGGAGAGAAATCGCTGCAAGTGACCGGGCGATTTAAATTTCTTCCTCCCCCATTCTCGTTGCCCGGTCAGCTAGTGAGAATCCTCAGACCGATTGTTCAGGTCCTTGTGCGATCGGGGTTCGATGCCGGGCATGAACTCCCGTTTCGCCGCTGCGTATGACCGCAATTTGTCGATGATCATGATGCGCAGCACCGATACTTTTCGCTTTAAAA
>ERZ651776.1062-NODE-1062-length-34820-cov-4.806609_pt1 | contig 34820 bp, 31 predicted proteins | sample MGYA00514761_ERZ651776 | MGnify/ENA metagenome assembly ERZ651776
AACAGCATTAATAGAAGCATCATTTTCTCTTTTTACAGCTACGGCATCTTTTCCTTCACTTTCTACACGTACTTTAATATCCACTTGATCTGGGGTTACTTTTACAACGCCTTTTCCAGTGACGTTAACAAGCGGTTCTGTGTTTTGTGTTTGTGCAGTAAGACTCATAGTACATAATAGTATAAATAGACGTAGTAGTTTCATAGTAAATAAATGGATATTAAATTTTACCTAATTTAATCATTACAAATAAGATAACAATAGGAATGGCTAACAAAATAACCATTAAGAGATTGGTTTGCAATAAAGAAGGCATCATAAATAAGGTAATAAGATACCCTCCTACTGCGCCTCCAAAATGCGCATCATGCCCAATATTATCATTTTGAGCCCGCATTCCATAAATGGAATACAAAAGATATCCGATTCCAAAAACATACGCTGGCATCGGAATAATAAAAAATAACCCTAACATCATATCGGGATTTAATAAAATGGCTGCATATAATACCCCAGACACAGCACCACTAGCCCCAAGTGCCGAATAATGATACTCATCTTTATGAAAGAAATAAGAAAGCAAATTCCCTATAATTAAACTTCCTATATACACGATCACAAATTGAAAAACACCTAACTGATAGATTACTGGATTTGCAAAGAAGTATAACGTAAGCATATTCACAAAAAGATGCTGAGGATTTGCGTGTAAAAAAGCAGAAGATATCATACGTATCTGTTCTCCTCTTCGGATAGCACCTATTTGAAATAGATATTTATTTTTAAAACTATAATCACTAAAGCCCTTCATTGAAAAGAGCACATTAATAGCTATAATCGCTATTGTCACTGGATGTAAACCCGCCATATTTTATTATTAATTACGCAGTAAAGATACCTATATTTGTGTTATTGAATTATAACAATTTTCCTAAATGCAAGCGATCGCTTATTGGCTTATCTATCCCGTACTTTGGATGTTATCAAAATTACCATTCAGCGTATTATACGTGCTTTCTGACTTGGTCTATATTCTTGTATATCGCATTATAGGATATCGCAAAACAACCGTTCGCTATAACCTTAGAACGGCATTTCCAGAAAAATCATCTTTAGAATTAAAGCAAATAGAAAAAAAATTCTATCATCACTTATGTGATTTATTTATAGAGATGATCAAAACCATGAGTATCTCAAAAGAGCAGCTTCATGCTAGAATGACCTACACCAATATGGAACTTGTCCAAGAGTATGAAACAAGAGGAAAAAGTGCCATTGTACTGTTAGGACATTATGCCAGTTATGAATGGTCTTTTGCCATACAACTGCACGTAAAAAACACAGGCCACGGCATTTATAAAAAAATCAAAAATCCTTATTTTGATGCTTTGGCACGCCGTATCCGAGGACGATGGAATACAAAACTGATTGCTAATAGGTTTGCTGCCAAACACATGACACAACAAAAAAAAGAAGGAATTGTCTCTATGTATGGCTTTGTTGCAGATCAATCCCCAAGATTAGCCAAGTCACATTATTGGACCCAATTTTTAGGACACGAATTACCCTTCTTTACAGGGGTAGAACGTATTTCAAAAGAGCTTGATCTTCCTATTCTCTATCTTAAAGTCAAAAAGACAAAACGAGGTCATTATGAAGGTACTTTTATTGAGTTAGCAGCAAATCCTACGGAGATTCCAGATTATAAGATTACAGACGCTTTCGCGAAAGCGTTAGATTCCCAAATACGAGAAGCTCCAGCATATTACTTATGGACGCACAAACGTTTTAAACTCCTTGGACGAAAACAAGAATCGGCTGCTGGTGAAGAGAAAGTGAATTAAGGTATTATTAATGTGTCGTCCTACAAATAGTACATCAATTTTTAGAACGACACACTATATAGTATTTAGATAGCTGCCGCTCCAGCTTCTGCAACAGCGTGATCGTTTTCAACAGAACTTCCACTTACCCCGATAGCGCCTATAATTTCGCCTGAAGCATTTTTAATGGGCACACCTCCTGGAAATGTAATAAGTCCGTTGTTTGAATGCTCAATATTGTATAAAGCTCCACCTGGCTGAGATAAATCTCCAATAAGCCCAGTATTCATATCAAAATAACGAGCTGTTTTAGCTTTTTTAATAGCGATATCCAGTGACCCTAACCAAGCACCGTCCATACGACTAAATGCTACTAAATTTGCTCCTGCATCTACAATAGCAATATTCATTTTTGTCTCTATTGCTATCGATTTTTCTTTTGCTACTGAAATCATTTTTTCAGCTTGTGCTAATGTAATATTCATAGTTTCCTGTTTTTATATCATTTTAATAATGATACAAATGTACTCGGAAAGGAGTTGAATAGTACTACTAAAACAGTTTAACTACTTAAGATTACAAACAATTTATAAACTCTAGAGCTGTTACCACACAAGCATAATTTACATACTCACCACGACCACAACCATAACAATAACAGATAACTCAATTCCTGAATAACCAAAAAAGACCATCTAAACAACTTTTAGACGGTCTCTTAAATTTAAATGCTGGTCTTAATTCTTACAAACCAGCGACTTCTTTAATATCTTCAATCATCGCATCGGCGACACGAGTTGCCTCTTCTTGCGTTCCAGCTTCTGTATAAATACGAATAATAGGTTCTGTATTCGACTTACGTAAATGCACCCAATGATGCTCAAAATCTATTTTCACGCCATCTATTGTACTGATATCCTCATTTGCATACTTCTTAGCCATTGCATCCAATAATGCATCTACATCAAGTTCTGGTGTCAATTGAATTTTTTGTTTACTCATAAAATATTGAGGATAGCTCGCTTTCAGTTCGCTTACGGTCATCGTTCCTTTGGCAAGGTGCGTTAAAAATAAGGCTGTTCCTACCAGACTGTCACGTCCGTAGTGAGAAGCTGGATAAATGATGCCACCGTTTCCTTCACCTCCTATCACAGCGTTAGTATCTTTCATTAACTGTACAACATTGACTTCGCCTACAGCACTTGCGTGATATGTACCGCCGTGTTTACGGGTAATGTCTCTAAGCGCACGAGATGAAGATAAATTGGATACGGTGTTTCCTTTGGTTTCACTCAACACATAATCTGCACAAGCAACAAGCGTATACTCTTCGCCAAACATTTCTCCCGTTTCATCTATAAAAGCCAGACGATCTACATCAGGATCGACGACGATTCCAAAATCAGCTTTTTCTTTGACGACCAATTTACAAATATCCCCTAGATGCTCTTTTAGAGGTTCTGGATTATGTGGAAACTGACCATTAGGTTCGCAATATAATTCTACGGGAATCACCCCTAGCCTATCTAACAATCTAGGAATAGCAATCCCTCCTGTGGAGTTCACGCCATCTACGACTACTTTAAATTTAGCCGCTTTAATCGCGTCTACATCGACTAAGTCTAAATCAAGCACTTCATCAATATGCAAATCGATATACGCATCATTTTTGGTGATTTTTCCAAGATCATCTACCTCAGCAAATAAGAAATTTTGATTTTCGGCATATTGTAAGATTTTCTCTCCTTCAATACCATTTAAAAACTCTCCTTTACTATTTAATAATTTAAGTGCATTCCATTGCTTCGGATTATGAGAAGCTGTCAAAATAATCCCTCCATCGGCATGCTCCATTGGAACTGCAATTTCAACAGTAGGCGTTGTAGAAAGCCCTAAGTCTATCACGTGAATTCCCATTCCAATAAGCGTATTCATAACTAATTCTTGAATCATAGCACCCGAAATACGAGCATCACGCCCCACCACTACCCGATAGGTTTCTTTATTGCGATCGTTTTTAAGCCATGCGCCGTATGCTGCTGCAAATTTTACCGCGTCGATAGGCGTTAAGTTATCGCCTGTAGCACCGCCTATGGTTCCTCGTATCCCAGAAATTGATTTAATTAAAGTCATTAATGTAGGTTTTTATTAATATGCTGTTTGGGGGATGCAAAAATAAGAAAAGAGAACTACTTTACACGCTTGTTTAAAAATAGTAATGATTTGATGATGGGAAGACGGTGTTCGCTTTCGCGAAAGCGTATATAAAATCTATCAAACTAGCGAAAAAAATACATTTTATTCTTAAAATTTATCGCTTGTTTTTAGGTGTTATTGCCTCTCAAATAGTACCTTGTTGCTTTATGAATTTTCTAGCGCACATATACCTTTCTGAAGCCGACGATATGGTGACCATAGGCAATTTTATGGCAGACGGCATCAAAGGGAAAAAGTATTTAAATTACCCCGAAGCGATTCAAAAAGGGATTCTGATTCATCGGTGGATTGATAGCTATACCGATAGTCATCCTATTACCAAACAAAGTACCAAGAGACTACATTCCAAATATGGTCATTACAGCGGTGTGATCGTGGATATTCTATATGATCATTTTTTAGCCAAAAATTGGAAAAACTATCACGAGCAACCTCTCGAAGAATATGTCGCCGATTTTTACAAACTGTTAATAGATCATTATGAACTTCTCACCCCTCGTATTCAAAAAATGATGATCCCTATGATGAAGCAAAACTGGTTACTCAGTTATGCAACGCTAGAAGGTATTGAGACAGTACTTTACAATATGAATATCCGTACTAAAAATAGAGTTCCTATGGATGAGGCTATCCAAGATTTAAAAGAACACTATGAGGCATTTGAAAAAGAGTTTACCGCTTTCTTTGAAGAATTACGCGCTTTTGTAGCTCTAAAAATGGAAGAATTATAATTAAAGTAGGAATGGTTACTTAGTTATTGATTATTTAAGAATAATACATTTTAATTATTTCGACCACAGCAAAGACTAGACACTATGGCTTAGTTTATTTATAAGAGTGCGCTTTCGCGAAAGCAAAAAGTAAATTCCAAATCACAAGTTCAAAAAAGAGACCGCTTCGCTGATAGAATATAGACAATAGAACATAGACCTTGTTAACTATGGATATTTTTTAGAATCCCGCATCCCGCACCCAAAAAAAGTAAATTCCAAATCACAAATCAAAAAAGAGACCGCTTCGCTGATAGAATATAGACCTTGTTAACTATGGATATTTTTTAGAATCCCGCATCCCGCACCCAAAAAAAGTAAATTCCAAACTCCAAATTACAAATTCAAAAAGAGACCGCTTCGCTGATAGAATATAGATCATAGAATATAGACCTTGTTAAATATGCAGATTTTTTAGCATCCCAACACAGCATAAGATAAATTCCAAATCACAAATTCAAAAAAAAAGACCGCTTCGCTGATAGAATATAGACAATAGAACATAGACCTTGTTAACTATGGAGATTTTTTAGCATTCACTTTTCACTTTTAGTATATTACTTCCAGCACCCAGCAAAAACTCTCTTTTCTTTCTTCTTTTTTCTCTTCTCTCAAAAAAGCTTCCTGCTTCTCACATCCAGCATCCAGCATCCAGCATCCAGCATCCAGCACCCAGAAATCTATTCATTACAATAAATTAACATAACCAGACACAACCATTTGATGATTTTACACTCTAGTAGATATAAAACACATCACTATGAAAAACTATCTATCTATCTTATTCCTATCCGTATGTTGTATCATTAGCTGTACAGAAGCAGATGAGTCTTTTACAAACAACTCTGTGACAGAGGATTTTGGCGGCGCTCAACTCTTTGGAGACAACTACGGTGAGATCGTAGAAAACCCATTTATCAATACTGTCGATGAAGCGACATCAACGTTTTCGATAGATGCAGATGGTGCATCGTATGCCAATGTAAGACGTTTTATACAAGAAAGTCAGCAATTACCGCCTGCAAATGCAGTGCGTACGGAGGAACTCATCAATTACTTTGATCTTGATTATGACTATACAGACACGACACACCCGATAGATTTAAACGGAGAAGTAAGTACCTGTCCGTGGAATACAGACAATAAACTCGTTCGCATCGGTATCAAAGGAAAACCTATTCCTGAAGCGGAATTACCAGCCTCCAATTTTGTTTTCTTAATAGACGTATCTGGCTCTATGTCCAGTGAAGACAAACTAGAACTCCTTAAAAATGGGTTTAATCTTTTTGTAGATGAACTTACCGAGCAAGATCGTGTTGCTATTGTCACCTATGCTGGAAGCGCAGGACTCGTATTACCATCTACCTCAGGAGATCAAAAACAAACGATCAAAGACGCTATCAACAGTTTGGGTTCTGGAGGAAGTACTGCGGGAGCAGAAGGCATTATTACTGCTTATGAGATCGCACAAGAAAATTTTATAGATGGTGGAAACAACAGAATCATTATTGGTACCGATGGTGACTTTAATGTAGGTCCTTCAAGTACAGAAGATCTTATCACATTGATCGAAGAAAAAAGAGACTTCGGAATTTTCTTAACCGTTTTAGGCGTAGGAAGAGGGAACTTAAATGATGCTGCTTTAGAGCAAATTGCAAACAATGGGAATGGTACCTACGAATATATAGATACGATTGACCAACTACGTAAAGTCTTTATTTATGATTTTAGCAAGTTTTTTACCGTAGCCAAAGACGTCAAAGTACAAGTTCAATTCAACCCTGAAAACATCCTTGCCTACCGATTAATAGGCTATGAAAACAGAGTACTAGACAATGAAGATTTTGAAGACGATGAAGAAGATGCTGGAGAAATTGGAGCCAATCAAAACATCACAGCAATCTATGAAATTGTACCACAATCCAATCAAAACCTAAGCGAAAAAGCCTTAACAATTGATTTTAGATATAAAAATCCAAGTGAAGATCTCAGTATTCCTGTATCATTAGATATATTTGACGAAGGAAATTCGTTCTCACAAGCATCCGATTTTATGCAATTTACAGCAAGTGTCGCCTCTTTTTCGATGTTGTTACGTGACTCGCAATACAAAGGAACAAGTTCATACAATCAAGTAATCAATTGGTTAGATAATACCTCTCTTGCAGATCCATATAACTTTAAAGCACAATTTAGAGACTTGGTACAGCAAGCCTCTAGTTTCTAAACAACTACAAATACCCTCTATAAAAAGAGGTTATATAAGCAGTCTGAATGGTGTGGTGCCTGTTCAGACTGCTTTTTTTGTGATGTATAACGAAAAACAACCTAAAACATAAAAATACTGATTATCAACATGTTAAATACATTGAAAAGTGTAAGCATTTGTTTTAAAGACCTCTATTTCACTACATAAAAATGTACCTTTACACATGTAATACGTTATTTTTCAATACACTAAAAAATTATTCTTGCAAGGATAGACATACCCCTGAATGTCTCAAAGGATCAGGGCATATTCACTTTATAATCTATATAATTATGCTAAAGAACATTTTGAATCTAAACGGAGTTCAGCAACTAGAAAAGAAAGCGCAAAAATCAATTATGGGAGGAGGAACTAACTTTCCTTCAACACAAGAAGATTGTGAACTTTGTGGAGGAAATTGGTACCCAACGCCTCTTTGCGGAGGTATGTGTGAGTTATCCGTAAACTCTCCGTGCGCAAATTAAAAAATCAGTATCATACACTAGTAAAAGCTGATATTCCGAAACAGAGAATATCGGCTTTTTAGTGTTATTACAATAATATTTTTCCATCTTCGTAAGAATCCCTATTTTTAAAAAGTGAAGCAACATAAATCATTCACTTTAAATTATGAAATACACCATCGCCTCCCTTTGCACGCTTCTATTCCTTATCACAAGTTGTAAAACCGAAGCTCCTCAAGAAAAGAGAACCATTCAACGCGGACTCATTACGCAAAAAGCCATGGTGGTTTCGGCGCGTGAAGAAGCCTCCAAAATAGGCGCTATGATTATGGAACAAGGCGGAAATGCCTTTGACGCAATGGTCGCTACAGAAATGGCACTTGCCGTTACCTATCCGTATGCAGGAAATTTAGGAGGTGGCGGCTTTATGGTTTATCGTACCGCAAACGGAGATGTTGGCGCTCTTGACTATAGAGAAAAAGCGCCTAATGCAGCAAGTAGAGATATGTATCTGGATGAAGAAGGCAATGTGATTCCTGATCTAAGTACAGAAGGAGCCATGGCAGTAGGCGTTCCAGGAACAATCTCTGGTATTTTTGCTGCCCACGAGAAATTTGGCACGATGCCTATCGAAAAGTTGCTACAACCTGTCGTTGATTTAGCTAGAAACGGATATGTAGTCACCGAGAATCAGGCGAAACGTTTTGAAAAGTATAGCGAAATCTTTAACCGTGTGAATGAAGATAGTACGATGCTGTATAGTACCGCTTTCGCGAAAGCGGAAACCGTAAAAAACCCAGCACTCGCCGAAACCCTAGAACGCATTATCGCAAACGGTAAAGCCGAATTTTACGGCGGCGAAACTGGTCAAAAAATGGTTGATTATCTACAAGCCAAAGGAGGTATTATGACCGTAGAGGATTTAAAAGCATACCAAGCACAGTGGCGTACGCCCGTCACTTTTGAATATGATAATCTAAAAATTATTTCCATGAGTCCGCCGTCTAGCGGTGGCGTATGCCTTGCTCAAATTATGCAGATGGTAGAGCCGTATGATCTCTCAGAATACGGACATAACTCAGAAAAAACCATTCAGGTGATTACCGAAGCAGAACGCCGTGCCTATGCCGATCGTAGTTTTTATCTCGGCGATCCTGATTTTGTTGATATTCCTATCGATACCTTAATTTCCGATGCGTATAGTACCAACAGAATGGATAGCTTCTCTTGGGACAAAGCAACACCTTCTAGTGACGTCAATTATGGCGAATTACCTGGTTATGAAAGTATGGAAACCACCCACTACTCGATCGTCGATCAATTTGGAAATGCGATTGCAGTAACCACTACCTTAAATGGTGCTTTTGGTTCTAAATTATATGTAGATGAACTTGGTTTCTTTTTAAATAACGAAATGGATGATTTCTCATCAAAAGCTGGTGTGCCTAATATGTTTGGACTTATTGGCGCTAAAGCGAACGAAATCAGACCTGGCAAACGAATGCTTTCAAGTATGACGCCAACACTCGTAGAAAAAGATGGTAAATTCTGGATGACCGTTGGAACGCCAGGAGGTTCTACAATTATTACTTCTGTATTACAAACGATTTTAAACGTACACGAATTTGACATGGGAATGCAGGAAGCTGTGAATGCGCCACGTTTTCATCATCAATGGTTACCAGACATCGTGATGTTTGAACCAAACAGCTTTGATGCTCAACTTCTTCAAAGCTTAAAAAGTAAAGGCTACGTCCCTAATGAAGAAGCCTCTCCCGTGATTGGAAAAGTAGATGGAATCTTAGTGCTACCTGATGGCACACTAGAAGGAGGAGCTGACCGCCGTGGGGATGATACGGCGATTGGGTTTTAGATATTGTCAGTCTTAGCCTGTAGAAGACAAGTTTATAGACTAAAAATTATACTACTTTGATAAGATGAACTGAGTGTTGGATGCTGAAAATTGTCAGTCTGAGCCTGTCGAAGACAAATTAGTTGCCGGATGCTGGATGCTGGGAATTGTCAGTCTGAGCCTGTCGAAGACAAGTTAGTTATCGGATGCTGGATGCTGAAAATTGTCAGTCTGAGCCTGTCGAAGACAAGTTTGTAGACTAAAAATTATACTACTTCGATAAGATGAGCTGAGTGTTGGGTGCTGGATATTTTTAAAAAGAAATCATAGAGTATAAACTATACAAAACACATAAACTTCACCAAAAATCTCATAACTCAACTCAAAGCTGTCGCAAATCATACACAGGTAGTAAAAATGAAGATTTATATGACAATTCGGAATGCATTTTTGATGTTAAGAATATAATAAAACAAAATTAAAAGCGGTAATCACTTTTGTCTCTGCAAAATGTCTTTCGCCCTTGAGCGAACAAGAAGCACTTAAAAAAATACACTAAAATCACGTAAACACCTATAGTATAATCAACTACCCCTTTTTATCATGAAAAGTGTTAGTAGTTATTCTGCTTTTTATGTAAAATCATAACCAATTGTTAATCAATAAATTATATTAACATTGTTTTTTTATAATCTATACAATTAATTTTTAAATTGTAGCATATAAGTCTTTATATATCAAATCATTATTGCTAATTTAAAAACCATGTATCATGCTCAAAAAAATTGTAAACCTAGGTAAAACATTAACAAATTTAGAACTAAAAACAATTCAAGGATCAGGACGCCCTTTTATAGGAAGTGGTTGTCGTCCGTCATGTCCTACAACCTGTGCGTCGTTAGGAGGTGTATGCGTTCCATGTCCAAGCGATTATACTGGTAGCGAAGAATGCAGAATATATTAATGGTTCATCAAAAAATCTAAAAAGATACAAGCTGCAAGTATCTTAAAATGATTGCAGTTCTTATAAATCATTTAAAAAATCTATCATGTTAAAAAAAATCAAAAACCTAGGACAAACACTTAGTAAAGAAACCCAAAGAGAAGTAAACGGAGGACGGTTCGAAGAAGACACTTGTAATAATCCTTATATCAATGAGGGAGGACCTTGTAATCAAGGATACTACCCACATCCAATATATGGACATTGTGTATGCTGTGCTAACTAATAGGTAAGTATACTATTTTTATCAAGAGGTTATCATAGCAGATAGCCTCTTTTTTATGATAATCGAGATCATTATAGTAGATGATTCTTTATATGCTTTCGCGAAAGCGTATATACCCAAAGCAAAACGCTTCTAGTGTATTTTAAAGAATAAAACCCTATCAACACCTGCAAATTTGAAAAACATACCAACACTTTTGTAATGACTATTGCATTCTTATAAACAAATCTATTTCTTTAAATAATAGTAAGACACAAACTATAAGTGTCTCAAAATGTTTATAGTAGTAATTCATCATTAAAAGATTTAAATATGTTAAAAACAATTTCAACATTAGGAAAAGCGATAACAAAAGAGCAATTACTTCGTGTAAACGGAGGAGGTGCTAAACCTAGAAAATGCGAATTCAGTGCAGATCCGTCAACAGATTGGTGTTGTGCCCTTCCACAAGGATGCCCGGACGGTGCATAAAATGAACCAACAATACACCTATGTCAAGAGAAGAAACAACCTTCTCTTGACATTTTACTTTATACTTTTCCAAAACAAATATCCCACTTCTCCCCCAACATCTTCCAACCGTCTACTCCTACTTCGCTACATTACTACATATTCCAATAACATATAATCACCATAAACTGTAAAAAATATCACAAATCCTCCATGTGATGTCTTTTACCTGAGCTGCAATGGTAGCTTTTTGTGAAATTTATCTTTATTTTACTATGCGCGCATAGTATTTTTATGTATATTTACAACGATTTCGAACCAAATCATCCCTAATGAGAGACAAAACCATCGATTTTTGTTTGCGATATACTTGGCAAGCAGTTATAAAAATGTATAACGAACAAGCATCCAAATACGACGGAACCATGGCACATGCCTTCGCCTTGTTAAGCATAGACCCAGAAGAAGGAACCCCTTCTACAGCACTAGGACCTCGTATGGGAATGGAAGCAACTTCCCTATCACGCACCTTAAAAGCGATGGAAGAAAAAAACCTTATTGATCGTAGACCCAATCCAGCCGATGGTAGAAGCGTCCTCATACATCTTACGGATGAAGGAAAGCTAAAACGTCAATACGCAAAAGAACACGTACTTCAGTTTAATAATACCATACTCGAACACGTGTCTGAAGAAGAAATCAACGGTTTTTATAAAGTAATAGAAACCATAAATGACCTAGTACAAAATAAGAGAATATTTAATCAAGAAGAAACCATACATAAATAATGGCAAAACGTATAATAAGAAAAGTCGCCGTCATTGGTAGCGGAATTATGGGAAGTGGCATCGCTTGCCATTTTGCAAACATTGGTGTGGATGTACTCCTTCTGGACATCGTCCCTCGCGAACTAAACGAAAAAGAGAAAGCAACAGGACTCACCTTAGAGGATAAAGTCGTGCGCAACCGCATGGTTAACGACTCATTAACTGCCGCTTTAAAAAGCAAACCCTCTCCTATTTATCATCCCGCTTTCGCGAAAAGAATCACTACAGGAAACCTTGAAGACGATATCGCCAAAGTAAAAGACGTCGATTGGATCATCGAAGTCGTCGTAGAACGTCTAGATATCAAACAACAAGTTTTTGAAAACTTAGAAAAGCACCGTACACCAGGAACGCTTATTACCTCAAACACCTCTGGAATTCCTATTCACTTTATGAGTGAAGGTAGAAGCGAAGACTTCCAAAAGCATTTCTGCGGAACACACTTCTTTAACCCTGCACGTTACTTAAAGTTATTCGAGATCATTCCAGGTCCCAAGACCGATCAGAGCGTGTTAGATTTCTTAAACAATTACGGAGAACAATACCTAGGGAAAACCTCGGTGGTTGCCAAAGACACTCCCGCCTTTATCGGAAACCGTATCGGAATCTTCTCTATTATGAGTCTTTTCCATACCGTAAAAGAAATGGGACTCACCATAGAAGAAGTAGATAAACTCACAGGTCCTGTCATCGGACGCCCGAAGTCGGCGACCTTCCGTACGGTAGATGTTGTAGGACTTGATACCTTAGTACACGTAGCCAACGGAATTGCAGAAAACTGTCCTAAAGACGAACGTAGAGCGTTGTTTGCCTTACCAGATTTCATCAAAACCATGATGGAAAACAAATGGCTAGGATCAAAAACCGGACAAGGATTCTATAAGAAAACAAAAAATGACGAAGGGAAAACAGAAATCCTTTCGCTAGACTTAGATACCTTAGAATACCGTCAAGCTAAACGCGCTAAGTTTGCAACTCTTGAGTTAACAAAAACCATCGACAATGTAGCCGATCGTTTTAAAGTACTCGTAGGCGGAAAAGACAACGCTGGCGAATTCTATCGCAAGTCGTTTGCACACCTATTTGCCTATGTACAAAACCGAATCCCAGAAATCACGGATGAGCTCTATAAAATAGACGACGCCATGAAAGCAGGTTTTGGTTGGGAACACGGCCCTTTCCAAATTTGGGATGCTATCGGTGTCGAAAAAGGAATTGAACTTATGAAAGCCGAAGGACTTGAAGTTGCCTCTTGGGTTACCGATATGATCGCTTCTGGAAGTACGTCTTTCTACACCGTAAAAGAAGGCGCTACTCATTTTTATGATATCCCTTCTAAAACGCAAACCAAAGTACCAGGACAAGATGCTTTTATCATTTTGGACAATATCAGAAAACAAACGGAAGTCTTTAAAAACTCAGGCGTTTCTGTACAAGACTTAGGCGACGGCATCTTAAATCTAGAATTCCGTAGTAAGATGAACACCATTGGTGGTGACGTACTCGCCGGAATCAATAAAGCCATTGATCTTGCGGAGCAAGATTTTGCTGGACTCGTTGTAGGAAACCAAGGCGCCAACTTTTCTGTAGGTGCTAATATTGGGATGATTTTTATGATGGCAGTAGAGCAAGAATATGACGAGCTCAATATGGCGATCAAATATTTCCAAGACACCATGATGCGTATGCGTTACTCAGCCATTCCAACCGTTTCTGCCGCGCACGGTATGACCTTAGGAGGTGGATGTGAGTTATCACTACACGCAGACAAAGTAGTCGCTGCTGCCGAAACCTATATCGGACTGGTAGAGTTTGGTGTCGGTGTAATTCCTGGTGGTGGAGGATCTAAAGAAATGGCGTTACGCGCCTCAGATACCTTCCAAAAAGGCGATGTAGAACTCAATGTATTGCAAGACCACTTCCTGACTATTGGAATGGCAAAAGTATCGACCTCTGCGTATGAAGCCTTTGATACAGGCATCTTACAAAAAGGAAAAGATATTGTGGTTGTGAATAAAGACCGTCAGATTGCTACCGCAAAAGCACACGCTCAACTCATGGCAGATGCAGGCTATACACAACCTGTAATGCGCAATGATGTTCTAGTCTTAGGAAAGCAAGCCTTAGGGATGTTCTTAGTAGGAACCGACAGTATGGAAGCCAGTCACTATATCTCAGAACACGATAAGAAAATAGCCAATAAACTCGCCTATGTGATGGCAGGAGGAGACCTTTCTGAACCTACGAAAGTATCAGAACAATACTTACTGGATCTGGAACGCGAAGCCTTCCTTTCCTTAACCACAGAGCGTAAAACATTGGAGCGTATTGAGCATATGTTGAAACGAGGGAAACCGCTTCGTAATTAGGCTTTTTTCGCTTTCGCGAAAATGACGTAGGACTTGATTGCTGCGCAATCTGACGTAGGACGTAAGACTAAATTGTTACAATTTCGCTTTCGCGAAAACGGTTAAAGAAACAAGAGTCAGGAATAAAAAGACGTAAGACTTGATTGCTGCGCAATCTGATGTAAGACAAGGGCTAAAGCCCTGACATAAGATTGAGGTTAATAATTATTAAAGAATAAAAATTAAGTCTTACGTCCTAAGTCAACGAGCAAAGCGAGTTAGTCCTATGTCAATTTGAGAAGACGTAAGACTCTTATTAAAATAAATAGCAACAATAAATCGTAAACATGGCTGCAAGGCATAATTTTAGAAAACTAAATATCTGGCGCGAAGGTATCGAACTTGCAAAAAAAACGTATAGTTTAACTAAAGAGTTCCCGAAGTCAGAAATGTATGGTTTATCAAGTCAATTACAAAGATGTGCCGTTTCTATTTCTTCAAACATTGCTGAAGGAACTGCAAAAGGAACCGATAAGCATTTTAAGCAATATTTAGAAACCGCATTAGGAAGTACATTTGAGTGGGAGACACAATTAATTATAGCTTTTGAAATCGAATATATTTCTGAAGAGATATTTAAAAAATTAGAAAAGAAAATACAATCTATTCAGGGTATGATTACCCGCTTTATGGAAGCACTTTAGTCTTACGTCCTACGTCAACGAGCGTAGCGAAGTAAGTCTTAAGTCTAAATCGAAGATTTATGAAAACAGCATATATAGTAAAAGCCTACCGTACCGCCGTAGGGAAAGCACCAAAAGGAGTATTTCGCTTTAAGCGAGCAGATGAGTTGGCAGCAGAAACCATTCAATACATGATGAATGAGCTACCCAACTTTGATAAAAAACGCATCGACGATGTGATTGTAGGAAATGCCATGCCAGAAGGCTCACAAGGGCTCAATATGGCACGTTTGATTTCCTTAATGGGATTAGACATCATTGACGTACCTGGCGTAACTGTGAACCGTTTTTGTTCGTCGGGAATTGAAACCATCGGAATGGCGGTTGCCAAAATCCAATCAGGAATGGCGAGCTGCATTATCGCTGGCGGCGCTGAGTCTATGAGTTCGGTACCGATGACAGGATATAAACCTGAATTAAACTACGATATCGTAAAATCAGGGCACGAAGACTATTACTGGGGCATGGGAAATACCGCAGAAGCAGTGGCTAATGAGTACAACGTCTCTCGTGAAGACCAAGATGAGTTTGCCTATAACTCACACATGAAAGCTTTAATAGCACAAGCCGAGAACCGTTTTCAAGATCAAATCGTACCGATTGAGGTCGAGCAGACCTATATAGACGAAAACGGAAAGAAAGCGACCAAAAAATATACGGTAACCAAAGACGAAGGCCCACGTGCTGGAACCAGCATTGAGGTATTGAATAAATTACGCCCTGTATTTGCTGCTGGTGGAAGTGTTACCGCGGGTAACTCTTCACAAATGAGTGATGGTGCTGCGTTTGTTCTTGTGATGAGTGAAGAGATGGTCAAAGAATTAAACCTAGAACCTATCGCACGTATGGTGAACTATGCAGCGGCTGGTGTACCACCACGTATCATGGGAATTGGTCCTGTCGCGGCAGTGCCAAAAGCCTTAAAGCAAGCTGGATTACAACAAAAAGATATTGAGCTGATTGAATTAAACGAAGCTTTTGCTTCGCAGTCGTTGGCGGTAATTCGTGAGTTAGACCTGAATCCTGATATCGTTAATGTAAATGGAGGAGCCATTGCTTTAGGGCACCCATTAGGATGTACAGGTGGTAAATTATCGGTACAATTGTTTGATGAGATGCGTAAGCGTGATATGTCTGGTAAATACGGAATGGTCACGATGTGTGTGGGAACTGGACAAGGAGCAGCTGGGATTTATGAGTTCCTTAAGTAAAGCCTGCGGCTTTTGAGAATATAGATATTAGAGCATAGAAAATAGACAAATCCGTACTTTTAAAATAGAGTATTACTCTATTTTAAATATTCTAAAGTCTCAAAAATGCAGTAAAACTAGTGCGTAACAAGAAATAGAGTACTACTCTATTTTGTATAAACGAAGTGAATTTTCGCGCCTGCCTGCCAGTAGGCAGTAAAGCGGAAAAATAATATAAATGAAGAATATGAAGGCATAACCTATAGATTATTTAGAGCTACTTAGATAGCATCTATTCTCTATATTCTATGCTCTAAACTCTTATAAAACAAAGTAAGCTTTCGCGAAAGCATATAAATAGAATAATAAATAATATAAATAGTAAAGCATAACTTATAGATAATTAAGACACCTATTGGTAAAGTCTATTCTCTATTTTCTATGCTCTATAATCCTATAAATAAACAGAAGAAGATGAGCACAGAAACAACAGAAAAAGAAATCCTACGTGGCGGGCAGTTCCTTGTGAAGGAAACGGCATGTGAAGATGTATTTACCCTTGAAGACATCACAGAAGAACAAAAAATGATGCGTGACAGTACCAAAGAGTTTGTAGATCGTGAGATCTGGGCACATTGGGAACGTTTTGAACAAAAAGATTATGCGTTTACAGAGGCGTGTATGCGTAAGGCAGGAGATCTAGGGTTACTAGGGGTGGCTGTACCAGAAGCGTATGACGGTCTTGGAATGGGCTTTGTATCGACGATGTTAGTATGTGATTATATTTCTGGAGCAACCGGATCTTTTAGTACCGCATTTGGTGCACACACAGGCATTGGTACCATGCCTATTACCTTGTATGGAAACGAAGCGCAAAAGAAAAAATATGTGCCAAGATTGGCGACAGGTGAATGGTTTGGGGCGTATTGTTTGACAGAACCAGGTGCAGGATCTGATGCCAATTCTGGAAAGACGAAAGCGGTGATTTCGGAAGATGGAAAGAGTTATAAAATCTCTGGACAGAAAATGTGGATTTCGAATGCAGGTTTTTGTAACATGTTTATTGTGTTTGCACGTATTGAGGATGATAAAAACATTACAGGTTTTATCGTAGAAAATGATGCTAGCAACGGAATCTCTATGGGAGATGAAGAGAAGAAACTCGGAATTCACTCCTCCTCTACCCGTCAGGTATTTTTTAACGATACGGTGGTACCCGTAGAAAATATGCTTTCTGAGCGTGGGAATGGTTTTAAAATTGCGATGAACGCCTTAAATGTGGGTCGTATTAAATTGGCTGCTGCTTGTCTAGATGCACAACGTCGTATCATAGATGAGTCTATAAAATATGCTAAAGACCGGATTCAGTTTAAAACGCGTATCATTGATTTTGGCGCGATTAAAGCGAAGTTGGCACTTATGGCAACCAATGTGTATGTTGACGAATCTGCATCGTATCGTGCGGCTAAAAATATAGAAGACCGCATCGCTATGCGTGAAGCAGCTGGAAACAGCCATCAAGAAGCCGAACTAAAAGGCGTGGAAGAATATGCGATTGAGTGTTCGATCTTAAAAGTAGCGGTGTCCGAAGATGTACAGCAAACGACGGATGAAGGGATTCAGATTTTTGGAGGAATGGGCTTTAGTGCCGATACGCCTATGGAATCTGCTTGGCGTGATGCACGTATTGCTCGGATTTATGAAGGAACCAACGAGATTAACCGTATGCTTTCTGTAGGAATGTTGGTTAAGAAAGCGATGAAAGGTCATATTGACTTCTTAGGCCCTGCAACAGCGGTGGGAGAAGAATTGGTAGGAATTCCTTCGTTTGAAACACCTGATTATTCTGAGACGCTTTCTGAAGAAAAAGCACTACTTGCTAAATTGAAGAAAGTATTCTTAATGGTGTCTGGCGCTGCGGTTCAAAAATACGGACCACAACTCGAAGAGCACCAACAGTTATTAATGAGTGCTGCCGATATTTTGATTGAAATCTATATGGCAGAAAGTGCGATCTTACGTACGGAGAAAAACTCAAAACGTTTTGGTGTGGAGTCACAAGCAACACAGATTGCGATGTGTCAATTATATTTATTTAACGCGGTAGACATCATCCAAACCAAAGCTAAGGAAGCGATTGTTTCTTTCGCTGAAGGCGATGAACAACGTATGATGCTCATGGGATTAAAGCGTTTTACCAAATATCAAAATCACCCGAACGTGATCGCTTTACGTAATCAAATTGCTGCCGACCTAGAAGAAAACGGACAGTATCGTTTTGATGGGTAATATCCTGACCCTAGCCCTCTCCTTCAAAGGAGAGGGAATATATGGGTTTTTATACTAGCTATTTTGAATGCACAGGTACGCCATTTTTCAAAATAACGTTTCACTACGATCCATCTCTTTGTGAAGAAAGAGGAACAGTAGATGCAATTCTTTATACAGCCACCTTGGAAACGAGGTGGTTTTTTTCGCTTTAAGCGAAAAGGAATCAGGGCTAAAATTAATGAAATGACGTAAGACTTGATTGCTACGCAATTTGAGGTAAGACGTAGACTTTTCGATTTCATGAAAAGAAAATAAGTATCAGGGCTAAAAGTGGTGAGTCTTGAGTCTTGCAGCAAAACGGTCTTAGAGCGAAGCGATCTTACAGCAAAGCGGTCTTATGTCTTTTTATGCTTTCGCGAAAGCGTATAAAACATCATACATTTATATCTTGAAAAAACATATACGGTCTATAGATATATAGGTAGCATGCGCATGAATAAAAGTGCGTTATGATTTTGCACGATTGATGAGAATTTGATCATCAGAAAATTGCATCCAAGACATATCATACACGTAATGATACATTTTTCCTTTGCTATTTATGTGATGATGGGTATGGTATTTAAATCGAAACTTTTTTTGTTCTAAGACGCTTCTTGGAACTTTGATTTGAACTTTATTTTTGCCTACTATTTCTAATAAGATAGATCGGTTTCTATGCAAAAAACGATCTATAGTAATGGATGCATTATTTGTGGCTTTTCGCAAATTAGTGTGGTAATAATTTTTGCATCGTAGGGAACAAAAAATCTTGCCTTTTCTTCCTTTAAAAAAGGTGCTACATATTTTACATTTTTTTTCTAATTCCATACTGTTTTCTTTAAAATTCGACTAAAACTATTTTTAACTATTTCAAATATAACATTTTATATGTATTCGTTTTTAACGGTTATAAACAGTAATGATCTTATTTATATAAAAAATTACAATATATTTAACCTTTATGGATTTTACTAAAATAGAACATGTCCTGATTCGAAAAAACTATGCTCCTAACACGCAAAAGGTGTATATGAGTGCTATTATTGATTTTGAGCGTTTTTGTAAAAAAGAGCTGATTGCCGTGGAGGAAGGTGTAGAGACTTATATAAGACATCTTATTAGTCTAGGTCGCTCAGAAAGTACTCAGAACCAAGCGATCAATGCAATTAAGTTTTATTTTGAGAAAGTATTACATCATGAAAAACAATATTATAGCATAGACAGACCTAAAAAGTCAAAGACCTTACCTACAGTCTTAGCTATGGAGGAGGTCTCTAGGCTATTTGATGCAGTAGCAAATCACAAACACAAAGTATTATTACAAAATATATATGCATGTGGATTGCGAATTTCGGAATTATTACATCTTGAAATAGCCCATGTGTGTGGAGACCGTAAAACTTTTCATTTAAAAGGAAGTAAGGGTAAAAAAGATAGAATTGTCCCTGTACCCGAAGAATTATTAGTCTCGCTACGTATATATTACAAAAAATATAAGCCCTACAAATACCTGTTTGAAGGTGCTGGAAGTAACTCAGACAATCCAAAGCCTTACACTGCGGCGAGCGTACGAAAACTATTGCACAGAGCAGCGAAAAAAGCAATGATCAAAAAAGTAATCACTCCTCATACCTTACGACATAGCTATGCAACACATTTATATGAAAACGGAATTAATTTAAGGAGTATACAAGTGCTTTTAGGGCATAATTCTAGTAAGACTACAGAGATCTATACGCATGTCACGAATGTACATATAAAAAACACCCCTAGCCCACTAGAATTTTTGAAAAAAAATGTACCTTAGGAAGGTAATGATATACATGTAAAATATCGTACATGTATGATATAAAGTAGTTAGCTACAACCCAAAAAAACATCGTGCTAAAATCAAACAACAGGAAATAAATTGAAGGACAGTAATTCTATATCATACTTTAAAAACATTTCGGAATTGCTAAAAGCGTTAAAAACGTTTACACCTCAATCGAATTTATTTCATATTCACAGACACGAAGAAGTGCCAGAAACACACTCTGCCGAGACACAAATTTTCAGAAGTGATACATTTTCAGCTTCCTTGCTTATTGAAGGAGAGGCGGAATATAAAATCGGAATGAAAGAATACGATATGAAAAGTGGTTCGTTCTACTTTATGTCGCCACAACATTTGCGTTACTATAAAAAAACAAAACCGTGGAACGGTTTCGTTTTTTTATTCTCTACGGAATTTATCAATCAATTTTCAAAAACGAATATCTATCGAGAATATCCATTTTTTCAAATGGACGCAAATGTTCAACTTAAATTAAAAACCAAACAGATAGCGGAATTAACTAATTTGTTAAGCAAATTAATTGCTATTTACGAAAGTAACGAAAAGGACAAATTGAAATTGATTTATCATTATTTGTCAATTTTACTCATAACATCAAAAAAATGGTATTTCGAGCAAAATGGCCAAAAATCTAAATTGAAAGATTCAGATTTACTTTCTAAATCTTTCTACGATTTATTGGAATCTCACTTTTTTGATATAGCCACCCAAAAAGCTGAACATTTATTCTCTGTTTCAGATTTTGCGAATAAATTAAATATCAGCACCAATTATTTGAGCGATACCATAAAAAAAGAGACAGGACAAACAGCAACTCAAATCATTAAAGAACGTACTATTTTAGAAGCCAAGTCATTACTCAAAAGCACAGAACTATCTGTTTCAGAAATTGCGTATTTCTTAAAATTTCAAGACACTTCTTACTTTTCAAAGTATTTCAAAAGTGCCACCAACCTTTCCCCAACCCAATTTAGGGACAAAAAGTAACACTTCTGTAAAATTTACCTATCAAGCAGTAATTTCTACCCAATAGAAGCCTTCTTCCCACAATACATTTGTACCATCAAGAATTAAAAACACAAAAAAAATGGACAAATTAAACTCAACATTCAAAATAGGAAACCTAACCGAAGTCAACCGAATGGGCTTTGGAACAATGCGTGCAACAACAGGAAATGGAATTTGGGGCTACCCAACTGACAAGGCATCTGCAATAAAAGTAATTAGAACAGCAATCGAAAATGGCGTAAACTTTATAGATACAGCAGATTCATATGGTCCTTATACTTCAGAACTCGTGGTTGCAGAGGCAATTGAACCTTATAAAAATGAAGTCGTAGTTGCCACAAAAGGTGGAGCAGTAAAATATAAGCCAGGTGCAATTATGGCTAATGGACATCCTTATTATTTGAGGACTGCGATTGAAGGCAGTTTAAAAAGGCTTGACCGTGAAAAAATTGAGGTTTACTTTCTGCATAGAGTTGACCCAAATATTCCGATTGAGGAATCCGTTGGAGCTTTGGCAAAATTTCAGCAAGAAGGAAAAATTAAGCACATCGGAATATCCAACGTAACAATCGAACAATTTGAAAAAGCACAAAAAGTGGCGAAGATTGATGTTGTTCAAAACGCCTTTAGCTTTCAAGACAGACGACACGAAGAGTTAGTAAAGAAACTTTCTGAACAAAACATTGCATTTATGGCTCATACACCAATAGCAGTTAATAATTGGGATGACGAAATTCTCGAACAAGCAAGAAAACAGAACATTTCAGTAAATCAATTATCACTTTCGTGGTTACTTAATTTTAGTAATAACGTCATCCCAATTGCGGGAACTTCATCAGAAAAGCACCTTTTGGAAAATTTAGAATCGATAAACATTAATTTATAATCTTAAAATCAAATACAATGAAAAAAGTAATAGCAATAACAGCAGTAGTATTAGTAGCAATAGGAATCTTTGGATTTACAATATCAGAATCCAATAAAGACAATGGCTTATCAACAATGAAAGCTGACCACCTTTTATTAGGTGTAACAAATTTTGACGAAACCGTAAAATGGTACAAAGAGATTTTGGGGTTTGAAATAGAAGTACGATGGAAAGTAGAAGGTTTAGACAACCTTGATTTGGCCTATCTAAATAATGGCGATTTTAGAATTGAAATTATTGGTAACAAAGAAGGTACACAAAATAACAAACAAGTTAGCGACTTCGAAGAACACTTGTCACATCAAGGTTTCGCACACATTTGCTTTCAAGTGGAAGACATAGATTTAACAATGAAACAACTCAACGAAAAAGGTATTAAAACTTTTGTTAAAGCAGAGACTTATCCTTTGGACTTTTATAACAGACGTGTTGCATTTATAAAAGATTTAAATGGAAACATTATCGAATTTGCCAGCCCAATTGAAGACACACGAATTAAAAAGTAAATGATTTACAAAATGAAAAAAACTAAAGAACCCTCAAAACACAAGATTGCCTTATTGACTTGGATTGTAATTTATCCCTTGATAACTGTTATTTTTTTATTGTTCAACGAGCAGTTAATGGAGTTACCTCTTGCTATTCGAACATTAATTTTAACAGTAGTTTTAGTCGGACTTATGAACTACATAATTATGCCGAATTTGAGGAAAAAACTGAACAATTGGTTGACGAACGAAAAAAGGGCAGTAGCTAACAATGGTAACCGTTGCACAAGTCCATAATTCTGACAAAAACAACTCATTTAAAGCCTCGCTACCGATGCTTTTTTTATATCATCTGATATTCAGGTCTGATTTTAAAAGCGCGCATATCAAAGCAAAATCTCTTATATAAAGTGATTTTATAAAATCCAGATAAAAGCCTCTTTCCTACCCCACTTTTTACCTTTTTATGGGTGAATTTTAGATACTTCTTCAAGTTATAAGCCATAGCACTCAGATGCATCACTTTATTGGCTTGGTGGATCCCTATCGTGTTGATCTTCCTCAGCCCCATAAATTGGGTTAACGTACCAAAAACAGGTTCTACTGTACTCTGCCGTTTGGCTTTCATATAGCGTCCTTGTCGGCTGTTTACTCTACCGATGTTACGTTCATATTCCTCTCGGTAATACGTCACCGTAAATTTCTTCTCCTGTGCACTCTTGCCTAAACATGCACTTCGTATCGGACAATCGATACATAACCCTTTTGATCCTCGGTATTCCTTCTTCTTCGTATGATTCTTCTTCTCTATAAATACTTTCTTAAATGGAATGATCTTTCCCTGTGGACATACATAATGATCCTTTTGCTCATCATACTCAAAACCATCGGGACCGCCTTTATACGTGCCGTGTGCGGGGATAAAACTCTTCAAACCCATTGCCTCTAAAAAAGCATAATTCTCGCCACTGCTATAGCCTGTATCGGCTACGCAATTTTGCCATACAAAACCTTCTTTCCATAAACGACGTTGTAAGCGTTTAGTTATATCTTCTAGCTGTTGACTATCCTTCCCATCGGCATGATAGGCCTGTATATCGGTAATTACATGATGTGCCGTATCTACACTCAACTGACTACAATAATTAAGCTTCCTAGCCTTACCAGGTTTTACGCTGATACGAGCATCAGGATCTGTGGGACTGTCTTGCCTCCGACGAGTGTGCTTTCGCGAAAGCATAACGAGAGGAAGGCATTATTACTGGTATAACGACTCCCTTTATTCCCAGAACCTGGACGTTGGTCTTGGTCTTTTGACCATTTCTTGTTTCTCGATGTTATACCGTCTAACTGCTTTTGGTTGGCAGTAATAGTTTGCTGTTGCTCAGTTGCTTTATTATGCTTCGCTTTGCGAAAAACCTCTTTATCACGAGCACTAATATGACGGATCTCTGATAAATGAGCCTCCAAGTCTTGAGAAGGAACCTTCAGCTCCAAACTATCCATACTCGCATTGGCCTTTACAGGAGCAGAGTCTATGCACTGCGTATGACCGCTGACCATTCCTTTAGAAATACACATCTGTAAAATATGCGTAAAAACAGATTCAAATACGTCTTCTGGAAATAACTGACGCGTACGACTGATCGTACTATGCCAAGGTAATTCTTCATCAATATCATACCCTAAAAAATAGAGAATGTCCAAGCGCATACTACAATGATCGATCAGCTTACGATCACTTATGATATTCTCTAAATAACCCACTAAACAAAATTTAAAAAACACCACAGGATCAATACTCTTTTGACCACTACTTCCATAATACTGATCAGTATCCGAGTACAAAAAATCTAAGTGTAACACTTCTTTTAAACGCCTATAGAAATTGATAATGGGAACACGATCGCTTAATTGAAAACTGTTGAATAATTTCTCTTGATAAATCTTAACTCCTTGCATACAACAAGTTACTAATTTTATGTATTTTTAGCAAGACTTGTGCAACAGGCACAACGTATATATTTCATAACTAGTCAGTTGCTTAAACGAAGTTAAAGCGTATTTGCTGGTCCGCCAAATTTTTTAATTTGGCTTATTGAGAAAAAAGATAATAAGAAAAATTAAAAAATTCGGCTCGTGCTTCATCCGAAAATATTTTCATAATTTGTACGCTACGAGCCATATACAGATACGTTGTGGTGCATTATGCACTTAAACGGAAAGTATCTTATAAATTTTTGAAAAAAATTATGAATGAATTGGTTGATTGAGAATATTGAATGGGTTTTCAGTGGTGTAGGTGTAGCCTTGGTTTCATTGGTTGTAAAACTCATCTTGTCAAAAAAAAAGAAGCAAACTGAAGGAAGTAACAATATAACTATTCATTCAAATAATAAAGGCAGTGGAAACAGAAATACTATAATTTCAAATTCAACAATAATAACTCATGAAAGTGATAACTTGGAGATTGAAGAGGAAATTTCAAATGCAGATCCTCGAAGAGATTGGCTATCTAAGAAAGAAAAATATTTGAATGAGCCTCCTTATCTGTTAAGCAGAGAAAAAGGTAGAAGTTTTGTTGAAAATGATATACCTGCATTAATTTACAAATATTCTAAGGCGAATAGAGTAAATAAAGCCATTGTGTTTTTAGATATAGATCAACAAACCATAATTAACAAGGTACACGGAGATGATGTTGGTGATATTGTATTAACAGTTATAGCATCAATTTTAGCTGATAATAAGAGATTTAATTACAGAGGAAGATGCGGAGATGATACATTCTTTGGATTTAACGAATACTCTGAATCTACCAGACTGAGAAGAAACTGTGAAAAGATACTGAGTAAAATTAGAAAATTTGATTGGGACTCAATTTCACCTGAATTAAGAGTAACTGTATCAATTGGATTCTCTATATACAATCCAAATGATACTCCAAGTGAATGGCTATCGAAAGCTGCCCACGCGATGCTCAGTGGGAAGAAAAAAGGGGGAAATCAAGTTGTTGCGGGTCCGATGTTTTATGGTAAAATAGCAACTAAAAGAAAAAGAGAATCTAAGGCCGAAAGACAAAGAAGAATCAAGGAAGAAAAATATATGACCCAGAAGAGAACCGAATTGGAAGAAAAAGATATCGTTAATAAGAAACTTAACCAGACCGAGCAGGACAAATCAAAGAAATCAGAAAGAATCGACTATGGACAAGTATATTATGGTTCTGGAAGGTTTAGTTTTTCCGATCATGGAATTAGCTAAAGTATTAACGACACCACAATCGAGTAGCCTGACGCGATGAAAACTCACCGCGTTGAGGCTCTCACACCACCGTACATACGGGTCTCGTATACGGCGGTTCGATAATTATACTTCTCGTTTGTAATAATCGATTAAACTAATATCACCCCAGATGGTGTTCGATTATATCACGTTCCGAAAAACAAACACATCATTGAATTATTTGCTATTTTAAACACCTAAAATACCGTCCCATTTTATAGAGTAAACTAATTAAATGTATCTTTGATAGTATCAAATGATAGTATCAAAGATGAAGCCTCCTTACGAAATAACAACCTCTATTTTAAAACTGCTAACGTCTATTTCAGAAAAAATAGGAGAAGTGAATGCGCATTTATTAAACAAACCTTCCCCTACCTTAAGAAAACAGCACAGAATTAAAACGATCCATGCTTCTTTAAAAATTGAAGGAAACACCCTCACTGAAGAACAAATCACAGCACTTCTTGAAAACAAGAGAGTCATAGGCCCCAAAAAAGATATCGTGGAAGTATTAAACGCCATCAACATCTATGAACATTTAGATAAATACAATCCTTTTAACGAAACCTCTTTCCTAAAAGCGCATCAACTCTTGATGGAAGGGCTTATTGAAAATTCTGGGAACTATAGAAATCAACCTGTCGGCATTGTCAAAGGTTCAAAAGTGGAGCATCTAGCTCCTCCTCATGGAAATGTTCCCTACTTAATGAAAGACCTTTTTGAATACGTACAGAAGTCAGAAGAAATTGAATTGATAAAAAGCTGTGTTTTTCATTATGAAATGGAGTTTATACACCCTTTTTTAGATGGGAACAGTAGAATGGGAAGAGTATGGCAAACGTTGATTTTAATGGAAAAATATCCCATTTTCGAGTTTTTACCCTTTGAAACGTTAATCAGTAACGACCAAGAAAAATATTACAAAGCCTTATCAGAAAGTGACAAAGCTGGAAAATCAACAACATTTATTGAATATATGTTAAGTGTCATTGATCGTTCGTTAAGTGAATTATTAAATTTTAATAATCGAACATTTACCGAAAAAGACCGATTAGCCTATTTTGTTTCTTTGGATAAAACCGAATTTACAAGAAAAGAGTACATGAATGTTTTTAAGGATATTTCATCAGCGACGGCGAGTAGAGATTTAAAAAAGGGCGTAGAATTAGATCTATTTGAGAAAATAGGAGAAAAAAACAGAACAACGTATCGTTTGAAATAACGGGGATTGTAGGGAAGCCTACACTATTGACTATGCTGGGAAAGAAGGTTCATTAAATAATATTATCGTATTTAGAATATACTTTTAAACTCACCACCCGATACAATCGTGCGGTAGCAAAGCTAATTAATTAAATTTCTACAAGAAAATGCCGATGTACCCACCAAGAAATAGTGCAACTAAAAAACGAGAAATTCTTGATAGAAAAGTATTCGAATTTCTTCAATCACGAAATTTAGATGTAAAACACGAAAAACAATTAAAAAAGGCAGAGCTAGTCCGTTCAGCTAAACTTAATTACTTGAAAGCTAGACTTTTATTAGCTAATACGTACGCTTCTGAATTTGAAACCGATGTGGAATTAATAGATAAGTTAAACAAAGAAATATCACTTTGCGAAGGGTATTCCTACGAAGAAATTATTGAGTTCAGTTTAAAATATTCTAGATAATAAGTAACCGCACGCTAGCCCACAATTGCATCACGTTCCAAAAACTACTATCTCATTAAATCGTTTTCTATAACAAAAAAATAACGGATACGATATTTAAAATATACTTTTAAACTGCCCTATTTTTAAGTAAGCCTACAAAAAGGGGTAGCTTACAGAAGAACTGAGTTAAAAAATTACTATTTTTAGCTTGACCAATGTTCATTGCTTAGTTTGCTTGCATCTGACTTTCCTTCAGAAAATGCTCACACATAAACACGCAACTTTCCAGATCCATAAGCGTTGGTATAAATTAAAATCTGAACGTATATGTAGAATTAAATAAATAGTTTGATGCGAATAATAATAATCTTTACACTCTTAATAACATCTTGTATGTCCAATTCAAATAAAAGTATAGATAGTCATACTACTGCCGACAATACTATAAAATCTGACTCAACCCGAACCATACTTTACAGCTTTACCAAACAAGGCAAAGGTAAATGGCGCGTACAGGATGATGTCGTTATGGGCGGCCGTTCAGACAGCCAACTCAAGATCACAGATGAAAATTATGCACGATTCTCTGGTCAGGTTTCTTTAGAAAATAATGGTGGTTTTTGTTCCATCCATCAAACAGTTGAAAAGGATCCTTACATTATTTCTGATAAATCAAAGTCCTTTTTGTTGCTTTTAAATGGGGATGGCAAAGATTATAACTTCCGAGTTAGAACACCAAATGGACGTCACTCTTACGGTTTTACTTTTCCTACCAAAGGTGATGGTAAATGGGAAACTATCACTATTCCATTTAATAAGATGGAAGCTACATACCACGGAGAACCAGTAGAAGTCCCTAATTATGCTGGAGAAAATGTAGTAGAAACGCAATTGTTGATTGGCAACAAAAAAGAAGAAACTTTTGAATTGTTGATAGAATCTATTGAAGTTATCTAATCTAGATATTTTAAAGAAAACCCTAATAAAAGGTATTGAACCACAGAGCAAGCTCTAGACACTAAAAATCGAACAAAGGGTCATACATGGTAGCAATACCTTATAAAACATCATGAAAGTACTAATTATCACCTTATTTTTACTCTCCAATTTGACCTTATTCTCACAGTCGGATCTATTCATTGGTGATTATTACCGTACGCTTGGGAATGAAGAAAATCATAGCATTGAATATACATTGACTTTACATCAAGACGGAACATTTATCTTCCATTCTTATTCAAATAATAAACTAGGAATGCCTCCCGAAGTCCATAAATACGGAAAAGGAAAATGGATTGTAAAAGGTAAAGTGATTACGTTCTTAACAGATGAAGAAAAAGACTTTGACGAAAAATATACTTTGAATTTTAATAATTCTAGAGCACGATTTGTAACCAAACATCCAAGAGACAAAACGGACCGAATCATTAAAACAAAGCTTCAGTTTTTTGATTCTGAAATCCCTTGGATAAAAACCATTGATATTTTTAAAATCTAACAGATCATTGAATTGTTATATCCTAACAAAAAAACAATTATTAAACTCTCACATTCAGCACTAAAGATAAAGAACCCGTAATCACAAATTACATAATCCTAAATACTTTTATTTTTTAACAAACTTCAACGTTTTCGATGCCTGGTTATTTGTATCAACCTTTAAGAAATAGACGCCTTTAGCATAGGTGCTCACATCTAATTGGACGTTGTCTTCATTCGTATGGTTGCTATTTACTAGTTGCTGTCCTGTAACGGAGTATACCGATATGCTTGATATGGAGTTTCCATCTACTTGCAGAATGTCATTTGTAGGGTTTGGATAGAGGCGTATACCCGTTTCATTTAAAAAATCATCGGTAGCTAATAGCTGCGCAGTTTGACCTCCAAAATAGAAATGACCAAAAAAGGCACCATTCGATTGGCTAAAATCAAAAGGAGTCGCACTCACTTCTACACCTGTGTTTACGTCAATACCAACCATAGAAGTGGGATTAGGTCGCTTAAAATAATAGATTCCGCTAAACGGATCTAGTGCGCTTCCTTCAAGCTCAATACTCTCGCCTATAGATGTTGGCGATATCGTGTTAACAGCTCCCGTAATAGGATTTATATGAACAAAGAATAGCTCAGCAGGAGAATTGTTTCTTCCAATCGCATATAATTTTCTATCAGCAGCATTGTAGACTAAATTATTAAAATATGCAAATTCAGAGGTATCCACAATTGGCGAATGAACCACCGCTCCTGTTGAAATATCGACAGAGAGAATTCTATCTTCCGAAAACACATGATACCATTGATTTTGTAAATCTATTGCTGTACCAGCAACCGTAATGGTATTTGTATCGGCAAAAGGACTTGTGGATATGGGGGTTACTACTCCCGTGGCTGGATCTATTTTTGACAAAAATACACCACTGTCGACACCACCTCGCTCTAATCCGATGATTTCCTGAGTGATTTCATTGTACATAAAATTTTGAAAAATAGGCTCTTGACTTGTCGTCATTGCATTTTGGTGAACGAGTTCTCCAGTATTCATGTCTAGACCGATAAATGTATCTATATCTGAAAAATAATAAATTCCTAAAATAGGATCTACTGTAAAAGAAAAATTAGCGACACCTATCGCGTACGATGTATCAGAAATATCTCCTATTTGACCATTTATTGTATTGACTGTGGCTAAATACGTTACATCTGGATTACTATTCCTAGATATACCATATATCTGATTGTTTTGAGCGAAGTTGGGTAAGACAAAAAACAAGCATAATACTAGTAAAATTTTCTTCATAATTCTTTTTTTACTAAAATTAATAAAAAATAGCTTGTCAGCTCATAACCAATAGTTAAAAAATTATAACGGCTAAAATGCTAAAAGATATCTATAGATATATCGGATAAAAGGTATTAAACCATAGATCCCGCTTTCAGCGGGATTAGTTCAACTACCTATTTTGTATGTGTCTTTCAGACTTTACAAAACAGCATTTCACTAAAAAAATGACCTGATATTCTCTTCTCTATGAATACTTCTGAGATTTTTATTTATTTATAAGATCGTCGATTATACTATTTCGCGAAAGCGAAACACAAAAATTTCAGATGAAGTACGCTAAAATAGAGCACCTTTTTACTCATTATATTTGGTTTATAAATACCTTAGTAATTATTGACCGCTGAATTGAAGTCATCAATAGATTTTGTTTAAATACGAGACGTTTCGATATAGCAATTCATTAAAAAATGATAAAATCACAAAACCAGCTATGAAAACTATTTCTATATACCTCTTCCTTTTTATTCCGTTTTTACTATTGGGACAAAACCCAGATGACGTCATCAGCACACAGGATTTTAAAAATACGTTGTTGCTACATAAAGAGTTTGTCAGCATTCCGAATCTCCCAGAAAATAAGGAGTTGATGCTTCAAAATATACAATGGGTGGCTCAAAAATATGACAACTTAGATTTCGAAACTACTCTACTTGAAACGAGTACGCTCCCTATTTTAATTGCTGAAAAAGAATACAACCCCAATTACAAAACGGTCCTCTTCTATTTTCATATTGATGGACAACCTATCAACCCTGATGCTTGGGATCAAGACCATCCTTTTACGCCAGTTTTAAAAGAAAAAGACAAAGAAGGTACATGGCAACCGATAGACTGGAAGTTACTGGAAGGCGATATTGATGATGAATGGCGCATTTTTGCACGCGCCGCCGCTGATGATAAAGCACCAATCATTATGCTTCTCTCGGCACTGAACATTCTTAAAACGAACAATAACACACCTAAATTCAATATCAAAGTCATCTTTGATCCAGAGGAAGAATATGGCTCTACAGCACTGTTATCAACGCTAGATACCTATAAAGATAGATATGCTTCTGACTACTTTATTGTGATGGACGGTCCAGCACATACCACTAATAAACCCACGGTTACCTTTGGCTGTCGTGGTATTGCTACGTGTGCGATTACGACCTACGGATCCAAAGTGCCACAGCATAGCGGTCATTATGGAAATTATGTGCCGAATCCTGTATTTAGTTTATCAAGGCTCTTGGCTAGTATGAAAGACGATCATGGGAAGGTGTTGATAGAGGATTATTACAAAGGTATTGACATAGATCCTACCGTATTTGAACTGTTGGCATCTGTTCCTTTTGATGCTAAAAAATTAAATCAAGCACTCGGCATTCATTCATCAGAGCAAGTGGGTCGGAATTATCAAGAGTCGCTGCAATATCCTTCTTTGAATGTGAGGCAAATTGGGACTTCTTGGAAAGGAAAAGGATTAAAAACCGTGATTCCAGAATATGCGACCGCAAACATAGATGTCCGCCTCGTTCCAGAAACTGATGGAGAAGTACAACTACAAAAAATCAAAAGACATATACAACAACAAGGGTATTATGTGATTGATAGAGATCCAACCGATGCCGAACGACTAAACCATCCTAAAATCGCAAAATTTACGGGAGCCCTTAGTGTTAATGCTTTTAGGACAAATCCTGATGCTGATTTTGGAAAGAAAATAAGAAATCAACTCAAGGAAGGTTTTGGTGAAGATCCTATTGTAATCCGATTAATGGGCGGTACGGTACCGATTATACCTCTTATCAATACCTTAAACGTCCCCACTGTGATTATTCCTATGGTGAACATGGACAATAACCAGCATAGTCCAAACGAAAATATCAGAATCGGAAATATAAGACAAGGAATCTATATTTGTTTGGCTATTTTAAATTCGAATTATGAATAACTTATTCATATTCAATTAATAGCTGTAAGAGATACGTTATTTTCTACTCAAGAAAAACAGGAACGGTTTTATAGATTATAGATATTTGGCGATAGAAGTTTGATGCACTAATCAGAAGTATGATGTTTTTGTATACACTACTTGGACTACGCTCAGCAGAAGTTTTTCGAATCTGTCTGCTGGCAGTCAGGAGCGTACACTACCAAGATATATGCGCTTAAGATACTTTTCTAAAATCTTCGATTATAAACCCATATATCACTCAGCTATAGAATCAAAAGGTTCTAAAAACATGCTATATTATGTTAAATCATTCTAAATAAGGAATCTAAAAATAAATTCCGAATGTATCTTTATAAGATACTAAAAATCATTATTAACGTATTTATAAAGTAGCAGCTATGGTAAAAATTAATACTTTATACAGCACTTTTCTTTGTCTTTGCTTTTCTATTTGTTTCCAAAGTTTTTCTCAAAATACAACACAAAGAGGACCTCAGCATTCAGAAATTCCGATTCAGGTACAAGTACCTCAAAATGACTCACTGTCTGCAATGCGGGAACATATCGTATTACAATTGGCAAATGATCAAATAAACAATGATCAACTTTTTTTTAAGGCCTATCTGCTTACGGGTCCTTTACAAAATAGATATAGTAATAGTCGTGTTTTACATATTGAACTTCAAGATACCGAAGGAAGTATCATTAAAAAACAATTCCATAAAATAGGGAATGGAATGGTCACGGGAAATATAGAACTTCCTAAAAGAATAAAAGAAGGAACTTATACTGTAAAGGCGTATACACAATGGATGAAAAACTTTAGTGATACTCCTTATACTCAAAAGCAGGTTCAGGTAGGAAAGTCTACAGATACGTTTGTAGATGCTGAAAACCGAGTAAGTATTATACCAGAAGGAGACACTTTTTTACAGAATTATAAAAATAAAATAGTTTTTCAAATACCTCCTCAACTCGTTAGTAAAGATGGGTATATTGGGACAGTCACAGATGGTCAAGGTAGAACTATTACCAAAGTACAAGCCTATGCGCCCGGAATAGGGATTGCCTTTATAGAACCAGAAATCAATACCTCTTATTTTTTAAAATTAGAGAACAATACTTTATATCCGTTTCCAGAAAGTCAAGATAAAGGATATCTCATGCGTATCAATAATATAGAAGCTACGCTTGCAAACATACAAATCACACGTTCTGAAAAAAGCAAAAAAACACCTCTCAAACTCATCGGCACCTTACGGGGTATTCCCTACTTTGAGAAGAGTGTTGTTTTCAGTAATAATAGTGCTGATATCAAACTAGATAAAGAAAAAATACCAAAAGGAATTCTGGAATTACAACTACTAGATCAAGAGGGAACACAACTCGCAAAAAGACCTATTTGGATAGACGGCACATCATTACAAATTGCTTGGGATCAAATTGACTCAACAGATAATGAAATGGTCTATAAAGTAAAAGTAACAGATCAGATGAACAAGCCTGTAAAAACACAGGTAGCTTTAAGTGTTATTCAAGAAGAGAAATCCAATACAGAATTTGAAAACATGGATCTTCTTACATCTACCGAATATCAAAAAAATAAGATAATAACCGACAGGAGTCGTCGTTTTTTACAGGATATGTACGTACTCACTGCATTAAAAAATAAATTACAGAAATCTCCTGAAAATACAACTGATCAAGAAACTGTGCAGTTTCCTATACAAAAGGGGCTTGAGATTACAGGCTATGCGTATGATTTGAACAATACCTTGTTAAACAATACGCCTATCCAAGTCATGTTTACTAACAAAGAAAATGTTTGGGTAGAAGAAACAATCACTAACAGTGAAGGAATCCTTCGATTAAAAAACCTACACTTAGACGGGGAGACGAAAATTGTTTTTAGAACCCAAGGAGACAACACAAAATCAAGATTGGTTACCATAGAACGTATTCCTGAATATGGTCAGAAATTGACAGATGTAAAAGGCAAGCGCATTACTAAAATTAAAGAAAAAGCACAAGAAGCCATTAAAAAAAGTGAAAAGGAATTGGCGATAAATCCTTTTGACACCACGGGAACTCTAGTATTGAATAACGTAGCTATCTCTGGTGAAAAAGCAAAAAAAATAGAAGAGATGCCTTCTGTTTATGGTATAAAACCTCCTAAGCATAGGATTATGTACCAAGACTTTGACAGACCTAAACAGCTCTTACAATTACTTGAAGAAATGCCAAGTGTTCTTGTTAATAGAGGAAATGAGTTTATTCCTACAGTATCTATCGTAGGTGGCAATGGTCCTATCTTATTTGTTTTAGACGGTATTCCATTGTCACAAGGCAGTGGAGCTCCTG
>ERZ651776.1069-NODE-1069-length-34687-cov-5.355475_pt1 | contig 34687 bp, 27 predicted proteins | sample MGYA00514761_ERZ651776 | MGnify/ENA metagenome assembly ERZ651776
TAACAGAACGAGAAATAGCAGTTATTGATAATGTTTTTGCAGTACCTTTTGTACTAGGATCAAAAGGTGTAGAAAGTGAATATTCCTGAAGTTCAGCTAATTGTAAAACAAACATTTTGGTTCCATCATTATTAAAATCAAATCCTCTTGGGTTACCTCCTATACTAGTAAAAACAGTATCTGCTACTGTTAAGGTGGTAACGTCGTATGGTGTTGTCAAATCCCAAACATCTACCCCATCACCCTGTGTTCCCAGAACTAAAACTTTAGTACCATCTGCATTAAATTTTATACCCTGAGCTTTATTTTCTTTGCTACTAATATCAATATTTTGATCCAGAACTGAAGTGCTAACATTAAATGGTTCACTTAATGAATATTGAGCTATTGAGGCATTACTTCCTAAACCATTGATCCCTACTACATACATTTTTGTACCTGAGGGGTTAAAGCCAACACCAGTTGCAGTTTTATTTTCATTTGTAATACTGAAGTTACCTTCATTTGTAGTAGGCTCTGCTAAAACTTTTGATAACAATAAAGTTATTGTTATAAAAAAAATAAAAGAATATTTGATTAATTTTTTTAAAAAAAATTTCATAATAAAAAATACCTGATAAAATTTTATTTATTGGCTTTCCCATTGTTAATAGCACCCAAAGTGGGTATTAACAATGTAACAGCTAAGCTGATTTTGATGAGGTTTTAAACTTTCTACCAATATCTAAGCAAAATTAAGATTTTATTTATATCATTATTAAATTGGCTAAAATTTATTTGAAACTTCTATATTTGCACCATAGTCAGAAATTTTAGTAAATAAATTCATATTAGAGTTTAATTTGAGATTAAAATTATTGATGTCTTTTACGTAGCTCAAATTGGTAGAATTATTTGATAAAGGATCAAAATCAAAAGCGAACTGTGTATCTTCCTCAGAGATATGTCCGACTTTAATTAAAAAACTATCTGTGTGTGAAAATTTATCACTGTCAAGATGCTGAAATCTTTCGTAGTTTAATGAAAGTGTAAAGTTGTTATTATAAACGTTCTCGTATCCGTAATTTGCTCGAATATTTTTTTGAGAATATTTTTCAACTGTATATTGTTGAGCATTAGAACTTCCTGCATAAGAATATTCAAAAGTAATGTCAGGTGAATAGTCATAAACAAATTCTAAGCCACCGTTATGGGACATAGTTCCAGTAGAATGTTTTACTGGATCAGAATTAAATAAAAATCCCATTGCCAAATCACCAGTTTGAAATGTTTCTTTTTCATAAATTACATTTGTCGCTGCTGAGGAAGTGTTTGTCATAAACTCAGTAAAGTCAGACAATGAAGTTAAAGCATGTTTTATTTTTAGAGACGGTGTCAGGTTAAACTTGCCATATTCACTATCACTTCTAAAATCAATTGATGTAAAAAGTTGTTTACCATTTCTTTGACCAGTTACAACTCCTCCTGTTTTAAGATCGTATTTAAGTGAACTTAAACCAACAACTGTATTAGTGTAGCCACTATCTTTTAAAGGGGTAATCAAGTAATAATTTAATGTTAATGAGGCCATCGTGGTGCTAGGACCAGAAGCAGCAAATTTTGATTTACCATCTGCATATCTAATTGCATAACCAGTATAATTATTTTTACTATTTTTTTTATCTGCTCCAAAAGTTAAACCACTAGTACGTATATCCTTGGGTTTTTCCAAATTTATCCCTAGTCCTGCTGATTTTCCATGATAAGAACCGATTGTTAAATCACCAAGACTCCAATACAACCAATCACTTTTTTTATTTTTACTTAATTTCTTTTTAAGGGCTACTTGATAAGCAGTTATTGTTTCTGGAAGTTTATCCATCCAAGAATTTAACAGTGAGTTATCTGATTTAATTGCAGTGGTAAAATTATTTAATTTGTTATCATTTGTATCTTTTGGACCAATAGTTATGGACTGACCATTTTCTACTTTTTCATTAACTGAAAGTATTCTATCTGGAATTTTTTTTACCCAGTAATTTAACAATGGATTATCAAGTTGAGTGGCAGTATTAAAATTAAGATCTATATTGAGATTTGATAAATTTTGATTATCTTTATTTCTTCTTATCCATTCTAAACGGTTTAAGGCACTTTTAGTTGAATGATCAATGGTTCTTTTAGCAATCATTATTTGTGCTTCTGCAATTCCAGTTCTGACACTATTTTCTGTAACTGGAGGACATTTTCCAGCAATGATATTAAAGGGACAAGATACATTAAATTGAAGTACTCTATCACTGGTGCTATCATTTTGGTCATTTGCTAAAAATATCATTAATCCATTCTTACTAAAAGCAAGACCAGCCAATTCTGAGGATATATTATTAGCACTTGCTTTTGTTCTTATGTCTACTGAACCATCAACTGTAAAAGAGGATGTATCGTATGCTGCTCCCAATGAAATTTGAGTGACAGTATGATTGTTATGATCATGGTAGAATAATCTAGTTCCTGTTGAATTAAAAAATAAAGACATAGGGTTACCATCTACAGGTAACGTGATACCTGCACTAGTAACTAAAGAGATTGTCTCTAAGTCATAGGGTGTTGAAAGATTATACTCTAAAATTCTTTCATCTGCTGCGTCCTGAAATATGATAAAAATTTTTGTTCCATCATTATTGATAGCAACGCCTTGTGCCTTGTTGTTTTTATTATTTGCTCTATTTCCAGCTTGACTATTTAATTGTAAAGTATCCCCATCAAGGTCGGTTGTTTTTTGAGCAAAACTACATGTTGAAATATCGTAAGGTGAAGTTAAATCATATCTAAAAATTTTATCTATATTTGATCCAGCTTCATTATTTGATCCTGCTCTAGCAATAAAAAGTTTAAGTCCATCAGTAGAAAATGACATATCAAAAATTCTTCTATCGTTGCCTGAATTGCCTGTTAATTCACATCTTTCATCATCTCCAGCATATGTTTTTGTCGATATGTCAAATGGTGTAGAAAGTTTGTATTCTGCAATATATCTAAAAGTGTCACCACCATTTTGATAATGCAAAAATACTTTTAATCCATCGGAACTAAATGCTAAACCACGTACAATTTGTTGTGCATCATTACTATCCACAAATAATGCATTTTGAACCTCATCACTAATTATTCCCCATGAATTAGAGATGGGGAAAAATAGAAAAAAAATAATTAAAATTCTTTTTAATAAAAGCATAAAGTTTTGTTAGTGGACAGATAGGCTTATTTCTTACGTTTTCTTTTGTTCTTTGCTTTTTTCTTTTTCTTAGCTATTTTTTTCTTTGTTATTTTTTTTGCTTTTTTCTTTATAACTTTTTTCTTTTTAACTTTTTTCTTTACTACTTTTTTCTTTTTAGTCTTACCTTTTTTCTTCACTGCTTTTTTCTTTTTAGTCTTGCTTTTTTTCTTCACCGCTTTTTTATTTTTCTTTTTATCTTTTTTCTTCACTGCTTTTTTATTTTTCTTTTTATCTTTTTTCTTCACTGCTTTTTTATCTTTACTTTTATCTTTTTTCTCGACCACTATTTTGTCTTCTGTTTCAATAACTTTTTCTTCAACAATGTTTTCAGTTTGTGCTATGTCTGAAACCTCTTCTTCATTTGTTGTTAGTAAAACAATTCTCTTTTCTTCATCTTTTTTAATATTTTCTTTAATTAATATTTTTATCTCTTCTTTATCAAAACCTTGAGCTTTAAGTTCTTGTCTAATTTTTTTTCTAGTAGCTTTTCTTTCTTCTTTTGTGGCTCCATCAAGTTTTGTAAGCCTAGCTACTTTCATTCTTTTTTTAAATTTTTTCAGTTGGTTTTTTGTTATTTGTTTTGCTTTTCCTGGTGCATTACCTTTAACCATACTTGCCACACTGTAAGGATTGCTCAATAGTGTTTGACCCAAATTATTTCCAACAAGAACTGCCCCAGGCCTTAAACCCAATGTATTATTTTTCCCAGGTCCTATTAATAAAGTGTCTGTTTTTTGATTTGATACTATGGTTTGAAACTCTGTTCCTCTTGAGCCCAAAGTTCCTTCAGGAACGTTAACTGTTAGGCTGTCTGGATTCTTTTTACTTATTAAACCCGAAATTATTTTTAAACTTCCCTTTTTAACATTAGCTACAATTTTTCCATCATTTGTTGCTGGATTGTATATAAAGGTATCCATTACAACTTCTGAGTCTGATCCAATAGTAAATGTTGATTGATCTAATAGTAAAATTTGTGTGCCTGAATCAATTCCAGCATAAATCGTTTCGTTTAAATAAATTTTATCTCCAGCTTTAAGTTCTCTTGTGTTAGTTTTAGCTGTTCCAGATACCGCACCTACAATTCCAATTAATTGTTTATCAATATCGATTTTTTCTTCTGCCTGGGTGATATTGAATACAAAAAATAATGCTATAATTGTCGATAAAATTTTTTTCATCCACTTAAAGTAACATTTTTGACAACTTTTTCAGCTTGGCTTGACCCATATTAGGTGGAGGTTTCTGGTCTTTAATAAAAAAAGTGCCTTATATGTAGTCTAAAATCAGTCTTTATTTTGATTATTTATTTAAGTGGAATGACTTTGATAAACTAATTGCGAACGAATCTGAAATATAATCATAATTAATTATATTGGCTTCAGAGATGATTTTTTCGTATGAAAAGTTCACAAATAAACTTTTATCTGGATCGATTGAGGGAAAAAAATCTCCAAGTGCTTTGGTAAGCATCAAGTCAAAAGTATTAGTTACATCCGATCTTATTATGTTTGAGTTTATGCTTGTATCTACATTTTTGTAATCATTAAAACTCAATGCATCCCCTACCGAAATATAAGCCCAAGGAAAAGCAAAATTTAATCTGAAACTCAAATCATAAGTTTCAAAGTCGTTTGTCCCCTCTTTTGCTTCTGAAATGCTATACCCTAAACCTGTTGATGATGAAATTATTTCATTAAACATATAATCGTGTCCAAGTGAAACGCCATGGCCTTTAGCATTCGTTTCATTTGCAGTTGTATCAGTACTATTTCTATTATTTTTAGAATCTGAAAAAGAATAACCATAGCTAAATGAATTTTGATCTCCTACAGAAAAAAATCCTCCTATTCCTTGCATTAAAGAAAAGCTATCTGCATCATCTTGATAATCAGTTTTGCTTATCATTATATATGGGCTTAAACTTTGGTTGCCTAAAGATGTATCCAAAGCAAGAGTTAAACCATAACTTTCAAAATCATCTGCAGTTTCTTCTCTTTGATCTGAGTCTGTGAAACTCGTATTTATCATTAATGATGAAGTTTCCCCTAAAGATCGAGTTGCTGTTAACCCTAAGCCCTCACTATACGTTTTATCATACTTTGCACTATTAAATCCAATGACTTCATCAGCGCTACTTTGTAATCTTTTTTTTGAAACACTATTAACATTTTGATTGAAAACACCGCCAAGAGATACATCTGCATAAAAATTCCATAACTTAGGAGCTCCTCTTTCTTTAAGTGTAGTTTCAATTTGATTTATTGTCTCAATATCTTCTGCTGTTAAATCTTCACTAGTTTTAATGTCTTCAATTATAGTTAAAGCTTTATTTGGTGAGTCTGCTTGGACTAAAACTGAAAGCAGATATAGTTTTATTTCAACATTATCTGGATAAATCATATTTAATCTTTCCAGGGTTGCGATGGTTTGTTTATAATTTCCAATTTTTCCTTGTTGTTGTGCATACTTTAAATTTAAATCTAAATCATTTGGTTTTTGTAAAATTTGTAAATAAGTAATATTTTTTTCTGAAGAACCTGGAAGTAAAATTTCTTCTCCATCAACTATGATTTTAGAGGCGCTAGTATCTGCAGCCATTATGGTGCTCGTCGTTTCTAGAAATAAGCCAATTAAAAAAACAAAAAATAAGACTAATGAAATACCACTTGTTTCTGGTTTTTTATTAATCATTTTTAGTCCAGATAAAGTAAAAGAAATATGGCATTGTTGCAGGAACTATGCCAAACCAAAACCATTCATCCCATCTAAAACTCTTATCTGATCCTAAGTTGCTAAGTCCATTCCACCAAGTTAGGTAACCAATAGCTATTATCCAAACTAAACTAATAGTTGCTGATATTTTTTCTTTTTTAGAAAGATTGTTGGAAAATAATTTTTTAGTAGGTTCATCCATTTTTATAAAAATATTTTATCAATTTAAATTACTTGCCCGTCCAAGTTCCGTTAGCAGTCATTGTTAGTGTTTTGTCTCCATTGGTTGCTGTCACAATATAGCTTGTCCCATCTTTAGCTATACACATGTCATAACCAGCTTCTTTTGTAATTATATCTCCCCCACCAAACAGTGCGTCTTCAATTTCTATTGAAGTATTGCCAGTTGAAGGTGGCACACCAATATCTGGTGAGCAGCTACCATCTTCATCTCCTGTAAAATATTCACTATTATCTGAGTAATATTCTGTTTGTGCTAAGGATATTTGCTGCATAACATTTTCTGCGGACTTTTGTTTTGTTCCTGAAACATAGCCGTTGTAACTAACAACACCTACAGCTGAAAGAATTCCTATGATTGCTACAACCACTAAAAGCTCAATTAAACTAAAACCTGAGCTTTTAGTGATCATAATTTTTAGATCTTGGTTTTATTCACCAACTTCAATTGTGTTTACAACTGTGTTTGCTGGTTCACCCGCCCCTGGTGTTGCACAATCGTTTTGAAAACAAGTTGTAATTGTTAATTCATCACCATCAGCTTCTATGTTAACAAAACCCATGTCTGCTTTCACAGCAAATGCACCATCTTTTCTTACAGCACCAGAATTTGTGTCATATGGATTTTTAAAATCTGCCAAAGCTAATACAGCAGCAGTAATCACCGTACCACCAGTTCGAGCTGTACAAGTAAGGTTATCACTCATTGCCTTATCCTCACCAATATTACATTTTTGATCTTCTGCAGCTATGTATTTTACAACAGATGCATGATTAGATTTAGCAGATGATTTTTTTGCGCCCGCAGTATATCCATTATAAGCAACTGTACCAACTGCTGCTAAAATTCCTATAATTGCTACAACCACTAGCAATTCTATTAATGTAAAACCTTTATTATTTTTTTTCATATATAATTTCCTTTAATTAATTTTTACTCTTTTAAATTTAATCAATAATAACCTCTTAATCTAAGAAAATAGCCAATCATGCACCCATAATGGGTATATTTTCTTGATTTATGTGGTAAAAAATTGATGTTATCACCTTTTAAAATATGACTTATAAAATTAGTGAAAATGCGAACATCAGTACTGTTTTTCTAGATGGAGAAATAGACATGGATGTAACTGAGAAAGCCAAAGAAATTATTTTCCCTTTAGTTGAAGCGGGCAAAGAAGTTCATATTAACTTAAAAGATGTTTCATATATGGATTCATCAGGAATTTCTGTTCTTATTGAGAGCCATCAAAAAGCATTAGAAAAAGGTACGAAAGTAATTGTAAAAGAAATTAGTAAATCTGTCTTAAAGGTAATCATGATGGCAAAGTTAGAACAGATATTAAATCTAGAGTAATGACACTATCAGAATCAAAAGACTTTGTTGTAAATAGTTCCAATCTTAAAGAGGTCAGAATATTTTCAAGAGAGGTTTTTGAAAAAATAAATTTGCCTCAAGAGCAAAAAGATGAATTAGTTTTAGCAATTGCAGAAGCTGCTCAAAATATAGTCAAGCACGCTTATAAAGATGTAGAAGAAACCAATGATAAAATGCAAATTAAAATTTCATTTAAAGATAATCAATTAGAAATAGGATTCTTTGATAAAGGAAAACCTGTCATACCTGAAAATATTCAGCACCGAAAATTAGATGATATTAAGCCCGGGGGGTTAGGTACTTTTTTTATTAAACAAATTATGGATGAGGCTATTTTTAAAAAAAACCAAAAAGGTTGGGTTAACCATCTTGTTTTAACAAAAACAATCTAACCAATTAATGCTCCCACATTAAATATTGGTGCATACATCGCAATCATTAATCCACCAATCATAATTCCCATAAAAACAATCATGATCGGTTCGATTAAAGTAGACATATTATCTACCGCTGTATCAAACTCTTCTTCATAATAATTTGCAACAGAAGTAAACATTTCATCTAAACTTCCTGTTTGCTCACCAACAGAAATAAGTTGACTAAACGTTGGTGGAAATAAAGGTTCTTTTAAAAAAAGTTTTGTGAGTGTATCTCCAGAGAAAACTCCCTTTTTAACGTTCTCTAAAGCTAAAGTAACACAATCATTATTACTAACAGATTTAGCAATATCTATACTTTCTAATAAATTTACACCTGCAGCACTTAAGTTACCCATGATCAATGAAATTCTTGCTAATAAAGATTTTTTAATCATATCTCCAAAAATTGGTAATTTTAAAATTTTTGCATGCCATTTATATCGAAACGCTGCATTCTTAGATACGGTATACTTAAAGGCAATAATAGTTCCTGAGATAATAAGAAAAGTCATCAATCCACCAGTACCTCTCATAAAATCACTAGCAGACAAAATACCTGCTGTTGCTCCAGGTAACGCAATTCCCATTCCATCATACATTTTTGCAAAAACAGGAACGACCTTTATTAACATAAATACCATGACCGTAATTGCTACAGTAAACATCACCATCGGGTACATTAAAGCACCTTTAATTTTTTTCTTAATTCTTTCTTTTTTTTCTAATGACTCAACTAGTTTTAATAAAAACACATCTAATTTACCACTAGCCTCTCCAGCTTTAATTAAATTTACATAAATATTGTCAAAAATTTTTGGATAACTTTCAAAACATTTTGATAAAGTTGTTCCTCCTTCAAGCTTTTTTTTAATCTCTACAACAATCTCTTTAAGTGAAGGATTGTCAAGTTGGTTGCCTAACATATCCAATACTTGAAGAATGGGTAAACCTGCTTTTACCATTGTTGCAAACTGTTTTGAAAAAATTACAATATCTTGAGGTTTAATTTTTTGCTTAAAAAAAGAAGATCCTTCACTTTTTTTCTTAGTTTTTTTATCTTTTTTTTTTAGATCTTACTAGATTAGTAATAATTAATTTTTGTTCTTTTAATTTGTGAGAAGCTTCATCTTGATTTAAGGCTTCTATTTCTCCTTCTACGTATTTACCTGCTGAAATACCCTTGTATGTATAAAATTCCATTAATTATAATTATGAACTTGATAAAACACGTTCAAATTCTCTAAAATTAAGATCTCCAGAAGCAATCATTTTTTTGCCCATTTCTTGCATGGTTTGAAAACCTTCTTTAATAGCAATTGCTTTTAACTCAGGTGTTGTTGCTTTTTTTAATATCGCTTCTTTAATGGGTTTTGTGACATTTAAAATTTCATAAATTCCCATTCTTCCTTTGTAGCCAGAATTTTTACATTTTGGACAACCTTTGCCTTTAATGGCTTTAACTCTAGAAGCAAGTTCAGGGGTAAAACCAATATCAGTTAACACTTTTGGATTTACATCATCATCAGGCACTCTACAGTCAGTACAAGTTTTTCTAGCCAGTCTTTGAGCCAAAACAAGAGAGCATGCAGCACTTATTAAATAATCTGGTGTTCCCATATTTTGTAATCTTGTAATTGTGCTTGGGGCATCATTAGTGTGCAGAGTGCTAAACACCAAGTGTCCTGTAAGAGCTGCCTTTAAACCTATGTCAACCGTTTCCTTATCTCGCATCTCTCCTATTAAAATAATTTCTGGATCTTGACGCAAAAAAGATCTTAAAGCTGTAGAAAAACTATAACCAATATCATCTTTAATTTGAACTTGAGCCACTCCATCTAATTCATACTCAACTGGATCTTCGGCTGTTAAAATATTTAAATGAGGTTTGCTCACTTCTTTTAAAATACTATAAAGCGTTGTTGTTTTACCCGAGCCTGTAGGTCCTGTAACAAGTATTAGACCTTGTGTGCTGTGAATATTTTTTCTTAAAATTTTTAAATCAGTTTCGTCAAAATTTAATTGTTCAAGTGTAATATCTCCTGCATCTTTATTTAGAACACGCATTACAATTCTCTCGTTGTTTGCGGTTGGTAAAATTGATAAACGTAAATCAACTACCTTTCCTTCTATCTTAAAATTAATTGCACCATCTTGTGGTAGTCTTCTTTCGGCAATATCTAATTTACCCATTATTTTAAAACGAGTTACTACTGCTCCATAATTGTCATGTAAAAATTCTGTATAATGGTCTTGTACTAAAAGCATTCCATCTAATCTGTAACGAACTCTTGAATTAAATCGATAAGGTTCAATATGAATATCACTCACTCCTAATTTAATTGCTTCTGCTACAACAGCGGTACTGAATTTTATAACTTCAGATTCATTTTCTAATGCTTCAATATCTTCTTCTGGAGCTTTCTCGAGAACTTCTCCAACATCGCCTAATTCAGAATCAAAAGTTTTTATTTTTTCTCTATTATCCTTATTTTCTTTCCTAATTGTTGCTGTAGTTACATCCCCACTTTCACTAAGAAGTTTTTCGATAAATTCAGAAATTTGAGATACTTTAGCTGCATGTAACTCTATATTTTTTTTTGTTATAGCTTTTAAATTCCTCATTAAACCAAGTTTAGAACTGTCTGGTATTGCAATATGAAGTGTTTTGCCGTCAACTTTAAATGGAGCAACAAAATTCATATTTATATAATTAGAGGGAAGTACAGTTTTGATATCTTCAGTAATATTAACTTTTGATAAGTCTACTACTTCAAGATTTTGTTCTTTAACGAGTACATCTAAAATCTTATCTTCATCTGTAAGTTTAAGTTCAAAGACAGCATCAATTTGAGATTTGTTGCCCTCGCTACTTACTTTTTTAATATTTGGTAAATCTTTACCCGATATAATGTCATGATCGATTAAAACATTAATAAGATTAATTTCACTTTCTCTGCTGATTTTAAGCATTTTATAATATCCTTGGTGCTATAAATATTAATAGTTCATCCAGTTTGTCTGATTTACTTTTACCTTTGAATAGATTTCCTAGAACTGGTAAATTTCCAACACCCGGTGTCTGTGATTTGCTACTAAATACTTTATTCTTCTTAATTCCACCAATAACGACAATATCTCCATCTGCCACTAAAAGCTTTGTTGAAATTTCCATTTTATTTATTGATGGCTCACCAGCATTTGCTCTATTTACAGTGTTATTGTTGACCATAATTTCTAATAGCACGTTACCATCTCCAATAATACTCGGTGTAACTGTTAATTTTAATGCTGCTTCTTTAAATGAAGTATCTGCTCCTTCAGATCCAGTAGCTTGATAAGATATTTCCTCTCCTTGTGTGATTGTTGCAACTTGATTATCTAAAGTAAAAACTTTTGGATTAGATATAGTTTTACCTTTGCCCAACACTTCTAAAGCTGTAATTTCTGCTTTTAATACTGCTGATCCAGTTTGTCTTAAAATACCTATGCCACTTGTTGCACCAACTGCAGCAAAATCTGTTAAAGCATCAGACGCACTTCCTATGGCTGCTGATGAAGCGCCAGTTCCTGTTGAGGTAATACTGCTTGCACCTGTTCCACCTATTTTTTTACCCTTTCTTGAATATGCTCCACCCAACCTAGTTCCTAATGCTTGTTCAAAAGATGAATCTGCCTCTACGATAAATGCTTCAATTAAAACTTGTTTAGTTCTTACATCAATTTCTTTAATAACTTTATCAACTACATCTAAGTCTTTTTCTTTTCCTCTAACGATTATGGATCTTGTAGTTGTTTCTTCTGTTATTTGAATTGGAGAATAAGAAGAGTCTCCCACTGAAGTAAATAGTTCAGTTATAGTTTTTTTAGCTTGTGCAGGACTAATATAATAAAGTCTAAAAATTTCTGAGAGAATTGGCTCAACTGAATCCTCAAGTTCCACTTTTTTCTTAACGGCCGCAGCTCTTGTTGATTTGTAAGTTTCTTGTCCAGTTAAGGTTGATGGAGTATGTACTCTTATCAGGTTACTTGATACATCAATATCAGCTGCAAAATTCTTCATGTCTAACAAAGCATTGAATGCCTTGTCCCATGGAACATCCACTAATTCTGCTGAAATAGCTCCTGCAACTTCATCACCTACTAATATATTAATTTCTCCAATTTTACCCATTAAACTCATGGCTTCATTGTAATCTAAGTTTTGAAAATTAAGAGTTACCGATTGTTTTAAAAGTTGAAACTCGTCAGGTATAAGCAAGTAATTTCGTGTCTTCTGAGATGATATTTTTTTTCTTTTTTCTAATAAATCTGTATCCTCAATTCTAGGTTTTGGTCCCATTTCAACTGTTTTATCAACTTCAATTGTTCCAGATTTTTTAATATCCTCTTTTATTAAAGGAGTATTATGATTAAATGTCTTAGATTTACCAAGCTGACCAGATGCACAGCCAGTTAAGCTGAGTACTAAAAAAGAAAACAAAACAAATATTTTTATTAATCTAAAATTCATCAGTTTCCTTTATTTTATTTTTAAAATTAATTGTCATATAGGTGTCGTCTGCCTTTTGAAATACTGCTTCGTTAAGTGTCATATCAACTAACTTTACTCCATCACTTAATTCTTCATGTAATTGCAGAGTTATAATTTCACCTGAAGCATTAACTAAAGAAACATAACTCTCGTAAGAGCCTGAAATAACTCCAACAAGTTTAAAATTATATAAACTCATTTCTTCACGATCCCCAGTTTGACCTGTTGAAATTATACTTGTTCCACTTCCACTTCCTAAAGAAGAGTTTCCAGCAAAAGGGTCATTTAAAGGTAATGGTTCCTCAGTATTTTTTCCCACATCGTGACTATCGGCTATTACATTGTTTGGAGTAATGCTCATAAAAAGCAACACCAGAAATAAGGTTATAGTTTTAAAAAAAATCATTTGCTAATCCTACAATAGTTAAAGTTCCATCAACTTTTATCGTGCCAGCTGAAGTTCCTTGCACAACTTTTATTGATTCTTCGTCAAAATTAAGCATTTTCTTTGACAGAGATATTTGTCTTTTAAATTTAATATAGCCTAAAAAATTACCTGTAATTTCAAAATCCACAGGAATTTTATAATAAGCTATATTTTTTACACTTTTCTTTTTGGTCGTCTTTTTCTTTTTCTTTTTCTTTTTATCTAAAATATCTGATCTACTAATTGCTTCTGGTTTTTTCTTTTCTATTTTTGAAATAACCAAACCATTTTGTCCAGCAAATTCACTTAGGGTTTGATAAAGCCCTTCAACTTCTGCTCTGGAATGAAATAATGTAGAATATTTTTCATAATCAGGTTCTAGTTTTTTTATCTTACTTTTGTTTGTTTTTATTTTTTTGGTGAATTCGATTATTTCATTTTGTTTAACAATCATATCATCTAGTTTAATTTTTTTCGAATTTACAATTGGATTTAAAATAGAATAGTAAATAATTAGAAAAAAAATAATTGCTCCGAAAGCAATTCCACTTTTTATAAGAGTCTTTTCGTCAGTAAAAGCTAAAACTTTTGCTTTTAAATCCTCTATTTTTAAATTATTTAAATCCATCTTTTTTATCCTTTTTTAATTTTAATAAAAATTTTAAAACCTTTGCTAGGTTGTCCCGTTGCATTAGAATTAGTTGGTAATTGCATTGAAGTTAACGATGCTTGTTGAATTAAATTTTTACTACTTAAATTACCAATTAACCTTAAAATATCTTGATCACTAGCAGCAACACCTTGAATTATAACTTGGCTTTTTCCGTTATAGTCTACAGACTCAAATTTTACTCTATTAGGAACACTCGATGCTATTTGTGCTAAAACTCTATAACTAATTTCTTTATTTGATTTTAAACTTTTACTTAATTTTAAAGTTTTTGTAATTAAACCCAACTCTTTAGTGCTTTTTGCTTTTTCTTTTGTTTTAACAACGTGCATTGAAAGAACATTTTCATAATTAGTTAATTTTTTGTTGTAGGAATGAATATTCCAAAAAGATAATGTGAAAAGTATTAAATAAATCCCTATTACTCCTCCTACCACCCCCTTAAATGCAAAATTTGAAACAGCTTTTATTTTCTTTTCTTTAATTAAACTTTTTCTATTTGGTAATAAGTTGATGTTTTTGACTGCAGTTACAAATTTGTAATACCCAAAGACATCTAATTTTCTAAAAGCAAGTCCAATAACTGTTGATAAATAAGATCGATTTTTTAAAGTAATAGCTTGTTTTAGTTGTTCTGGAACTTTCAAGCCATCTAGTGGATCAAATAAATTAAATCCTGTATTGATTAAATTTTTTCTAAAAATTCCTAAAAAAATATCTACATTTGGTAGGTTTGAAACTACTTTTATGTTTCTAATTCTTTTTTCATATTTAGTTTCAAAGTCCTGTATCGCTTGTTTTACTTGTGTACTAAACCTTCTACTTAAAGCTTCTCTTTCTTCATGATTCCCTGAATCTAGTAAAATTTTTCTATCCTGACCTCTTAAAAAAATATCAGTTATAATTGGATTATTATTATATAAAATCATTAAATAATTTTCATCTAAACCAAATTCTAATACTGCTGTTAAATTATTATCTTCTGCACTTTTAGAAATTTGATTAATTTGATCTACAGCTGATTTTAATGCAAAACATTTAACATCAATAATTACGGGATTAAGACCACTATTTTTAATTATGGAGGTATAATTGTTTATGTCAGACAATTTTGATGCAACAAATAAAATATCCATCGTATTTTCTTTTTGATTTCTATTTATTACTTGATGAAAAATAGAATAATCATCTAGGTTGTCAGTTAGTTGAACCAAGTTTTCCCAAAGTGAATTAGTATCAATTGCTTTTGCTAATTCTTCTTCAGTCATTAACGGAGCTGTTACTACACGGATTATCGCACTCGTTACTGGAATTGCAATTGCAGCATTTGTTGTTACAATTTTTGCTTTTTGTAAAGCAATCGTTAATTCATTACTTACATGATCAGCATTTTCTAAAACTGAAGCTTCATCTGGTAAATCAATAGGATGTATAAAAAATTTATCAAGAACCCACTGATTTTCTTTATTGTTTGAAATCTGAGCTAATCTAATTTCTGTATTATTAAGTTCTATGCCTAAAATTTCTTCACCTTGAGCAGATTTTTTTCCAAGTCGTGCTTTAAAAAAACTCTCAACCTTTCCTACAAAATTATTTTTTCCTAGTGCAGAAATTTTATTTGTTAAATCTTTTTTATCAAAACTTATTTTTTTTAATTTAATACTTTTAAATTTTTCAAAAACACTTAAATTTATTTTTGACTCTGAAGCTTCTTTATTCTCAACTGAAGCAGCAACATTTTGTGAAGCAGTTACAGGTTCTGTTTGTTCTGGTAGTACAGATGGTTCTTCATTTATTTCTTCTATTGTTTCTTGATTAAGCTGTTCTTCCTTTTTGCTTTCTGCATGAATATCATCAAACCATTTTTCCAATATTGGTATAGCCTCTTCAAGATTGGGAGTTCCTGATGAAGAAATTTTTTGTTTTCCATCAATATAAATTCTGCCAACAAAGTTTTTTGATTTTAGCTCACCTTTATATTTATCTTGTCTAACATATATGTGTAACCTGCCATCTTTTTTGTGAATTAACTCGCGATCGTTATTTTCTTCAATTTTGGGTTGTGTTTCTTCTTGGTTTTCACCTGATGTCACAGAAGGATTATTTTCAGCAGAACTAGATTCACGCTGTGATTGATTCTCATCAACCTTGAGATTTTCATTAGTCTCTTCGTTATTATTAATATTGTCTTTATTATCTTCGTTCATAATTATTATAATAAAATTTTTTCTCTAACACCAAACTTAAGAATCTCTAACACAAAATAATAATGTAATCATAAGTTGTGGACCTAAAATGGGTGACGCATCAAAAATTCAAAAACATTTTAACAATTAATCTTTTAAAATTTTAAGAATTAAATTGAATCATAGGTTATGAAAATAAAATGCTTAATTTATTGAAATTGAAAATTGTGAAATTATCGATTTAAAATAGAAAGTATAAAAAATAAGAAGAAATATTTAATTTTATTATAAATTTTGCAATTTTTCGTTAAATAAACAAATTTGTTTGTGTTAGAGTAATTTTAACATTGTGTTAGAGTATTTTGATATTGTGTTAGAGTAATTTATCAAAATAAAAATTATTTTTTACTCAAAAAATCAATAAATATGATTTTTTTCATTTTTATCTTGAATTACAACTTTTGTGTTAGAGATATTAGTTTTGTGTTAGATAATAATTTTTAATTGTTAAATATCTATGATTTTATAAATTTATATTTATAAAAAAAGAGATCCCCATTTGCTCTAAATATGATCTATTCATATTTTAAAAAAATCTTCATTTTAAGGGATTTTTTTGTTTTTTTGATCCTTATCGACAAAAAGCATCAAAATAAAGCCTATAATAAAGAAAATGCTAATTGATAAGAGTCCTATTCTTTGAGAGAAAAAAAAAGTCATGGTTCCAACCAATAAAGGTCCGGCAAATGCTGTAATTCGACCTGAAAAGCTAAATAATCCAAAGCCACTTCCTTGATCGTCATCTTTTAATAATCCTGTCATCATAACACGACTTGCGCTTTGAATTGATCCTATAAAGAAAGATATAACCATTACATTGGTAAAGAATTGTGCTTTAGTTTGCGCAATAATTGAAGAATAAAAAACACATAACGTTAATACGACAATACAAGTTAAAATAATAATTTTTGATGAAATTTTATCATTTAAATACCCACCTAACAAAACTCCTACGAATGCAACTAAGTTTGCAAAAATAGCTAATTTTAATAACTCTCCTGGAGTAAAACCAAAAACACCAGAGGCATAAACACCTCCTCCTGCAATTAAAACAATCAAAGCATCTGAATAGATCATTCTAGCTAAAAGAAACTTTCCAGTACTTGTAAATTTATTTTTCCATATCAATGCAATAAGTTTCTTAAAAACGGGAGTTGGATCGCTATTTTCTTTGTATTCAATATGATTTTTAAAGTAATTTATCATGGGATAAGAAAAAATTAAAAACCAAATCGCAGCAATAACAGGAATAAATCTTATATTTTCAAATTTACTTTTATCTAAACCAAAAGGAATAGTGTCAGGTAACACAAAAACATATAATGAAAATAATAATATTGGAACACATCCAATATATCCTAAAGCAAATGCAAAGCCTGATGTTTTTCCAATATTGTTTTCATTTGAACAGCTTTTTAATAGTGAATTATAAAAAATCACAGCAGCTTCATAGAAATAATTTGATAGTAAAAAAATAATTAATGCATACCATATATAATCTACTGATGGTTTAGCAAACCAAAACAAGCTTGTGAATAAAATACAAAAGATAGTAAAGGTGTGTAATAAATTAATTTTACCTTTAGGTTCTTTGTCAGCTAAGCTTCCAAGTAAAGGACCCGTTACAGCAACTAGTATTCCACAAAGCCCAGCTGTCCACTGCCAGTACGCTGCCCCAAGTTGTGGATTGCCTACAATTTGATTTGCAAAGTATGCTGATGTGATAAATGTTACAACTATAATAGTATAAGCTGAATTAGCTAGGTCATACAGTGCATAAAACAATTTACTCACTATTTTTTGTCCATTTGCAATAATCTCTCGAGTGTCCCATTGGTCTTCCATCTTTTAACTAAGGTACTCGTATCTAATGTGGTTTTTGAAACAAATTCTTTATAAATTGTTTTATAAGCAGGCCCAAGTATAATTCCACTGACATCATCAATTTTTACTATTTCTTTTTGCTCAAGCTGTAATACTTTTCTACGAACAGTTTCTCTTGGTAACTGTAGTACTTCGGCAATACTAGCAAATGCTAATTTATTAATTTTGCTTAAACTAGACATAGACATTAGATCAAAATTTTTTTGAATTTCAGTAAATTTTTTAACTCCATCTTTGTTCAGGTGATAAAGTGAATGACTAACAACAACTTGAAGAATAATAAAAGTTTCAAAATCAATTTTTAAATTTTCTCTTATTCTTGAATAGTAGGCTAATAAAAACATTAGCCAGTCATATAATCCTTTTGAAAAAGCTGGTTGATTAGCTCCCTTAATACCTTTTTTTTCCTCAGAAGAAATAGTCTTAATGTTTTCGTTTGTTTCTTTATCTGTCGTCATAGTAATGCGCCCATAATGGGTATAAATATCGCCTAAATTGGGTTTATGTCAACTTATACTTTTGTCTTGTAACCTTTATGAAGAAAAAATTACTATTATTGATACGATTTTTGTCCTTTTGATATATGAAATTTTATTCAGAAGATTGAACGAATGCCAACGTAGTCAATTGTGTTTTAAAATTTAGACAAAGAAATTGTAATTTGCATTTTAGTTTGCTTCTGATATTTTTTATACAGCTATGGAAATTATTATTAACTCACCAAACTTTTATTTGCATCTGCAAGACATGGCATTATTCATACAATACTCTATAGATGGATTTTTACATTTTGCTTCACAAATAAAAATTTAATTTGTGTATTACCTAGCATTATTTTTTTTTGGCATTATCTGTGGAAGCTTTGCTAATGTTTGTATTTATCGTTTACCTAAAAATAAAAGTATAGTTACAGGACGATCCTCTTGTCCTAACTGTAAAAAAAAAATTATTTGGTATGATAATATTCCACTACTATCTTTTATATTGTTAAAGAGTAAATGCAGATTTTGTAAAAAAATAATTAATTCACAATATTTTATAGTTGAATTAATCACTGCTATTAGTTTTGTATCAATCTATTATTTTTTTGGACTAACCCTTGCTGCTTTATTATTATCAATATTAAGTGTTTTTTTTATTATTATTTTTTTTATAGATTTAAAACATTTTATAATTCCAAATGAATTAACTTTTCCTTTAATGATTATGGGATTTTTCAAATCTTTTGATCCAAATTTAAATCAAACAATTTTTCCAAATTATATCAATTCTTTAATTGGGGGTGTCTTTGGTTATTTAATAATTTGGTTGATCATTTTTTTTTATAAAAAAGTTAGAAAAAAAGAGGGTATGGGTCTTGGTGATGCTAAATTATTAGCAGTAGTAGGTTTTTGGTTTGGCTGGTTTAGTATTCCTTTTACAATTTTTATGTCTTCTGTTGTTGCTCTAATATTTGTTTTGCCATCACTAATTAATAAATCAAGAAAGATGTCCTCTCAAATTCCTTTTGGACCTTATATTATTATTGCAGCTATTTTTTACGTGTCCTTCTCCAACCAAATTAAAAGTTTTTTATTATAAAAAAAATTTTATTAGTAGTTTTCTCTCCAAGATCTTCTGTAAGTAGTAACTTCTCCTGCATTAGTAGAGAGAATAAATAATGTATCTTCTTGTTCAGCAGGTCCTGCTACGTTACCATAAAGTGTGTCTGCAAATATTGTTAATTCAGACAATATTCCTCTTCTAACAAATAAACAATCCTCACCTGCTATTACCGCACCTAGTTCAGATGAATTGTTAGTTCCACATTCATCATCAGCTGAACAAATAAACGCTTTACCTATATTACATTTATTTCCTTCAGGTGGTTCGTAAATTGGATAAAATACATTCCCTTTATAAACTGTAGGCGGTGCTGATACTTTTCTAAATCTTTTTGGCTCATTTGGATCCAATTTAATAACCCAAGCTTGTTCATTAGGTCCAGGAAGACAAAGCACTCCAGTAGCATCAGTAGTATTAACGCAAACGTTTGTATCATCAATATCGTTAGCTGCATCTGCACCTTTCTTAGCCTCTTCCTCAAAGTTACCATCCGATTGTGCAGGAACATTAACTTCATTTAAGTGCTTAAAGTATGGAAATTCCTCATCTTTTATACCATATAAGATATTGTCCATCCCATTACTCCTGTCACCAATTCTTTGAAAGTCACCAGTTCCGCCAAAAAGCCAAAAATTATTTGTATCTCTTCCTATTGTGGCATCCATTGATTTATAACTATATCGACCATTTTCAACTGTTGCATTTAATTTGAATAATGTTGTTTGATCATAAAGTTTAGCATTATTAATTGTTTGGTTTGTTAAGTTAATTTTTGTAATTTTTCCTTCAAGATCATTAAAATAAACCATAGCTCCTCTCCAAGGAACACCTCGCGTTAAATCTGGTGTAATAACAACAGGGGTTGTTGGAAGTGCATTTGCTATATCACTAGTATCAGTGTCAATGATATTAATTGCTCCTTGATTAATCGCTGCACCAAAAATACTACCTGGATTTTCAAGATCTTCTAAATTTACAAGGAATACATTTGATCCTGAGCATACAAAAGTATTTCCCATGCCCCCTCCCATTACTGCCACATATTTATCATCATTAATATTTGCATCACCTTTTTGTGCAGGGATTCTAAATATTCTTGGTGTTGACCAAGTTTCTCCTAGTTGGCTATAGTCATATCCAACTGGGTCTGTACCAACTGATGAACATGAAGTTTGTAAAATAATTTGATTAGTTGATGCATCGCCTGTACCTACGTTGAAAGTTTTTTCAGCTCCAAAATCAACTTTCAGAAAACCATCAACCATTCTAGCACTTGCAAAATTTATTTTAACTTTATCTCCATTTATTATTTCAGTAACTACAAGATCATCTTGACTAACATTACCAGCACCATCTGAGGGAACCTCTATATCAAATATGAATGTTGAACCTGTAAAACAAGCTGCTGTTCCGTTAACTCTAAATGAACCAGAAGCTATAGCATTTGTTTGGCAAGCAGCGATGGCATCTTGTTGAGTACAGCTATTGTCATCTTCACAAGTGTCTGAGTCAGCAGCATCTGCTGTATTTTGGTTTTCAGATGCTATTTTAGCTTCTTCTGAATTATCTATATTTATAGTTGCTTGAGTATATTGATATTCTGTAATCTGACCCGTGTTATCAGCTACTAAAACTTTACTATTTACATGATCATTAAAAACTGAATACATATGCAGAGGTCCTTGACCACCATTGATAATGGGATTAGTAACATCTAATACAGAAAAACCAGCTCCTCCTCTCCCATAGGGAATCATTAATATAGTACGCCAGCTTTTACCTTCTTCATAAGCTCCATCTGCATTTAGTCCTTGTATATACATGTCATGAACAACTGGTGAACCATCAACACCAAAAATTGGATTGGTTCCACCTGGATCCCCTGCAAATTTTCCATCATAAGCTTTATTTATTATCGTTGGTAGTTTTGATGCAATAAAGGGAGGTATAAAACCCCACTCTTCTTCTCCCGTAATTGAATTAAATGCATGTAGCATTCCATCATTTGCTCCCGCATAAATAACGTTTTGTCTAGATTGATTTGCACTAACAAAAGATTGGTAATTGTTTTTAGCTCTCCAATAAGCCTCTTGATTGACATCTGTAAAATTTGAATTTGCATCTGGAGGTCCAACTTCTACCAGTTGTGAATTATAAACATCGCCCAATAAATGCGCTCTTTTTTCAATTATATTGCAGTCTCCATCATAATCAAAATAATCTATACCTCGAACAAAGTTAATTAATCCCTTAATATCATCATTTATTCCATCTTCTACATCATCAGCACTTGAACAATTGGATGTGGTATTATGATAATCTAAAATTGAATTTCCAGTTAAATCAAAAAGACTTTCTATATCTGATAAATATTTGTCATCTGTTGTCCAATTATTCCAATTTCCTATATATGAGTTGTCTGGCAGAGTAGTCCAAATGTTTCTCTCGTTACTCCTATTTTTTAATTTTTCTGCTGCATTCCAATTTTCTTCACTTGATTCTGTATTTAAAGATCCATCACCTTTAACACTTTGTCTACTGATAGTTCCTCGCCATTCTCCATACTGAATATATTCAAACTGTGCTTGGTATAAAGAACCCCCTTCTTGAATGGTTGCGGTAATTGATGGAGCGGTAAAAGATAATTTTTCAGCTATAATTTGTTGTATTTTACTTGCTAGCTCTGTCTTTAACATTTGAGGAGTGTCTGCATCTATTCTTGCTTGACAATCTGGTGAGCCTGCATCGTCACATGAACCAGCAAGTGCCATTGCATCAAATTTTCTAAGTCCTGAAGCATTAAGTCCACCACCATAAGCAACTACTAGAGTTTTTACACCCAAATTTTGTCTCAATGATCGAATTTTTTCTACTGCTTGTTCACCATGTGTCCATTCACCATCACCAATAACAATTACATAACTTATTTGGCAGTCAGCTTCTTCAGCTTCACTACCTTCTAAATTTAATGCATCTTTGTGTTGCTCAAAATATTCATCAGCTAGTTGTGCAAAAGCATTAGCATCTGTTCCCCATTGTAAAGATGTAGCATCAAGTGCCTCAGGTATTTGTGCAGCACCCTCTTTGCTAATTCCTACAGATATACCTGAGTCACTGTTAAAAAGTTGAGATCTTCCTTCTGGATGCTCTCCAATCCAGCCTCTATAATAATCACAACCATCAACGACATGGCAGTAATATCCTTTACCTACTGTATTTATATTACCTTTTCCTTCACCTAATACCCCGGCATTCCAAAACCCATAACCAAAATTAGCTCCTGCAGTTAACGAAGAGTCGGATGCAACTGCTTTGATAGCTCTCTTAGCTCCTTCAAATCTAGTCTCTTTTTTTCCACCATATTCAGCCTGCCATGAAGTATCAATATTGGCTACTGTAAATTTGTTTTCATCAAATTCTTGAATCGTTGCTTTATTATCTGACACCCACACTTTTGTAGAAGTAACAAACAAAGCTTTTGGACCCTTCAAATTAACTTCGGCTGCACTAAGTGCACCAGCGCTGGCGGTATTTTCAGCTTCACTATCTCTTCCTGCAAGTGTGACTGAGGTTAATGTGCTATCTCCTGTAAGACTTACTTTTTGAACTACATCTTTATTAGAACTTGCAACATACATTATAGAATCGCTATCTGGAGAAACCTGAATTGCCTCAGCTTTTCGATGAGAAGTGTTTGAACTGCCTTGTCTATAATATCTATCATGGTCTTCATCACTAGGACAATAATTGTCTCCAGTTTTAGTTAGTGCATATCCATAGATGTGTCCTTGGAAGGTATAATATATAAAGCCTCCACTATTATCGACCGTAAGGTCAAATCCTTTTTCAATGATATTACCCAAATTTCCACCATAATCACTTCCACAAGTTGAAGTGTTACCTGTCGTTAAATTTTTAGTATAAAAACGTTTTCGCATGCCATTTTGAAACACTTTTCCAGATGCAAATAAATGATCTTCACCACCAATAGTTCTTACTTCCATCGCCAAAGGTCTAAAATTTCCAAGCTCAGCATTAGTAATAACTTCAATACATTCTCCAGATGTATTAATTCCTACAATTTTTGGATTACTGCCTTGGTCAGTACCATAAATCACATCCCCTGATACACCCAAAACACTAGTTGCAAGACTTAAGTGCCGTATAGAACCAACTATAGAATTATTAGTTCCATCTAAAGTACATGTATCCGCTGCAGAACCTCTAAAATTTCTGTTACCTAATGGATTGGCAGTTGTAGGTGCAAAAGATGGATCAACGGTATTGTCAGCTGTTAAAATTTTTATAAAGCCTAAATTTCCTTCACCTACAATTAGGTTACCAGCTGAATCTTCTACAATATCATTTGGATTATCAATTCCACTACCCGAACTAAGTTTTCTATTCATGCTAGCAGAGCTATCTAAAAGTATTAATATGTTAGCTGGAACATCTCCTGCACCCGAGCCTGGAGGCAAAGGTTTAGAGATAGCATTTTGATTTAATACAACAAGTACAATAAAAAGATTGCTAATTATAATTTTTAAAAACTTATACATTTTTTTATCATTCCTTTTTACTCAATAATTAAATAATCTTTATATTCTGCATTTGATATTTGTAATTCTTCAATTAAAAATTTTTTTCTGTAGTACCACTTACCGTATATGATTTCTTTGCCACCAATTTTCCACGCTTTATAACCTGTCCAGTCTGGTCTACTACTATTTTCAATTTTACCATAATTGCTGATCACATAATTATAAAGTAACTGTTTTTTACTTTCCTCATTATCTGTTCCATTTAATACTCCAATTATAATTCCAGCAATTTTATCATTTACAATAAACGCTCGAATAAAAGAATTACCTAGATTTGAATTAGGACAAAAACGATCAATCTCTGCTGAAACAGTTGTGACATCATTTGGTTCCTCTGTATTTTCTTCATCTGTCTCGATGGGTCCAAAATACTTTTCAATTTGAGATTTGTTGCCACCAATGTTAATAGAAAGAAAATCACATGCAAAACTAGCTTTGTTTAAAACTAAAAGAAATACCAAGGAAATGGATGTTATCTTTAATATCTGCATAATTTTTTTTAAAATTTTATTCATATTTTAATTTGGCATAACCATTACTGTTTCTAACGGAATAATTATTTCTTCCTCACCGTCATAATCATCAAGTTCAGTACCTTGGGCAACCATAATACCACAGGCATATATCTTATAAGCTGTTCCTAATGATTGAGAATTATTAGATGTTTTTTTAATACTTGAACCAGTTCCAAGATAAGGCGCACTTCCAATATTAACTGAAAAAAATTCATACCTAAATCTTTTTAAATATTCTTTTTCTTTTGTAAGCTTTTCCATAACTTTGACATCACCTGTGGTAAGGGGATCTACTTCCCCAGGAGTTCCAAAAATAGGCTCAATCAGCTTTCCAAAATTTTGATTTACAACATGATGGGTTACTTGAAAATCTGCTCTTTTAATATTTCTAAAGCTTTTAAAGCAATTTGTTTCTATAGCGTTTATTTGATTTCTTGGTAAAGATCTGTCATTTGTATGTCTAACATCGCCGCCGATAGCACTATCTTTTATAGAGTTTAAATATAAAGTATGAGCAATTTTTTCTTCTTCTGTGGCTCCTAGACCTCCTGGTACAGCTATGTCATTTAAAGCTTTCCATGGTCCTAAAAATTGGTTTATTATTTTTTTTTCTCCTTCTAAAAGGCCTGTTTCTGCTACATAAAATGCTTGCTGGTATTGATCACTAGTATTGTTACTTTGATGATCTCCTGAAGAAATAACTATTAAAGCTCCACCCATAAGTGACATCACAAGCAAAAGTATAAGTGACAGAACTAGAGCAAATCCTTTTTCATTTTTATTCATCATTTTTATCCTTAACTACCAATATTTCTAGTATTCACAGTGACGACAACCGAGTCTCTTAAATACTTATCCAAAAATTCACGTGTTCTTTCTCCAAGTCCTTTTACAAGTCTTGGATTGTCATCTTTTGCATTAAATCTATAAAACTCATTTTTTGATCTAAAAGTTAATCTTATATCTACAGCTTTAATATTATAAAGATCCACTCTACTACTAGTGTCTGGTCTTGGAGGAGGATTGATAGTTCTTCCTTGCTCATCAAAAACTATAAACTCCATATCCACTAAGTGATCTCTAATTAATTCACCAGAGAAACATTCAGCACAACTACTGGACCAGTTACCTGTTACACTTTCACTAGACTGTATCCAACTTTGTTTTGATTTATAAACAGCATAATATTCATTATCCCCACTTGGTTTAGCGTAGTAAGTAACTCTATATCGTTTGTAAGGTTGTGCATCATTTTGATTAAAGTCCCCGTAGACAATATGAATTTTATCACAACATAAATCTGCTTCATCGTTTTTAGATATAGCTGTGTCTGACTCTGCTGCATCTCCTAATTTATCTTTTCTTACTATAATTGGATCATGACTTGTTTCTATATCGCTACTACCCGAAATATATTCAAGGTTATCTTGTTTTGATATATCATCAGTGTTTACACCATAATGATATTTAAAGCCTGCCAACCTAATATCTCTAATCAACATTGCAATAATATCTCTTCCAGAACGACTAATTTTTGCACGGTCTGTGACTTGAGTATAACTACTATTTACAATGCTGTAAGTTGTATACATCGCTCCCATCATAATAGCTGAGATAACCACTCCAATCATAATTTCTATTAGAGTTATTCCAGCAATATCTTTTAATTTATTTTTTTTAATCATTATTTAAGTGTGTAATCAGCAGTGAAATATAAAAATCTTCTTTTCTTTCCATCGTTCATATTAACTTGCACTCTTCCTATAAACATCTCATCATAAACTTCAGCATGAATATCTGACTCGTCTTCCTCATATGATGAGGTATAGTCACATCCTGTTTTACATATTTGAAAAATTTTTACATCTTTAATATCTTTTTCACTTTTACATTTAAGGTATCTGTCAGTTTTAAAAATGCTATTCCATTTTTCTTTTTTATTTTCCCCAGCATCTTCTACAACTGTTTCATAAATTGGTTTTATTGATTCAATAGTATTTATTTTCGGACCACATGCTTCGATCCGTTCAAAACTAGTATCTGTTATTTTGTGAGCTATAATATCTTCTGCTATCATGCTTACTAAATAGTTTGCCTTGGTTCTTTCGCTAGAACTATCAATAGATTGAACCGAAAAGTTCACCATTTGAAAAATAGCAACAAATCCTATTCCTATAATTGCGGTGGAGATTAAAGACTCTAAAATAGTGATTCCTGATTGTTTTTTTCTTTTATTTGAAAATTTAATCATTTTATTTATTGTAAAATCCATTCTGATTTAGATTTGCTCCATTTTTCTAGAGTAATATTGCCAAATCTAGACCAATTTAATGCAAATAAATTATCGTGATCTAGATCGTTTGGATCTCCATTATCTTTAACATCACATTTTATTTCTTTACCTTCACAAATATAAAACGCTCCCGATGAATCAAACTTCTCAGCAGTGCTATACCAAGACCCATCTTTAGAAAAACAAACGGTTCCTGACTTGGCTTCAAAATTTACCGCTATATCATCAAATTTTAACTCGGCCACTTCTAATTTATTATTAGGTATCATTTCTACTACTACTTCTTCGGTTTCTGGATCTATTGTTTCAATTATTTTGGAGGATCCTTCATCATCCCAATCCTGAACAAGAGCACATCTTGAAGTTTGGTCTTTATTCCAATCATCCTCACTATCATTAATTTTTTGTGCAAGGTTACTCAATTTCATTCCCTTCGAGATAACTTTTACCTCGCCTGTTGTTGCTTTTACTTCTACTTGGACAAATCCATACAATCCTCTTTGAACTTGAGAATTAATATTTGTGAATAAACTTTTTATTTTTATGGCGGCTCCCCTTACTTCTCTTGCTTTTTTCCAAGACGAAAAATTTGGATAAGCTGCTGCTGAAATTACTGATATAATTGCAATCACAACTAAAAGCTCTATGAGGTTAAAACCTTTAATGTTCTTTTCCTGCACTTGCATCAATTTTCCCATTATTAACAAGTTCTTCTAAAGATTTTTGCATTGTAATCATACCATCGCGTACTGAGGTTTGCATGATACTTGGGATTTGGTGAATTTTAGCTTCACGTATTAAGTTTTGGATTGGAGCTGTACACTTCATAACTTCAAAAGCAGCCACTCGGCCTTGACCATCTTTTGTTTTTAATAATCTTTGAGTTACTACCATTTTTAATGAAGTAGAAATTTGTGCACGAATTTGTGCTTGTTGTTCTGGAGGAAATACATCAATAATTCTATTAATAGTATTGGGTGCTCCACTAGTATGCAATGTTCCAAAAACTAAATGACCTGTTTCTGCAGCAGTTAAGGCTAGACCAACTGTTTCAAGATCTCGCATCTCACCAACTAAAATAACATCTGGATCTTCACGCAAAGCTGCTTTTAAAGCACTTGCAAATGATTGCGTTTGTTTTCCAACTTCACGCTGTGAAACAATACTTTTTGCATCTTTATGCACAAACTCTACCGGATCTTCAACTGTAATAATATGTGCTGTTCTTGTTTTATTAATTTCATTAATAATTGCAGCAAGCGTAGTTGATTTTCCAGACCCTGTTGGTCCAGTGACTAGAACTAATCCTTTATGCATATCAATAATATCATAAAGAACGTCTGGTAAATCAAATTGTGACATTTCAGGAATGACACTTTCTACTCTTCTAAGAACTGCAGCGGGTCCATTAATTGTTTTATAAAAGTTAGCTCTAAATCTTAATCCACTTAACATTACAGCAGAATCTAATTCATGTGTTTCTTGGAATTTTTTTGTTTCTGTTTCATTGCAATTTGTTGACATAAGATCTTGAAGATCTTGTGCTTTTACAACAATATCTTTAACCGTAACTACTTCACCTGTTTGTCTGTAAGCTAACGGTGAGCCACTTCGAATATGAAAATCTGAGATTTTTTTATTATTTTTTGCTAATTCTTCTAATTTTTCAAACATCTATATTTTTTACACAATAAACAAGGGTATTACCATTAGAGGTCACCCAATTTGGGCTAGCTAAAAGTCAAATAAAAAATCTCTTATGTATTAATAGAATTTAATGCTCAAAATTTTAAAAGAACCTAAATCTACAAAACTCTTAAATAATTTTTTTTTTAGAAAAAATAAAGAACTAATTATAATAGAACTATTAAAATTATTTTTTTTAATAGCTAGTATAATAGTTTTTCTCGAGACGACAGCTAAAGCTCAAGCTACTCTAACATCTGATATCTCAATAAGACCTCTAGCATCGTTCACAACTGACTCAGAAGGAGATCAAATTGTGAACGATGCTTTTCAAGATCCAACTGGTTTAGCTTTTAGTAATGATGGTAGAAAAGTTTTTGTATCCAATAGATATTTAAACAATGCTCATAAATGTTTAAAAATGATGACTCTTTCAACTCCTTACGATTTAAGAACCGCTTCTTTGGTTGTGGACCAAGCTGATCCACTAGTATCAAAAGTAGGTCTGACAGATGTCTCTAATGATACAAAATGTACAGATATTAAATTCAGCAAAGATGGACTTAAACTGTTTTTAGGAAACATAACGGGAAAAATTCATGGATTTGAATTGGCTAAACCATTTGATCTTACAGGTTTAACTTATTCAAATAATGTAACAAGTGACCTTGGTGGAGATGCAACCTTTAGCTTTAGTAATGATGGAAAAAAACTTATTTATTTAGATGGTACTAGAGAGGGTCAACATATTGATGAATACAGTTTGTCAACCGCCTACGATCTTACATCTATAACTTTGGTCAATACCACAGACTTAAGAACAACTGCTAATGTATCGAGTGGTAAAGATTATGGATGGGCTGTAGAATTTAGCCAAGATGGAATGACAATGTTTGTTTTAATACTTGATGATACTAACAATAATAACACAAGCTTAGATACTGTTTTTCAATTTAGTTTGACTACATCTTTTTCAACGAGCACTGCAACTATGATAGGTTCAGTTACTTTACCTGAAGAATTAAGTTTAAGAACTTTTGGAATAGCCTTTAGTGGTATGGGAGATAAACTATATATTGTTAATGATTTAGGTCCGAAGGTTGCTGGTACTGGTGCAGATGTTGTTACGCAAGTAAGTTTATCTTGTAACTATGGTTTAGTTGCCTGTGTATCTGACCCAAGATCAAGCTTAGGTACTCAAGTTCAATTGGCAAAAAATAATATAAGTATGAACACTTCAATAATTTTTAAAAGATTTGAATGGATAAAAAGAAATAGAAATAGTAATAACCTTAATAATTTCACTGCTTCCATCAAATCAGATAACCCATTATTAAATTACTGGGTAAAAAAATTTCCAGATAAATTACTTTCAGTTAATGAAAAAGTAGAAGATGGTCAGTCTATAACTATTGGTCTGAAAGATATAAATAATAACAAATTAAATAATTTTACCACTGCAATTAAATCAGATAACCCATTGTTAAATTCTTGGATGGATAAACTTCCAGAAAAAATAACTGCACGTAAAGCATCTGCAAAAAAAAAGACAGAAGACAAACAGCAAGATATCTTTTATTGGAGTGAAGGAAGTATTGCAGTTGGAAGAGTAGGAGACACAAATATTTCTTCATTTAAAAAAATTAGAACTGAAGCAATTACCCTTGGAGCTGATAAATTTACTGATAACAATGGAATAAAAGGATTGGCATTTAGAATTGGCAACAATAATGTCGATGTTGGAATGGGAGAAAGTAATATAGATACTGATACATTCAACCTTAGTTATTATTCTACCACCCCACTAGAAAATGACACAAAATCTGAGGATATCGTTATTGGTTTTGGTAAATTAAAGTACAATATTCTAACTGTTTTAGACGGCAAACATATAAAAGCTAGTAGAGATGGTAGACAAGTGTATTTTACTAATAAATTCAAAGATGAAATTAAAAAAGATAACTTTATTTTAATTCCTTCTTTTCAAGCTGATGTTGGGCACACTATATTAGATGGATATACAGAGTCTGGTATTGGTGCAATTAAAGTTAAAGATCAAAACATACAAACATTAAAACTAAGAACAGCAATGGGAGTAGTGGATGATTTACCAAATGAATCTACTTTTTGCCCAGGTGTGAAAAATAAAACCTGTTTTATAAAAAGACATGGTAAATTAGAATATATGGCTGATTTAAGCCGTTCCTCTAATTTTAAATATACTTATGCTTCTGATCAAACCTTAGAGTTTAATGAAAAATTATACTCAGGGGCCTTACATAACGTAAATGGTGAAGTGGGTATAGATATAATTTTACCTGATAGTTTGAGTGTCTTTTTAATATATGAGCGTAATCAAGCTTTAGGATCTGGATATACAGATAATATTAATATTACGATTGGATACTTGCCTAATAAAAAAACCAACTATGCTTTTAAAGTAGCAGGATCAGATAATCTAGGGTCTGAGTATAAGATAAGTAAAAATATTAATGATTTTGAAATTGATTTTAAATTAAATAATCAAGATGTATTAAAACCGAATACCATTGATGAAGCAATGGTTAGCTTAAATCGTATTTTTTAATTATAAAAAAATCAATAAAATAAATATGAAACTTTTATTTAATAAATATAAGAACTATACAATTTTTTTAATTTTATTATTTTTATTAGTTTTTTTAAAAACAATTAATCCAAGTTTTATAAAATCAATTTCTTATTTGAGTTTTGATGTTTACCAAAAAATTTTTCCATTAAATAAGCAAGATTCAGAAGTTATTATAATAGATATAGATGAAAAAAGTTTAGGTAAGTTTGGCCAATTTCCTTGGAATAGATCTATTTTTGCAAAGATTGTGGAAAATGTTAATGCGACAAACCCAAAAGCAATAGGCTTTGATATCTTCTTTACAGAGAAAGATAAACAATCTCCCGAAGAAATAATTAGTGCTTATAATTTAATACCAGACGACGTTGCTCGTTTGCAAAATATTAAAGGACCTGATGAAATATTTAGAGAGCAGCTAGAAAAATCAAAATCAGTTACAGCAGTACTTGGTAGCAATGTTTCCTCTCATGGAACATATGATAGATCACCAAAAGCAAAATTTCTTGCAAAAGGAGGAGATCCTAATGAGTTCACTTATTCTTTTCCTCACTCTATAGGATCACTTGAAAAACTAGAAAACAGTGTAAAAGGATTGGGTTCTATTTCTTTTTTAGATCAAACTGATGGTATTATTAGATCACTTCCATTGATTGTTCGTTTGAAAAATCAGTTATATCCGACAATGGCACTTGAAATGATCCGTGTGGGGTCAAACCAAAAGAATTTGTATGTAGAGATGAATGAGGCAGGCATTGATAGAATAAGCTCAAGACCCCATAAAATTTATTCAGATCCGAATGGAATTATTTGGATTAGATATAAAGAATCATTAAAAAACCAGTATATTTCTGCAAGCTCAGTTTTTGAGGGCAAATTTGATCCATCAAGATTTAAAGATAAGTATGTTTTAATTGGTGCATCAGCACAGGGCCTGTTTGATCTAGTAAAAACTCCTTTAGGAAATACAATTCCAGGAGTTGAAGTGCATGGAAACATAATTGAAAATATTTTAGATCAATCCTATCTTATTCGAAATCCAAACACTTATATATTTGAATTGCTATTTTCAATTGTAGTCGCTGGTGTTGTTTTTTTTCTCTCCCAACAAACCAAACCCAAATATAGTTTATTAATATTCTTTGGAAGTTTAACCGTAGTAATTATAATTGGTTTTAGTGCCTTTTTATTTAAATCCCAACTTGTAGATATTAGCTATCCTATATTCATGATCACAATTACTTTCTTAACTGGACTTTATTTTAGATTTATAGAAGAAAATCAAATTGCGATAGTAAATTTGCAAAAAGAGGCAAAGTTACTAAAAGAAAGAGAGCTTGCAGGTGATGTACAAAAAAGTCTATTTCCAGACATATCAAAGTTTAAAAATTTTCTTTATGCAAAAAATGTTCCAGCAAGAGATGTTTCTGGAGATTTTTTTGATGTAGTTAATGTAGGTGAAAATGAATATTTTTTCATATTAGCAGATGTATCAGGAAAAGGTATTACAGCTGGTATGTATATGGCTAAAGCAGCCTCAATATTTAGAACAATTTCTAATTTATCATATCCATTAGAAAAAGTTGTCTTTACAGTAAATAATGAACTAGTTGAAGCAAAGTTTAAAGGAATGTTTATGACAGCTGTGTTTGGAAAATTTAATATAGAAACTGGAGACGCGATTTTTGTGAATGCAGGTCATGAAAGTATTATGGTTTTTGATAAAGAAAAAAATTTTGAATTTATGAAATCTGAAATACCACCAATAGGAATTATAAAATATTCTTCAGAGTCTATGGTAAAATCAAAAACCACTAATTTGAAAGAAAAAACATTTTTAATTTATACTGACGGTGTAACAGAAGGTTATTTAAGGAATGGTCAAGAACTTGGAGTAGAAGGAGTTGAAAGAATAGTAAGAAATTTAGAAATTGTTACCCCACAAAACATAATAGATTCTATTACAATAGAACTTAATTGGGGAGCAGAAAAATTAAGAGATGATATTACTTGCTTGGCTTTAGATATTAAAAATACACAACTTATAAAATAAAAATGAATAAGCTTCCAAATAAAAATAAAATTATTATAAAGATAATATGTTAAGGTGCTTGAATATATGAAGAAAAATATTTTTTTTATTATCATTTTTATAGTTTTAAATGGTTGTGCTCAATACAGTTCAATTGCGGGCCCAGCATATACTATGGCCAAAACAGGCAGTCCTATACTAACAGGCGCTTCTGCAGCCACATCTTATGGAATTAAAAAAACAACAGGTTATACACCCGGTGAACACATAAATTCTCTAGTAAAAAATAGTTCATCTTTAAATGAAGAGGAAATACAAAAAGAGTGCCAAACAATCCACTCTTCATCTTTAAATGAAATTTTTTTTGAAACTTTAGATGAGATTGATTGTTTTCAAGACCCATTTAGTATTCTTAAATAGAATATTAGATACCTAATTTTATCAAAGTCTAAATCTTTAACCTTCAACCTCTCAATAGTCCTCAATTTTATAGTAAATAATATAAAATTATTAAACCCAAAATAGGTGGGTCATTCCAGAATTCATTGAATAGTAATATATAATTTAAGTGAATTAATCCCAAGTTATTTACTATCAGAATGAAAAAAATATTTCTTATTTCAATATTTTATATATTTTTTTTCTGTTCCAATTCTTTTGCTTTTTTAGAATTTAAACAAGAAAAAGATATTTCATCAGACACTAAGCATCTTAGAGGAATAACTTTTAATCCAGATGGTTCAAGAATGTATGTTACTGCTGACGAAACAAATCCTGTAGTCATTGAGTATTCATTATCTGTTCCATTTGATATTAGTACCGCATCCAAAACTTCTGCAACCAACCTTGTTGAAGCTGGAGGTGCTAATATAGATAAGCCACATGCAATAGAATTTAAGCCCGATGGAAAAGTTATGTATGTAATTCATAGTCAATCAACAAAGGTAGGCGTAGAACAGTACAATCTTGCCACTGCTTGGGATACTTCAACTTTATCATATGATACTAGGTTGAGTATTACCAATGGAAGTGATGTTCAAATAAGAGCATTAGCTTTTAAAACAGATGGTACGCGTGTGTACATTGCACAGCGTGATCACGGAAAAGTAATTCAATATGATTTAACTACACCTTGGGATCTATCAAGTGCAACAAATCAAGTGGAGTCAAATGCTTTTACAGGTGAAGAAAATAATTTAAGAAATATACAATTTAGTTCAGATGGAACCTTTATGTATCTTGGTGGAAATGGTGGAGATGATATTAACAAGTATAAACTGCCTACTGCATGGGATGTAAGTACGATTATTCATGTAACCAGTTATTCAATTAGCTCACAAACCGTTGAGATGAGGGGATTTAAATTTACAGCTAACTTTACAAAACTATATGTAACTGGAGACACTGCAGATTCTGGTGCAGGAACAAATGTTGTTTATGAATATAACCTAGCTTGTGCCGGTACAATTACTTGTGATCCTATTAATGATGAAGATATTACAGCAACCATTGAAGCTAATGTTGAATTATCAAAACGTATAATTAAAAATAACACTCTTCCAATCTTTCATCGAATTG
>ERZ651776.1070-NODE-1070-length-34633-cov-13.192065_pt1 | contig 34633 bp, 35 predicted proteins | sample MGYA00514761_ERZ651776 | MGnify/ENA metagenome assembly ERZ651776
AAATCGCGATCTCTTTGTCGGGGTCACGAGTAAAAGAGCTTCCCTTTTGAGAGGCTTTTTTGTTTAGGTACTTTCAATGGATGAAAACCTGGTTTGACCTGAGCATCAAGGATGCGAAAGCACCGACCGAAGAGAGGTAATCCTGTCGTTCCTGTCTATGAAGTCAAGTAGTTCGTCTATTATTTGTATTGTCATTCGTGTTTTAAAACTGACCGCTTACGCGGCAATAAATTGTTAAATAGCTGAATTGATAAATAGTTAAAAAGCACGAACAGCGCGAACATAGGTGTCGTTGTCCTTATTGGAGTCGTCCGGGTAACCATCGTAGAAATCCTGCCCCCACGCAATGCCGTCATCGTACTCCGTAGAACTCCAATAGTAGCCACTAGCAAAACCGCCAATTTTCGCCTTGTTTTCATATAAAATATTTAATTCTTCATCCGTAGGCAATCTCCATCCATCTCCTAAATCAGCACAAGCTTTTTTAGCATCTTCCCAACTCATCTCACCCAAATCTTCGGTCATCACTTCTAAATCACCGATTTTAACAGTTGATTTAGCTTGTTTTTCTTTTGTAACATCTCCAGAAGCATCACCACAACTAATCATTAAACCAAGCAACAAAAACACGAATAGATATTTCATAATATAATTTTTCTCTAATATACTCACTTCAATTCTATTTCAATAGCTTGAAACTTTGTTTCATTACTTAAGCTCATTTCAGTTGCTTTAAGAGTAGGCAATACAAACTTCGATAAGTCTATTATAGCTTTTACTCTCTCACTTGCTCTCAATGTCTTTAAGTCTTTCTCCAGTTGCTCAAAGTTGTTTTCTATGAGTTCTAAATACTTCTTTCGTATTTCTGTCGTTGCGTTGTTCTTAGAACCTAATGGACGTCCTCCTCTATTGATTCTTGAGTCATTCTTTTTAAATGGCATAGATAAAGTTTAGTTGTTTACTATAATAACTTAAAGAAGAGCTAATCGTTGCATTTTCGGTTTGTTCGTGTTTTTCTATCTTTATCAAAAATCTAACTATGAAAACAACTCTACTATTTTTATCTGTGTTTTTGAGTGTGAATCTGTTTGCTCAAGACTCCACATTCATCGATAAAAGAGATGGGAGAATATATAAAACCGTTAAAATAGGAGAACAAGAATGGATGGCAGAGAATTTAGCTTTTGTTCCTGATAGCGGTGTGTTTTATTATATAGATACAAATAGCTTCAGGTATCGGGACACTACAAATTTAACTAAATATGGATTGATGTATGATTGGGAGACATCAAAAGAAGTCTGTCCTACCGGTTGGCACTTACCATCCAATGGGGAATGGTCTAGACTAACTAAATTTTTGGGAGGTAAGGAAGTGGCCGGTTTAAAGATGAAAAGTACTTATGGTTGGGTAGATTTGGGAAACGGAAATGGAAATGGCTCTAATTTGAGTGGATTTAATGCATTGCCAGGTGGGCTTTACGCCGGTGGGCACTTAGACGTGGGACTTTATGGCCGCTGGTGGAGCAGCTCTAAGGATGGAACAAGACACACTGTTCCAGCTCGGGATGGAAAAAAAAGATATTATTTATATCTCTATGCTTCTTCATACATATTGTATTGTTGTGATTTTAATAATAAACCGACAAGTAGTGAGTTTGTAAGAGTAAGAACCTACAAGAGAGCTGGGCTTTTTGTCCGTTGCATTAAAGACTAATATCCAAAGGTACATCTTTAGTTGATTGAACTTTTAATTCGTGTTTATCTTAACCTTTGCCGTTATCGGTTTATCCGTGTTTTTATATCTTGTTGGAAATTAAAACCAGTTATTATGAGAATCCTATTTGTTTTCGTGTTTTTGTTGGGCTTGTTTTCTTGTGGGGAGGATAAGAAAGTTGAAAGTAAAAAGAAAATAAGTGCCGAATCCGGTGAACAGCCATATTGTAAAGATTTAGATGGTGTAGAAGAATCTGAAGATTGGGAAAGGGTAAAATATAAATATAAAGACTATACAGGCATCATAAAAAAGTGTTTAACAAACGGACAAGTTAAGGCTTTTTTTTACGTCAAAAATGGCAAGGAACATGGTTTACAGAAACAGTGGCATGGGGAGGATGGGCAGTTGGAATTTGAAAGAAATTACAAAGATGGAAAGCCAGATGGTTTAACCAGAGAATGGTACGATAATGGGCAGTTACGACGTGAAAAAAATTACAAAGATGGTAAGATAGTAGGTTTAAGCAGAATTTGGTATGGGGAGGATGGGCAGTTGGCGGACGAAGTAAATTACAAAGATGGTAAGAAAGATGGTTTTCATAGAATGTGGTACGAGAATGGGCAGTTGATATGGGAAAGGAATTACAAAGATGGTAGGAAAGATGGTTTTGATAGAATTTGGTACAAGAATGGGCAGTTGAAGGAAGAATCTAATTATAAAAATGGGAGGCTAATAAGCACCAAAAGATATGATGAAAATGGTAATCAAACGTATCCATAAAAAAAGCCACTCGTTAAAGTGGCTCTAAATCTTAACCTTTGCCGTTATCGGTTTATCCGTGTTTTTCTATCTTTAACTGATGAAAATTAAAAAACATTATGAAAAAGCTATTCGTTTTATTATTCGTTTTTCCCTTATTGTTTAGTTGTGGAGACGATTCTCCCAAAAATGAAAATAATCTTTCAGTTGAAATTCGTGAGTTTGATGACCCATTGTTTTGCCAATGTATGCAGTACGAAACTGATTTACTCAACGCTGTCATTGATGGCCCACATGATGCTATGAAAAATGAAAGCGATTTTGAAGCAAAGAATATCGAATTAGATAAAAGGTGTGAAAGTTTTGAAAGAAAAATAGAAAAACGAGCAAAAAAAGAGGAAGAAAAAGGAGAAGTATATTTAAATAAAATGATTCAATCTTTTGAAAAGCGACAAAAGGAGTGTGCTTGTTATGATGAGTTAATTGAAGCCAGAAATCGACAGAAAAAAGCAATAGAAAATGATTTAAAAGAAAAGAGTAAAGAAATCCAAGAATTAAATGATTTAGATGGTATAAATTTTCGTTTGAATATCTCAAATAAAAGAGCATCTCCAGCGGGAAGAATTTCCTTTATCGCAGATTATAAAATACAATTGACGGATGGGTCATCAATTATTGCATTTTTTGAGGACGCCGGGGAAGGCTATATTTCTAACGAAAAGGATTTTGTCTCTATTCTAACTGATGCGGGTAGTGAAAGAACTTACAAACACATAGAGGATAGAAACGGAATTGTTCGTGTTAGCTTGAATTTCTTTTTTGACGGAATGGAAAACGAGATATGGCGAAAAACATACAAGAAAAATAACATGAATGATTGGATACAAATTAGTTGCGAAGGTGATTGTGAGTACTAATCCGTGTTATTCTATCACATAAAAAGCCACTCGTTAAAGTGGCTCAAAGTCGTATTCGTGTTTTTTTTCTACATTTGAAAAAACATTAAAACACTTGTGAGTGGGCTTCCACCTCTCACTTGTAGGATTGCCCGACTTTCACAAGTTGGGCTTTTTTCTTTTAGGGGAACATTATAATGTAATAGTTGTTATATTAAACATAACGACTTTAAAGGGTTAAATCTATGAAAAAAAACACCTCTCAATTTGGTCTCGTATTACTTCTATTGGTTTTTGGCATATCTAAACTTAATGCCCAGAGTCCATGCGATGCAGATCATACCGTTTTATTAATTGATTACGAGTTTTCTCCATCCGAACTTACGATTTTGCCCGGTGAGACTGTGGCATTTATTAATGTAGAGGGGACACACGACGTAAATGGAATTACCAATTCGATAACGGGAGAACCTTTTGATAATCCTGAAGATTTTTATCTAAATGAATCAGTCGGAACGACGGCAGGCACATGTATGGGAGTTATAACTTTCAATATCCCGGGAGTATACAATTATGACTGTAGCGTCGGATTTCATGCTGAGTTGGGTATGGTAGGAGCCATTAATGTCGATGGCTTTAGCATTTCCGATTTAATGGCTTCAAACACCTTGCCCGAATCGTTTCAATCAGGGTATGCCTTGAATTCATATTATTCAAATATATTTTATCCTGACTCTACTTATGACATTAACTTGAATGGAGCCGTTTCATATACGGTTTTTCTACCCAACGACCCAGCCGTTGATGCGATTACTGATGACTTTGGCGACCCTGAGATCAGCCAGTTTGATATGCTTGGTTTCATTGACCTGCCGGCAGCGTTACGATATAATATAGTAGAAGGGGTTTATATGGCTGAAGATTTACAGGATGGTCAACAACTGATGACTACTTATGGCCAGAACTTGACCATCAGTGAGGTAAATGGAACATTCATGGTAGATGATGCCACAATTATTTCCACCAATTATACTGCCGATAACGGAGTGATTCATATTATCGACAAAACTCTGGCGCCTTCAGGACTCCCCTCAATGTCCGTTTGGGATGTAGTTAAAGACAGTGAAAATCATCAGGTTTTTGAGGAGGCCATTGATATTGCAGGTTACAAAACAAAACTTCGCAAACAAAGTGAATTGGTAGGAAATAGTCAATCTCCAGAAGGGCCATTTACGGTATTTGCACCAACAGATGCTGCCATGGAGGCATTTGCGCAATCGGCAGGAATGACAACAAACGAGCTATTATATTCTTCAATCATTGATGATTTGGTAGCCAAACATATCGTAGAGAGCAGAAATTTGAGTGTAGATATTTCAAATAATGAAACATTTTTGAATTATGATGGAGAATATTTACTCATGACGGTAAATAATGATGGAATATTTGTTGACGGCATACAAATCACAATAACAGATGTTTTGGCATACAACGGCGTTGTACATGTAATAGATGCGGTTTTACCTGTGGACATTCCATCACCTGTAGGGACTTGTGGCACATGGACATTATATATGTTTGATGATGAAGGAGACGGGTGGTACGAGTCCCAATTGTATGTAGAGGTAGATGGAGAGATTATCTCCGTTGAAACAGGACCAGCCGGAAATTACTCCACGTTCGAATTTGGGGTGGATGACGGTGACATAGTGAATTTATACTATTTAGGCTACGGTTCTGTGAGTTATGAAGAGTCTTATGTTGTTATGGATGCAAACAATCAAGAAATAGCAGCATCTGGACAATCTGGGTTGCCAGTTAACTCAATGGGTTTGATAGCATGTCCAGAAACTCCTACTTGTGGATACCTTGAAGTCGTGATGTCCTCTGAAATCAATGATGGATGGTGGAACAATAGCCTTGACATCTATAAAAATGATGATTTATATTTATCGATTCCTTTCTACTATGGAGACGAACAAACGACACTAATTCCGGCAAATAGCAGCGATGAGATTGACTTTATATATATTGGCGGTCAAAGCTTTGAACCGCAATATGAAGGGTATGTCGTTTATGGTCCAGACGGGGATGTTTTGGTCGATCAAAATATATCTGGGCAGATACCTCAAACTGTTTCTGATGTGGTCGTATGTCAAAACAATTCAGGCCTAACAGAGGGAATTGAGGAAACATCGGTAAAATTATACCCAAATCCAGCAACCAATTATATTAAAATTGAAGCGGACTCCTTTTGGTTGGGTTCAGACATTCTACTTACTGATGTGCAAGGGAAAGAAATAAAAACCTGGAAGTCATGGAACGGACTGGAATTAGACCTTTCCAATATCCCTTCAGGCCTTTACCTTATAGAATTGAATTCGACCGATCAAAAGACCCAAAAGAGACTAGTGATTGAGTAATCTTATTTCAAATGCTTGGCAAAGAAGCCCATCATTGTACTGTAAAAGTCAATTCTGTTTTCTTCTTTAGCAAAGCCATGCCCTTCATCATATTTAACCATGTAAGGCACATCGATACCCTTTTTTCTTAGACCCTCAACAATTTGATCTGCCTCATTGATGTTTACCCGAGGATCATTGGCTCCCTGGACAACAAGTAGGGGTTTCTTGATTTTATCGATATGGAAAATAGGAGAAACTTCTTCCATAATTGTTTTTTCTTCTGGGACGTCTTCATCGTACCAAATCTCTTTTATAATTTTCATATAAGGTTGCCAATACGCAGGAATGGATTTCATAAAAGTGAATATACTGGAGATTCCAACATAGTCTACACCACAAGCATAGAGCTCCGGAGTTTTTGTAAGGCCGCGTAAAACGGCGTATCCGCCATGGCTCCCACCGTAAATGGCCGCTCTATTCTCATCCACCCATCCTTGATCTACAATGTATTTTAAACCGTCTTCAACATCATCCATGGCTTTTCGCCCGACTTCTTTAAAGCCACATTGCAAAAATTCTTTTCCATAACCACCAGAAATTCTGAAATTAACATGTAGAGTTGCGTATCCTCGACTGGCAAAAAGCTGCGCTTCTGGATTAAAACCCCAAGAATCACGAACGCCTTGAGGGCCCCCATGTGGATTTACAATTACCGGAACTTTTTGACCAAGCCTTGTTCCTTTAGGCATAGTGAAATAACCATGAATGGTTTTGCCGTCACGGCTCTTAAAGGTGATTGGCATCATTACAGACATATCATCCTCTTTGAGTTGCGGCATTAGGTCATAAACCTCTTTGAATTCCTCAGTCTCAGGGTCGAATGAATAATATTTTCCATACAGTTTGTCGCTCTGAATAAAGATGAGATATTTACTTTCATCATCTGTTTCATCGGGGATGTAATAATTGTACCCCACAAATTTTTCAGAAATCAATTGGTGCATTTTTTTAAAATAAGGACTAACAGGAACGACTTGCTGCTTTTCTCCCTCGTAAGCAAAACAGTCAAGTTCGTACCCCCGATGCCTAGAAACTGATATTTCTGAAACGTCATAATCTGGATGTGAAAACAGCTTTTTAATGATTTTATCTTCTTTTAAATCATACAGATAGATTTGTACTTTATCTGACTCAAGGTTGCTTACGACATATGCTTCATGAGGATTTTCACTTGCGTAATTAAAGCCGACAATCCCAAATGTTTCTTTCCAATTTAATTCTTTAAGTTTTTTGAATTGGTTTTTTTCGGTAGCATAATAAAGGTCGTTTTCAACGCCCCCTCTCATCTTGACATACGCCCTTAATTTCCCGTTTTTATCAAAGCTGTATCCGCTAATGGGGTTTTGAACATCATTGTTTTCAAAAAGCTGTTCAAGCTCACCGGTTTCGATATTAATTTTATAAGGTTCAAAAACGGCTGGATTGTTCTTGTTCATCGAAATAATCATATGACTTTTGTCCTCTTTTAGTCCATTGAGGATATCCGCTTTTACGCCATCAAAAGGGGTGAGATCCATTTCATTTGAGCCATCCAAATCAACGGCAAAAAGGTGGTAATTTTCATCACCTCCTTTATCCATGATATAAAGCAGACGGTTGTCATTGGCCCATCCATATCCTCGAATTAATTCTTCTTTTTCTTCAATGGCCCGGGTCACTTTTCCCGTCTCGATGTTCTTTATATAAACATGATTTTTAAGATTCTCATCCTTTTCCTTAAAGGACAAATAGGTCCCTTTAGGAGAAAATTGAAAGGAACTTGCTTTGGGTTTGGCAAAAAAATCTTCTACAGAATACTTGAATTTTTCTGTCTCTAGTGATGCAATTATTTTCAAATCAACATCTGATGTCGGCAATGAAGTATTTCCTGGTAATTCATTGGTTTGGGCTTTTAAATTTGTCATCGTTAAAAATGCAATTAATATATAAAGTGATTTTTTCATGGAAATAAATTTCATTAAAGGTAGAGGATTTATTCGCTTAACTCAACGAAAAGTTAAATCATTAAAAAAGCCCCCAAAATGAGGGCTTAAAAACAAGGAGAGACCTTGTTTTGTAAAAACGAATAACGTGTAATTAAAATTGCTTTTGTCTAAATAAAAACGAGTAGTCGTATTTATTCGTTGAAATTTGTTTGTTGTGAACCAATAACGACAAAACAATTCCGGAGGTTGTCTCAATTTCAAAAATTATATTTTAGAGGTATACTATTGTTAATCGAACAACACTCTTCTGTAAACATATTTTATCACTATAAACGACAAAACCAGTCCCGTTAAGATGTCAAATAAATGGTGCTGATGAACCAAAACCACTGAGCAACAAATCAGGAATACCCAAGAGAATAAAAACCAATGAAACAACTTGCTTCTTGTTTGATCAACCATTGCAAAAGCGGTCAGCACTGAAAATGTAATGTGCAACGATGGGTATAAATTGTAGGGGTGGTCTATTTCATGCAAAAATGAATACATTACTTCGTACCCCTCTATGCCATCAACACGAGAAAACCCAAGCTCGCCGGGAAAACTGAGAAAAACAATTGCCGCAATAAATGAACTAGCCATAAGACTAATGGTAAAAGCTTTAATTACTTTCGGGTCTTTGATGATAAAAAAATTTAGAGCCAATAATAAATGAAAAGAGGCATAGATATATATCATCCAAGGAATCAAGGGGAAGTCTTTTTCAAACTCAAAATATAGACCGTAATGCCTTTCCATATTTGAGGCAATTTCATTTGTCCCAAGATATACGGTAAGGCAGAATAGAACACAAATGCCTCCCCAAAACACCATAGCTTTAAGTCTTTCCCTACTCATAAACTAAGAATCTTTATTTGAATTTGGATCAACAATTAAAAACTTCATCTGTAAACAATATAGCAATTAATTAAATTACTCTAATTTTGGAACACCTGAACAAGCGAAAAACTTAGGGGCTTAAAGATTCAAATGATGATCACGATAATTTCCGGTACAAACCGCTCAAAAAGCAATTCACTAAAGGTTGCAAAATTGTGCAATGAAATCCTTGAAGATAAAGGGATTTCTAGTCAAGTATATTCATTAGAAAGCCTATCCAATGACTTTCTTTTTTCAGAAATGTACCAAGACCACTCTGAGAACTTCAAGAAAACAATTACGAAGTATATTCATCTTGCAGATAAAATCATTTTTGTCGTTCCCGAATATCATGGAAGCTACTCAGGGGCATTAAAAGTATTCTTAGACGCCATCTCATCGGATGACATCATGGATAAAAAAACCATGCTTATCGGTGTTGCATCTGGCCACGCAGGTGGACTGAGGCCTTTGGGACACTTAACTGACGTTTTACATCATTTAAAGGCTGAGGTTTTTTCGAGAAAGCCAAAACTAAGCCACATTGATAAATTGATAAATCCAAAAGGAGAGTTTGACCAAAATACGATCAAAAATATAAGCGGAAATATTGAGCTGTTTTTAAATTATTAATTGAACACATAAAGTTTTTCTTATCCTGGAAGTGTTAAAAACTTACATTAAAGAATATGAAAAAAGTGTTATTAGTATGCGCCATGGGGGGCATTTTTATTCTCTTGTGGAAAAGATACGTGTGGTTGTTTGGAAGAGCAAGAGGCTCTTTTGAAAGAAATGAAGGAAGCCGGTACAGATGCTGACAAATTGAAAGAGCTTGGGGAAAAAGCAGATGCTCTTAAAGAAGATTGTAAAGATTTCAAAGATTGTAAGTAGTCTCAATCGCTCAAACTTTAGAGCCCTTGCCCATAAGCAAGGGCTTTTTTTATTTCAATAGACTTTCGATTAGGCCCTCTATCTCTTTTTTGTAATTTTCAAAAACATCTCCCGTACCGGGCCCGTTAAACCCTGTATGGATAAAAACGATTTCTCCTTTTTTATTTAAAAACAGGCTGGTTGGGAAACTAGAAATTTCATTAAGCATTGGAAACACTACAGATGCAGTTTTTTTACTTGCCGCCCCTCCCAAATACACAGGGTAAGGAATTTCAGCGTTAAGAACAAAACGCTTTAATTTTTTTCTTTGAATTCTTTTTGTCTCTCCATACTCAAAGGCAATGCTTCTTATTTCTAATCCTTTTTCATGGTACTTTTCATAAAGCTTCTTGTAATAATTTGTTTCGTCCAAACAATTCGGACACCAAGTACCCATGATTTGTATAATGGTTACAGGGCTTTTAAACGGTTTGATTTTTGTTTTAAGCCCACATAAAGTAAGTAAATTAATTTCCTCGAGATTGTAGGTGGAATCGACAATATAGGTCAACTCATCAGGTGTTTTTATTCGGGCCTTTTCATTTGCAATTCCGATCCAGTCTGTTTGATAGCTTGTCCCACTATAAAACTTTCCAGTTAAACGGTTTCCATCGATATTTGCAGAAAAAACAAAAGCATGGGCGCCATCAAAACAAGATAGAAACAACTGGTTCCCGTATACGTTTCCTGAAAGAAATCGAAAATCACCTGTTTCTGTTAAAAAAGTCCCATTGATGAGGTTTCCGTATTGTTCAAACAATCCCACAGCAGGCCATGGATCATCATTTTCTGAAAAAGTCACTTGATATTTTTTTGCAATTCTCAATGGTTTTCCATTGAATTCAGAAGAGAATCGAGGAGTATCGCCCAAAACTCCATGAAGCGGGATGCGTTGTCCTTTAATATTGTTCTGCCAATATCCCCTGAAATTATTTAAAGAGTCTAGGCACACCATAAGGTAACTGTCCATTTCTTTAAAGCTTAATTGAATGGAGTCCTTTTTTTGTTTGGAGGAAAGAATGATTTTTTCCTGTCCATTAATAATTCGGTATGACCATGACGAATTGTCATTGGAGAACTTCTCTAAAAAAAAGGGAAGGCCTAATCGATCATTAAGTGCAAGTTCAACACGCCAAATGCTTTTTTGGCAAAGACAGAAACCTACATTGACGATACAAAAAATGATTAAAAGGAGGTGTTTATTCATGGCATTCTACTTTTCTACTTTTTTCTTGGTCTAAAATACTTTAAATTTGTTAAGATGCGAATCCTAAAGTCTTACCTGTTTATTTTAATTGTTGCCTTAACTTTTCAAATTAATTGTCAGGAATCTTCAATTCAGGTACTGAGCTGGAATGTGTTTTTAAGGCCATCAATAATGAACGACGGCCAGATGAATCGTGTTTCTGAGATAGGAGATTATTTAGAAGGCTCGGGCGCTGATGTTCTTGTTCTTCAAGAAGTTTTCCACAGAAAAGCGAGGAAGGCCCTAAAAAAACAGCTAAAAAGCACATACCCATATCAAACGAAAAAAGGACCTGTATCTTGGCTAGGGATTCCCTCGGGAGTCGTTTTTTTTTCAAAAATGCCCATCGTAAAAGAAAAAATCGTTTCTTTTTCTTTATCTAAGGGTGCAGATCGCCTGGCTAAAAAAGGAGCCATTCTGGTCACTTTTGAAAAAAACGGACAAGAGATATCTATTCTTGGTACCCACTTGCAGGCAGGATCGGACTTGTCTCGAAAAAAAATCAGAAATAAACAAATTAATCAGATCACCAAAGCGGTAAATAATATAGATTCGAATCAGATACTTATTTATGCGGGAGACTTTAACATTCAAAATCAAAGCAATATGTTTGTTAAATTGAAAAACAAATTAAAGTCAAATAATCCGAAATTAAATAAAAGCAGCAAGAGGGCTGCGACGGCAAATTTTAAAGACAACAATTTGTATCCAGTTTCGGGAAAGCCTGTGTGGATAGATTACATAATGATAAGAAGGTCTGCAAGGGCGAGTCAGAAATCCTTATGGGTTGAAGAGCCAAGAGGTAAAAACCGACGAAAAAACAAGAGGCTTTCTGACCACAATCCTGTTTTATCCATTGTTGTTTATGAAAAAAAATAATATTGATGCAACCCTTTAACCCGAATAAGAGTCTTTATATTGTGAGTTATGGATGAAGAGTCTTTAATTGCAGGTTGTATTAAAGGCAATCAGATAGCTCAAAAGACGTTGTTTGATGGTTTTTCACCGAAATTTTTTGCGCTATGTCTTCGTTACATGAAGAGTACAGATGATGCAGAAGATGTACTTCAAGAAGGTATGGTAAAGATTTTTACCAAGCTACCTGAATATAAGGGCAAAGGCTCTTTTGAAGGATGGATGAGGCGCATTGTTGTAAATACCTGTCTTGATCAGATTAGAAAAAATCAAAAATTAAAATTTGATGTTTCTATTGATCAAGAAGAGTATAAGCTAAGCATGAATGCCCATATTTTGGAAAACATGTCGGCTAACGAGCTTATTGAAGAAATAAAAAAAATGCCTCCTGGTTACAGGGTGGTTTTTAATATGTTTGCGATAGAAGGATATTCTCATCAAGAAATTGCTGAGAAGCTTGGGGTAAAAGAAAGTACTTCTAAATCTCAGTATTTGAGGGCGAGGGCATATTTAAAAGAAAGAATTAGTAAACAAGATGATTGAGAACGATAACATACAAGATTTATTGAGAGAGAAGCTTCAGTCTCATGAGGTAACTCCTTCGGATGCGGTCTGGAAGAATGTTTCAAGTTCTTTGTCTAGTGCTGCCACTTCAGGTGCTGCTGCAGGAAGCTCAATTCTATTCAAGGCTGCTGTTGCCGTTATAGGTGTCTCAGGCCTTGGCATTGCAACATATTTTGTATTACAAGAAGAAGAAGTTGTTCAACCAAAAACATTGTCTAGTATTCAGCTGGATAATAATCAAGAAATGGATTCGGAAACAAATTCGGTTGATGTGGTTTCAAAAGAGATCATTGAAGATTTACAAGAAGACAAGAAAGAGGTCGTTTCTAAAGACACGGATATTGTATCTTCTATTGTAAATCCTTACGAAAAAGAGACGGCCATTGAAGATGTTGATATGGTTGAAAATAATGTTGAATCAACGATAGAACCTCAAAGTTCACCAGAACAAACCAACCCATCTCCAATAGTCATTAATACGTCTGTTGATTCTGAATCAACTCCTATTATTGTAGAAGAAGCAACGGTTGTTGTAGAAGATGTTGTTGAAATTCAAGAGGAGGTATTTGAAGAACTTGTAGAAGAGGAGAATGAAGAAAGTATTATACTCCCTAACATATTTACACCCAATAACGATGGGTCAAATGATTTCTTTATCATTGAAATGAGTGAAAAACTAGATTTCCAAATCGTAGTTATTGATCAAACCAATACGGTTGTTTTTCAATCCAACGATAGGAACTTCCGATGGGATGGCACAATGATGAGTGGTGAACCGGCCCCTTCAGGTGATTATGTATACTTCTTGTCCGCCAAGACAATGGGCGGTAAAGACTTTGTGAAGTCATCCAAATTAAGAATTCAACGTTAATCTGTTTTAAACGGGAGGCGAGTATAATCCATTTTTTTAATTCCTAAATAGAAATAGTAATTCCCTATGATTATGATGATGTGCGATAGATCGCTTTTGTCAAACCAGGGATATAGATTAATCTTCAATAGAAAGATAAAAAAGGTTGGCAGCATGATCAAGACTCCAATAAACAAATATTTAAACTCTTTATATCCCCGTTTTATATTATAAAAGCTAAAAAAAGCGACTGAGATAAATACACCAATAAGGGTGTTTATTGCTATAGGTATAAATCCAATGGTATGTTCTTCTTGATAGGCCTTTGTTGAAATAACAGTTATAACAATTAAAAAAATCAAAATCATCTTTGTAAATGCAATTTTGCCAAGGATGTTGTTTTTATTCAGGTTTCCCACGGACTTAATCATGGCCTTTTCTATAAAATAAGCACAAAGAATGGCAGAAATCCATGTTGGAAATTTACCTTGCGGACCAGTGTATTCAAATAAAGAATGGGCTAACCCCCCACAGAACGCACCGATTCCAAAAATCAAAAAGAAATAGTGCCAATATTTTAAAAACGAGTGCTGGGATTTAATTTTTTTCAGTTGAATCGCAATATAAATACTTAATCCACCCATAATAAAGTCTGTAATGAGTGCGTTTGGCTCTAAAAGGGTAAGGCCATTAAATTCTAAGGCAATTTTGGTAAAATCTTCTCCAATTAACATAATGGCGACAAATTTAGCTTTTCTTTTTTTTAGTGCTCTTCTTTTTATTGATAAACTTTATATCATTGAAAAACGTATTCGAGTTTAAGTTTTTGATATATTTATTCAATGAAACTATCGGTAATCATAACTGCAGGGGGGCTTGGAAAAAGATTTTCGTCAAATGTCCCTAAGCAGTTTTTAAACTTGGATGAATTGCCAATTTTAATGCATACGATTAATCGGTTTAGTAGCTGGAATCCAGAGGCAGAAATCATCCTTACACTGCCAAAAGAATGGCGTGAGTATTGGAGTGACCTTATTCAAAAACATGAATTTACTATTTTACATCACGTAGTAGATGGGGGAAAAGAAAGATACCATTCAATTAAAAATGCTTTAGCTATATGTTCAGAAGGACAAGTAATGATTCATGATGGCGTTCGGCCTTTAGTAAGTCAAGATACGCTTTCTCGTAGTATTGAAGCCTTAAAAACCCATGATGCGGTTATTCCTTATTTGAGAATCAAGGATTCTATACGAGTCATAAGTAATGGTAAATCAGAAGCTGTAGACAGAAAGAGCTATATAGCTGTTCAAACCCCCCAATGTTTTACTTTTGAAGTAATACAGAATGCATATTTAAAAGAATATCAAGCCGGTTTTACTGATGACGCTTCCGTGGTTGAGAATAGTGGAGTTGAAATTCACTTGATTGATGGAAATGAAGAAAACATAAAAATAACCACCCAAAATGATTTATTAATAGCCGGGACAATTCTTAAAAACATCAAATGAAAGTCCCAAAAACCTTAATCCCAGGTGATCTTATTTCAATCATTGCTCCCGCCAAAAGCATTGATTCATCGTTTATTGAGTATTCCAAAGCAATTATTGAAAAACGAGGATATAGAGTCTTAATTTCAAATCATTGTTTAGGAGCGTACAATTATTATTCGGGTACAGATGAAGAACGATTGTTTGATTTTCAAGAAGCATTAAACAACCCTGAAGTCAAGGCTATTTTATGTGCAAGGGGAGGATATGGTTCAGTAAAGATTTTTGAAAACTTAGACTGGAATGGTTTTATTCAGCATCCGAAGTGGGTGCTGGGGTTTAGTGATATCACTGTTTTCCATCAATTGATAAATAGTATTGGGGTGCAAAGTATACACTCCACCATGCCATTGAATTTTGAAGAGAACTCAAAAGCAGCAATCGACACTTTGTTTTCAGCACTCAATGGCTCTTTATTCAAGGTTCAAATACCGCCATCAAAAGAAAACATAAGTGGTTCAGCAAAAGGGAATTTAATTGGAGGAAACTTAAGTATTATCTATAGCCTTCTGGCAAGTGATTATGCTTATGATTATAAAAATAAAATATTGTTTATTGAGGACCTGTGTGAACAACTTTATCATTTAGATAGAATGATGTATGCGCTTAAACATGCAGGTGTTTTTAAAGAAATAAAAGGACTTATTGTGGGAGGAATGACTGAAATGAAGGACACAAAAGTACCTTTTGGCATGGATTCATATGAAATTATTTTGCGGCATGTCAAAGAATTAGACATCCCAGTCTGCTTTGATTTTCCGTGTGGACATATTGACGACAATAGGGCCATGATTATTGGGGCTGATGCATTTCTTCTGGTTACAGATTCAAATGCAGAGCTCTCTTATATATAACGATTCTAAATAAAAACCATTTGTGCATTCTTTTGTTATATACAATAACTTTGCATCGTAAAAAAGAGTCTGAGATATGAGTAATTCTGCATTAATAAAGTCGTCCATTGCCAAAAAATATTGGATGGCCTTAACTGGTTTGTTTTTATGTCTGTTTTTGGTGGGTCACTTAATTGGGAATCTCCAACTGATTATTAAAACAGGTGAAGAAGGCCGTCGAGCCTTTAACGAGTACGCCTACTTTATGACACATAACCCAGCAATTATGGTTTTGTCGTATTTAACCTACTTTTCAATACTGTTTCATGCTATAGATGGAATTGCTTTATTTATTCAAAATAAAAAAGCCCGCCCTGTCAGCTATGCGTACAATAAGCCAAGCGCGAATTCTTCATTACCCTCTCGATACATGGCTCTTTTAGGAACCATTGTTTTGGTATTTATTGCAACTCATATGTCTAATTTTTGGTGGAAAATGAAAATATCTGACGAGGTGCCCATGCATACTTATTATTCGCCATCGTCTCAAGACACCATGTATTTGACACAAAAGGGAGAGCAAATTTCGACAAAACAAATCAGGGAATTAGGCGAAATAGAAGGAACCGAGCTCATATTGAAAGCAGATAAGTTTAACGCATCTATTGAGCAACAATATTCATCTTATTTGGCTTCTAATCCTGGGATGTCCGATGATCAGCTGGTTGAGATAGAGGAACAGAAGAAAAAATTAAAGTCTAAAAAAGATGAAATCCTAGCGGAAGGGTATAAAGACCTTCACACAGTTGTCCTGGCGTTTTTTAGTAAGAAAAACAAAAGTGATTCCGGGGTCCCTTTGGGACTATTAGGAATGGTCTTTTATGTGATATCAATGGCGGTATTAGGCTTCCACTTATGGCATGGTTTTGCCTCAGCCTTTCAATCAATAGGATTGAATCATCCAAAATATACCCCGCTTATTAAAATGTTTGGACGCGGATATGCTGTGGTGGTCCCGTTGTTATTCGCGATTATACCGATTTTAATTTATTTAAATAGTTAGAAAATTTTAATTATGTCAATTTTAGATTCTAAAATACCAGAAGGGCCGATTGACCAGAAATGGACGAATCACAAGAATCAAATGAAGCTTGTGGCTCCTAATAACAGGCCTAAAATAGATGTTATTGTTATTGGAACAGGTCTTGCAGGTGCATCTGCGGCGGCATCTTTAGGAGAAATGGGTTACAACGTAAAATCCTTCTGCTTCCAAGACTCACCGCGAAGAGCACACTCCATAGCTGCGCAGGGAGGAATTAATGCTGCAAAAAACTATCAAAATGATGGAGACAGTACCTACCGACTGTTTTATGATACCATTAAGGGAGGAGATTACCGATCGAGAGAATCCAATGTATACCGACTCGCTGAAGTTTCTGCAAACATTATTGATCAGTGCGTCGCTCAAGGCGTTCCTTTTGCTAGAGAATATGGAGGTCTTTTGGACAATCGTTCTTTTGGAGGCGTTCAAGTAAGAAGAACATTTTATGCCGCAGGACAAACTGGGCAACAGCTTCTTTTGGGAGCATATTCGGCTTTATCAAGACAAATAGGTCTTGGAAGAGTTAAGATGTATAATCGCCATGAAATGATGGACATTGTCAAGGTAGATGGAAAGGCTCGGGGAATTATTGCTCGAAATTTGGTTTCTGGAAAATTAGAACGTCATTCAGCCCATGCGGTGGTTATCGCTTCGGGAGGATATGGAAATGTTTACTTTTTATCCACGAATGCCATGGGAAGTAATGTTTCTGCAGCTTGGAAAATTCACAAAAAAGGTGCGTTGTTTGCGAACCCTTGTTATGTTCAAATACACCCCACCTGTATTCCTGTTCATGGCACAAATCAATCTAAGCTTACGTTAATGTCCGAGTCTCTTCGAAACTCTGGTAGAATTTGGGTGCCAAAGAAAAAAGAAGACGCAGATGCGATAAGAAACGGTAAATTGAAACCTACTCAAATTGCTGAAGATGATCGTGATTATTATTTAGAAAGAAGATATCCTGCATTTGGAAACCTTGTTCCAAGGGATGTAGCATCAAGAGCGGCAAAAGAAAGATGCGATGAAGGTTTTGGAATCGAAGCAAATGATACCAATGAAGGTGTTTATTTGGATTTCGCGTCAGAAATAAAAAGTAAAGGAAAACAAGTAGCTTATGCTCAAGGCGATCATAATCCAAACGAAGAGACAAGCATTCGACTTGGTAAAAAATGGGTAGAAGAAAAATATGGAAATCTTTTTCAGATGTACCAACAAATCACAGCTGAAAACCCATATGAAACCCCAATGAAAATCTATCCTGCTGTTCATTACACAATGGGTGGCGTTTGGGTTGACTACAACCTCCAAAGCACAATTCCTGGATGCTTTGTAGCTGGAGAGGCAAATTTTTCTGACCATGGAGCTAATAGGTTAGGAGCATCGGCGCTTATGCAGGGTCTTGCTGATGGGTATTTCGTGCTCCCATATACTATTGCCAATTATCTATCAAATGAAATTCGAACAGGTGAAATTTCAACGGAATCAAAAGAGTTTGAGAAAGCTGAAATGGACGTAGCAGAAAGCATTTCGAAGTTGATGAACGTCAAAGGAAACAAATCAGTTGACCATTTTCACAAGAGGCTTGGATTAATCATGTGGAATAAAGTAGGAATGAGTAGAAGTGAGGCTGGTTTGAAGTCTGCGATTGAAGAAATCAAAGGATTGAGAGATGAGTTTTACAATGATGTTTTCATTCCTGGAGAATCCAATGAAATGAATGCTGAACTTGAGAAAGCATTGCGTGTCGCGGATTTGTTAGAACTTGGTCAACTTATGGCGGTAGACGCATTGAATAGAAACGAATCCTGTGGTGGCCACTTTAGAGAAGAGTACCAAGACGACGAGGGAGAAACATTGAGAGATGACAAGAAATTTAAATATGTTTCTGCATGGGAATATAAAGATGGAGAAGCCACCAATTCGGCTTTACATAAAGAAGATTTAAAATACGAAGCGATTAAAATAGCTGAACGAAACTATAAGTAAAAAATAAAAAATGGCATCAAAATTCATCAACGTAACCTTAAAAGTTTGGAGACAGAAAAATGCTGATTCCAAAGGGAATATTGAAACATATCAATTATCCAAAGTGTCAACAGATAGCTCATTTTTAGAAATGCTTGATCAATTAAACGAGCAGCTTATAAATGAAAAGCAAGCTCCTGTAGCTTTTGACCATGATTGTCGAGAAGGTATATGTGGATCTTGTTCATTATACATTGACGGAAGAGCACATGGCCCCCAAACCCAAACTACGACTTGCCAGCTACACATGCGTAGTTTTAATGATGGGGACACCATTTATATTGAGCCATGGAGGTCTAAAGCTTTTCCTATCATCAAGGATTTAGTGGTAGATCGTTCTGCATTTGACCGTGTACAACAATCTGGAGGTTTCGTCTCGGTAAATACTTCCGGTAACACCATGGATGCCAATGCAATTCCTATACCCAAAGCTGATGCTGATAATGCATTTAATGCAGCAACATGTATTGGTTGTGGAGCATGTGTTGCCAGCTGTAAGAACAGTTCGGCCATGTTGTTTGTTGGTGCAAAAGTTTCTCAGTATGCGCTTTTGCCTCAAGGGAAGGTTGAGGCAAATAAGAGGGTCCAAAACATGGTAAGACAAATGGACGAAGAAGGTTTTGGGAATTGCACGAATACTGGAGCTTGTGAAGTAGAGTGTCCTAAAGGGATATCACTTGAAAACATTGCAAGAATGAATAGAGAGTTCCTAAAATCTAATCTTACTTCTGAGAAATAGTTGATTATTTCAGCACATTTACAGAACCATTAATAATGACCTTTTCGTCATTATCTTTGGGTTTAAACTTGATTACCCAGCTGTAAATACCAGCTTGTACAGGCACTCCCTTATTGATTCCATAAGAGCCATCCCAACCGGATTTGTGGTCATTGCTTTTCCAAATAATTTCCCCCCACCTGTTGTATATACTCATTTCAAAATTGTAGGGGTCAAATCCACTGGTAAAGATGGGTTTGAACAACTGATTGTGCTCGTCTGCGTCCGGAGTAAAAGTGTTTGGAATGTAATAAATAAGCTGCTCTTCATAAGCAATTACTAATGAAACGCTGTCTAAGCAACCCTCGGGCGAAATCGCAATAAGTGTTGCCAGATAACTATTCTCTAAAGCCGTATTGTATTGATAAGAACCATCAATTTCGTATGAGGTACTCCCATCTCCATAATTCCAAATAAAGTTATCTGCTCCAAAGGACTCATTATAAAAATGAATGGTGGAATTTCCTGGACCAATAGTGTTCGGGGAAACTGTAAATGCTGCAATAGGCTCTTCAACACAAACAATATTTTGATAGGTTTGTGAGGTGTCGCATCCATTAATATCTACCATAGACACGGTTAAATCATAGCACCCAGCTTCATTAAATGAGAAATTCTGACTACCGTTTCCTGTTGAGACCGTACCATTAGAAAATTCCCACACACAACTTTGAGCGTTGAGGATTGAATTTGTTAGGCTTAAGCTATAGGGAACGCAACCAATATTATTTAATGGGAAAATGTCCGGTAGCTCAGCGGCATTTATTGAAACCAACAGAGTATCACTATTTTCACAATTGTTTATATCAATTCCGGTTAACATACAAATGGTATTACCATTAGGGGTGAAGCTAAATTCGCCTTGACTAGAATAGGGCAACCATTGCATTCCATCATGCCATGAATAGCTCTGACCTCCACTGGCATTCAGGGTAACATTTTCACCGAAACAAATGGATTGATCTAAGCCCGCAGAAATGTTTGGTAAAGGATTAAAAACAACTTCCGTAGAATCAACACAAATAAAACCATTGTCGTCAGTAGCCGTAATAACATACCACAACGAACCAGGGGCTTCGGAAGGGTTCCCAATCATGTTTTGAATATTTCCTAGGGAGTTTCCTGATTGTTCCCAGACATATGAGCCGTTGGAAACAGATGTGGCCGATAGGTCAAAAACACCATCTTCACAAATAGGTCCAGAATTGGATGCAACGACAGTACAGATACAATTTGGATCAGTATCAGATAGAATGGTTAGCTGTGTTATGTCCGTACAAACAAAGCCATTATCGTCGGTTGCCGTAACCTGTATAGGATAAGTTCCTGGACTTAGTGCGGGCACATTTGTTAGTGTCTGTCCCGAGCCCAAAACATTACCCATCATGTCCCATTCATAAGTTCCGTTACTTACAGCAGTGGCATTTAAATCAAAAGTTGCGTTAAAACAAATCGGTCCATTATTAGATGCTGTAACCGTGCAGCTGCATTGCGGGTCGTTTGCAGGCAGCACAGTAACTGTTGCGTCTGCAAGACCTGTTGCAATAATCCCACTTCCTAAATCTTCGGTCCCAGTAACCGTATATACCGTTGTACTACTTGGTGAAACAGTAATGGTTGAAGTGGTTTGTCCTCCTGGACTCCATGTATAATCTGTTGCACCTGTTGCGGTTAATGTAGCGTTGTCTCCAGGACAGATGGTTTCATCATTTACAGTAATTACAAGAACGGCAGTACAGCTTACATCGGCACTTCCAAAAAAATCCATGGGTAAACTTGTAGTCTGACTGCTGTAATTTGATAAACAAATAAGATATTGTTCACCTGCAATTACAGGAATTCCTGGTTCAAAATTGGCAGCGTTTCCTCCTGGTGGGAGGTTATTCGCAACACCCGTAAAACCTGCAGAGGAACCGTTCCAATTGCACCTAATTGGTGGGAGTATGTTGTTTAAAATATCATCGCATGATGAAGCGTTGTAAGGCCACATGATCCAATCAAAAAAACCTGTTCCTCCTGACTGTCCAAATGAAAACTCTAGAAGACCGTTACCGGCAATATTGATCACCATCCAGGTGCTGTTTAATTCTCCTGATAAAAGACACCCGGCATTTCCAGAAGCGGGGTTCGTTGAAGGATTTGAAACATTTCCATTTAATTCTTGTATGGCACCAGAACCACTTGGATCAATAGCAAATGTAGCATTGGTGCAAATATTAACGGCATCAGAGCAATCACTCGCTGTCGACGCTTGACCGAAGGCATTCTGAGAATAGAGAAATAGAAATAAAAATAATCCAACAAGTTTCACATTAAAGCTTTAGTTTTAGACGTGTTGGAGAGAAATAAGTTGCCCTTCAAAAGGCTTACTTTATTTGTCTTTTCTTGGAAGAATCGTTGTACCACCCCTCGTTGTCTTTTACTTCAACTGGCACATCTGACATTCCGTTTAAACGTCTTTGAATATTCATCCAATAGAAAAACCCGCCAAAACCACAGATTAACAAGAAGAAATTAATTGAGTTACCGATGATTTCGAAAATTTGAAAAGTCCATTGGAAAATGTCGCCGAGTAAGAAGAAAAAGTCTGTTGAATTCATAGTATCTAATTGGATATTACACAAAGAAAACAAATTAATTGCTTAAAACAAAATTCACAACTCCCCTAATAATTCGAAAGTCTCTTTTGAGGCATTTTGTTCAGCAACTTTTTTTGAGCTCCCCCCACCTATGCCATAATCCTGATTGTTTATTTGAACTACAATAGTATATTCCCACTGGCCCGATTTATGTTCTTCAGAAACCAGCTTGAAATTGAGTTTGAGTTTTTTCCTTTGGCACCAAATATATAGCTTAGATTTAAAGTCAATTTCCTCCTGCAAAAGCTGATTAAAATCCAAGTATTTTCTGAACACATGATTTTTTAAAGCCTTTTTTGTTTTTTCGTAACCTCCATCTAAGTAGATCGCACCGACGATTGCCTCAAAAGCATTTCCCTCTAAAGAATTGATGTTTATACTTCGGCTTTGATTGTAAAGAAGGACTTCTCGAATACCCATGTCTTCTCCTAGTTTACTCAGGTTTTTGCGATTTACAATTTTTGATTTGAGCTTAGTTAAAGCACCTTCATCATTGTCTGGAAATTTTAAAAAAAGGTACTCAGCCGTAATGGAGTCAAGAATGGCATCTCCAAGATACTCAAGTCGTTCATTAGAATATTCTTCTCGATGATTCCCAATGAAAGAACGATGTGTTATTGCTTTTTGAAAATAGGATAAACGCTTAGGTTTATAACCAAACTTTGCGAGAATGAAACGAAAAAGTTTAAGTTCACCCTCTGTTTTCTTATTTCTAAACAAAGGTATTTTCAGAGCGTTAGGGCTTATATTTCTTTACGATTACACTTGTATTATGACCTCCAAATCCAAAGGTGTTTGATAGTGCAATATTTACGGTTCTTTTTTCGGCTTTATTGAAAGTGAAGTTGAGCTTAGGATCTAAATTGGGATCATCGGTGAAATGATTAATTGTTGGAGGAACAATATCTTCTTTCACTGCCATGACACATGCAATAGCCTCAATAGCACCTGCCGCGCCTAAAAGGTGACCTGTCATGGATTTGGTAGAGCTAATATTTAAATCATAGGCTTTTTCGCCAAAAACAGACTGAATCGCTTTAACCTCAGCTACATCACCAAGGGGCGTAGACGTACCATGCACATTTACATAATCAACATCAGCGGGCGTAATGTTTGCATCGTCAAGAGCAGATAGCATCGTATTCATTGCACCTAAACCTTCTGGGTGAGGAGCTGTCATGTGATAGGCATCTGCGGACATACCACTACCAATAACCTCTGCATAAATGTTGGCCCCTCTCTTTACAGCGTGCTCATATTCTTCTAAAATCAAGGCTCCTGAACCTTCTCCAAGAACAAAGCCATCACGATCAAGATCAAATGGTCTAGATGCTGATTGCGGGGAATCATTTCTTGTTGAAAGAGCTCTTAAGGCGTTGAATCCACCCATTCCCATTTCATTGACACAGGCTTCAGAACCACCAGTAACAATGGCGTCTGATTTTCCAAGTCGAATTAAATTGAATGAATCTATTAAGGCATTAGTAGCCGATGCACAAGCTGAAACGGTCACGTAATTAGGTCCTCGTAATTCATGCTTAATGGAGATTTGTCCTGCAGCCATATCTGCAATCATCTTGGGGATAAAAAAAGGATTTAACCTTGGCGGTCCATCACTTCCAAAATAATTTTTGGCTTCTTCTTGAAAAGTATTTAAACCTCCAATACCAGACCCCCAAACAACACCAATTCTGTCCCGGTTGGGATTCGAGTCTAGAATGCCAGAATCTTTAAGAGCTTCTTCACTCGCCACCATGGCATATTGCGTAAAGGCATCCATTTTTCTGGCTTCTTTACGATCTAAAAAATCTTCTACATTAAAATTCTTAACCTCACAGGCAAACTGAGTTTTAAACAAGGAGGCATCAAAATGAGTGATTGCCGCAGCTCCACTAACACCCGCAAGAAGATTTTTCCAATATTCGTCTTTGGAATTACCTATAGGAGTAAGCGCACCGAGTCCAGTAACAACAACTCTTTTTAATTGCATAAGAAATATTTATACGTTAAATGTTCTATTTTGCGTTGTCTGCAATATAGTCAACAGCATCACCAACAGTCTGAATTCCTTCTGCCTTATCGTCTGGAATTGAGATATTAAATTGCTTTTCGAATTCCATGATAAGCTCAACGGTATCAAGGGAATCTGCCCCTAAATCATTTGTGAAACTTGCCTCGTTAGAAACTTCGCTTTCTTCAACATTTAATTTGTCAACAATAATGGCAACAACTTTATCTCTGATATCTGACATCTTTAATTATTTTAAGTTTATGACTGCAAAGAAAAAAACAAACCATCAAATAACAAAATAAATCTCAATTATTTATCAACGCTACACTTTTAATGGATTTCATTTAGAAGCATTTATGCTAACTTTGTTTCATAATTAGATGAAAAAGATAGCCATTTTTATTTCAGGAGCGGGCTCAAATGCCGAAAGGATGATTTTACGCTTTTCAAAAAATGAAAAACTGAAGGTCATTTGCTTGATTTCAAGCCAAAAAAATGAGAGAATAGAATCCCTTTGTAATCAACATAAGGTGAGTTACAAAGAAAGCCTCTTTAAAATTGAAGATCATCAAGAAATCATAAAATATCTCGTCGACAAAAAAATCGATTGGGTCGTTTTGGCGGGGTTTTTAAAAAAAATACCAGAAGAAATTATTCGAACTTTCCCCAACAAGATCATAAACCTTCACCCTTCTTTACTTCCCAAGTTTGGTGGAAAGGGAATGTATGGTATGCATGTTCATCATGCGGTAATTGAAGCGAAAGAAAGAGTTTCAGGAATTACAATTCACTATGTAAATGAAGAATATGATGAGGGTAAAATCATAAAACAGTTCAATACAACTATTGAAGAGACAGACGACCCGCAAAGACTATTTGAAAAAATTCGAGAATTAGAGACGATTCATTTCCCACAAGTTGTTGAAAATGAAATACTAAATACGCCCTAAGCGTGTTGATTAAGAATATCTGCGAAAAACCAGCAGTCTTCATATGAAACATACAAAGGTGCCGGGGCAATACGAATGACATTCGGCTCCCTCCAGTCGGCGACTACTCCAGACTCAGTCAGCTTATTAAACATCTCCTTACCGTCTTTTTTGAAAAGAATTGAAAGCTGAGAACCACGTTCAGATGGGTTTTTAGGGGTGATTATTTCTAAAAATCCTTGATTTCTTTTGTTTACCTCTTCAAGCAGAAACTCCAGATAAGCCGTAATAAGATCTCGTTTTTCTCCAATTCTAAACATCCCCGCTTCTTTAAATATTCTTAAAGAGGCCAGGTGCGCGGCCATACCCAACACAGGAGCATTACTTAATTGCCACCCTTCTGCTCCTTTCATAGGATAAAATTCATCTTCCATCATAAATCGTTGTTCTTTATCATGGCCCCACCATCCTGCAAACCTAGGGAGAGAATTGTTTTCAGCATGTTTTTCGTGAACAAATAGCCCAGAGACTCCTCCGGGAGAAGAGTTTAAATATTTGTAACTGCACCACATGGCGAAGTCTACCTTCCATTTATGAAGCTGTAAATTCACATTCCCCGCCGCGTGGGCGAGATCGAAACCAACAAAAGCTCCAGCCTTGTGACCCGCTTCTGTAATTTCTTTTAGATTGAAATATTGCCCAGTGTAGTAGTTTACACCACCAATGAATACCAGAGCAAGTTCTTCTTTATTTTCCTCAATCGCAGAAATAATATCTTCATGTCTAATAAGGTGCTCTCCTTCTCTTGGGCCAACCTCAATCAATTGGTCTTTAGTGTAACCGTGAAATTTTAATTGAGATTGCAGTGCGTATTGATCGCTTGGAAAAGCTTTCTTTTCACACAATATTTTATTCCTTTTGCCTTTCGGTTGATAAAAGGAAACCATTAACAAATGAATATTTGTAGTTAGCGAATGCGTGATGACTGTTTCAATTTCTTTTGCCCCAACGATATCTGCAGCCATTGACGTCAACTCTTCATGATAGCTGAACCAAGGCCTTCTGGACATAAAATGGCCATCAACACCAAAACGTCCCCAATCATCTAATTCTTCTCCAATCACTTCGCGTGTTGTCACGGGTTGTAAACCTAGAGAGTTGCCAGTGAAATAACGCATTTTGTTTTTATGGAATGATGGGAAGATAAATTGATTCCTAAAATCCTTTAAAGGATCCTTGTTATCCATTTCTTTTGCAAAAGTCAAAGAGGTTTTGAAATTCATAAGTTCTTATTATTGCTAATTTTGTGGCACAAATATAAGTATAATGAATACGAATACTGAGCGATCGACAGAGGAGTCTAAGAAATTATTTGAATTGGCAAAAAAGGTGATACCAGGAGGAGTGAATTCCCCTGTTAGAGCTTTTAAATCTGTAGGAGGCAGCCCCATATTTATTGAAAGCGCCAAAGGGGCCTATTTGTATGATGCAGATGGCAATCGTTACATCGATTATATTGCATCTTGGGGCCCAATGATTTTGGGTCACGCTCATGAGGAGGTCATTGATGCTGTTGCGAAAACAGCTGTTAAAGGAACCTCATTTGGCATTCCCACTGAGCTGGAAACAAAAATTGCGGAGTTGGCCACACAAATGGCTCCAAATATTGATCAAATTCGATTTGTTAATTCAGGAACAGAGGCATGCATGAGTGCAGTGCGTTTGGCAAGAGGATTTACCGGAAAAGAAAAGCTCATTAAATTTTCAGGTTGCTACCACGGCCATGCAGATCCCTTTTTAATTGAGGCCGGAAGTGGAGCGGTTACTTTTGGAACACCGAATAGCCCGGGAGTAACCAAAGGAACAGCAAAAGATACGCTACTGGCCCGATACAATGATTTAGAAAGTGTTCAGGAGCTTTTTTCGGCAAATGATGGACAAATTGCAGCAGTAATTATAGAACCCGTTGCGGGAAATATGGGGTGTATTCCGCCCAAAGAAGGTTTTTTAGAAGGAATAAAAGAGTTATGTAATCAACACGACACCCTATTTATATTTGATGAAGTAATGACTGGATTCAGGTTATCTACTGGGGGTGCTCAACAATTTTTAGGAATCGATGCAGATATTGTTACCTACGGAAAAGTAATTGGGGGAGGTCTTCCTGTAGGAGCCTTTGGTGCCCGCAAGGAAATCATGTCTTTTCTAGCTCCCGAAGGGCCCGTTTATCAAGCAGGAACGTTGAGTGGAAACCCACTAGCAATGACCGCAGGGTTTTCAACACTTCAAATTTTACAAAGAGATCCGAACTTATATGAAAGGCTTTCCGATAAAACAAAACACTTATCAGAAATGATGAGAGCGGAGTTAAAACAAAAAGGAATTGGTTTTCAGTTGAATCAGCTAGGATCTATGATGTCACTCCATTTTTGTGAGCAAGAGGTCGTTGACTTTGAAACGTCAAGCCATGGAAATAACGAAATGTTTAAAAAATATTTTCATTATATGCTTGATCAAGGGGTTTACCTTCCTCCGAGTGCATATGAGAGTTATTTCTTAAATGATGCCCTCTCATACTCAGATTTAGATGATACCGCACAAATATTCAGAAGCTTTTTAAAGACTATTTAATGAACAAATCCCAATCACGGTTGTTAGGAATAAAAAAGTGAAAAATGCAACACAAGGGTAAAATCTTAGAAAAAGCTGTTCGAGAAAGCGGAATGCCTCTCACAAAGCTTTCTGTTAAAATGGATAAAAGCAGAAGATGGATGTACAATGCATTTGAAAACCAAAACCTTTCTATAGACTACATTTTAGCCATTGGAAAAATAATTCATTATGATTTTTCTGAGGATCTTCAAGATTTAAAAAAGTTCAAAGAGTCTGCCGAGAAATTTGGAATCAATTCAAATTCCTCGGATTCTGATTATTGGAAGAATAAATACTTAAATTTACTCGAAAAACACAATATGCTTTTAGAAAGCAAGTTGAACTAAAATCAATTAAATTCAGTTCGTGATATTGGTAACAGGATCTTCAGGTTTGGTTGGAAGCCATATTCTTTACGACCTTATTGGAAAGAAAGAGTCAGTTCGGGCGGTTTATCGTTCTGAAAGAAGAAAGAATAGAGTAAAGAAGCTTTTCGCATATTACAATAGAACCTTAAATCAATCCCATAATTTTGATGATGTAGAATGGTTTCATGCGGACGTTTTAGACATTGATGCCCTTGATGAATCTTTTAATGGTGTTCAAAAGGTCATTCATTGTGCGGCACTTGTTTCGTTTCACAAATTGGATTTTCACCGATGCATGACAATAAACAGGAAGGGCACGGAAAACATAGTTAACCTTTGTTTGAAAAATAAGGTTGAGAAGCTTTGTTATATTAGCTCCACTGCAGCATTGGGAACAGGAGAAAATCCCATTACAGAGAAAACGCGATGGGAGCCGGGAAAAGAGGTGAGTGGGTATTCGGTTTCAAAATATAGCGCAGAAAAAGAAGCTTTTCGTGGTGTGGCAGAGGGACTTAATACATCAATAGTAAGCCCTTGTGTGATTATTGGACCAGGAAACTGGCACAGAAGCTCCCTCACGATATTAAAAGCAGGGAGTAAAGGCATGAAGTATTATCCTTCTGGAGCAAATGCAATTGTCGATGCTCGAGACGTGTCCAGCATAGTATTAAAGCTACTTTATTCTGAAGAGTCGGGTGAGAAATACCTTACCATCGGGCATAATATTTCTTTTAAGGATTTATTTGGCTTGATTGCAAAATCAATGAATCAAAACGAACCCAGTATAAAACTCAATAGAACGCTAGCACATGTTGCCGCATTTACCATTGAGAATATGTATCGCATTATCAGAAAACGAAGTCCGATTTCTATCGAAAGTATACAGTCAGCATATAAGAACTTGGAATACTCCAACGAGAAAGTGAAAAAAAGATTCAACTATCAATTTCATACCCTCGAAGACACCATGGACAACGCAGTAAAAGGGAGGTTTAATGACTGATTTTTTAAAAAACAAGAATCATAGGGATTCCCTGCTTCAAGCTTTTTTGATAATCATCTACATTGTAGGGGCGGTTGGCTTTGTCCTTCCGGAGTTAAAGGCTGAATTCCTACCTCTTTCGGGAGGAGTGCTCTATTTGTCTTCATTTGTGATGGTTATTGCCAGTAAAAAAAAGACTGATTTTTTCATATTTATGACCATTGCTTTTGTTGTCGGTTTTGGCGCTGAAGCCATCGGAGTGAATACGGGATATCTTTTTGGTGATTACGCCTATGGAACGAATCTCGGCCCAAAATTCTTGGGGGTTTCCTTAGTTATCGGTATTCTTTGGGGGGTGCTAGCTCTTGTTTCCGCCTCTTTCGTAAAGCGATTTGTGAAATCAATGGGTTTAAAAATTATTCTTTCTTCACTTTTGATGCTTGGAATCGACGTACTGATGGAGCCTGTTGCCATAAAAAGTGGCTTTTGGACCTGGAATGGTGCTAGCGTGCCCTTATACAATTACGTTTGTTGGTTTTTAGTGGCGCTCTTCCTTCAATGGGTATTATTCAAATTAAAAAAAGCCGAAACCAACAAGGTTTACGATACCTTACTGGTTTTAATGGTTTTGTTTTTTAGTTTTTTAAATTTATATTGAAAATGATTGTTTTGGGACCTATTGTTTTGATTTTGTCTTTTTTGGGAATGGAGTTTATGGCTTGGTTTACCCACAAGTATGTAATGCACGGGTTAATGTGGCGATTCCATAAGGACCACCACCAGGTGGAAAAAGGTTTTTTTGAGCGAAATGATGTTTTTTTTATGATTTATGCCATCCCGTCATGGTTGTTGATTATGCTGGGTTCCATGAATGGATTATGGATTCCCGTTTGGATTGGGTTTGGCATTCTTGCCTATGGCATCTGCTACTTTCTGATTCACGATGTTTATATTCATAGAAGGTTCAAATGGTTTAGAGACGTAGATCACCCTTATTTTTATGCCATAAGAAAAGCGCATAAAATTCACCATAAGCATTTAGGGAAAGAACAAGGAGAATGCTTTGGAATGCTCGTGGTACCTAGAAAGTTTTATCAAGAAGCAAAAAAAACGTACTTGCTTAAAAAAGAAAAAAAATGAGTCTTTATTTGCTCTTAATGTTCGTTTCTTTTGGCTCTTGCTTGGCATTGAGCTTTGATCAGAAAGTCGCTTTTTACAAAAACGTAAAGTTTATTATTCCTGCCATCACCATAGTGGCCATTCCGTTTTTAATTTGGGACCAAATATTTACCGAAAAAGGCGTTTGGGGATTCAATGAACAATATCTTCAAGGCATATATCTTGGAAAACTGCCTTTGGAGGAGGTTCTTTTTTTCTTTTTTATTCCCTATTGTTGCTTGTTTATTTATGAAGTACTGAATGCCTATTTTCCGAATGCCTCTCTACACAAGTTGACGATGGTCTTTTCGATATTTATGGTGCTCTCTGGAATAATGATGGCACTTACCAATATGAATCAATGGTATACGCTTTCTGCCTGCACCTTGTCTTCTTTGATTGTCGTATTTGCCATGAAGCAAAAATTCATTTGGTATCCGCGGGCGATATTCGCATTTGTTGTGGCCTTGATTCCGTTTTTCATTGTAAATGGGGTATTGACAGGCGCTGCTACAGAAGATCCAGTGGTTTGGTACAACAATGCACACAATACAGGCATTCGCTTGCTCACCATTCCCTTGGAAGATGTATACTACAACTTCTCTCTCCTAATCCCCATTATTGGCATCTATCATTTTCTAAAAATCAGATCTTACAATAGAAAGGGTTAATACACATCCGGAAGTTCAATTCTTTTTTATACCCTTGGATTAGACACAACAGATAATTTATATTTTCGTAGTCATGGCTAAGAATATTGATAAATACAGCAAGAGAGGAATCCGAACAAGCTACGTTTCGACCGTAATCGGAATATCCCTCGTATTGTTTATGATTGGCTTAATTTTAGGTGGTGTTTTAGGAATTAGTGAATTTGAAAAGCAGGTAAAAGAAAGCATTCGAGCAGATATCTTTTTTAATCCAGAGATGAACGAAGCCGATATAAAACTGATTGAAATAGAAATCAAACAATGGCCAGAATTCAGTGATGTACACTTTGTTTCTCCCGAAATTGCTATGGAGGATTTTGCCGGAGTAGGAGCTTCAAAAGAAGAAATGCTAGAAATTTTGGATGGTGAAAATCCAATACCTCCAACCATTGTGTTTAGCCCAGTAGAAAAACTTGCCAATAAAAAAGGAATGGACCTGATAAAGGAAAAGCTAATGGAATCCTTTAGTGAAGAAATAGAAGAAGTCAGCTATGATGAGAACAGTATAAAAGATGTAAACATGGGCTTTCAGCAGTTCATATACCTTCTGCTTGGGGTAGCTATTTTACTAGTCATTATTGCCGTTGCGATGATCAATAACACCATTAGATTGGCCCTCTATTCCAAAAGATTCACCATTAAAACCATGCAACTTGTGGGTGCTAAAGGATCGTTTATTAGACAACCGTTTTTACTTCAAGCGATTTTACAGGGTGTTATTTCGGCCATTATTGGCATGTTTATTTTGGTGTCCGTGTTTTATGCATCCAACAATGTGTTCGATACTTTTGAAATAACGTTTAGTCAGAGTTCATTTATTATTTTAGCATCATCCTTACTTGGACTGGGTATATTTATTACCGTTTTGTCTACATGGTTTGCATTAAACAAGTATCTTCGTATGAGTTTAGATGACTTATATTCTTAAAAAATGAAAAAAGCAGTTAAGCAAGTAACGGACGAAAAGAAAGACCCGATTTATCACTTTGGATTCAACAAGGACAATTATAAATGGCTATTTATTGGTCTAGGCATCAATGTTCTTGGTTTTCTTCTTATGATTGGAGGGGGAGCAGATTCTCCAGACAAATTTGATGGAGACTCTTTGTTTAGTCATACGAGAATCACTATCGCACCCATCTTAATATTGATTGGATATGGAGTGATCTTATATTCCATCATGAAACCCAATAAAAAGAATTCAAAACCTGAATAGCATCAGCATTCATGACGTTTATTGAAGCCATTATTTTAGCAATTATTGAAGGGCTCACGGAGTTCTTGCCCGTGTCTTCAACAGGTCATATGATTATTGCATCTACCTTTATGGGAAATGCATCAGATTCTTTTGTGAAGCTATTCACGGTAGCCATTCAGTTCGGCGCCATTCTTTCGGTCGTTTTGGTTTATTTTAAAAGATTCTTAAAATCGATTAATTTCTACGTGCTCCTTTTTGTGGCGTTTTTACCAACTGGTATAATTGGTTTGTCCCTCAAAGGATATGTAGACGCCTTATTAGAGGAAGTTGTCGTAGTTGCCATTTCATTACTAATTGGTGGTATTGTACTATTATTTGTAGACAAGTATTTTGCCAAAAATGAAACGGAAGGGACCGATGTGGTTTCCTACAAAACGGCATTTATTATTGGTGTCGTTCAGAGTATTGCCATGATACCAGGAGTATCACGATCAGCAGCTACCATTATTGGTGGGATGTCACAAAAGCTAACGCGTAAGGCGGCGGCTGAATTCTCCTTCTTTTTAGCTGTACCTACCATGTTTGCGGCTACTGTAAAATCAATGTGGGATGAAAAAGAACTCCTAATTGAATCTTCAAACAACGAGTGGGTGATTCTTTTAATCGGAAATGTGATTGCTTTTATTGTGGCCTATTTTGCAATCAAATCGTTCATTTCGTTTCTCAATAAAAATGGATTTAAGGTCTTTGGATATTATCGAATTATCCTTGGCGGACTCATCCTCATTTTAATGGCAGCAGGCGTAAATCTTGAGATGGCGTGAAAGCGACACAATTTCAAGAAGGCCATATGCTATTGATCGATAAACCATTAACATGGACCTCTTTTGATGTGGTCAACAAGTTGCGTTGGCAAATAAAAAACAAGCTTCAAGTCAAGAAAATCAAGGTCGGTCATGCCGGAACATTGGACCCATTGGCGACAGGACTATTGGTGTTGTGTACCGGAAAATTTACCAAAAAAATTGAAGGACTTACCGCAGACCACAAGACTTATACGGGTACGATCCTTTTAGGGAAAACCACACCTTCTTATGACCTGGAAACAGAATACGATGCCGAGTTTCCAACACAACATATAACTGAGGATTTGATTGATGAGGTGCGCCAATCTTTTTTGGGCAAACAATTACAGACGCCCCCCATCTTTTCTGCCAAGCAAATTGATGGCAAGCGCGCCTATGAATTTGCAAGAAAAGGGGAAACGGTCGAGCTCAAGCAAAACGCAATTGAGGTTTTTGACTTTACAGTTGATACGAGCGCATTGCCCGAATTGCACTTCTCTATTAAATGCTCTAAAGGAACTTACATTCGTTCGATTGCAGCAGACTTCGGGAAGGCTCTCGAAAGTGGAGGAACGCTCATTGAATTGCGCCGTACGGCCTCGGGGGACTTTGACATTGCGGATGCTTTGACGGTTGAAGAAGCCATAAAAATGATTCAAGAGAGCGAAATTTAAGCCAAGCCCTTTTTTAGTACTAAAAAATCCCTATTTTTGTCGCTCCGAATTACTAGGCCCGAGTGGCGGAACTGGTAGACGCGCTGGATTCAAAATCCTGTTCTTTCGGGAGTGCCGGTTCGATCCCGGCCTCGGGTACAAGAGAGGAGACTTTTTCACGAGAGTCTCCTTTTTTTGTTTTCAAACTCTTTTAATTCAAATATAAAATTAGTATTTCGTGTTTTGCTATCTTTGAGAAAAACCTAAACTATGAAAACAACACTACTATTCCTATCCGTCTTTTTATCTTTAAGCTTGAACGCACAGAGCAAAGAAATTTCAAATGCAATAAATCATTTTGAAGTTGGGGAATATCAATTAGCCATTGACGAGTATACCAAAGCCCTTAAAATAAACCCAAGTGAATACAAAGCATACGTTAATCGTGGTGTTTGTTATAGAAAACTAGGGCAATATAAAGAAGCAATACAGGATTATACAAATGGACTTAATTTATACCCTAATGATGAGATTGCATATTATGATAGAGGTATTCTTTACGATAAGTTAAAACAGTATCAAAAAGCAATAGATGACTATACAAGGGCCCTTAAAATAGACTCTAGTATGGCACTAGCATATTATAATAGAGGAATAGCACAATTTGAACTTGGGAAATTGAAAGCCGCGTTAAATGACTATACAAGGGCTATTAAAATAAATCCAGAAGATGCTAAGGTATATGTGAATAGAGGTATTGTAAATAAGAAACTAGAAAATATCCAAGCAGCAATAGATGATTACACAAGAGCAATTCAATTAAATTCCAATTATGCAGATGCTTATTACAATAGAGGTGTTTTATACAGAGAAAAAGGAGATTATAAAGAAGCAATAAAGGATAATACAAGTACCCTTAGAATTAATCCTGATAAGGCTGCAGCATATAACAATAGAGGGATTTCAAAATATTTTTTAGGACTTGATGGATGCCCGGATTTAAAAAAGGCTGAAGCAC
>ERZ651776.1071-NODE-1071-length-34624-cov-6.785886_pt1 | contig 34624 bp, 34 predicted proteins | sample MGYA00514761_ERZ651776 | MGnify/ENA metagenome assembly ERZ651776
GATATAACATACCTCGCAGAACTAGAGGACGAAGACAGAATCAAGGAACTGACCGACGCAATGAAAGCGCGGAGGGCCACTGACAAGGAAATGCTGAAGGAGGACCTCGGACAGATCAACACTTCCAAAGATTGGTTTTCCTTCGCAATCAGATTGAAAGAGCTGTTAGACAGATATAAGCTCCTACCCTTAATGAGGAAAGACGTGGAGGAAAGCTTCAAATCAGCCATAGAGACGTGGAACCGCGACACGGCAGACCGCCTGAAGACGACCATCTTGAGGGCGTTGCAGGACTCACCAGCCTACTTGATAGCAATCAGTGGGAGACAGGTGTCTGCTCTAACCTTGAAGATGGTCATGGATAATCTACTAAGAGAGTATGACCACGACCAAGCGCGCAACATCGAGAAGAATAGGTTGAAAGACATCATCCGAAAAATCCAGCAGAACGAATTCGGTGGGAGCCTCATGCAGCGAATCAACAAGTACGAAGAGGCAACACATGAACTGAGGCTGGGCTTTGAGTCCGAGTATTCAAACGAAGAGGTACTGCAAATCATCGGTGGAATGGTTAAGGACACCGAGGCCGAACAGTCGATATTCCCGGAGGTCCACAGGCCAGAAGCAAACGCAAAGACGACAATGCAGACGCTAAAGGGCATGGCGAATAGCATGAAAATCTCCTCCAAGACTCCCACTAGAAAACTCCAAAAGAGGGAGTCCGGGGGCAGACAGAAAAGACACCCGTGCTTCATGTGCAATTCCATGGAACACCACATACGCGAGTGCAAAGCGGGCACGAAGGAGGAGAGAAAAATAGCCATGACGGATGGACTCGAGATGCTAAGTGAGATCTCGAAAAAGCGCAAAAGAGATTCTGACGAATCCAAATGCCACAATTGTGGCGGTGTCGGACATAACGCGAGTGACTGCCCTTCGCCAAAGAAAAGGTCCAACGAATGACTCACGGCGCCGAACCCGGAGGGTTCGGCAAAGCCGAATGGGCCGGAAGAGGGGGGCTGTAACCATGCAACCAATAATGATAACAATAATTTGAACAATAATGTAGACAACGAAATGGCATCCGAGCCTCCGAAATCGGACACCGCCAATGAGGCGGAAACCGACTGGAACCTCAAGAAGGGGACAGGAAAGATTAACGCCAAACGCCTCCACGAGGGGGGTAGTGAAACAAAAGGAGGGAACGAAGTCCTCCAGGAATTTCTCCCAAATGGACAGGTCCTTGAAATATTCGCAGGGGATCCGAAAGAAGGGGGAGCAGGCATTACCGTCTCTTGTAAAAAGGGGGGCGTGAATGCGCTTGGTATAGGAGAGAAGACTGGAACGACGATCAACAAAGACCTAATAAATAGACTCCTAAATAGAAAGCTGCGTCATGGATCAGTGAGTATGGTCTGGATATCGCTCCCATGCACCTCATTCTCCAAGTTGCAAAACATGTGGAAGAAAGACGGGGAGAAATGGACGTCACTGATGAAGGAAAGAGAGTGGTGGATCACCAATATCGTGGCGCCTTTGACATCAAAGATGCTAGAGTTCCAGAAGGTGGGTGGCATCGCAATGTGGGAGCACCCAGAAGGGAGTGCACTCTTTGATGACAAGACCTGGAAAGCGTACCAGGATAAATCAAGAGGGACCATGCTCCGGTGTGACATGTGCATGTTTGGAGCGGAGAGCAAGAAACCGTTGAACGTCTTCATATCCGACAAGGAGAACGGCGTCATGACACCACTCCTACTAAAGGAGGGATTAAGCGTGAAAGGGGGAAAAATTCTCCATGGAACGTGTACCCACAAAGGCCACGAACAGGCAACACTTGGCAAAAGAGCCAAACTGAGCGAGCATTATCCAGAGAATTTCTCCCGGGCGATCGCAAGAGCGATGAAGACTTATCTAAAGACGAAAGATGGAGTTGACGCCAGTATCAGGGTGAGGAAGGCGATAGTGAAACAGACATCAGAGAGGTACAGGCGTAGACATGACCAGGACTCCACCATCATAGATACGGGGAGCCACTTGACGGTGTTCCCCGTTGAGGGAGTGCGGATACTCAGAAGGCATAACTTCCTCGTCGAAACTGAAGGAATGGGATCCACCCCAGGAAACTCAGAATTTCACTTGGCAAATGTAGCGGTGACGGTCACGGATAACACCGGCAGGCGACGAACCGCCATCTTCAACTGGGTAGGAGTGACCCTGGAGGAAGGGAAAAGGAACGAAGCGAACCTCATTGACCCCTTCCAGTTGGAGGCAAATGGGTGCAAGATGACGAACCTCACGGATATCCACAAAGAACAATACATCGAGATAACAAGGAGGGGAATCCTCATACCACTGACGATGAAAGATGGAGACGTACAACTAGTCTACGAACGCCCAACAGCGGTAGACATGGAAGACAGGCCCTACGTAATCGCCACGAGGGACGAGCGATGGGATAGACAAAGGTACATGAAGAATGCACAAAGAGGAGCGAGCAAATCGCCACCAGCTCTCGGGGAATCAAAGCACCGACTGAGAGTTATAAAAGTGCGGAAGATTACACAGACAGCAGGAAAACAGGGGAGTTCCCCTACAGCGAAAGCTGTGCGTGACATAGAGCCGGTGGCTCAACGACAACCATCTACACTGACAGTAGAGAGAAAGGGGAGTTCCCCTACAGCGCAAGCTGGAAATGACAAAGAGCCGGTGGCTCGACGACACTCTGCACTGACAGCAGAGAGAAAGGGGAGTTCCCCTTCAGCGCAAGCTGAGACTGACATAGAGCCGGTGGCTCGACGACACTCTGCACTGACAGCAGAGAGAAAGGGGAGTTCCCCTACAGCGCAAGCTGTGACAGACATAGAGCCGGTGGCTCGACGACGACCACCTACACTGACAGTAGGTGAAAGGGGGAACTACCCTACAGTGCAAGCTGTAAATAGCATAGAGCCAGTGGCTCAAAGACCACCTGAGCCGACAGAAGGTGAAAGGGGAAGCTACCCGACGACGACAGAATGGGGGACCCCATTTAGAACAGACGAGTGCTACCACGGAGTGGTAACAAGCATATACGAACTGGACGACTGGCATGACGACGATATCCGGGAAGACGATGAAACAGACGACGAAGACACCGAGATGCTTCATGGCACAATACCAGTAAAAAGGAAGAAGGCCGTCCGAGACAAACACGGAAACTCGAGGGAACGACAGGCAGCCGGAGTGGTTAAACTAAGAGAAGAGGCATGGGGATGCCCATCAAAGCAAACGATGGAATGCACAAGAAACGTAGTCACTTTCCTAGCAAACAGAGTGGCATTCGAACGAAACCACTACAAGAGCCACAAAGCATACCCAGCACTCAACAACCGAAGGGTTGACTCAGGAGCCACGGCAGACCCATTCAAGATCCCAACAAGTAGACAAGGCAACGAATACTACCATGTCATGATGTACAAGAAGAGCCGACTCATCGTCGGAGAAGGCATCCTCAAGGTGGATGGACCAACCATTACAGGGTCACTCTTCAGATTCTTCCGAGAAAGGGGTATCCCCGACGAACTCCGCACCGACTGCGGAATGTATTACAAAGCAGGGGAGTGCGTGAAGGCACTCAGAACCCTAGGGGTCCGACAGTCGTTTTCCGAGCCAAGACGGCAAGAACAGAACCAAGTGGAAGCAGGCGCCATCAAACGACTAAAGGTGACATTCAAGACCCTACAGTATGTAGCAGAACGCCAGGGAGTGGGCATCCTCGAGGATGAGCATGAAGACGCCTACGACCACATTATTGGCCTATTGAACCTTCTAGTCCACAAGAAAGGTGGTGCGCCAGCCCTACAACTCCACGAGGGTGTGACCCCAGACGGGTCTGCGTACAATCAATATTTCTTTGGCGAGATCATTGAGGTGTACCAGGAATCCAAGGCCACCGATACGACATCAGGATGGGTTCTCGGCCGCTTCATAGGCGTTGCCCCAAACGTTGGTAACGTAATGTGCTTTACCGTACGCCTACAAAAACGAGATAGTAACAAATGGAACGGACTCGTAATCCAAACATCAAGTACCAGAGTGCGACGTGGAGAGAAGAATCCGGGGGAGAAAAGGGTACTGGAGACAGATTCCACCCCCCCCGACGAACACTGGCAAACGGTCTTGGACCAGGACCAATACTACGATAAAATGGACAAAGAAGACAGAGAGGCGAGGAGAAGGGCAATACGAAACCAACTCGCAGATGCCAGGAAAAGAAAGGCGGACAAAGGCGAAACAGATGACGAAGAAAGCGATCAGGAACACCCGAGAAAAGTACCTCGGAACCATAGCTACGACGAAGACGAAGGACCAAAAGAAGAACAGGAATGGTGGGAGTTTGAACGCTTCACCAAGAATAGAACCGTCCAGAACGGCAGAGACATAAAGATATGGATCAAATGGACATCGATGGACGGAAAACGATACCAGCCATCACCCGAATACATGTTTAAGGGCGACGGACTGGCATACCAGGCAGAGGAGAACACGGTCCTCGGAGACGACCTGGCAAAGTACATATTGGAAGAGACTAAAGGAAAATGCAAGAGAGCCACCGACTGGGCCAAGATGTACATTGAAGGAAGGAAGAACGACAGCATTAATCCGAGCCTGCCGACAAGGAAGACGAAACAGGTGAGGCGATCGCCGTATGAGTGGAAACAAGGGTTCAGAATCCCAAGAGGCTTAAAGAACGCCCTACTCCATGACGCCGAAATGGATGAAGACGCAAAGTTACCAAGGCCAAGACTAGCCGAGATCGTCGGAACCAGAAGGTGGAGAGACGCGATCAGGAAGGAAATACTGAAGTTCTACGCGACCAACATCGGCACCGACAACGAGGCAGCTCTAAAGATCCTGGACAAAGGGTCAGAAAAGCCAAAAGGATACCAACAAGTGAGGTGCTTCTGGGTCTTCGACATCAAGGGAGACGGGACACTGAAAGCCAGATGGGTAGCTGGAGGAGACGGCATAGACAGTAGGGGAGTCGCGAAGTCGATGACGGTAATCTCATCAATGGGAATGAGAATCATGTTTGCCCAAGCAGCAAAAGACGAACAAAAAGTGCTATCAGGCGATCTCTCCAACGCGTACCTACACGCGAGAACAAGGGAGAGGGTGTGTTGCCTCCTCGGGGACGAATGGGGAGAAGACAAAGGCAAGTACGCGATCATCATCAAAGCCATCTATGGGCTCGTGTCATCAGCGTATGAGTACCACAATTACGTGATGGCTGCAATGCTGGAGATGGGTTGGACGTCGTCAGAGGCGCAACCAGATATCTGGATCCGAAAGAGTGGAGACAAATATGACAGAATCGGATTCTACGTAGACGACCTCATCCTCACCGGGAGTGACCCGGGGGACATTATCGAGGAGCTTGGGGAATACTTCACGTTCAAATTCATCGCGGACCCGGAGGAATACCTGGGCGCGGAGATCAAGCAGACAGAGACCGGACTCGCGCTATGTTCCAGGAGATATATCCTGAACGCCATAGATACTATCGAGAGGCGTAGGGGAGCAGGGGGACCGGCGTCGAAAGAAGAAAAGGAGAACTGGATAAGGCAATACCGCTATGAAAATGACAAGAATGAAAAGGAGAGCGCCCAGGCCTGGAACACCTACATGAAGGAAAGAATGAAAAAGGTGATCAAGATGGCAGACACGCCCATGATTCCGACACTTCAGTGTGAGAACCTGAGTGACGGGGAGAGGGAGTTCCTTGGGGAAAAGGAGAAGAGGATCTACCAATCACATATAGGGATGCTAATGTGGGTAGTGCAACTGGGACGGTTCGACGTGGGGTACGCAGTGAGCACACTCAGCGGATTCAATTCAAGCCCACAACGAGGGCACCAGATAGCCGTCGACAGGGTGCTGGGATATTTGAAGAAACACACGAACAAACCTATTTACGTGAGCCCAGAGGAGATCGAGGGACTACCAGAGGAATATACGAACGAGGAAACGAGACTCATGGCAGAAAGATACAGTTACGCCCAAGAGGAGCGGTCAGAGAGGGAACCAGTAGGACTCACCGAGGGATGCGGACTAAGTGTTTTCTGCGATGCGTCGCACGCAGGCGAGGTCGTGGGGAGAAGGTCGGTCACCGGAGTAATTGGGTTCTACGGAAGCACTCCGATATTCTGGTTCAGTAGGAGACAATCCGTTGTGGCAGGATCCACCTATGAGGCGGAATTTATTGCTTTGAAGTTAGCAGTCGACGAGATACGCGGGGTCAGGTACCTGCTCAGGAGTATGGGAATCAGAGTGAACCAACCAGCAAGGTTGTTGGGAGATAACGAGGGGGTACTTCAGAGTGCATCGCGGTATGATGCAGGGCTGAAGAAGAAGCACGTGGGAATAGCTTACCACAGGTGTAGGGAAGCAATGGCGTGCGGAATCTGTACCTTCCACAAGATCCCAAGCGGTAGTAACATCTCAGACTTACTCACGAAACCATTGGATGCGGTAGTGCTGAAGAGGTTGATGGAGTATGCGAAACCGAAGTGAGATACGTAATGCGGGATCAGGGGAGTTATGAGAATGAGGGAATGATAGTTACCGAAAGGTAGTGATCCCACATGACTCGGGTTCACTCTAGGTGTGTGGGTGATAAAAGAACGGTTAGAGATGAGAATGGTGGAGGTTAAATGTTTTCCCCTGAGGGGACCACCGATTTGTAAAGATAGGAACCATTGTTGTTTTTATACAAGAGAACTTCAGTATCTTAAGATTAAAAGTCGTGATAGCTCAATCGGTTGAAATTTCGACCGACTGAGATAGAAAATGGTGAGTCAACAACTAAATATAAACCCCCCAGCCAGGTCATTCCTAGAAAAGTTCTTCGCAACAGGAGATGTTAGTAAACTATGCAAGGAAATGGGCAACATGAGAACAGTCGAAGACATAAGGCAGATCCCAGCCAGGTTCGCCGCCCACAAAGATAAAGTCATGTTGCTCTATAACTGTTGGAAAGGCATGGAAATGCTGAGCAATCGCATGGAGTATGAGGTTACTGTGGAGGATATAACATACCTCGCAGAACTAGAGGACGAAGACAGAATCAAGGAACTGACCGACGCAATGAAAGCGCGGAGGGCAACTGACAAGGAAATGCTGAAGGAGGACCTCGGACAGATCAACACTTCCAAAGATTGGTTCCTCTTCGCAATCAAATTGAAAGGGCTGTTAGACAGATATAAGCTCCTACCCTTAATGAGGAAAGACGTGGGGGAAAGCTTCAAATCAGCCAATTTCAGTGAGCACGGAATTTCAGTGAGTCACGGAATTTCAGTGAGCACGGAATTTCAGTGAGTCACGGAATTTCAGTGATCACGGAATTTCAGTGAGCACGGAATTTCAGTGAGTCACTGAAAAATCTTGGTTTTCACGTTTTCACGGAATTTCAGTGAGCCACGGATTCAAATTGTGTCACAGAATTTCCCGAATTGTGATGGGGGGCTGGGTGGCGGGGGAGGGGTGGAGCGGTGGGGAGGTGCCGAGGAGTCCGGATGGGGTTGGGTTGGCTGCCAAGTGTGCTCGTTTTCGTCGTGGAAGCGTAAGCTGCACGTATGGACCTGTTGATTTGGGTGGTGATTTGAAGTACAATCGAGGGTAATTGGATGAGCTTTGAGTACGATTCAACGTTCAACATTGATCGACCCGTATCCATCTAGCAGCGGTCCCCCCCTAAAGACTACACCAAATTAAAATGAAGTTCAAACTAAAAGTATCTGCTTTCTTCCCTTCTACTTTCTTCATTATCAGCTGTTCATTATGTATACTTTTCTTCCCCCACATGCTCCACCCCACCAACCTACACACTTCCTATTGTACACACAAATTAATCTACACACACAATATTCCTCCTTATTCCTCTGTCCAATAGAGCTCCGAGCCTGGCTGGGTCGTGAACGTGTTCTTGCTCCCGGCCTTCTTGCTGGCACTTTTCGTCCTGAAGACATTTACCCCGCAAGTTTCGCACGCACAGTGCACGCAGACAATCCCTGGGGAATTCACGGCAACGATTTCTTTCTGATTTTTATTGATGCAGTACTCTGGGGAAGCTGCCTGTGCTCCCCCCCCATCCGAGGTCGCTTCAGATACCTCCTGGGAGACGACAATTTTGGGTCTCAGAGTAACGACGTGCGAGGCTTTTTTTCCACACAGATAGCACTGTGGGCGACTGAATGCAAGCATTTCCTTTTCGTTTTTACCGGAAATGACCGCGTTTTTCAACGACGCGATTATCTGGTGACCTTCTGGGTTACTAAGAAGGTACGTGAGGGAAATCTCTTCCAACATTGATTTGACGAAGGCATGCAATAGGAACGGAGGGATGATGCCCGTGAAATTTGAGATCTCTTCGAGGAGATTCATGGAGATGGGAACCTGTTGGAGGGGTAACGACCCTCCGAATTCTGTACTGACTGATGTGTGTGTTGTGCGGAGGTGTTAGAATATCGATGAGCGTGTAGTTGTTATCTCGGATGAGCAAACTTACACTTCGCCAACACGGTTTTTGGGAATTCACGGTCATCAAGCGCCATCGCCTTCAATAAAGCACTGTTGTACTCATCCGCAGTCCCTTCCTCTGTGTTTTGAAACGCCGTCTCTGTAGCTGGACTTCTCGTCTGCCTATCTGTAAGGGCGAAGAAGAGTTGGAGAAGGCTACCAGTATCCCCGGTCAGGCAACCTCCAGTCATAAGGGAAGTCATCATTGGGCCAACAACACGACTGTTGAAAGTTGCGCTGGCTTTGATTAAGCCCTGCTTAAGCTTTGGTTTGGTGTCGCTGTCGCTGTCGCTGTCGCTGTCGCTGACGCTATCGCTGACGAGGCCGTCGGTCAATAATTGCGATTGGAAAATATGTTCTAATGTGGGCCGAAAAAATCTCTGAACTAATTCAATCAGGTTGGGGGGAGCTGAGCAGAGTACCGTGGAGTGCAACACGTTTAGTAGGGGAGACATGGATTCATCCAAGATCGGCTGGGTCGCCACAACAGGTTTCAGACCCTCCGATGAGCCGATGGAAACGCATGTGTGGAATAGGCCGACTGACGGTCCAGGAAGAATGCAAGATTGGACTTTTTTTTTGAGGGCCGTTGAGGTGTTGCGTCCGTTGTTAGTAGCTGTGGTTGCAATCACGGAGGGAAACTGGGACATTTCGTAGTTGATAGTCGTCGAGGACATAGTTAGGTATAAGGAACTATGTAAATTGAGTACGGACAGACGCCGGAGGCAGATTCCGAAAAGTTCACTTTATTATTACAAGCAAAGACAGAACGCCATGAACTCAATCTCACGGGACGTTCTCAAAGTCTCCTATGACGAATTGGGGGAGATTAGGGCTCGATTTGACGCAAACGCTCCCGTTTCCGACCTTCCCAAAAAAAAGCGTAAACGAATCTCTCCTGTCCCCTTCCGCCCTCCTGTCCTTGTCCGCCCCCATACTCTCTCAATTGACGAGGTCAATGCCATCGCCCAGAACTACGATAACGCTATTGGATTCAACATTCTCTCCATTTACGGTGAAGACTATGATGACAGGTTACAATCGATCAGACGTGACAAAAACTCGATAGGGGAAATCGGGAGCGCTCGCGCGTCAGTTGGACAGACTTTCAACGGCGATTTGTGGGAGGCTGTGTATGAATTTGATTTCTCTGTCAAGGCGGGAGCATTTGTAAACAATGGACAACTCCAGTGTGTGCCCATAAGTAAGGTTCTCGAACAGCTCTCCAAATTTGGCCCTGTTGCTGCCTTCATCACCAAGAAAGACGCCGAATCCTATAATACCCTCGAAACAAGCAACGACATGCCCCCTAGCAACAGAAAGAGTAGCATCGTATCCCTCATCAGCAAAATCACTGCGAATATATTCAAGCGAATGTCCGTGGGCTGCCCTGTGTGCAAGGAGTCCTTTGACAACATCCCAACGAACTTGTTGTACTCGTTGGATCTGAACCATGCTGACTTGGAAAATCACCCAAAGACAGGTCAGCCAAGTGTTCTGCTGAAGGTGATGGACATCAAGGACATAGAGAACGAGCTGAAGAGCCTCGAACCTATCCATAAGGACTGCCACGTGAAACCGGGGAGGCGAAAGAGTCGGGGCTGTGAATAAAATTGTTGCGTGTGTAGAATAGTTATTTTTATCTTGTTATCAATAATGCTTTTAAATGGTCCAGTTTTAGTTGTGGTTACTCCCCTCCATCGAATCCATCTGTCCAAATATTAAGTGCATTACAGTTTAATTCTGTCGCTAGCTATATTATTCCGCCTTATCCTCGCCTTCCCCCTCCTTATCCCCATCCATAGCAGCGTCAGCGTCAGCGTCAGCGTCAGCGTCAGCGTCAGCGTCAGCGACAGCGTCAGCGACAGCGTCAGCGTCATCTCCATCTTTGGCAGCGTCGTTTTCATCTCCCTTTTCTCCCTTCTTTGCCCAGTAATCATCCATGTCTTGCTCCAGCTTCTTAGCGGCAAACTCAGGGCTCTTCATCCAGTAGGCTTCCATCTCCTTAGCCAATTCCTCCTCGGTGGGTGGCTTCCTCTTCTCAGGGGCCGCCTTCTTCTTTCCGCCCTGGTTCCCCTTGCCCCTGCTGCCGTTGTTACGCCCCTGGTTACCCCCCTTCCCCTGGACGAACTTCTTCCCGCTGCCACCGGAACCCCCACCCCTGTGCTTAGACCCGGTCTTACCCTTCTTTTGGGGCAGGCTAGCCTTGGACTTCCCTCGTGAGTTTGAGTTGCTGCGAGAGTTGTTGTTGTTCTTGTTGCGACCACCAGAGTTATTACCGCGACCCCGAGAGTTTCCACCCCCGCCATTATTATTATTTCGAGCCATGTCTTGAAAAAATGGTGAAACGGTATTCAATGGTGAGAGGAGGGGTTGCTTTGGAGCAACCCCACATCGATCGTGGAATCCGTTGAAAAACTACTCTAAATAAAACGATTTTAGGAATAAAAAACCTTTCACACGTCTGTATTTCAGATTTGAATACGATCAATACAAACAATACTCCTGAACTTCCCTCTTAACCTGCCTCTACTTTTGCATAGGGTTTCCTCTTCCAAGCAAGAAAGGGACCCTTTGACAGAGCAGTCTGACCTGGACAGAACCAGTAAGACTCCACGCGAGAACGTCAAACAACAACGACCCTCTATAGCGGGAGTGTATGCCATGTCCCACTCGCCTGTATCTCACCAGCGCCCAACCCACACCTTTACAAAAACGACAACTGGCGGCAGCACCGTACCAGCCCTCCATCTCTCTGACTCTGCGTCCGCCAGCGCCCCCGTCTCCTCCTCAACACAATCGACGCCCGCCTCTGCATTGACATCCTCGTCCGACCACACGCATCGCCAAGCCCAGGTCCTGTCTATCGTCCACAGAATTCAGGACACACGTTGCTGTGGGGTGGGACTCTGCAGTGGCTTTGAGAAAGTAGTACAGGGGGGCTCAGCATCGAGTTCCGTCAAGTGCTGTGGCCTCAAGCCCCCCCAATACTTCTGGTACATGGTATCGGGGACCCTGTGCGATGTAATCCAGCTTTTCATCGACCTCCTAGCCAAGTGGTACATTGTGCCTGACCCGAGCATTTGCTGGGCAATCAGTTTCTTTTGCAGCATTTACTTTCGGCATACATCTCACAGGTACTTTGTCTTTGGGGATTATGTGGGGAGCTATTGGACCAGTCTGATGAAAATGTACACTAGCTACAGTTTGATTGTTTTCTTGAGCACAATGTTCAACATGCTGATGATACGCCAATACGAGATCCGTCATTATGTGGCGTGGTGCGTTACTCTCATTTGGACGGGTATCGTGAATTATTTGATTCTCAAGAAAATATGGAGCGCGGGGGACGACGATGACAAGGGATCTTATTCCCTCAGGGGTCGAAGAGGAATCGGGAGGGGTAAAGGGAAGAAGGAGCACGAGGGGGGCGATGATGATGATGATGGCAACAATGATGAAGATGCATTTCTTCTCAAAATTACGAGCAATAACAACAACATGAATACGGTAGATATGGTTGAGCAGGGGCTTGCGGAGGAGGAGGTCATGATCGGCGAAAAGAAGGAATTGGGAGGGAATAGAAGCCGGATACAGAGCTATTAAAAAAAACAAGGCCCTTTAATAATTTTTCTATTATATATTCGTCTATATATCTCTCTAGCACTTCAACTCGCTCTTTCACAACATGCTTTAAACTCTCTCTCAAGTCAAGTCAGAGAATGCTCCCTCTCGCAATACAATTGTGTCAGAGAATGCTCTTCCCCATCAAACTGGTAATGATCTGGAGTCCCATCCCTACCGTCTCATCGGCCCCCTCTCTTCCGGTCAGCTGTGGATTCACTTCCACAAGGTCAAAACTGGAAAGGTTTCCAGTCTGTGCCACGCTCTCCGCCACAAAGTGAGCCTCTCTATAGGTCAACCCCCCTCTCACTGTTGTCCCTGTGCTTGGTGCCACGAACGGGTCCACAGCGTCAATGTCATAGCTTAAATGTATCGGCCTTTCCGGATCCTCGCCCAAAAGGTGCTCAATGGCCCTGTCCATCACCCCACCGATGCCATAGCGGTCGACGTCGAACATGGTGAAGCACTTGATGTTCTTGGAACGGAGGATTGCGCGCTCCTTCACGTCTACATCCCGGAGACCAACGTAAACAATCTGTGAGGGCGAGATGCGAGCGGCCGGAGACAACCACTGTAACCCCTCGATACCCTCACTGGCGGACTCTTCGCCCTCTAGTAACAGTCCCACAGGCATTCCATGCATGTTGCCACTCTCACTGGTCTCAGGAGTGTTTATGTCTGCATGTGCATCCACCCATATTATACCAGTGTCCGGGCGGTGAGTCTATTGAACAAGTGCGAGAAGTGTACACGGCGTAAGTACGAGATGTGAGACGCACAAATACAAAAGAACGCGCAGAACGAGGGGGCTAATCCCGCGAATTACACCAAAAATGAACAAAAATATCGCAAAAAACTCACCAGAACTCCATGAACTGAACCCAAACTTATGCTGTGATCTCCTCCGAGCACCGCCGGGAATTTCCCCTCTTTGAGCTTACCCGCCACGACCTCTGATATCAGCTCGCAAGTTCTCCCCACGACGTTGTGATTCCTCGCCCCCTCTTTGGTATCCTGCTTGGACCCGTGGGCCTTGATTATTGAATCAAAGTCGATCTTGGAGTCCTCTATCCTCCATCCGAGCCTGTTCAGCTTCTCCTTGAGGCCCGCTTCGATCAAACGCTGGGGAGCGTCGTCAGCGCCGGTGAACGGCTGTCCGTAGGTCATCGGGGCTTGAATAAGGGACGTCGTCAAAGGGGTGGAAGCATGTCGGTAGAGCGGTTTGGAAGGGGGAAAGAGGTGCTCTTTAATAGGATGGAAGCCAAGGCCACCCGAAGAGGCAGAAAACTGACGACGGCCGAGGGGGCTTAAACGACCAATATACCGCAAAGTCTGATGGGAGAGAGCTCCCCGTGCTAGTGGCATCTTAGACTTCAAGGACCTCAAATACAGCACGTTTACAGCAATTGGACGATTTAAGATTACACAGCACTGAGAGAGGAGGGGGGAATGGGACAGAAAAAACAGAAAAGAGTGTCAGTTTCAATTTCTTCCTAAACAAAAAGGGTCTCTTATTTTTTTCGCAAAAAAAATACCGATGTTCCTTTCGGATCCTTTGAATACCATGTTCACGAGGAGAAAGTAACCCTATCCAACCTAAAATACACTCGGACAGCATTTCCAACATGAAGTATATCTTAGGCAGTCTTATGCTCTTCACAACGGCAGCTGATGCCTTAGTTTCTGTCAAGGTGATGGTTGAGTCCTTCTGCCCTTGCTCTGGAGCTTGGGAAGGCAACTTCCAAGACTCTGTTTCCCCCGCCGTTGGGAGCATAGTAAACCTCACCCGGATATTCGACGCCGCCGCAAAAGGCACCCAGGGATGGTGAGTTGTCTGAAAGTGGAGTTGGCCAACAAAAAGTCCTTCCCAGGTCGGAATTATATAGAATTCGATCCATTGGAATAAATATTTTAACGCAGAACATAGCATAAAAGACCAAAACTGACACAATCCAATGCAACTATCGCAACAACAACAGCTGCAACCCGTCTGCGGACGATGATGCGACGTGCATGCATGGGAAGGAAGAGTGTGTTGCTGATGCCCTCCAGCGATGCGTACAGGGCCATTACCAGCAGTGGCATCAGTGGCTGAATTACACGTATTGCATTCAGGGGGATTGCAGCAAACGCCCTGATGCAGCCGGCTGCAAGACACAGTTTATTGTCGGCAAAGATGAGAATAAGGAGCTAGAGCAGCGTTGTGCGGAGGAACAGAATTTAGACTACGACGAAATCAAGACGTGCTGGCAAGGCGACGAGGGGGTTTATTTTATGCAGAGTGATGCAGATGCCTGCGATGAGCTTCCCTTTACCTACGGAATCAAAGGTTTGCCAGTTGTGTGGGTCAATGGTGAACTATTTAGTCGCTTCTTTGACTGTGACGCCAGCACGGAAAAATACAACGAAGCGCTAATAGCTGCAATCTGTGATGCTAATGACAGCGATGATGTCCCAGATGCATGTAAAAATTAAAAAATAAAGTACAATGTCTTTCCCGGTTTCCCGTTAAACAGCAGCGTCATTCTTCGTTAGCGCTAACACATGCTTTTCCTTTTTCCATCAGCCAGCCAGCCGCTGCCCTCAAAACAAATCATCGAGGTCAATTTCCACGTTCTCGTACAACTGCTCATATCTTTCCTTTCCCTTCTCCTTCTCACTCCCCTTCTCCGCAGACTTTTTCTTGGGAGACACCTTCTTACTCCCTGCAAAGACATCAACCTTCTTCCCATCCGAATCCTTCAGAAACTTGCTCATGGCCTTGGGCTCCACGTTAGCTTGCACATCACCCCCAACATCAGGAAGCTCACTTCCCAGGACTTCCACCTGCACAGCAGCTTTCACCCTCCAGATGGACCCCCCCGAGTTCAGGCGCTTCTTGAACGCGATCTCATCGATCTTTTTCATCACCTGCGCCTTGGAAGGTTTTTCCTCGTCTTCTGCCCACTCCCTCTTCATGAAGCCCTCTAGGAGCTTGTCTTTGGACGTCATGATGTTGTTGTGCACATAGCGAATAAATTCTGGGAGGAGGGTGGAAGAAATCGCCTGAGTTGACTTCCCGGAACCGCTTCCGTTTGTCTTCTCTTTCATGGCCTTGACCTTTACCTTGACCGGCTTGTCCACGCTTAGATTGATTTTTGGGCAGTCCTTCAAGCGCACCGCCTGACAGGAAAGGAGCTTGAGATCTTGGGGCAGAGGGGGGATGCCTCCAAAGCGGCACACCACGACGACCTTCTCGACCTCCTCAGTCTTGTTAGCGATGTTTCTGAGCGCCCTGGCCTCCTCATCGTCATCATCTAGGCCCAGATCGTCGTCAGCTGCCATCCAACCGTCACCATAGTCGTAAGCTCTGTCTCCCGCTTCTTTCTTGTCCTCCTCAACGTCGTCATCTTCGTTGTCGCCCAGGTCCTCGCCCTCCTCCTCGCCCTCTTCCCACTCCGCCTCTGAATCGTAATCATAATCGAGGTTCTTGGTATCCTTCCCAAAAGGATTTCTCCCATTCACAAGTTTGTTGCAACGCTTGGAGAAGCTACCCTCATAGGGCGGCCTCTCATCCTCATGGAAGGCCAGAAACTTCCGCCGATTCCAGATTGAGACCTGCTTGCTTTCGCTATAAGCGCGTTGTTGAAATCCTGAGCCGGTGAAGACAGTTACCATCACGTTGATGCTCTCGAATTTTCCAGTCCCACGAGTCGGAAGAGAAGGAGACTGAAAAGCAGAATGGGTGTCAGAGGAGTCCAATGACGACCAGAACGAAGAAGAAGACGATTCAGAAAAAGTGGAGGGAGGAGGATCGCTCATCCTGTTGAATTTTTTGGTTGCGGGGGATGATGCAGCGGCGTTGATGCTGCTCGTGTTCGTCGCTGTGATTTTGCTCATGCCGTTACTAGCGAATTTGCTATTTGCCACTTCTGTTCGCAGCGAATCGTTTTCCGTCTTGCTCTCATTGGATGACGTAACAGAAGAGTACTTCGTCGTTTCAGGGGATTTGGCTTTGCCGAAGAACCCCATCAGCATGTTCGATTGCTTCTTCACCGCGGCAGCTTTCTTTCTTTCCTCCTCTTTCTTGGCAGCCTCCTTCTCCTCCTTCATCTTTGCCGCCTCCTCCTTCTTCTTCGCGGACGCCTCCTTCTTCTTCACAGTCTCCTCCTTCTTCGCCTTTGCCATCTCCTCCTTCTTCGCCTTCTCAGCCTCCTTCTTCGCCTTCTCAGCCTCCTTCTTCGCCTTCTCAGCTTCCTTCTGTGCCGCAGTAGATGACTTTAGCTGGTCTTGCAGCTGCTTCCTTTTCCTCTCCGCTTCCTTCTTCTCCTCCACAATCCTGAGTTTCTCAAGCCTCTCCGCCTCCTTCTTTGCCTTAATATCCTTTCCCTCTTTATCCTTGGCGATAAGGCCAGAGAGCTTCTTTTCCTCAGCCTCGACCTTCTCCTTGTCGATTTTATCGCCCTTCCTCAGCATCGACAAAAAACGCTCAACTGCCTTCACGAGCGCGCCAATCTTCTTTATACTCATCCTCACTTCCAAAATTACGCTCTTCTTGACAGTGAAGAACTGCGGGAGGAGGTCAGTGAGAATCTCGAAGCGGTGAAGGCTTTTGGGGTCCTGGTCAGTCAGGGGGTCGGAGTTGCGACCTTTGGGACCGTTGGGTTTGCGGTCTCCGAGCATAAGAATCTGCTTGCGGACGTCGGACGTGCTCACGCCATGCACACCTAGGGAGGCGATATGTTCAGAGCAAGCTTCCGTCAGGGAAGCGAGGGGGAGAGGGGAAGACTCAAGAAGAAGGGCAAGGGAAGAGAGGTGAGGAGTGAGGGGATTGGTCGTTATCGAAGGCGTGCTCGCGATTTCAGTTTCAGTATTTGAAGATTCCGTGGTAGCTTCAGTTGTTGTAGTCGCTGCAGCTCCCACAGCTGGTGCTGTTTCAGGTTCACCAGCTGCTGTTTCAGATTCACCAGCTGCTGTGTTTGTTGCGGTCACAATGACAGCCTTCAAATGATCAGCAGTCAGACAAGATTTAATCTCAGACGCTTCCTTCAAATAACCATCTATCATGCTCTCGTAAAGCGCAATTTTAGCTTCATCGAGAATCAATGGTGTCTTGGGCTTTGCGGGGGCTCGCTTCTTTTTAGCAGGTGAGGAAGAAGAAGCTTCGGACTTTTCTTCCGTGATGGGTGCAGAAGGCGTCTTCCTCTTTACACCGGCGGAAACTGCCACCGGCTCATCGGCCAAGGTGGCCTCGAAACTTTTCTCTCCGTCGTTCTTATCAACAACACCAACTTGCTCATCAACCTCCATTTCGTCAACTGTTAACGATTGGGGGGGCTTATCAGCTGCCAGTTTGGATGTCGGGGCGAATATAGCTGCGCCTGCGGTCTCACCAGGTCCAAAGAAGGCCGTCACTGACTTTGGCTTCTCGGTGGGAGCCTTCTGGGATGTTGTCTTCTTGGCCTTGGTTTCGCTCTCAGGAGACACGGTGGCTTTCTTCTTCTTCGCCGATCTTTTTTTCGTCGCAGACGTTGAAGCACCTTCCTGAGCCTTTGAAAGGATCTTTAGAAGGGATGATGGCGCAGATGGTGTTGTTGGAGCGGCAGATGAAATTCCCGCTTGATCCACAATTTCGTCAGATGGAGGGTCCTCGATGATCGACGGCATAGTATTTTTCGGCCAACAGAATGATACTAATTATAAACCGAATTAGGAGATTATTATATCCCAAAATCGTTAAATTAGTTGTCAAAGGAGGTGAGGGAAGGAATCGCCATTTCTGCCATTTCTGAAATCAGAACCAATTCAGAGGTCACTTTTCCAGTGACGGTAGCTCAAATAACGACCCCGTACTACTATAGAGGCTCCTCAAAGCTCATCGGTGTTAGTAAACGACAACAACATCTCAAACACACACCTAGTGCTTCACCAACTCGATGAAGGCTGCATTCCTTCTTCTGTCACTCTCCAGCACGATTATTTCGTTCCCGCTCCGAGGAGCTCACCGGCCGATCTCTGCAATGTCTGCACACGCGAACAGAAAATCGTTTCTGGGACGTGCGCTGTCTACCACCATAGGTGGTGTTTCGTCTTTTCTGACTGTGTCAGCGGCCAGAGCGGATACAGCGGATTCCCAACGTTATCGGCAGCAGGAGGTATCGATGCAGTACAGCGACGCACCTCGTACCCGTGGTCTCATAGTACGCCGCTACACGGGCGAGAGTACGCCCTATACATTCAAGAAGACTCCCATTTCCCTGAAGAAGAGTTGGCCAGCGGAGATTCCCTTCACTCGCCAGGACCTCAGCCGTGCGGATGAGCACAAAGACAACGAGTTTTACATGGTACCGAGATTCGTTTACCATATCGACGAGGGGGGTGAGTGGTGATGGAAGAGAAATGCTTGTCCCTGGTTTCGTGAAGGAAAACCTCCAGAGTGAATCTAATGTCAATTGTCTCATGCTTGCTTGTCTTGTCTTGTCTTGTCTTGTCCTCCCCTCTCGCTTCGTAGCTGTGAGCGCGTTAACGAACTACTACAAAACTTCAATTTCACCCGGTAGCAGCATTCTCGACATTGCAAGCTCGTGGGTATCGCACTATCCCCTCAACTTCCCCGAGACAATGAAGAAGATCAGCGGGAGCGGGATGAACCGATTTGAAATGCAGGCCAATGACCAGGTGAGAAGGAAGGAGTTCTACGACTACGACTGAACACTGCGACTCATTTGCGGCGCCCTCACGTTAGTCTTTGCTGATCGGGGCATACCTAACAACCGTCGCCACACACAAAAATGGCCCACACAGCTCACTGATTTTAGTGTCAAGGACCTAAATGAGCGGGACAGCAACAATGCAGACCTTCCTCCTGAGCTCCCCTACGGCGACTCGACGTTTGATGTCGTCACGTGTGTAGTTTCTATCGACTACATGATCCATCCGGTGGAAGTTCTCAAGGAAGTTCGCCGAGTTCTTAAACCTGGGGGCAAGATGATCATCAGTCAAAGCAACCGCTGCTTTCCCTCGAAAGCGGTGAACATTTGGCTGAATATGAACGACCGCCAGCACCTCGAGTTGATCAATGGTTATTTCCAGTATGCGGGCGGCTTCGACGCGCGGGAAGCTTGGGACATTAGCGCCAGTGGCGGGGATGCTCTGGATCCCATGTTCATAATTGAGGCCCGAAAGAGTTTATAAGCTTTGCATGTGGTTTTTCTTTTCGTTGTCCAAACGTCTCTTGTTCTACTTTGTTGCATTATCTGAATTATTTGAGGCCAGGATCCCCTCTCTCCTCAAAATTGCCTCACCCATCCCACGCTTCGGCAGCGATTGAACAATCCACCTCAGCAGCAGCCGCTCTCTCTCCTCCTCTTCTTGTTTTTCACCACTGACATCAGCAGCTTTTACCACGGCATTTTCACTCGCGCTCAAATAGGCGCAGGTCAGAGCCGTCGCCACAGACAAGTTGTAGCTCTCTGCAAACCCCTTCATCGGTATATGAAAGAGCACGTCCGCGAGCCGCGTCATCTCCTCGGATACGCCGCTCTCCTCGTTGCCCATCACGAAGCACTTCTTGCTGTTGTCGTTTTCATTATTGCCGTTTTCGTTGCTAAACACATCCCTTATATCAACGGACCCCTCCGCCAGTGTAGAAACAAAAATCTTGTACCCTTTCGCCTTGAGGTCGTTAACTACACTAATGTCAGAGTGAACTTTAACATCGAGCCATTGAGCTGCGCCTGCAGCAGTCCTTGCACCCCGATTCGTCTGTTTCAGCATCTTGCCGCTTCCGCCCGCTCCAAATTGCTTTCTCCTCGTCTCATTCATGGACTCCTCCTCTTCCATCACCGAACTGATAATATTCACATCCTGAAAACCATACGAATCCAATGTTCTCAAGCAAGCAAAGACATTGGAGGGGTTGACGGGATTCTCAAAGAGAAATGTCGACTTGAAATTTCTCTGGGCAAGCACTGATTGCAGTTTCTCAAGACGTGCGGGCTGCAGGAAGGGGGCCAGCACATCTATGGCAGGTTGAATGCTTGATTGTGGGAGGTCAGGAATGACAGGGGTGGGGGTGGGGGTGCTCGGGGAAGGTGCAGGAAAGTCAGAAAATAGCGCTTTCGGGTCAGCCCCATAATCGAATGAGTCCCACGATGAGCTTATTGACGATGAACTGCGCCGGAGCAATCGTGGGACAACAAGGGATGCTGAAGGGGCATGTTGTTGTAAAAAGAGAAATAACATCAGCACAGATCGGTTGACAAAAGTGGTGCGTGTGTGTGTGTGGTGCATGGGGGGATGCCTCTTGCCATTGATGATAAAGGAGAAAATCCGAATCCGTGAGAAGGCAAGGACGCTTGCATCTCTCTAGCTAGAGTTATACTGTTTTTGTGACTCAGGTTTTTTCCCGCCTTATCTATCAATCCCCTGCGCCACTTCGCTATACAATTTCGCCGAAGGCTTAAGCTTTTCTCTGCCGAAATCACCAGTTGTGCTTCCACGACACCGTCATCGTCGAAAACCATCGCATGATATACTTGGCCACAAAACCGCCTCCTCCAGGTATCGTGTACTTTCTCGGGCGTGGGATCTATTGCAGCCTAACGAACGAACCAATTGGGCTGCCACTCCTGACGTCTCGTGGAAGAGGATTCTCCCTGGGCAAGGACAGTCAGTTTTCGAAGCTTCAGGACGGATTTAAACCGTCGGCAGAGGATATCCTTTCAGCGGTTCAGCCTTGCATCGACAATCCGCTCGATTTCGACCCTCGGGTTACCTTTGCTGGATACGGCGATCCCCTGGCTGAGTTTGAGACCCTTTGCAAGACTGCCGAGCTGATCACCACCTCCAATCCAGACACTAGGCTGAGCATAGGGGTGAACACCAATGGCATCATATTGAACGACGTTGGCGCGGAGGAAACCACGAAACGGCTGAAGGCATCCAACATTAGCCGTGTCTCTGTTGCCCTCAATTATGACAGGGCCAAAGACTACCGAGATATGATGTGGCCTCCCGCTTCAGTCCCCGATGCGTTTGGATCTGTTTGCAACTTCATCCAAACTTTGACCAACGAGGGGGGGATCGAAGTTTCAGTGAGCGTGGTAAACAACAACATAGCCAACGTTGATGGCGTCAAGAAGCTGGCAGCAAGCTTGGGGTGTGATAATGTTCGAGTGAGATCTTTCTTCGCGTAGCTTTCTGGAGTTGTCGTTCAGTAGTTTTTTGCATAATAATTACCTACCGGGAATTTTGTAGTATTTTTGTGCAACATTTCCCTCTTTTCTTAGATCTACTACTTCACTCACTCACTCACTCACTACTACTCCCAAGGTAACCGAAAACCAGATTTTTTCTTTTCGAATCTTTCCTCGTCAATGTAAACAAAAATGTCATCTCTGCTGTTCACATCAACACGAATCTCATCATCTACATACATTGTCTCAAACCAGCCTTCCCCAAATGGTGGTAGAGTCAGCACCGGAAGAAACCACAGCTTCAAAAACGCTTTTGTGAACTTGAAATTTACACGAGGAGGGAAAGTGCCGGTCGTGCTTATCACCTCACCCTCAACTGACAAGAAGCCATTCCCATTCACGAAAGGGATGATGTTCTCGATAAATCCTCCATCCTCTGCAAGAATTGACTGCTTAATCGTTCGCGCTGTGTCTCCCTCGACCCAGCCGCGATTAAGAAAAAAATTCGTTTCCTTCTCTGTCCCGCACAGAACACTCCAAGTTCGTGTAACAAGTTTCTGTTGGGGCGTTCCCCTCTGCTTTCTGCTCAAGTCCATCACCAACGCTCTGAGCTCATCCTTCTGTGCAGAACTAATCGGTGAGCGCTGTGTTCCCAACAGAGTACTGCATTCGATCAGTCTTCCCTTTGCAGTCAGAGAAAAGGTTTTGACAATTAAGAGGAGAACAATAAGATAGCAAAGGCCAATAACCATCGGTCGCAATTCAATTTATATTCGATGTACAGAACAAAGAATTTAAAGCAGAACGCGAAATTTATCAAAAAGTTTTACGAGAATTTCAAAAAAATCATTAATTCTTATCATATATTAAATGAGTTCTGATGAGATCAATATTGTGTAAACCCAGCCTACTAGTACGACGTTTTGGATCATTTTTTAATCTAGGAACCTCCTTTTCTCGGGCCTCTTGTTCTGCTGAATCTTGCACATTCAGGCATGTCTGATGCGTCAGAGGAACAGCCAAAGAGGGCAGCTGCACTTATGTCACTCTTCGTCGAGCCAGAAACCTTCCACGAAGGCGAAGAAGTGTCAACACTTGCCCCTTCAATCTCTCCCACCCCCCATCTAATTCGTGACACATCTCTGGGATTGCAACAACGGCGAGTTCCATCAAAGGGGGAGAGTGAGAGCGACAGTGATATCGAAGATGATATAGGTACTGGCGATATCGACGGAACGGCTTATGGCTCAATTGCTCTGCCTCCATCTTCCATCACATCCACATCTACATCTACATCTCTGCCCTCTCTGTTTGCTCCTCTTCACGACAGTGATAACGGTTACGAGAGCAGAGATCTCCTTGACAGTAGACCATCACCCCTACCCCCCCCCCCCCCCCCCCCCCCCCCCCTATCATCAACCCCACCGCCACAACCACCACCAGCGGTAAATGTAGCAGCTACAACGACGGCGACGGCTACACCAGCTATGAAAAGAAGAAGCACCTTGACTAGAAAGTGGTGGAAACTTGTTGAATTCATTGCAGCTTCGTTTGTCTTCTTGACCCTTCAGCTGGCATTCATCATTTCCATGGGTGCTACTACAAACAACGTAACTAGTTTCGGTGTCCTTGCGTCGATGACGCTTTTGTCTACGACTGGATCTCTGATTTGCGGCGCAGTAACGATATTTACCCTCAAGAAGTCTTTTCCTGCGCTTCTTATCTGTACTGATCTTTTCACTGCACCGCTAGTAGTGAATATAGCGACGAAAATTACCACACACGACAAAACAGTGTTTTTACCGACTCTTACTGTAGCGATTTCTATTGGCCTGTCCTTGACAGCAATTCTGTGCATCCTTTCATTGAGATTTAAAATCCTCAACTTCAACAATTTCCTACCAAGCCAAGTTGTCAGCGGACTCATGTCAGGAGTTGGGGTCAGCATTCTGCTGCTTGCTTGTAGGCTGGATACGGGAGAGACATTGCTGAACAAGAAATCCCTATATCACATTCCTTCCTTTGTGGTAGGTGCTTTTATCTTTGGCCTTGGCCGAAAATCGCCTTTTGTACTCCCGGCAGCAATGCTATTGGTAACTGGCGCAGCGTACTTCGTTACCTACGTCGTATTCGACGTCGACTTAAAAAGAGCGAGGCAGCTGGGTTTTTTCTGGACTCCGGAAATGTTTGCATTCAAGAACGAATACGATGCTTATTCACCTCCCCTGCCATTCTCTTTCTGGTTTTACTTGTCTCACGTTAATTGGGGCATGATAGGAAAGGCATCTTGGAGGTGAGTTCAAAATTTGGCTCGGGATTTGTCGGGATCGGGCTCGTTTATGTACCAAGTTCGCCACGGCAATTGCAGCATTTTTTAACGCAGCATTTTTGAAAACGCAGCATTGTGTCATTTGCTTTCCTTTTCTCTCTCCGAGCTTCCCTCCACAACGAGGCGCTTACAAGGGTTTCCAATCTCAACCATCAGCGATTCAATAAAGGTGTAGCGGGTTGCTATGTGGATAACAACGAGCGGTGCATGAAAGCACACGCCGGCGGGTTCATTCTCACGGCTCTCGCTGGCGGCTTGCCTAGCGTAATAAATATAAGCGCAAGCTCCCTTGCCTTTGGACTGAAACAGACCGGTTGGAAGATTCAGATTTTCACGCTTTTGTTGCTTTGCCTTGTATATGTGAGGTAAGCGAAATGGTGAGGCGATTTAGGAGGATATACAGAGTGTACCAGGGCTTAAAAATATTTTTACCGTGGTTGTTGATGCTGACTCCCTCTCTCACCTTACCGTAGCGAATTTCGAATAGTTTCCTTCTTACCTAAGGCGGTCTTTAGCAGTATTCTCGTTTCATGCGGCCTTGACATCCTGTACAGTTTTCTCTACAAGAGTTTTGTTAAATGCCCCACCAACTTGGATTTCTTTCCAATCGTAATGATCGTGGGGCTTTCTCAATGGATTGGGTTGATTGGTGCGGTCTCCTCTGGTGCTGTAATTTGCGTCATTATTTTTGCCAGTAGCAACATGAACGAGGGATTTGTCAAGTTTTTGAGCAACGGGCTTTTCATAAGGAGCTCAATAGAAAGGGGTGTGAAAGAAAGGGATTTCTTGAATTTACACGGAGAGCTTATTCAAGTGATCTGCCTCCACACATACCTGTTCTTTGGCAACGCTAAAAAGGTGAGTCGGAGTAAAGAGGGAGCAGCTGAGAGCGATACGCCGCCGAGTAAGTCAACTCACTCTTCTCACTTCTCACTTGATACAGTTGAATGCCTACATTGATGCTATGTTTGAGGACGTTGATGTAACGACCCTTCCTTCGAACTTAGTCAGCACTCTTCCGCCCATCCCCGAAGTAGTGGTGATCGATATGGCGCTGGTCGTGGGGATGGACGTGAGCTTCGTGGAAATATTCCCTGCGGTGGTAACAATTTTCAGGAATTCGAATTGCTCTTTAATTTTGAGTGGCGTTTGCAGCAAGCACCGCTCCATGTTGTCGTTTGTTGACGTAAAACACGGCCAAGATGGTGTATCCTTTTCCCCCGAGCTCGACATGGCTTTAGGATCCGCCGAGGACTTAGTCCTTTCTCGACGTTTTGTGAACAAACCTTCGCCCGTCCGCAAGGCAGCACGTGGAATGCTACAGGAAGATAAGTTAGCAGAACTCGGATTCCTACACGCATTGCATCAATTGGATGTCCACCACGGGATCGAGTACAGCGAAGTTCTATCTCCGCTTAAAGCTTCTGTGAGGCAAATAAATATGGAACCTGGACAGGCTCTGTACGAGGCTCCAGGATATTCATCTTCGGCGATGGAGAGCACAAGGCAAAGAGGCCTCTTTTTCATCGAAGAGGGGACGATTCGGGTGGAGAGGAATCCTAACCAAACGACTCGCGCCGGCAATTTTCTTGAGATCAATCAAGGTTCCATTTCTGGACTGGAACCCAGGGGAGATGAAATGGCGGCAAAGAATGCCGCCGCCAAGAAGGCTGTCGAGAAGAGAGAACCGGCTAGACGTAACCTTGAGAAGGATTCGTTCACTTTTCGATTAGCCAGGTTGGGGCCTGGGTGGGTTTTGGGTGCAACAGAGTTATGTTGTGGAATGAGAAACCCTGGTGTTCATGTCAGTGTGGGTTGTAGTAAGTTGTATTTTTTGGATTACGATGTCATCAAGGAAATTGAACGGAAGGACCCAACGCTGGGACTTTACATCTACAAGCTAGTTAGCTACCTTCAATCAAAGAGCAATGAGCGGGAAATTGAGCAGTTGACGATGATGAAATCGATCCTCAAAACGCAGGCTGGCGAGAAGCCTCAGACGAGAAAACAAAGAGGGAGTATAAAGTGGGCAATGATGCAAATGGGGACTGTATAAATGCGTACAGAAGGCGAGCACGATGATAAAACAAACGCTGAACAAGTAGTTCTCGAGGCTAGCAACGTCAATGTTCATTCTATTATTATTTTTTTTAGCCCGCTTTTTACAGAAAGTAATCCACAGTCCGCCGTGACACGTGAGGCTCGCCTCTTCGCGGGGCAGGGTCAAACTGCAGGAATGTCTTGTTGAGCTGTTCATCATGCACCTCCATAATTGCGCCCTGATTACCGCATCTGTAGCAGTAATTCGGAGCACTGGATTCGGAGAACAACAAGGCAAATAAAAAATGATCCGATGGAAGGAGAGGTAGGTTAGTTGTTAAGTGCTTGCACACGCACACACCAGAGCTGTCACTATACTTCACACTCACCTAAAAATAGTCACCACATTCATCTCATGTGACCAGTTATACCCATCCATAACTAGCTGGTGGGCGCGAGCTACCAAGGAAAGCCCATTTTTATGGTTGTGCTGCTCGCTGATATCTTGTCCAAAGGTAAAGCCAGCGCCACGAGGAGAAATTCCCCAGCCGCAGCGGTCGTCGGGATCAGACCAGAGTAAGTCGCACATAGGTCCCTCGTGGGGTACCTCTTGGATGCGGTCAAGCTGGCGAATGTGGTCAAGCGTGTCAATGGATGGAGAAAGCCCTACAAAATGATGATCGAAGTGTCTCGTGTTAGTGCAGTCGTCGAAAACGCAAGATATGTACATTAAATATACATAAAAACACACACACAGCTGCTTTTTACACGTCTCGCATCTCGTATCTCGCATCTCGCAGACTTACCACCGTGGAGACAGAAAATACTGTCTTCAACAACGGCTGTGAGAGGGAGGTAATCAAAGAGGTCGGTGAAAATTTTCCAGACTCCAGCCCCTCCATATTTACGCAGGCACTCATCGTAAAAGCCGTAGACCTGCGTAATCTGGCGGGACTCGTGGTTTCCGCGGAGAATATGGATGCGATCGGGATAGCGGACCTTGAGTACGACGAGGAGCGACACAGTCTCGACGCTATAGTAGCCTCGGTCAACATAATCGCCCATAAAAAGGTAATTCGTGTCAGGGGGGGAACCGCCAATCCGAAAGAGCTCCAAAACATCGTGCCACTGATAGATTGCACCGTTACCGTGAGAGTTAGTGAGCCAGGAGAGCGTATCGAGTGCGACGGCAGCGACAACTTTGTGAAAAAGGGAGAAAAGCTGGGAACGAAAAGCTTAGCAGGAAAAAAATGACCTGAGCACTTACCTGGCCATGAACATCGCCACAGACGGTGCAGGGACCACGGACAGGCTGCACATTGCTCTCGCCGATGAGGACGGCCCGCGCTCGTTCAGCTAAATCCACTATCTCAGACTCTGTGAGAGGAGTACCTCCCAGAAGCTTGGCCAGCCAAGCATCAGAGGTGTCATAATGAGTTTGGGGCAAATCGAGAGGAAGAGAGGCGGAAACATTTGTAGCACCGATTGAAGTGGGTGCTTCGGCGCTGCTTTCCGCGATAGCCGACATGAGGAAAGGGTCAGGGAAGAGAGGGGGGAGATTGTCGAAATCGGCAGGGCAGGTTTGGGGCCTATATGGGTTTCGAGGGTATCACGGGTGGACCAGGCGGCTCTTATAAACTGCGAAAGATCGTAGGGCTAAGCAATTATTCCTACCGAAGGCCGGAAAAAGGGGAAGAAATAAGCGTTCGGTCAAAAAGCCTCGTCAAAAGGAAGTGTGTACCGCAGAGACAGAAACGAAGAGTAAATCTTCGATTTTTCCCCGTCCTTCCCCCCTGGCATCATAATTTGGCCTGACTGCCATGAAGCGACGTAATTAATCCTCATTAGCCACAGGCGGCTCAGCTCTTCGTGCAACAACCGAAATGGAAAACGCCCGGAATGAGCGCAGGCTCCTGAACGAAGGAAAGGACTACGGTCGAGCTCTAGGAATAAAGATGGCCAAGCGTACAAAGACCCGACCTAACTTGGAACGTTCGAGGACGAAAGCTGTGCGCACAAGACAGGTTGAGATCGCGGGGGGTACTTCCAGTTTGAATAAGGGCCAGCTCGGGCTTGAGGAGTTGCCACTTATCCCCAGCGCGGCTGTCGTGACGGGAGTGACCTCGAGCAACACGGGGGGGAGAATATTGAACCAGACAGAGCTCTGGGAGTTGCTTCAATTCATCTCCAGGGAGAACAAAGAGAAGGAGAAAACAATCCGGAGGCCTCCCTCGCCCCCTGAAACGCATTTCACCGTCGATATCGTTGAGGGCGATGTCGCGACGAATGCCGACGTCGACCAGCCGGCAAATAGCAAGAAGCGCAAACGCAAGCCCAAGATAAAGAAGCTTACAGAGATAAATCTTGCCAACTGGACCTCTGTGAACACCGGCGGCCTGCGGTCGCTTGCGCTGTCCCTCGGAGACAGCTTGGTCAAAGTGACCATGCGAGGTTGCGAGAATTTGACGAACGAGATGCTGGAGAGCTTCTGCGGCCGGCTGTATGTGCTCGAGAGCTTCAATCTGTCTCGTTGCCCTTTGGTTGGTGATGTTGGTGCCCGAATACTCTCGGACTTCTGCGGCGGAACATTGATCTCCCTCGACCTTTCGGATTGTCCCAAAGTCGGAAACGACAGCTGTGGCTGGATAAGCGGGCAGCTCGGGCACAATCGCCCTGGCTGTCGCAAGCTGCAGTCGTTAGACCTCTCCAATGTCGAATCAATTGATGATGTTGGTCTAACCTTTCTGGGGAGAGGCTGCGCGAAACTCAAGTTCCTATCTTTGTACAATAATCAACGGGTGACTGACAAGGGCATCGCGAATTTAGCGAAGGGCTGCAAGCACCTTCGCGTTTTGAATGTTAGCGGTTGCGAGTTGCTGAACGACATGTCGCTCATATCTATCTCCAAGTACTGCAAGAACTTCTTGTCTTTGAACGCGAGTAGGTGCGGTGTAATCAGCGACAAAGGGCTTCTTGCACTGTCAACTGGCTGTCGAAAACTGCAGGCGCTAAACCTGGCGAATGCCAAGAAAATCACCGAGGGAGGATTGTGCGAGATTGCAAAGGGTTGTCCTGGTTTGCAGGTGAGACAGCGATAGCGATAGCGATAGCGATAGCGTTAGCGATAGCGTTAGCGATGACGGGCGAGCGCGAAGAAGTGGAGGCTGTCTGACCTTAACAGCCGCTTGTGGATCTTACCTTAACCCTGACGAAGCTCACTCAAATCGCCTCTCCTCTCTGCTTGAATCAATCTGATTGAAGACAATTAATGTCGGCGGTTGTGAGAATATCACCAGGAATGGGCTGCTGGCACTCATCGAGGGCCTGGGATATGTCGAAGAGGCCAAAACATTCTTTGGTTTCGTGCCCATCGGTTCTGCGACCGACTTGAAGCTCCTCGACCAGCAGTTCATTATCGAGAACAACAGCGCGCGCGTGCTACAGAATTGCTATCACCAACTTCTGCAGCGTCGCGCCAGCAAAGCAATGGTAAAGTTCTTGCGGGAGGACAAAGCAGCCTTGGAGATACAGCTGTGGTTCCAGCGAGCGATGAAACTCCGCGAACATCGTAGGAAGCGGCTCATAATCGAGCAGAATAAAAAGGTGGTGGAGCTGCAGCGCGTCATTCGGGGATACTGGGGGCGACTGGTTGCCGCCGAACTCAAGGAATACTGGGACGAGTTGAAGATGAATGCTCGCTATGCCGTGCTAGTCCAGGCGAAAGCTCGCGGCCACCGCGCTCGCCGCCACGACCGGATCGTGAAACCGGCCCTCGTCGTTTTCAGACAGGAGCGGCAGATGCAGTTCAAGATGAATGCTGCGATTTTACTGCAGAAGACGGTCAGGGGAAAATTGTCGAGGTTGAGGGTCCACGGATGGAGCGAGGTTGTGCAACAGCGGCGGACTGACATCAGCATCCAGATAATTGTTCTGCAATGCTCTGTGCGCTGCTGCATAGCCCGCATGCGCTTGACGAAAAAGCGATACCAAGCATACCTCCTGCACAGAATGCGAACGAAGGCGGCTATCAGGATGCAAAATTTGTACCGCATCAGCGAGGGAAAATACGGTGGTATGATGAGGAAGGAGCAGATCGAGCGCGTTAATCGCTTGAAGAACAGGAGCTGTTTGAGGGTGCAGGCCGTTTTCCGAGGTTTCTTGGGGCGAGAGGAGATGAGAGCAGCGAAATACGAGCTCAATCTTGAGATGGAAGCTGCGCTCATGATACAACGGGTGTATCGCGCCACTCGCATCATGCACTGGAGCGATATCAAGATGAACAAGGTCGCTGCGTACGTTTTCAAGCGACAGCAATTGGAGCTGCAGGAGAGGCAGCGCTGTGCTGACATACGAAACGCCCAGAGGTTGGAGGGGGCGCAGCACGACAGCGCGAGCGAGGACGAGACAGTCGTAGACGTGCACGATCTGTGGCAGGAGCGCTTTGACGAGGAGAAGAAGGTGCCCTACTGGTACAACCCGTCCTTGCAGACTACAACCTATGAGCGTCCTCTTAATTATGCTTTTGAGCGCTCGCTTATTGGCCTCAAGGTCAGGGTGTTCTGGGTACTAAATAACGAATTTTTCACCGGAAAGATTACCAAGTACAACAAGTCGAAGAAGCGCTGGCGTGTCAACTATGCGGATGGCGATCATGAATGGATCGATTTCAACGAGGAGCACGAGCGGATCCAGATTTACGCAGACAATAGTTGGAAGATGTTTAAGATGTTCAGGCCAGAGGTGCTGGGCGTAATCGAGAACAAAAAGGAGGAGAAGAAGAAGCTCACCGCCGAGTGTGAGCTCAAGAAAGAGCGAGCCGAGAGCTGGGAGCTTTTGGGCTGGGACGAGGAAAACGAGCGCAACCGATATCACTCCTTACTGTTGGACGAGGTGCGTCTGTCGACCGAGGCAAATAACTTCGAAGAATGGACCATCAAGCAGGACGAGGGTGAAGCGGAGTGGTACTACTACAACACTGTGACCGATAAGAGGGTGCCTTGGGACAGTGACGACCCGCGCCTCGACCCAGCGGAAGACAGCGAGGTAATGAAGCTGTTCAAGATTCAGCTGATCAGCGACTTGCGCTTCGGTGCCTACTTTTGCCGCGCTCTCCTGCAAGAGTATCTCGATTGCTGGGGCGACGAGAAGGCCGTTGGCAAGGTGCTCGAGCGAATCCGGACGGAAGATGTCTGCAAGAAGATGGCAATAAGTATTGTCAACGCTCAGCGAATATGGGAAGAGAAGGAGTTCAACGCTATCGACGAGCTCGTCGAAGCTGTCCACATCCAAAAGGAAATCACCAAGCTTTTGTCGGACGCGGACCGGAAGCATTGGAAAGACGTGGAAAACAAGAAGAGATTCTTGTCCATGGGAAAGAACAAGAAGGTCCGGATCTGTCCCAAGTGCAATTACGAGGTCGAGGACGCAAGCGCAACATTCTGCGAGGTTTGTGGTTTCAAACTCGGTGGCCGGCGCGCTAGTACCAACACGAATATGACGGAAGAAGAAAGGAAAGAAGCGCTCATTTTAAGTCATAGGAGCACGAAAGGCTTGGTCCAAAAAACGAGAGCAACAATGCGCGCCACGAGGACATTCACTAGGAATTCGATGAAGAAGGCCATGGAGGTCGACATGGCAAACTTGGATTTGGATGCGGACGACGATGCTGAGCTTGGCCTAAAGGACAGCAACGAAGATGTTAATCCTGACGGAGATGCAGCTGCTGTCGACGCTGTCATTGAAAAGGCAGCCCGAGCGCGGCAGACTAGGAAGCTCTCGGTCACGCAAATGGGCGAGGGGGAAGAAGGAGAGGAGTCGTAGGTGGCAGGTGAGTTTGGCTTTTGTCTGGTTGGGTTCGGTTTTTGTGTGGTTGGTTGCTTTGTGTTGTCAACCAGTGACCGCTTTTTGCCATGTTATGTTATGCTATGCTATGCATGCACGCGCCTCGGTTGGTGAATGGGAGCTTATAATTGCACCCGCTAGCTGACAAGGCGCTAGATTGAACTCCCAGTTGCTTAAGACAGTTGGCAGCCCTTTTGTCGTGGGCCGTTGATTCACAAAGCTAACACATTTTTTATTCATTCTATCACCGAAAAACCCCCAAAATTTCACAGCTGCTTCGTTCTACCCACAGGAGTCTGACCGTAGCGGGCGAATAAAAAGGTGACAATTTATTGGACTTGGACTTTGAATAATAGATGTCGCATTAATGTTTAAATAGCGCAGATTGCTAATATTTGCACCGACAAACAAGTAAATGTTGTCCACTACAATCAATGCTAACAAAATTCGCTACTCTTAAGTTTCCTTTTATTGTTATCAAATGGCCGGCAAGGGAGCCCGACAGACAGGACATTCCATCTTCTGTTCCATCCAGGTCAGGAGACACTGCTTGTGGAATAAGTGCTCGCAAGGCGCAAGCATATAATTCTTCCTATCGTCCGAGTCAATCGACTCACAACAGATGACACACTCAAGGTCGTTTTCACTTGTCGGCGGCAGAGAAACCATGGTAGGCCCGGACGCTTCCTTCGGCATAGTTCGGTTGAGCAATTCCGCCGTCTCTTCCACATCCTCCTCTACGTCGTTGATCGCGACCGCGGCCTCGTCGTTTTGAATCAATCCCATCTCCACATCACCCCCACCTCCGTGCCGCCGCATGGACGGAGGAAGCGGTCGCGAGTAGTCGAACTTTGGCGGAAGGTAGCGAGCAGGAATGAACCATCGCGTGCCATACCTTTGCTGAGAAACCAACACAGCAGCTTGGAAGAGCACCCAGAGAGACATGACGAAACATAGCCAGTAATTTGGCAAGAGCCCAAATTTAGCAGCCGAGGGAAATGCCACAGAAAGGAAATTTCCTGGGACACCGAATATATACAGAGGACAGTATAGACGCGTCAAGCTCATACCTATTATGAAGTGTTTGTGGAGAGGCTTTCGGCATTCCGTTACGACATTGAGGAGGATTTGAGGGACCCAAAACGATGCCAGAGACATGGTGAAAAAAAATAGACCGAAGCTGGTTCCCTTGAATTGGTAAAAGAGGAGCATAATGCACCCGAACACGCCATAGAACCGAGCGTGGAGAAATGTGATCTGCGACAGGAGCATTTCTGGTGTGAGATTGTTTCGTTACGTCTGTGACAGTCGAATAAAATGAGTTCCGTCGTCGGTCGGTGCGGTGCGGTGCGGTGCGGTGAAGATAGCGAGCGAACCTTACCTCCTGGCGGGTCCTCTCGGGAGATTGGTCTGGCGCTCTTCCTGTCATAATAATTGCCATGTATTTAAGTTCGAGGACGGCAAAAATGAGCACCGAGAAAAATACAATGGTCAAGAACGCTGAGAACAAATCCTGGATTAAGATGCTGAGGGAGACGTGAAAGACAGTAGAAAGCGCATCAAACATCGCCATCATCGCGAGCATGAGGATGGATACCTTCGGGGTTACACTGCCAGATTGGCTGTGGTGTAGTTGCCTCAGAAGAAGACCAATCTGCAGAGAGTGGGGGGAGAGACGGCCGAACATGTCAGTGAAAACAAAATGAATGAGATGCAAGAGAGGCCCGCAAAATGAGGTCTTTAAATCACCGCACCGCGAAAGCGTTCTCTCTCACCTGAACTAGACAGACTACCGTCATGTAAATTGAATAATTAATGGCACGCTCCGTAGCAGTCTCCCAATCAACCCGGATGGCGCTAGCTTTCACGCCATAATTGAGGTCGCAGTTTCGGGAATATAAGTCGCCAATAATTTCCATCGCGTAGGCGGGAGCCCACTGAGACTCAGACGCAGCCTCCTTTCGAACTGGTTCGCTATTGACGTCAAGAACAACCTCAAATTGACATTCTCGGGCGTTTTTTGTAAAGAGTGAAGCTGAAGGAGACGAAGATGTGACAGATACTGGGGCCGATGATGACAGCTTTGCGAACGGCAACAGGAATTGTTTCAGGTTGCGGCGACCTTCTATGTAATCCTCGTCGACCTCGCGGGGGAAGAAGGCGGATGAAAAGCTCTCCTCTATGTCACTGTCACGACCCCCCCCCTCGTTGCCGTCGGATGAAAAAAAATTCATCCATCCGTCGTCATTGTCATCGCCATCGTCATCGCCAACGAGATCGCCAACGAGATCCATCAACTCGTCCAGCAATATCCGCCTGCCAGACACATCCGTATTATTCTTCTTATCATCGGCCACTTTTTTACCATCGCTCCCTGCTACAATCCCCGCTTTCGGATAATTGCCAAGCAATACACCTCTACCCTCCCCCTTGATAACTATCCCACTTGCATATATATGCACATCACGATCTGTGGTGCGCTCTCTGGGCTTCACGACACCACCCAGTTGTGGATCCTCCGGCGATTCCTCAACGACCGTGTCATGAAGCCTGAATATTCCCCTCAAAAGGGCAATTGAGGGAATTTGGGGAATGTTTTTGCTGTAAAGGTTCATGGACATAGTGCCTGCAGGGAGGGTAAGGGATGTTTGGTGATTCAGATCATGGTGGGGAGATGATATTTCTTTCGCAGCTTCTGTGTCAGCGCCGGCCTCGTCACCGCCTCCGGAAATCGGTTCGTAGTAAATGCCGACGCCAACAGGGTAAGCGATGTCATCACTTTTTGCGGCAGTGGCAGTGGCAATGGCATCAGGATCTATGAGTTTCTGTGGGTGGAGAAAACCATCAGAGGTGCTCCTTTCCCTCAAAGCATTTTCCCAATAATCTTCAGAAACTGATCCTCCCTCCCATTCGCCCAGGTAAAAACCGCTGAAATTACTAGGGTACGCTTCCCGCCACTGCTCAGTCACGTTAGTGGAGAGGAGCTCATTCTGTTCCACAATTGACGTGTAGCGCTTGCTGGCATGAACGCTATTTGTTAAGTCACTGTTCAGCG
>ERZ651776.1074-NODE-1074-length-34569-cov-4.883190_pt1 | contig 34569 bp, 27 predicted proteins | sample MGYA00514761_ERZ651776 | MGnify/ENA metagenome assembly ERZ651776
TTAAAGAGCCAGAGTACCCGTGCGCGCCCTATTTCCATGGCCCGTGTTTTTCACTAAAAAACGCGTGATTTTGGACTCTCTATTACTTTTCATTGGATAATTGGCCAGAGTTTAGACCCTTAAAAAACCATTGTGATTACTCCAATTACAAACATTATCAATTATGAAGCTCGCTGTTGCCGCTTTTACCCTAGCCTTTGCCTCTGCTGCGGTAAGTTTTTTGACGTTCCCTTTAACCGAATTCACGCAAGATCTTTTCGCAGCATGTCAAAATATATACTCACAAGTCTCACAAATCGCAAATTTTTTTTTTTTTTTTTAGGTTCCCCCACCCGCGACCACTTTTTGCGCTACCCTCCACCAGTCGTTGTCGGCTGGCCCTTCTGATGGGTCTTCCCCGGAGGTCGAACAAAGTGTTCAATACCAGTTGTCATGCATGAACTATGATACCATCTCATGGAGGCAGGACACGTTGAGTGATCCCACTGACGGTAGCTCTCCCATTCAGCAGAGGACGATCTACGCTGGAGATGGCGTTACTTACTTTCTTCTCATGAAAGATGACGGTAAGTTTTTTGACGTTCCCTTTAACCGAATCTTTTCGCATGTCAAAATATCAGCTGCAAAATATATACTCACAAGCCTCACAAATCGCAAATGTTAGGTGTTACTATTGACCAGTGCGCGTACCTTGATGGTGTCAATACGCAAACTGAGTTGCCCTTCACTCTTCAGCTGATTGATGATGATGCCGAGAACGAGGGATCTGCCAATGTTGATGACACTGATGTTAACGACTGGTTTAAATTCCGAAAGGGCTCCAAGTCAGGTTCTTTTTCGTTTCCTGATGAGTACATGCATTGGTACGTCACAGATGATGGCCAGATGATCCAGTCAGACTGCGTTCAGTACTACGGTTCCCAGCCTCTAGATGGTGGAAACTCCACTATCCAGCACGGACGCAGGCATTATGAGGATTTCGATGCTGACGCCGCCTTGGACGATAGCCTTTATGCTTTCCCATCTGACCAGATTAGCAAGGATGATTGCATCCCTGCCCAGCAGGAGCACATCGATGCGCTCAACAAGATGACCTCATTCCGCAACAAGTTCTTCGGCATGTAAAGGAATTATCGTGGCAATGTGTTTGGTGTTTTGCGATGTCTGTTGAGAGTAAAGTGACAATGTTGAAACCTGGACAATTTTTAAAACTGAAACTTTTGAAACCTAATGTTAAAAACACACGGGGAAGAATGATATCGTTTGTTCGCATTGAAAAATATATGTATCACGCTATTATTGCAAAAGCGGAAAATGAGAGGAAATCAACGTTCATCTTAAGCCAGGTAATCTCGGCAAAATTATTCTCTTTTTTACACTGACGCACAGCATCAGTTAGGATCCCTACACATCGGCCACTTTCTCTTTGTGGACGACAGCATCTTTTTTTGGGGCAACACCCAACTTCACCAACATGCTTTCAAACTCGTCGTAATCTATGCTGCCGTTGCCATCCAAATCGTACTCTTCGAACATTGATTTCATTTTCACCGGGTCAACCTGGTGATTTCGCCTGAAAGTCCTGCTCGGTTCACCTAATGTGGGCAAATTACCCTCTGCCTCTTGCTCCTGCTTGACCAAGTACCTCTCCAACCTCCAAGCAACTTTATCGACAAAATCCTCCGTTGTCAGCCCGGTAGGCCCACTCATGTCCCTGGTTCCTTGCCCATATCTAAATGTGTTGTGCATGCTGGTCCTCAGTGTCGTGGTGAAGTTCATGACAAAGTCATAATTTTTTTTTGCACCAGCATCATCACCAGAAGCCTCTAGCTGCAATACGGCGGCGTGCTGCATAGCCCCAATTATTGCTTCCACCAGTCCTAGAGGGTTAAAACTGGTTTCTTCGCCCCTAAGGTGCATATGCCATAGATCTGTAACGGTGCCATGAGAGGCTTCAAATTCCTTGATCATGGTGCCATCCTCGCGCTTTCCAATCAAGTTGGAGGTGATAAATCCGGGAGAACGGTGCACCTGAGCTACTTCATCCGTGAGCATATCGCCGTCGTAGTTGTGCGCAGACATTCCAAAGTTACCCGATGTCCACCTAATAATCTGCATAGTAGCTGCGTCACTGATGAGATGCTGCAACTCGCCACCAGTACCATCGAGAAGACCCTTCGCCGCGAATTTACTTCTGTAGTGTTCGTCAAATACGGACTTGTGAATACTCCAGAATCCCTCCTGCCACTTAAACACAGTCTTCTTAGTTACCACGTATGGGACCACATTTTGATCAAGGCAACGGGAGAAAAAGTGGTGTGCAAGGTCTTCAACATTGTCCAAAGGATTGTGATAAACAACAGCAACATTGTGTTCATCAGTAAGCTGGCGCTCGTCAACAATCGTTGAAGTCGATCCATCCGCAGGAGTAAAAATTGTCGTTAGATGTCCCTTGCCGACTGTCTTCCACCCAGCTCCATACTCTCCTCCGACAGCGTGACGCTCAAAAAGGACAGGCATCTTAAAACCCAACTCAACCCCGTCTATGTGAATTGTGTCACGAGAAATTGTAATACCATTCCATCCTTTTCTCATCGCCCCGTTAGGGCTACCAAGAGGTTTTGACAACTGAAATTCCTCCATTTGTTCTTTAGTTGGAGTTATGGTGGGTTCTTTAAAAATTGCGCCAATCCTCTTGCCAGCATCCACAGCATCATGCAAAACCTTGTCTCCAGTGGCATCACGATGCTTACACGAGAGGTCAAACTTTTCCCACTTGCTCAGGTCAAAGTCTACAATTTGCGGTTGGAAAGCATGGCAATGATGGTTAGTTTTGGTTGGAAATTGTTCGTTGTGAATTTGGTTAGCAACCAGTCTGCAACTGTCCCCAGGGATTTAGCAAACCAATAAATGCACTAGAGCGTCTCTGCCAGCCGCAGTAAACTTACAGGGAGATATCCAACGCTCCAGAATGAGGTTGCTGGCGTAATGAGTCATTTCTTCCCCACTAATGTATACCATCGGAGGTGCTATGACCTTCTCAGTGGAGAGCATTCGAGCAGAGCTAAATTGATTCCATAAGTTGGATTTTCTGCTTGCTACGCTTCGGAGCAACGTGCGAGAGGATAGCATGATGCGAAAGAGCAAAAATAGAGTTATCAATGAAAGGTATGGAGGTAAAGTGTGGAAGAGAAGCCTTATGGCCAGCCCCGTCCTCGAGTCCGGCGTCCCGGATCTGAAATTTTTGTCAAATTATTGTAAGCCTTTAAGTTTCTTTCTCTACCTACTCTCCTGATTTCACTTGTAAGACACCCAAACATGCAGTCTTATCTCCTCTTACTTCTCCTTCCCCTCCTTTCGTCTTCCACAACTTGCGACAACTATCAGACTGAAGGCAAGACCAGCTGCCCGGCTGGTTGTTGGTGGACAGGGGATGAAAGCGCTCATCCTGATTATAGTGAGACTGATTATGTGCCACAGTCATACAGCTGCTGGATTGATTCAGAGCAAGCTTATACAACAACTTCTCAGCAGAACTGTGGCAAAGGCTGCACCCGTACTGTGACTCATCATCACACTGAAACGGTTAGTAACTGGGTAACTAATGGTTGCACTAGGCAGGTTGCAGTGGTGACAAACTATTGGTACTGTTCGACGTGTCCTGCAGGCAAATGGTCCAATCCTGGACATATCATTGGTTGCAATGTTTGTGTTGAAGGTAAATACTCTTCTGAGGGGGGCCGAACCTCCGCTGATTTCTGCGTTGCTTGTCCAGCTGGAAAGTACTCCGCTATTGCTGCGAGTAGTTGTACCGACTGCATGAAAGGGAAGTACACTCCCGACGCGGAGGCAAACTCCGCCTGTTCTACTTGTGCGGAAGGGAAAATTGCTCCTTCTACTGGCATGGCGAGCTGTCAGGATTGTGCTGCGGGCCGCTACAATAGTGACCCGGCTCCATTACATTACACTCTCCACGACGCTGATGAGCATTGCGTCGAGTGCGCGGCGGGAAAATTCAGCTCTACAGGTTCCTCAGGTGAGCACCCCAATGAACGAACAAGGGAGGCGAAATGCGGATCTTCCTCCCTCTTCCACCCCTACTAACCTCCTCCACCCCAACTAACCTCCTCCACCCCAACTTATCTCCTGATTCATATTCGATTACTTTCCACCAAATACCTTGTTACCTCGTGTTTATTTTCGGTTTCCTTGCAGGATGTACCGACTGCATTGCAGGGACTTACAGTTCGTCCAATTCTGCCTCTTGTAATGTATGCCCTGACGGTCGCTTCAGTAGTGCGGGCTCTAATGCCTGCAGTAACTGCCCAGTGGGCAAGTACTCGGCTGGCGTGGTCGAAGGTAATACTGCTACGTACCATGCCGATGAATGCACGCAGACTCCTGCTGGTGCGTATAGCGGCATTGGTGCAAGCGCCTACAATTACTGTGATAGCGGCGAGTACTCTCTTGCCGGGGCTAGCAGCTGCGAGGAGTGCCCTGGTGGGAAATTCTTGGCTGAAGGCAACGATAACGGTGATGCCGATTTAGTTCATCACAACAGTCTCGAAAAATGCACCAATTGTCCCGCTGGGAAGAAGTCATCAAGCCTCTCTGGTAGCAGCAGTTGCCAGAGTTGCAGCGCCGGCAAATATTCCCCACAGGGACAATCCCAGTGTACTGACTGCGTAGCCGGCACTTGGAGCAACTCCAATCAGGCCGATACCTGCATTGTCTGTTCTTTTGGTAAATATTCTGATGCAGGCAGTAGTAGCTGCGACAACTGCGGAAGTGGAAAGTATTTGGCAGATGGAAAAGATGCCATTACTTCCGAAGATCCAACACCTCCAGGAACAGCAGCTTCGTTGCACAATTCGGAAAACTTGTGTCTAGATTGCCCCGTTGACACCTACTCAACGGGGGTTGCTCACACCTGCATCCCTTGTGATGTTGGCAAAAGCACCGCACAAAGGGAAGGGGCCCAGATATGCACGAATTGTCAAGCAGGTCAGGATATCGATAACAGCTGTGTGGCATGTGTTATTGGCGAGTACAGTCACCCAGCCGATTCGCAGGGGAGGTGTGATCCCTGTCCTGCTGGTCGCTACGAAGACTACAGTGGATTTCCATTGCCAATCCCCCCTTTTGGTGTGCGTGGCAGTGACGAGTGTGACGGTTGTCCTTCAGGAAAATACAAATCTACAACGGGGGGGACCTCTGTTGAACAATGTGTTGTTTGCCCTGGTGGGAAATTTGCGCTCACAACGGGGCATGCTGAGTGCGAAATCTGTGAAGCAGGAAAATATAGTGACGACGGCGCAAGCTTGTGTGAACAATGCCTTCCGGGAAAGTACAGCTTAGCCGGGAGTGCCGGTATTGCTAACTGTCTGCCTTGTCCCTATGGAAATTTCAGTAATAGTTTAGGTGCGGGGACGTGTGAGCCATGTTCTGTGGGAAAATATCAGGATGAGATAGGACAGTTAACCTGCGAGGACTGTGCTGAAAATTATTATGCTGCTGACACAGGCCAAAGAATTTGCGACGCCTGTCCATCGGGAAAATCTTCTACAAGTGGAGAAGAGGAATGCTATCTGTTAGAATCCCAGACCAACTTTCACACGTGCCCTACTAGCAACGTAAATGGGGTCCGGAACAAATGCAACTATTTATACGCGGGTCACTGGAGAGACCTCAATGAGGGCCAAAGAAATCCGTTTGGAGACAAGTGTCAAAACTTTACCATGGTAGGTCATGACGTTTCCAAGGATATGATCAGTGGAATTAAGACGGACGAGTATTTTCTCATGTGTGCCGGCTGCGTTTCTGAATTGTCTGGGATTGAGTATCATCCAGCCGGCTGGAATACAGACGAGCACAAGGCTGAGATAGTCGATCACGCACTTCATGATGTCACCTTTTTGAATGTGGACGGGACGGGGGCGACCATTGCTGCGGGAACGAAGCCCTCTTTGTGCTACACGAGGACGCAATTGAGCCATTGCATAGAAACAATCACAGAAACTTTCACCGACCCTTTCCAGGAAAGAATCAGGTGTAAATACCTTAAGGACGGTTCCTGGAGTAGCAAGGAGCCAGGAGAAGCTAGTCCTTGGCCAGCGGGTCAGTGCAGCAGCTACACCATCTGCGACTTTGAGCAGTCTTCTGTAAAAGACGATTATTTCATCATGTGTAACGAGTGCAGCGAGGGGCTCGTGCCTGGGGTAACAAACGTGAATCTGCAGCAAGCAAAGGGATCTTGCAGTGCGACGTTAACCGAAAATTTCAATGGGTACCCAACGAAGTGTTACGACGCAGACAGTGGTTTTAGCAGTTGCCCAGGCGACGCTACCAGTTACATCGAATACAACACTGACCCAAGTCACAAACTTGAACAATGCAAATACATGTATGCTGATATGTGGGTCAGCAGGCCCGCGACAGACATAGGCGAGAACAGCGTCGACTATTTGTCGCCTTTTGGAAATAAGTGTGCCAGACACGAACTTTGCGACGTAGAAACTGAGGAAATCTTTGGGGGGATCTTTCAGACCACCTACAAGCTCGCGTGCGCTGAGTGTGCACCAGGGTATGTGCCCACCGACCCCGTCTACAGGTCCTCAACATCCAGCCTCAAGGGTTGCATGAACTATCGCTACCCAACCGACTGCTACCAGCCTGTCGATTTGTCTTCCCCTGATATTGACTGGGCCAGCTGTCCCTTGGGAAGTCAGGGAACTACGATCGACTGCTACTATTACCACGACATGGAGTGGAGAATGCGAACCAGTGGAAATTCTGCCAGTCCTTGGGGTGAAGGTTGCAAGAAATACAACTATTGTGGCCGAAACGTCACCGAAAGTTGGGAGAGCGACTCGTACTACATTATGTGTGACGAATGTCAAACAAACTGGAGCCCGACAAGAATTGTACCTCCCAATGAGTACATTCCTAACACTGATTGCGACGGTCAGGCGAAACAGTACCCAGCTGCTTGTGAGCGGAACCCCTCCCCAGCGCCCACCGTCGCAGCTACAGCCTACCCCACTCAACCGGGTGAGGTCGAGGATGATGACGAAGAACCTGAAATCGTGGAGGAAGAAGACACAAAACCTGCCCGAAGCGCCGCTGAGCAGCTCGCTCATTTTTACAGCGGAAAAAATTCAGGGTTAGCCTGGGCTACCACCGGGTGTGCCTTCATGGGCATCGCGCTTGCTTTCTACAAAGTGAACAAAAAGAAGGGTGACGACGATGACGAATATGACAGCGACGATGATAGCGAGAGATCTAGCGATAGCAGCTGGGCAGACTACGGCAACCCGATGAAGAAAAAAGCCTACAAGGGGAAGAAATACGACCGTCATGATGATAGTGATGATGAAAGCACCGACAACGACAGTCGGCTGTGAAATAGTGAATAATTGATAACAGGAAAATGTAAGAAGAAAAAATTGGCAGGGTTTAGCAACTACTTTTCTTGACCTTTTCATTTCAGGTTCAGAGCGCTCAGAGAAAACAAATGTTTGTCGGCTTTCGCGAGGTCAAGCAGCTCGATTTTTTTGCCAAGGCCCCCGTTGAGGGGTCAATTGAGAACACTACTATCGATCTCGACTCCTGGTTCACGCAAATTAGCACGGTTGAAGAAGAAGTGCAGGTGGTGGTTGCAATGTGACGAGGAATACTTCCGCCGGAGGAGTAGTGCGATTTAAGGGTAGGCGTGTTTGTATTTGGATCGAAGGAGAAATGGGCTATTTTTCCTGGAGAACAGCAGCGGACACACACATAGATATTGTTCTGAAAGGTAGCGATAGCAGAGTCGCCTTTGTGGTGGTCACGATTTGGGACGGCATTGGGAGGAAGGGTGGAAGATTTGGAGAGGAAAGATAGGTCACCTGTTTCCTCGTCGAGCTTAGCTACAACCAACTCACTCGTAAACTCGCAGGTTATTAACGCGATGTTGCTGTTGTTATAGAAAATTAAGTGTCGAGGTCCAGCATCGTAAGATAATTGGAGATGCGAAGGTGAATTTGCTGCGCCAATAAGTGAGGAGTTCGCAACGTCATATCGGTATACAAAGACTTTTGAGAGACCCAAATCACACACTAGGATCCACTTGTTGGACGGTGATGGCTGAGATTAAGTGGAAGCCGGAAGCGGGGTGGGAAACAGTGTGAGAAGCCAATAAGGCCAATAAGGGCAATAAGGACAATAAGGACAATAAGGACAATAAGGACAATAAGGACAATAAGGGCAATAAGGGCAATAAGGGATGCTCGCTTCCTGCTTCTTGCCTTACCTCAACACAGTGGCAGTGGGCATGCTCCTGTCGATCCTGAAAGTTAATAAAGTTTTTTTTGTCATACTGGTGGGTCTTGTCGTCTGTTGATGCCTGTAAGCAGCCGCTTGGGCTAGTAAGCGGGAGTACAGCGGTTGAACCCTCAGAATAATTTGCGACAAAAACGACCTTTCTGGCTCTATCAAAACTCAAATAGCACGGGTGTCGACCTACAGAGGACTGAGGAGGGCTGATAATCTGGGCGTCAATCTCATAGGTCGGGATCGAGGCAGTCGTGTCAATAACCAGTGAATATTTAAGCGAGTGGACCGTCCCGTTCAGCGTCTCGTCCACAAAGTATAGCCTGTTGTCCTCATTCGGGGCAGTGTGGGAGATGAGAGCTGATGGATTCCCGGCGTCGACCTTAATTGACGAGACAATCGAAACAGAGTTGCTGTCGTAAGCGGCCAGGTAAATTGTATTGCTGTCATGATTCTCACTGAACCCTGTACCAACAAAAAAAAGAAGCATGCCACTATCGCCCTTTGATTAAAAATGAACTCTCCTCCGCCAGTTTTCCTGCATTTCAATGCAAAACATTCCGCTCTCGGACAAAATATTTAGTGGGCCATTTGTCGGTGTTTCGGTTTTTTAATTCTACACACCGCAATATAGGGCTTCTGTTATATCCCAAGAACGAAAATTTAACGTCGATTTGTTGAAAAGAAGGACATCCTTCCAACGAGCACAAAAGGTGATTCAAACCTTGTCGTTGGTACACCATGGTAAAACCTTCAACTAGCCCTCCCACATCGAAGCAGGCCACCACTTTGGCCCCTAATCCGCTGTCAAGAACCCCTGTGTCGTCTTTGGTACACTCCTCGAAGGTGAACCGTGATGAAGCAACTGGAGCTCTGACGACAACAGTTCAGACCAGCAAAGGTTTGGTCCAGGCGAAGGTATTAATGCCTGTCGGTGGCGAGGGTGACATGGCTGTGAGTTTTCTGCCCCGTCCGTTTCAGAAAAGGAATTCTGGCGTGAAATGGACAGCTGACGAGGTGAGTGAATTTAAGCTTTCTTTGCTCCTGTTTTTATTTTGTTTTGGGGCAGGATGATATCAAATTTACTAGCCACTAACCAACCATCGTTGTTTTTCAGGACGCGACCCTCCGAGCAGCAGTTGAACAGAATGGCGCCCGGAACTGGAAGCAGATTGCAGAGCGGCTGACAGACAGAACAGAGGTGCAGTGCCTCCATCGCTGGCAGAAGGTTTTGAAGCCATCGTTGGTTAAGGGTCCCTGGACTGCGGAAGAGGACCAGAAAGTGGTTCGCCTTGTGAACGAACACGGTGCGAAGAAGTGGTCTCTCATTGCTTCTCACCTCCCAGGGAGAATTGGGAAGCAGTGCCGTGAGAGGTGGCACAACCACCTCAACCCCAACATTAACAAGGATCCATGGAGAGAGGAGGAAGACAGGAAGATTCTAGAGGCGCACGAGACCCTCGGAAACAGGTGGGCTGAAATTGCAAAGTTGCTTCCTGGAAGGACCGACAACGCTATCAAGAATCACTGGAATAGTTCGATGAGGTGAGTCTTGCTTCTTGTTGAGGCTAAAGGTGGGATGGGGACATTTTATTCACCATTGACTATCGATGCTCACACCTTTTCTGCTCACACCTTTACTGTCCATCTTTCCGCCAATCTACTGCCACGCACACCCACGCACACCACGAAAATATGCAGACGCAAAATTGAGAAATTCCTGGCCCGGAAACAGAACTGCGACGAGAAGTCAGTGAAACTCCTGGATGACGGGCGTTTCGATTTTCAGGGAGACATCGAGGGAGTCTTGGAGGCCGTCAGAGGCAAAGACGGCGGATCGCGCCGACGAGGTGGGGGAGACAAAAAGAAAAAAGTCAACACCGAAACCGGCTTCAGGAAGACGTCGCGGAAAGTGACCAAAAGCTCATCCTACAATCAGAATCAGCCGATAAATTTGCAGCAGATGCCGGCGCAAATGCAAATGCAAATGCATATGCAGACCGACCCTATGCAGATGCAGATGCAGATGAATGGTGTTGCTTATGAGCCCTACTTCTCAGGGGATGTTGAGCATGCTTATGATGTCAATGGCAGCCACGGCTTTGGATTTAACGAGTCGGAAATGATGAAAGACAACTTTGCGAGCAGGCAGACGGCATCAGTTGGGAAGAAAATATCGAGTAAGAAAGGGTTAAATACCCCGAGCCAAAACGTGACATTTAACGAAAGGAGCGGCGAAGGGAACAACGAAGGCAACGATTCAGCCGCCCACTTCCCCTTCTCTCCTGGGATGGGAATCAACAATGGTAGCGCGAGTGCCGTGGACGGACTGGATGCCATGATCGGCTTTGAGAGCGTACTGCGAGCGACGCCGAGCAACTACAACCTCCGCATGACACCCGGAAGGAGCAATAGAACGCCGAGCAACAACCCTAACACCCCCTTTGACATGAGCACCAAGATGTTTGCTAGCGGAGGCATGACACCCATGCTGGGCAAGGCGGTTGGAGGCTTGGGAGGAGTGGCTCAGACTCCCACGAATCTGAATATCAGTGGCATCCAAACGCCCGGCATGACTCCGGGAACCAGCATGATGAAGAGTCTCGTATCAAGCCTTGCCATGACCCCAAGCTCTCCTGCCATTAGTGACTTCCCTGGCGGTCTCTTTTCCCCTGCACAGAAGCTAACGGGGACTTCAACCACCTCAATTGAGAAGAAACTCGACATAGAAGGCGAAGGTGGAGAAAATTTAGCATCATCTACAACAACATCATCCACAGCAATATCATCCACAACAACAACAACATCCACAACAACATCATCCACAAAACAGTATTTCTCGTCGATTGTGTGCGTTCCGGACCCGTCACCTACGGTCCCCTCATCAAATCTTGAAGCGGGTGACGACAAGCAGAAGAATAGCACCAAGATGCCAGTGAACAGAATCTCCCTTTCGCAAAGTGCGGTGCTGAACTACGCTCCTCGGGGCAGTATGCCCCCCCCGTCAGTTACATCTGTCTCTGTCGCAAAAACACCGTCGCTGCTAAGCGCCATCACGCCTTCAACCTCGTCGATGTCGGCGGAATTCGAGAGGACGAGGAGGGACACCCGAAGGAAGTCCCTGGGCATGAAGATCACTGATCTCATGAGCCCAGAGGAGGGCAGGAAATGGGACGATGTTGAAGAGGGGGACTCTGCGCAAGGCAAGCGAATCTCGTTCGGGTCAGTGCCGGCAAAGAAGAGGAAGGTTCATCATATGGCTGTGAGCAGTGATGACGTCAACATGAACATGGACGAGCTTGAGAGGGAGAAGGAGAACATCGACCCCAACACGAACCACCTGAAGCGGACAACGAGAAAGTCGGGGAGAAGAAAGTCCGTCGCGGCGGAGTAGCATAGCGGGGTGATACAATTGCAACAGTGTGAAAAGGGTTGAGGGTAACAATTTATTTAAACTATTTGGGAAAACCTTTCTTTTGTGAAGGCCAAAAATTTCAAAACACATTTCTCGTCCTTTGTTTGCGCCATTTATCTAGTATATATATGTAATTTCTGCCTGATGAGGGTCAAAATTAAGCCATTTTAGTAACCCTCCTCAAAAGTTCCCCAGAAATCCTCGCTCTCTTCACCTTGGAATTCCACTTGCAATCCGTCACTGACATCTCTTGGTATAGTGTCGTAAATTTCGGCGTCATTTTCGGCCCAGAAACGAACTTCAGAGGTTGTGATTAGCTTCTCCTCTTGGGCAGCTTGCGCGCCGACCCAAAGATAGGCCAAAGAATTTGACTGAGAGTGTAGAAGGTAGAAGTTTTCCGTGTAGAGATCCTCGTCGTCATAAAGCCCCAGATTCTCCCAAGTTTTTGTCGTGGATGAAAACTGGTAGAGTTGCGGTTTACTGCAAGTGCTGGCATCTGCGGTGCTCGTTATAGTATTGGTGTGTGTATTGTGGGTGCTATCATTAGTTGGAGAAGCACTAGAATCATCACTAGGATCTTGAGTGGTCTTAACCTCCTTCAAAGGCACATCCAAAACCAACTTGATCCCCTCCTTGGCGCTGTAATCCTTGCTGTCGACGGCATCACCCTTCGTACTTGCGTCCTGCGGTGAGAAACCCTTGATGTTTGCCGTAGACGCTTGGCTGACCTCAAGTGAAGACGCTTGGCTGACCTCAAGTGAATCAGATTCACCGTCCTCAGTATTCTCGCTCCTCTCCTCCTCCTTCAGCATCTTCTGGGGAAGAAGGTCAAAACTGTCAGTGTAGCTCGGGTTTTCGTGTTGGATGTTGTTAGAGCCATACCCGCTACCTTCTTCTAACCCACAAAATCCCCCAATAACATTCTCCATGTCGTCTGTGACAACAATTCCTCCTTGTCCCCCCCAGCCGCCCTCGCCCCCTACCCAGACGGCAAATTCCCTCCCCTTCCTCTTTGCCTCCTCCCCCACGTCAGCCCCGTCCCAAACGTAGACTTTCTGGTCATTGGCGCCCGTTAACACGAAGGTTGCGCGCGAGTCGAGAAGGCGAACATGAGGGGAAATCACGGAACGGTCATGGCCTACCATCGCAAGCTTGGGGACGAATGTTGTTGGGTCGTGAGGAGCGTGCGGAAGGACGGCATATATCCGGAGGTCGGATGAGGATCTGTTGTTATTTTCGTCGCTTTGGTCGCTTCTATTATTTTTGTCTCCGCTAATATCGCTGTTGTCGTTCTCGTTCTTGTCCCCCTTCTCATCGTTTCCACCATCATATAAACCATCATTTACACCATTGTTTACACCATCGTTTACACCATCATTTACACCATCATTTACTCCATCATTTACACCATCATTTACGCCATCTCTCTTCACCCTCCGACTTCTCCTCTCAAGTACGCGTTCGAGCTCCAACAGAGAACAGAGAAAACCTGCGTTGGGGCTGGCCACAGTCCTTTTACTCTTGACATCTTCCCAAACCTCTCGATAAGGCCTACCCGTGTAGGACATTAGGTAAGCAATGCAGAAGTAGACACTCCTGCTCACCCCCTGTGTGCAGTGCACGGCGCACTTGCCCCCTTCCCTCCTACAATTTTCGATGAAGTCAAGTGCTGCGGGTAAAAACCAGGAGATCTCTTGATCTTTGCTGTCAAAAATCTTGAGGGAGAGGTAGGTAAATTTATCGGGGAAGTGATCAGGGATGTTGATCGCAGAGGCGTTGAGAATGTGGGTGATTCCAGATGAACGGAGAAGGTCGAGGTTCGAGATCACCTGACAACCACCGACAAAAAGAAATGGGGTTAAAGGCGTTAGGTGGGAAGATGCTAGGGCGAGCTTCTCCTTCTTTAGAGTGGCCTCCGACTTGGTGAAGTCGATTGCGGCGTCGGTTTGGGTGTCAGGCAGTGTATCAGTGGGAAATTCAGAAGAGTTGGAAGAAAAGGAAGTTGGAGAAGGCAACTTGGATTGCTGTTCGGGTTTCGGTGCCTGCTGCTGTTGATATTGTACTTCGTTACCGACGTCATTGTTATCATTACAGCTCCTATCGTGAGCTCCAGCATCAATCTCCACTCCACCAGTACTACTACTACTATTTTTCAATTTGTTCAAGGGTGAGTCCTTCCCCCCTCCAACAACGCCTGGTAGCCCTTCAAATCCATCTTCTCCCCCTCCAGCGGGACTTTCACCACCGACATCGACTGTCAACTCAAACTTCGGCCTCTTTCCTCTTCCATTCCCATCCACTTCAACAGTCGGAGAAGAAGTGCCAGAGATCATCACCCCAGAAGGGGATGTGACTCGTTGAGAGGAGGATTTTGATGCCGCATCATTCTGAGCGTTAATTGTTTGTTTTTGTTTGCGCGTGCGTGTGGGTGCGTGGGGGTGTGGGTGGGTGGGTGGGTGGGTGGGTGGGTGAATGGGTGGGTGGGTGGGTGAATGGGAGGGAGTGTGTGAGTGTGAATCTGGATCAAATGACAGCAATATGCTGGTTCAAGCTGATTCAAGGAGAGGGGAGGTAACCTGAAAAGCTTTATAATTCGACGACAAGATTTCTCATCTCCTCAAAGTAACGGCACAACAACTCCAGGGCTTTGAATCACTCCCTATGCCCCACACACAAAGTTGCAAGAGAAACCGGCAGAGAGAAATTCACCTTGTAGTCGATAACAACCCCAGTCAGATCTTCTTTCTCCCTTCCAAAGACGTTTCCCATAGTGTGTTCTGAGGGACAGACGGAATAAGAGAGCCGCTTAAGAGAAGCTTAGGACTTCGCTCCCCTCTTTGTGCAGAGAGAAGCTTTTTCTAAACCAAAAATTCAAAAGCTGTAAATCAATTCCAATCGTTAGAATTCGATACTAAATAGCCTCTTCTACGTCTCATATTTCTGTTGATAGGTTTAATTTTTCTCTGGAATCCCCCCAGTAACCCCTCTGATTCGTTCCCCACTAAGGCCTCATCTATTGAGACCAGCTGATTGAGACCCTGTTCTTGAGTCTATAACAACTCTTCTTTTGCTTTGGATCACAAGGCCCGACTCCTCTAGGCCCGCCTTTCGCCGCCGCCACCTAGACCAGCAGCAATGTCGTATGCTTACCTCTTCAAATACATCATCATAGGAGACACAGGTTAGTATTGTGGAGGGGGGTTGCTTAGGACACAAGGTTGAAAGTATACTGGGTGGCGCTGAAGAGTGGAGATCACTGGAATATGTGAAAGTGCGCGGCTAAAGTGTTAACGGAAGGCAGGGCAGCGATTGAAGGCCCAGGGTGGCTCTTGGCTATGTGTTATTATTCTTGCTTGTAGTTCTGGCTCATGGATCTGGCTTTTTTCTCTCAAATTAACACGTTTCCCGTCCTAATAATCGCGCAGGCGTAGGAAAATCGTGTCTTCTTCTCCAATTCACCGACAAGCGCTTCCAACCAGTCCACGATTTGACGATTGGAGTGGAATTTGGAGCGCGAATGATTTCCTTAGATGGAAAGCAGATTAAGCTGCAGATATGGGACACGGCCGGACAAGAGAGCTTCCGCAGCATCACGCGGTCTTATTACAGGGGCGCGGCGGGTGGTCTGCTGGTCTACGACGTGACCCGTCGAGAGACATTCAACCACCTGGCCCGGTGGCTAGAAGAGGCCCGTCAGAATTCGGGCTCCAACATGTCGATAATGCTCATCGGCAACAAATCCGACCTCTCCCACCGGCGCTCCGTCACCACCGAGGAGGGTCAGAGTTTTGCGGACGAGAACGGGCTCATCTTTCTTGAGACGTCGGCGAAAACTGCGAGCAACGTAGAGGCGGCGTTTGTAAGGACTGCAGAAAAAATTTACGAGAACATTTTGACGGGAGTATACGATGTTGAGACGAGCGAGGCACACGGGATTAAGGTGGGGATGGGTGGTCAAGGGAAGAAGGGGGCGAGAGGAGGTGCGCAGGGCGGAAGCGGAGCGGCTGGTGGTGGAGGCGGCTGTTGTTAAGCTTAACTGTGTTTTACTTAAACTTAACTGGATGAACAGAGAGTTTCTTGTAACGTACATCTTCGGACATCTTCTTTCTACACTATAATCTATTCGCATTTCATGACGTACCACTGGAGATGGAGATCATCACCTTCAGTCATGTATACTCTGTGGTTTTTCTTGCCGAAGAATTCGTCCACTGCGTCTTTCACTCCAAAACTATACCCAGCCAACTGTACAAACCCATTCTTGTAGTCATCCCCACTCATCAGCCCTCCCACCTTTAGCGTGCTCCACCAATGCTCCAAATCGTTCCGTACATCTGCGTATGTATGCCCTGCGTCAATGTGTATGTAGTCAAAGAAGCCATCTGGGAATTGCTTTGCAGCCTCCGTTGAATCCATCTTGACGATATGGAAGTCTTCCCCTTCTTTCCCATAGTGCGACGCCTGGTCACGTGCAGAACGCAAATTATTGTCGGCATCCTCTTGCGTGTAAATATCGATACTTTCCCAAAGGTCTACCATGTACAATGATTTTAGGTCCCCGTTCTTCATCAAATGCACACTGAAGTCGCCCTTCAGCACGCCCAATTCGGCCCAGTACCCATTCAGCTTCATGGCTCTCAACTGATCAGGGAAGTCCTTTTGCGATCTCAGGCTCCTTAGCATTGGCGCATCGCCGACTCGTGTCCTTCGTGGCGAAATGTCTTGAAGAACGTCATACGCATTCAAGCCTTCAAGATCGATGCTTCCCCAAATTTCGTCTCTGCCAAAGCAAGCATCTTGCCGGGCCGTCTGCCTTGCTTCAAGAGCATCATGCACCGCGTCTTCCATCCAGCGTTTAAAAGTTGAGTCATTTTCAGGGATATCACCAAAAGCCCGGACCTCTTCCCACTTGCTGACAGTAGCAGAGGCTATCTCCCTCAAGCTATGGATTGATGTGCTCAGCACAGACTGGTCGTCCCTGTCATCATCAATCTTCACCTGAAGGGAAACACCCACTAAAGGATAGCTTTTGTCACTACCCGGATTGTTTCCATCCCCATCCGAGGCGAAGTAAAAAGGCATTTGAAAGGACCCGAGAGTGACATCGAAGACAGCAGTGAGCAGCAGTAAAAGCTTCTGAGGGGGGGACATGGGAATTTATGACTTGTTTTGTGCTTGTTTTTGTTGTTGACTGACTTACACTTTGCTTTCCACCCTCCTTTCTTCGGACTTTCCCTTTTTTGGACTTTTCGAACATTTCGAACATGAGTAAACCTCAACACCGTCAACCTGGGGACTGGGGGACATTAAGAGGAACAAAAACAAACGACCGACTGTGCCACAAAATCAACTATTCCATTATTTTATTCGCACTTTCACACGAGATATCCTGATATCGCAAATTCTTCTACATTGTCCCATACATCGAATAACACTTATTTCATTTGCTCAGTGAGGTACAAACGTATCTGCTCATCGTTGCAATCTGCCAGGACTTCCTCGGTTACAACTACCCTCCCAACCTCCACAATACACTTCACAATGTCAATGTCGCGCTCGGCGGCAAGTGCTGCGCATAATGGATCGACGCTATCGCTATCAGTCCAGCTTATTTCACGTCCCTCAGCAAGCTCAATTTCAATCTCCTTCCTAGCCAGCTCACAGACAGTCCTGATACAGTCCAAACTGCCTTCATCCATTAATATATGAAGAGCTGACTGACCGAGCTCGTCTCTCTCTAGAAAACACTTCGCTCCATTCTGATTCACCTGAATCGTGATCGTTTCTGAGATTGAAACACCCTCCTCGGTTGAGTTCTCTGAAGAAGATTTTGTGCATAAATCATGCAACAACCTGCTACTTTCGCTGAGCGGCTTGTATTTCTGTTTCTCACTATTGTTCAGAACATCCAAAGATATTGTATCCTCCATCAGAGTCGAGGCCACAGGTCCCATTCCCTGGTTGCTGCTCTTCTTTTGAGCAGGGGGTTTCACATCTTCAGCTCCAGGATTATTCTCAACATTATCGTTGACAACAATCTTCCTACCGATAACGCCTTCCACCGTTTCGATGTACATCGCCTGAGCTTGCTCTGTAGTCAGATTCGGATTCCTCGCGGTTAAATCATTGTAGGCCCCCCACTTGGCCCTACCAGTAAAATTCATCAAACCTGGCTTGGGAGTTTCCTTCGGATTAAGTGGACCAAGCTTAACGAATTTGAACAGGGCGTATAACTTGAGCTGAATATCTTGGGGAGGGTTGTAGTTTGTTACCGTCTTGCAGGCAACATCGAATAGGGTGGTGCTATCGTTCACTGTAAAAGAAGACATGGCAGAAAGGGCTGGGGACCTTGCTGGCGCCTTCGTCCTCTATTCGGATAATTAATCTGACCAAGCGTGAGATCAAAAATAATATGAGAGTGTATAGATAGCGGTGATTTCGACGATTTTACTATGGCATAATTTTGGCTGTTCCATTTTTCGTCCTCTTTTTCTCTGATTTTTTTTTCATCCTCACTCTCCTCCTCCCTACCTTTTGTGTCCTCCACGAATCGCTTCCGCGGCGGCCACATCTCCTATCTGTGTTGGTGCGACAGAGGAATTAGAACAGGCAATTTCTCCCATCTCACTGCTTGTTGCCGTGTTTGACGATTCGTCGTCATTGTGAATATTGGCCACGACGACCTCTCCAGTAAGTAGAAAAACCCAGATAATAACCTCAATTCCTTTAAGATGCCCGATACACCTCTCTCGAAGAAGGCAAGGTATACAAATCCTCCTACTCCCCCACCGACACCACCGCCGTTCACCGATACTGAAAATCAAACCCTTGTGGTGCTTAATTCACTTGTACCTTTGATAACCTCTATAAACTCTACTCTATCAGTCATGAATGAGTTGGTTGAGCCGGGTGGCCGTCTCCTGAATTCATTCCACTCTGTGGAGGAAGGTATGAAGTTGCTGCAGAATGAGATAGAGAGCAAGGACGAGAATGAAGGAGGCGAGGGTGGTATTGGTAGTGGTGTTGGTGGTAGCAACGCAACGATGGAATAAAAAATGACCAGATATGTACAACTACTAGCGCGCGACGATGACAAAGCAGTGTAAACAGCAGAGTAAAGCAGAAAGAAGAGATTGCCCAAAGGCTTTTGTCTAAAAGGCCTACCCAAGCTTTGTTTTGTTTTATCTATTTCCCATACCTGAAGACTGTGAAGAGATCTTTGTATTCTGCGTCCCCTATCTCAGCTGAGATATCTCCTCCAGGTCCCCATCTCTCGTCCCAAGGCGTTCTAACCCTCCACATTCCGTTTTTTTCTTTTGTAACTGGGGGCAACACGTGTAGAGTCCTAGCCATACCGCTGGGTCCCATCAGCAAGTTCCCTTTTTCATTCATTAAACCCTCCTCTTCCTCCCAACCTAACCCCCCCCTACTTTTCATGTTACTTCTAGTGTGTGGCCTGCTGAGCGATATTCTAAAATCATTTGGATCGGAGTAGAAATTTGCTTCCTTGCTATCTCGTGCGTAGATTACAGCCTCTTCCTCTGCCGCTGTTCTGGTTCCACCTAGCCCCACATTTCTTTCACTTCCACTAGGACTATTTTGGGCGCTGTTTAAAATCGACATACCCGGCATTTGTGATTCCTCCTCTAGAACGCCCAGCTCTCCCGCGGGAAATGATTCCCCTGGCATGATACCATTACTTCCCATTCCCTCTGCTGTTCTACTTCCTTCGCCGTCATAGCCCTCTCTACCTGCTTCTCCTTTCTCTGCCGCTCGCAGTGTTTCCGGCACCTCGAATTTAAAAATGCTGGATGCCCTCCTCTTCTTCTTTATGGTGCCGTCCTCTCCCTGTTTTGTCAATCCCATCGCATGTCTTCGCCCCAAACGCGGGAACTTGGTTCTTTTTACGTTTTTGTAATCTTCTGACAAGATGGCAACACAGTTCGAAAAGTCGTACCACCACAGGCCCTCATAATCGCTACCGCCCTCAATCCCCTCCCCAACTTCGCAAACAAAAGGCAGCACGCTGCATCTCTCTTTGAGTGCATCCGAGAAGAAAATATTTCCCTCGTCATCGTTATGTTCTCTAGCCGAGTCGAAGACTGCCCGCCAGTATTCATCACTCGGGTGGCTGCTCTGAGTGTACTTTTCACCGCCCACCTTGTCCCTCGCGAACAACAGCATATCGCTGCTAAATTCTTCCTCGGCATAAATTGCCTCCCCCTCACTCAAGGCAAAGTCTATCGTTGTCCTTCTGTTCATCAAGTTTTCTTTCCTTTCCTCTCTAATCTTATTTCGCTCCTCCTCGAAACCTATGACGTGCCAAAATGGTGGGAGAGGAGCGTACAACGCACAAAGTGCAGCCCCTAATAAGAAGCTTTCCTCCACAATCGCATTCTGTTTCATCCCAAAGTAAAGTCCCATTTGTACTACCTGTTCGGGGGTAATTTGCATGTCATCGTCAGCCTCGTACATTTCCCTCACAACGACTTCCTGTACCTTCTTCAGAAACAAGTTAGGCGGACCATAGCGCTTCGTGTAGAACTCTAGTGCCTCCTCCTGGGGACCCAAACTCAAGACAATCTTTTCCCTTGCACCTTTCCTCTGATTCCTAGCAATCAAGTCGGCAATTTGACTATGGTGCCTGGTTTTTTCCAGGCTCCTCTCAAGAGCAAGCGTTTGCCTTTTCTGCAGACGTTGCTTTGTCTCAAATTCTTTCCTTTTCTCGAGGCCGCGCTTGTATTTCTCCTCCGTCTCTGGCGCCAAGGGATGGTACCAAATAGCTTCCTTCTTGTCAGAGTCAGAGTAATCCCTGTAGTAAAACACTTTTCCGTCAGGGTTGCGAGCCTTCTTCCAATCGTCTTCGAGCGGTTGTAGTAATGTATTCTTCAGATATGTAGCCAACTTAGGGTTGTTCTCGATCTCTCTCGGGGGGATCTTGCTCTCCCGGCCGAAGCGCAATACATCCTCATGAGTTACAATGAGCATTTGCTTAAAGTTCAGTTTTGATTGCCGTTGCGTTTCCTTCTCTTCTTCTTCTTCCTCCTTCTCTTTCTCTTCCTCTTCCTCGTTTTTCTTTTTTTCCAATTCTCCTCCTCCTTCCTCCTCCTCCAACTCGTCGTCCTCATCTTGCCCCCCATCGACAAATGTTTTAAGCTGAGTGTCATAATCAAAGAAATACTCCCGTCCACTCTTTTTGCTTGCAAATTTGTTGTACTCCGTAGTATCATATGCCTTCCTCCTCTCATCGATGCCGCTGCCTTCGTCATCGTCATCGTCATCGTCGCCGTAATCGTCATCGGCATCGTCATCGTCGTCATCCATCCTGCAGCACTCTAAAACCAACCGCCAGTACTCCATGCCAGGAGGCTCCCTTACATACAACTTTGAGTCATCCCAAGTGTCGTCTCGGTACTGTCTATAGCACACATCCTCTTCTTCTACATAAATTGGGGGACCTTGAATCCAGGGTTTCTCTAGGGGGGTATTGGCTGCCATCCGGGCTGTCCAAATGTACCTATATTCAATTTCCTCGCCATTAATTTGGCGGTCTTCCTCAGTCAAATTGATGCCTAGACACTTTGCAGCGAACATAACTTCGAAGGGGTTTGCAGTCCAATAGTCTTCGTCTGGCTTAGGGCTGACGTCGTCGATTTCGGGGTTGCCAAATTTGTCCTTGAGCTCCAGTGAAACCAACTCAATCGACTGTGCCACCATCCTCTTCTCTTTCCGAATGCGTATCGCTTCCTCCTCCTCTGGACTAAGCTTTGGTTCCAAAGCCTTCAGCATTGCCTGCTCACGGGCGTGATCTGCAGCAATCTCGTCCTGGATTGAGTCTCTCAGGTTGGGGATTCGGGGATGTTCCCAAGTCAAGTTTGTAATTGTGTCAGAGTCCATGTCAAAGTCGAGCGCTGCACCGACCTTCTTTTGGAAGTAGAAGATCTCGTCGTTTGGATCAATTAGGCTCGTCCAATTACCGCCGAGATAGTCTCCAAGGTATGTAACGTTCTCCAGTGCCTCCTCAACTTTGGGGGAGTATTTAGAATCGAATAGGGGGTCGATTTGGCAAGCATGATAGAACTTTTTGTAGTCTGATGGGTTGGGGTGCGGACCGAGTATAACCATGACGTAGTCTGTGGAAAAAAAACTCAGGATCAGCTTTTTAGGCCCCCATTTTACATGAAATTATCTCAAAACACGGAAGAAAATCGTCAGTGGAATGACAGTTGCTATTTCTCTCTCGGCAAGCAACATTCTTCCAAAAAGATGAAAAAAAGAAGCGCTAAAGGCGGGTCATCCATAGCAAGCTCGGCTTCGGGGAACGACCATCAGCAGAGACAATTGCAGCGTGATCAACTGATGAACTCGCGGAAGTCCATGAGGTCTGGAAGCCCACCCAATACCAATGGCAACAGCAGCAACAGCCCTCAACTGAATATTACCTCGATGGACATTGCTCAATCTGCAGAGCGCCTGATGCTAAGAAGTTACGCGGCAGATGCTAGTGGAATGCAGCAGCAGCAACAGACAGATTCTGCTTCAGAAACAGCAACAGCGAACGGACCCCAGCACATCAGCGAGGCAATCAATCAGCTAACATTCAGTGCAAATAATATCCTAGGTAGCACTACTGGTGTCTCGATGAACACCAATGTCGTTCCTCTATCTGAAATCAATCACAATGCGCCAATGGAACATGCAGAGGTTGAGAACAATGGTGACAATCAATCAATAGACGCCAACAATGTGACGAATTACCACAATAACCCATTGATGAGCTCGTCATATGCATCATCTACTGAGTGCTTGCACTTGACCTTGATGCTGCGCAGAACCTTGTCGGAGCTTGACCAACGGACCAAACATCTCAATGAGGCAAATGTGGAGAAACTTTCGATGTATAGGCAGGTGGAACAGTGCAAACTCCGTCTGGAGAAGCTTCAGATGGAGTCCGAAGAATTGCAACGACGAACGGAGAAGGCAGAAGCCAAGGCCCAGGCTGTCATCGATGATGAGGCGAGGCAAATTAACGAGGCAGAGAATAGGGCTGCGGCTGCAGAGAAAAGATTCGAAATTCTAGTTGACTGGAGTCGAAAGGAGGAATCACGCAGAATGGCAGCAGAAGAGAGCTGCCGAACAGGTGCGAGATCGTGAAGTGCTTTTATTCCCCTCGTTATTTCCGCTCTCGTCTGAAAATAATTCTTTATCCAAATACATTCCCTAACCTAACCTCTCCCTCCTCACAGCACTTGAAAAGATCGACTTGCTCACTACTAAATACGCGAATGACGAAAGCAACTTTAAGCAGGAGCTTTCAACATTAAGTCAAGCTTTGGATGCGAGTAACAACAAGTTCAACACCACCCATGCGTCTTTGATGGAAAGGGAACAACAGCTGACTGAGACCATTAAGAATCTTGCCATCGCAGACAAGCTTGCCCAAACGAGCCAAAATGAGAGCTCTGCGCTTAAAAACCTCTGCGGTAAGCTAGAGGTGGAGCTTGAGGGCACAAAATCGAGGCTCAGTAGCGTCGAGCAGGCTCACGTGAGGGAGTGCGGAGCCATGGGTGAGGAAGCAAAAATACTTGCAAGAGAGAATCGGCGGGTGTCAGAGCAAGTAAAGGATGCCGAAGAAAGTTCCAAGAATAAAGTAGAACATTGGAAGAGGATTGGTGAGGCTAATGAGGCAAAAGCGGAGAGTCTGAGTGAACGGAACCGGGTGATGGGTGAGGAGCTTGTCGAGCTCAAGAGTAAGGTTGAAGTTCTGGGGAAAGAAAACAGGAAATTTGAGTCTATGACCGCAGAGAACGAAAACATCAAGCGGCAGTTATGGAAACTCGAAAATGATCTTCGAGAAAAAGAGATAAAGTTACAGCACGGCGAGCGTACCATAGATCAATTGAAGAACAAAAATGAGGAAATGCACAGAGTTGTGGAGCGTGTGGATGATGTTGAGTTTAAGCATGGAATCGGGGGGAGGGCAGGGGGTGGTGTGTTCGGTGGAGGTTGGGGGGGGTCGACTGGGGGGGGGGTTGACAGCCGTGGGTTCGATACAAACAACAGCGGGGTTTTTGGGGGAGGCATTGGAGGAGGTGGAGGGATTGGAAATGGGAGCCTTCTCAATTTTCACCCTACCCCAGCCATGTGATTTTATATTTTACTTGAATGATACTTATGTGAAGTATGTGATATTAATGAGTGCGTCGCTATAAAAATATTGCCAATTATTGCCGTTTTACAAAACCAATTGTTTTACGCATCATGGGCTCTTTCCGACTATCAGAACTGTCGAACCGAATCTCAACTTGTCGCTCACAAAGACTTGGGTTTTTTTTGAAATTCGCTTTCCATTCACATAGCTCCCATTCGTGCTGTTCAGATCCTCCAACGTGGCGCTCAACGGACTCTTGGCAGTTCCACTGCCCTTCACCGTCAGCTTGCAGTGTTTCATGCTCACCTCTTTGTCGAATGACAAATTGAGGTTTATTCCATTGTTACTTGTCAACGCGTTTCTTCGTCTCTTGTTTGTAGCAGTAGCGGAGGCAGGGGTGGTGGATTCGTTGCCCACAACAATGATTGATGAGAGTGGGAAAGAGTACGTGGTGTTCACTTTACTTTTCGCGTTAGAGGCTACTACAACAGTCAGCGTTATTTTCGGCTCCTCCTCCTCCTCTTCCTCCTCCTCTTCTGAAGAAGAGGAAAGGACCTCAACTACTTTCTTCGCCTTCTTTTTGGGCGACGGCTTAGTTGACTGCTTCGGAGATGGCTTCGCCGACGGCTTGGGCAATGGCTTAGGTGATGGCTTAGGTGATGGCTTAGGTGATGGCTTCGCAGATGGCTTCGCAGATGGCTTCGCCGATGTCTTGGGAGTACTCTTGGGCGATAAGGTTGTGGATTTGGCTGGCGACTTCCCCTTTGACTTCTTTCGACCGCTACTTGGACCGCTGCCTGGACCAGTCAGCCGGCCGACAATATCTCGCAGCGTGTGGTAGTCAGGCTTGTCGCCGTAGGAGACTACGACATTGGAGTTTTTCTTCTTCCTCTTCCCCCCCCCCGAAAGAGGTTGCAACACCCCCAAGCACTCAAAGTACTGGCGCATAAGCTCCCCATCGTTTCCTCCCACCAAATCAAATAATCCATGACTGGTCACCTCCTCAAATTTCTTCGCATGCGTGGAAGCATCGTCACCCTCTGAGTCCCACGGCAAGGAGCCATTCAATAGCATCTCCAATATGACGTAGCCCAGCGCCTCCATGTCGTCAAGCCGGGATACTGTGCACTGACCAGCTCCCACCCTCAGGCTACAGTAATTGATGTTCCCTGGGATAACCCCGTCGCCGCGGATACGTCCGCAAGTTTCCGTCAGATCGGGAAACTCGAGTGATTCCCCGTTGCTCAGTTCATTGGGTCGGTGCTTTCGGCTCGGGGCCAAGTAAGTCTCGCTGAGGCCAAAGTCCAGAACCCGAACATTTTTCGTTGGATAGCTCTTCTGCGTGTCTTTTTTGTCATTCGACAGATTTTTTGGGACATTGCTCGTCGTCATGAAGCAATCAGATTTGACATCCACCATGAGTAAATTGCATTCGCTGTGCACCGCATTTATGCAGTTCAGCATGCAGGTGGCAGTCTCCCCAAAATTTCCATGCGTCGATGCAGTTACGTTTCCGGACATCTTTTCCATTATCAAGTACACCTGTTGACTATCACCTGAGGCAGACTGTTTCATGCCAAAACCATCTGTCAACATCACATCTGGCACGATCACCCCTCTCAACTTGTTCAGAACACTGAGATCAGTGAAGAGCGGTAAAAAAAAAGGTTAGTTACAATGTTTGCTAAGTTGTGAATTACTTTTCTGCGAAATGGCATTCCGCTTTTGCCATGGCCATGGTAGAATTCCAAATCACTCCCAAACACTCACTTGTTGTACAGCGTGTTCTCGTAAATTATTGTCGCCGAAAGACGCTCCTTGTCCGTCAGCTTTCTTTTCTTGCTGCCAGCCAAACGCGTCGGGATCACAGGTCCTACCTTCCCACATATCGGGAACCCTGCGTACGAGTAGTGGTTCTTTTTCGTGTCGGTCACCTGCAAGCACGAGGTTGGTTAATCGCAATGTGGGTGGGAGTGAGCTTGGGAGAGGGAGGCGCATGAGCAAGAAGGGAGGCAATCTCGGTTTCAGAGGATTTCTACGTACCCTATATACTTCAGCGCAAGCGCCTGAGCCGAGTTTGTCTCCAAATTCAAACCTCCCGATTACTGTGTTGCTTGTAATTATTGCTGTGGGGGTAACCGTTTTCGAGACTTTCTTTGGACCCATTTTCGGAAGAAACGCCACTTGAATCACCACTTAATCTACTCAAACGGGTTTTTTTCTCGGGAAAAAAAAGGGAGAAGGAAACCGGCTTCCACGAAAGACTCGAGAGGGAAAGAGATTAACCTCTTTTTTTCAAGCTGTGTGTTCTGAGCCGTTGTACAAGAAGACAATTTTACATCGCGTAATGCTGAAATAGAGCGAAAAATAGCCTCACCTGCAAAAAGAGAGCAACAACGAGACTCCTGTGAGAAGCTCGCAAACTAGAATCGATCGTCAATGGTTGCTGTCCGGTGCGAATTGGTTGTTTTTGGTGTGCCCTCTAAGTTTTCATTCGATATTTATGAAAATGACCTCCTGCTGTGCACAAGGAGTGAGACCATCCTCTCACAGGTTTTGGCAAATCGCAGAGTGAATGATGAGATTGCTCTTCCGAAACATTTTTACCCGTATTTTCAGCGGCAGGAGCAAATAATTGAGAACGTGGTGATTAAAATTTTGCAACTGGATGGGGAAATTGGCGCATTTTTTCCTGCAAGTAATTTGATAAAAGTAACCATACTCGGTGTGACAAATTCTAATTTTCAGGTAGGTAACCCTGGAGTAGTCGCTTTCGTCCTGGAGTTTGTTTGAGGCGTTCACAATTGCTCACTCTGTCGTCTTCGTCTTGCTCATCTCAGTCTCGACAGCAAATATTTCGGAATCATCTCCTGCGGGAGCGATCGCGACTCCCGTTCCCAAACTACAATCCTCATAAGAAATCGATTGAAAGAATTGTCCGGTTGCTCCGACAGAAGACGAGTCCGCCGATACTGCTAGTCGGCTGTCCTGGTTGTGGCAAGACGACGGCCCTGCGCGACGTTGTCTTGCACAGCCCAGAATCCATCGAGTTTCACTGGGTCGATTTTGACATGAGAAATGAACGCTTTGATATGGCAAAGACACTCGCGAAAGTCGCGAAATTGGAACAGTATAAGAATGCCGTTGTCATCGTTGACTTCAACGATAAAGAGGACTTAGTCGACAGTAATGCTGACAACGATGATGAAGCCGACATGGTGAAAAGAATACCAGATGAACTTACAGCTGCGCTGTTGGATTTGTTATCAACGGCGGGTTTAAAAGTTATCGTTTCGACTTCTAGTGACTGTGTGGATGGGTTCAAGCACTTGATGGGGGTTCACTCTGCAACGTCGGCAAAAATTGAAGTGGTTATTACCCTGCAATCTTCCGTTCCTCCTCCTGAGGTTGATTCAATGAGGGAAATTTTGGGGGGGAGTGGGGGTTGGTGTGTGGGTGATTATGTTTCCCTTAGCGAGATGGCTAGGAGGGCTGGGAGGGAAAAGGAAAGGGGGATGGGGGAAGTTGACGAATATGCGGTTTACTCTGAAGCTGTGAGAAAATACGGTGGTAGGCCCTTGCGCTTTCAATCGGGGATGGTTGGCGAGGTGGTCTTCCCTGACTTGCTGGAGGACTTGTTGGAGGAAGGCCAAAAAAGCTTGGAAGGATCTGAAAGGGTGAAAAAATCTGAGAAAATATCTGAGAAAAGCTACTGCAACTTCGATTCCATTTATGGTTGTGACGATGTAATCAAGAGTATCAATCGCAGAGTCATTGGCCCCTGGGCGATGAAAATTGCTGGCGAGACCAATAATATCACTGAGATCAATTATATCAGCGAGACCAAGAATTTCAGCTCCCTTGTTCCTCCCCCTTCCGGCTTCCTCATTTACGGGCCCTCAGGGACTGCAAAATCCCAACTGGCAAAAGTGACGGCGTCATTTCTTCGGCTACCCACAATAATCGTCAGGAGCACCGACGTTCTGAGCAAGTGGATGGGAGGATCAGAAGAGCTTATCCGGCGTGTGTTTCGCACGGCAAGGGAAATATCCAGAAGCTGTGGGGTTGGGGCAGCTATTCTTTTCGACGACATCGATGCCATTACTATTAACCGCGAAAACGGGGACGACGAGGATGACGAGGTCGGAGGGAGGATGTTGTCTACTCTACTCAACGAAATGGACGGCGTTGATAGCGGGGGGGAGAGTGGACGCATCATTCTCATCGCCACGACCAGCAAACCGCTGTCCACAATTGATAGCGCGCTGCTTCGGCCGGGGCGTTTTTCCGTTCGAATCAGTACTGAACGTCCGAACGCCCCCCAACTCCTGGAAATTTTGACCGGAATTATGCTAGAGAATGAGGGCCCCGGATATGATCATATTCTTCAAAATGTAGACCTGTTGGCAGATTTGGCGAGACTCATGGAGCAAAGAAACTATTCTGGTTCGGACGTTAGGTCATTACTCAACGACGCCGTACTTGAGTGTCTTAGCGAGAACCCCACCAAAGTATTAACGATAGAAATTTTGCAAAATTTAGTTTAGGAGTTTAGTGATACGCGATGGGATGAACGATGAACCTCGAACTCAATTTTTTCTGCAAGCAAAGAATAATAATTGGATTACCCTTATCTAATTATAAATGAACAAATAATACGCAAAATATCTCTGGTGCTCCTGACGTGTGGTTAGCGCGATGACAGGGAAATCACCAGCGACATCTCCTTCCACAAGCCCCTCCACAAGCCCCTCAACAACCCCAACAACTTCCACCCTGAAAATCAAGAATGAAAGGCTGTATGCTATATGGCTCAAGGTCGGTTGCGAAAATAGCTCTGAGTATGAAATAGACAAGAATACTTTGGTTAATCGTCTTTGTTTCCTCGAGGGAGGTTCGTTTGGAGGTTTTGATAATGATCAAGAGGTTGTAAAGACTTTTAGCAACCTTGCAGAGGGTCAGAGTGTCAATTTTGGTATGTTTTGTGATCTAGTTGAGGGTCGTGGGATCGATAAGTCGTCGTCTAGCTGGAATGTTCCAAAGAATAAGTCGACGAAAGCAAAATTGGCCAAAAAGAGCAAAACTAAGCTTCGCAGTGATGGAATCCATCTTCCTGCACAGCTGCAACAAAGACAAATAAAAACACAAGCACAAGAACAAGAACGACAAAATGAACAACCTAAACTTCCAGCCCTTGACAGTCCGGGCCTCACAAAGAAGTCGACGCTCTCACCCCTTCCTATTGTTGCTGTAGGTCGGCCGATGACAACAAGTCAGCTCGATGCAAGTGAGAACAAGAGGCGACGGAAGGGGGACAGAGGTAATGGCAGCGCCAGCCCCGGAAGAATCGATTACGACAAGCTCTTGAGGCCATGTACAACAAATCCGCCCCATTTGTTTGACCGACCTTTTGGACAACCGGATGATAGTGACTGGAAAACTATATCAACCACCCAGTGGCCAAAATCAACTCCAAATTTTGACTATGAAGACATGGGGTTCGTCCCCAACCCCTACTATACCGAGGGGACTCCAAAAGGAAGCATATTTTTTAATTTTACAGAGGAAGACGCTGAAAGAGATCGCTTGGCCCGTGCGCAAAAGGTCGCGACAAATACAAGTTACTTTGACAAGTGCCAGTGGTTCCGAGAGGTGCAGGAAAAACGCGCCTTTATACCCTTGAATGAATACTATGAGATGCTGCGGATCAAGGCTCTGAATGCTGCTGACAAAGAGCGACAATCACGCATTGCCCTTGCTGGTCAGATGTTCCTGAAACACGCTATGGGCGCCAAGCGGTCTCATTTCATAGCCCTAATGGAAATCACGAAGAAAAATATACGCGCGAAAAGATTTCTTATGGAGCGAATGGTCGGCTCACAACGGAGAGTTTTTATTGCTTGGGCCGATTGCACCTTTAAATTCAAGCGTGTCAGGGCTTTCATCAACAAGCACATGGCATCATCGATGACAAAATCCTTCTCTGCTTGGAAGGAGTATGTCATTAAGAACAAGAAGATCAAAAAGCTATTCGGGAACCACATGCAAAAATTTGAAGCGAAAAATTTCATTGCACTTAAGGAGTACGTTAAGAGGACTAGATACGTGAGGCTGAAAATGGCGAAGCATCTTGTGGGAGCCAAGATGGATAAGTTTATGCGATGGAAGAATTATGCTGAAACAAGTAGAAAAATTAAGAACCTCGTCGGGAAGCACTTTGTCGGTCTTTTGAGAACGACATTCGTGGAGTGGTTTGTGTGGACGGGGAGATCCATTAAAGTAAAAAGGCTCCTCGCGGGTCACTTTCTGGGCCTGCAGAAAAGCATTTTTTTGGCTTGGCGCGGTGTTACGGACCAGTGGAAAAAGGAGAGGCTTACAGAAGCTTATAAAGAGCAGGAGTTCACTCCTGACGACTTTATGAATATCGACAGCTGGGGATTGCCAAAACACACCGAGGTACCTAACCTCAGACCCAATTATAGAGGACCGCAAACAAAGTATAGAATGTACTGAATGTTTTGTGTTTGAGAAGGCAGTTTTACTTGCAAGCTTTCTACTTTTCTTCCGCGCCTTTTATCATTACTCATTATATTTTATTTGTTTGTGATGAGGAGGCCATTTTTGGCGCCAGGGTCGCCGTCAGGTTTTGTGTGGATTGTGTTGAGGCTGCCGCCTCAGCGGTACTAGTCCGTCGCGATTCTCGCCATTCCTGGAGAGCATTTATTGATTGGCGCCTGAGCTTTATTCTCGAATTTGGAGAAGGGTTAGGGCGTTGGCTGTTGTCATTGTTGTCTTCATTGTTGTTGTCGTCCTCGTTGTTGTTGTTGTTCGCGTTGTTATTGTTGGGGATAGATATAGTGGTGGTTTCATCGTTTGTATTCTTGTTAGGGTTCGCACTGTTTCTGCCGCTTTTTCTGCTACTGTTATCCGCGACAACAGTCGCAATAGGGACAGTTTGGATCGGATCTTTATCCTCCTCAGTTTGTTGCATCTGCAGATCCATGCGCTGCTTCGTCAGGATTTGGAAAACTTCAGGAGGGGGCACCGCCAAGTTTGGAGCAGAGTATCTACCAGCATTGTTTTCAACGACGCTGTTACTACCATTTTTGCCCTTAGCATAATGGGCGTTGACATCAAACATAGATCTGCGCCTTTTTTTCAAGGCGTTTTTCTTGCTTTCTGGAATTTGTGGGGGGGCTCCTTGTTCAATCCTATCCAGAATGTCCTTCTCGATTTGGCCGATGATGCGAGTGGTTTCGCTACCTTCGCTCAGCAACGGCTCATGAAACTCGCTCACATTGCTGCTCCCTTGACAATCCATAAAATTATCCTCCTCCTTCGCATATTGACTCTTATAAACACAGAACACGATAATTTGGCAAAGGGGGTGGCAGATTATTTGAAATCCCAAACTCATCTTCCAAGCACGCTCCGAATTCTGTTTATCAAAAATGCACCATACTATACCCATTGAAGTCCAAAATGGAAGCATCAATCCTGATACAAAAGCCCATCTCTTGGTCGCCTGCTTTGTGATTAGCTGCGTCTCATCTCGCTGAAGAGTATTGGATTTGTGAAAAGCGGCAAATCCCATTGACAAAATACAGATGGAAATCAACAGCACATTGCACAACCAAAAGATCACTGCTTGTCGACGCTGATCAGGTAGCTCGTCGTAGGACATCATCAGCTCGATAGAATAGGGCAGCAGCGCAATGACACAACAGCACTGCGTGTTGATGAAATGTAAGAGGGGGCCGCTCTGGACGAGATGTTTCCAAACCGTCGCGTGCCTGCACCATAGCAAGCTGCAGATTAAGATGAAGGAAACAACGTATGCGGAGAGCTGACTCCGGCGATTGTAGAAGTAATCGTTCATGTCCTTGCAGTCATTTACAACCGTGCTGTTGCTGCTGTAGTTGGGTTCATTGATATCTGGAATCACACTACAAGACGATATGTCGAGAATTATTAAGGTGGCGCTGATCGCCAGGCACCCGTCCGTGAAGGCATCGACCCGGCTAGTGCTATAACGACGAGATGAATTGACACCAACGCTGTGGACCTCCTCGTCAGAGTAGCCATACATTTCCTTCACTATGAGCACTCCCACCTTGTCACTGAAAGAGAGCGAAACAAAGCAGACTATCCAGAAGCCCGGAAGACCCCAATATACGTTCTCTTCTCTCATTATCCAGATGGGGATTGGACTGAGCAAGGCAAAGCAGAGACCACCCACCAGCTGCTTGGCCAGAGAACGCCTACGTTTTAAGAGTTGGAAGGGGTCTTCTCTAAGTGGTAACAAGTACACGAGAAAAGCCCCAGAGAAGCGAACGCAAGCCATCAAACTTATGAAGAAAATGCTGGGACCTTGGAAGTCCATAGTGTCCATTGTCTGTGTTTTAGTTGCTCCTGATATTGTGTCGTCAGTGCTGGGTATGGAAGCCTCGGATAATAAAGTGTATCCCATCGGAATGAAAGATACGAACATTAGGAACAGTGTGTTTGCAAAGATCACCAGTATTGAACACTTTTCAACCTTGTCAAACATAACGCAATGCCAAAGCTGAGAACGTGAGATGATATTGAATGTCACAAAGCAATAAAATATCGGGAAGATCGCATTTTGTAGCTGTTCGTCCACATCTTGTTCGTCCGTTACATTCGTCCGGCGCTTTTCTGCTACGTTTGCTGCCAAGGGAACGGCAGTTATTGTTGCAATAATGGAAAACAAACAATCGCTGAAGTTGCACAGCCGTGAGGCGCGGACGCCTAAAGCAAGGGCCGCATTCTGCATGCTGCTATTTCTGTGCGTTGTCATGTTTAATTTTTCGGCTGGAGGAGAGGGGGTGTTAGATAGTCAAATCTTTGCTTTTATGAAGCATGTGATTTTGATTTTTCGGGTTGTCCGAAGATAATGTCGACTGTCGGCTGATGACAGCGACGGCGATGGTCCAGTCGGACCCCAGACAAACCAACTTTGGTACATGAATACCACCCTACATTTACCAATTTACGGTATTTTTCTTCTTTTGCGCTCTCTCGTACGATAAAAGGGAAATTTAAACGCTTTTTAATCTTCTTAATTTGTCTCGGCCTTGATTTAGAATCCCTTGTTGCTGACTCTGCTTGCCTCTCAGAATGACACCTACAGTTAAGGATGAGAAAGCAAAGATTGCTGCCCGATCTTTTCTTGAAAGTTTGTCAGATTCCGTTGACGAGATCCTATCAGGTAAATGATGCAGTCGTTCTGTAAGGGCATTTACTTCCATGACTCAGTAACTACGTCATTTCTCACTAACATTCTAACATATTCTAATCGACGATACCGCCTTCACCTAACAGGATTTTTCGGTGACTTGGGAGAGTCTCTCGCTACGCGTCCTTTTACGTGGGTCCTAATCTCCTTTTTTCTGTGTTTCGCTGCCTGCAGTGGATTCAGCAAGTTCTTCAGTGAAAATCGTCAAGAGAAGCTCTGGAGCCCCCAGGACACAGATGCTGTACTTGACGGGCAGAAGTTCTCCTCTCACTACGATAATCCATTCTGGGTAGAGTATGTTGTCATTGAACCGGGCACTGACGCAGGAACCAACATGTTGACGAAGGAGAACTTGGTTAACTTGATGGCTCTGCATGACGACGTTGAGGCTCTCACGTCCGAGTTTGAGGAAGGAACAGTTGATACGTTGAACTCGCTCTGCTACCTTATGCCGATTGACGGGCACCCTTGCTTTATCAGCAGTATTTTGTCGCTCTGGGAGTACAACATGACGACTCTGTTATCTGACGCTGATGTTCAGGAAACCATTGGTGACTATGATTTGGACAAGTTAGACCTCATGCTTGGTGGCTTGGACTCTAGCGTAGCGGGAGCGTACACGGCAGAAGCTGCGAAGATTACCTACTTCCTAGAGAACCGCCAGGTGGAAGTTAAAGGCAAGATGGAGGACTTGCATGCCCAAGCCTGGGAGAAGGAGTTCCTTGACTTGATGATGGAGTGCGACGAGACGAAGCATAAGTGCTTCAGAATGGCTGGAAGGAGCTTCGGCGATGAGTTTGGTGGTGCCATCAAGGGAGACGTAGTCTTCATGAACGTTAGCTTTCTCATCATCATTTTATACTTGAGCATCAACTTGGGCAGCTGCTGCGGTGGAGTGAAGAGCCGGATCACCTTGAGCATGGTCAGCTGCCTGGCCATTGGCTTGGCCATCGGAGCCAGCATGGGGCTCAGCAGCTGGTGTGGCCAGCCGTACACCAATCTGCATTCCGTCCTTCCATTCGTAATGCTTGGTCTCGGTGTCGATGACTCCTTTGTCATCATGAATGCCTTCGTTCAGACTAACTTGGACGACGACATCAAAGTTAGGATGAGGCAAGCCATGTCCCATGCTGGTGTAAGCATCACTGTCACCTCCATGACTGACTTTGTTGCCTTCGGCATTTCGACGACTACATCTCTGCCTGCCTTGAGCAGCTTCTGTTTTTATGCCTCCACGGGAATCCTCTTTCTCTTCATCTTCCAATGCACTCTGTTCGGAGCGGGGGTTGTGTACGATGCGAGAAGGCAGAAAGAGGGACGCCGTGACTTTTTAGACTGCTGCAGCTGCTGCCTGGGCCGCAAACCCGCTCCCCTCACGGCCGAGGATAACAAACAGGGGACCGTTAGCAAGTTCATGAAGGAGTCGTTCGGCCC
>ERZ651776.1075-NODE-1075-length-34558-cov-12.420057_pt1 | contig 34558 bp, 30 predicted proteins | sample MGYA00514761_ERZ651776 | MGnify/ENA metagenome assembly ERZ651776
TATCGAACAGGCACGTCACTTAGAGCCTCTGTCACTTTGATCATCGCGACCGCAGGCCACGTCGACCATGGCAAGACTTCCTTGGTGAAACAGTTGTCTGGGGTTGATACCGATAGGCTCGAAGAGGAAAAGCAACGGGGGCTGTCAATTGAGCTCGGATACGCTTTTTTGCAGGCAGATTCGAGTCTCAATATCAGCTTTATTGACGTGCCGGGTCATCACCGATTTATCAATACGATGATCTCTGGTGTGTGTAGAGTGGACCTTGCGTTAGTCGTGGTTGCGGCAAACGAGGGTCCGATGCCTCAAACCATTGAGCATCTAGAAGTGCTGCGTTTGTTGGGTGTGGATCAATATGTCATTGTGATAACGCATATCGACAAAATCGACGTTTCAGAGCGTTCAGGCGTTGCCGAAGCACTGCTCGCTTCCATCCAAACACATATCCCGATGGCAAGCGCCCCGAGTTTTGTGGTGAGCAATGCGGATGGGGCGGGGATTACCGAGCTTAAACAATTTCTCGTTAAAACGGCAAAGAATTTGCAAGATAAACCGGAGAGGGGCTATTTTCGGTTATCGATTGATCGGGTCTTTCACCTACAGGGCAGCGGATTAATCGTCACGGGCACCTCGATCTCAGGTGGCGTGTCGGTAGGGGATCATTTGACGCTGTTACCTGAAAATAAGAAGGTAAGAGTTCGCTCGATACACTCTCAGAACGCCAAGACGCAGTACGGCAGAGCTGGACAGCGCTGCGCGCTTCAATTGACGGGTATCAAAAAGTCAGACCTTAAACGCGGCGACTGGCTTAACGGGGGCAGCGGTGTCCTGGTCTCTCATCGCTTCAACGCCAGACTGATTGTGTCTGAAAGCTTGCCATTCACTGTGAAACATTTGTCGCAGGTTAAAATTTATATCGGCGCTAAGCGACAAGCTGCAAAGCTGTACCTTCTCGAGGAATCCGCTCGCGCTACCGGGCTAGTGAGAGACGCAACAGTACTTGTACAGGTGATTGTCGAAACTGACATAGATTGCTGCTGGGGGGATCGTTTTCTGGTTCGTGATAGCAGCGAGTCCACAACCATAGCGGGAGGCATCGTGCTGGAGCCCAGAGCGGAGCAGGCACGAGCAAAGAATAAAGAAGCGCTAGGGTATCTTCAGGCTATGGGGTTACCCACCTTCGGTCAGATGCTTACGGAGTTGCTCGTTAATCGGCGAGAGGCATTAAACACAGCGCATTTGATGTCGATTTGTAATGCGCTGCCGCAGGATTTTGAGGCGGCACTGCACAGCGCTCAATTAGCCACGCGTATCCGTCACTTCAGAATGAATGGGCAAGATTTTTGCGTGCTTGATGATGTCTGGGCTAGTAGCCAAAGAACGATAGTCGAGCTGGTGGAATGCTGTTATCGGGATAGTCAAAATATGGATGGAGTGCCTACTGACCACCTGCGAGTTAAATGCCTTGCTCAACTTCAGGGGAGGGATAAGGAGTCGCTCCTAGAGGCCGCCTTAGTGGATTTGGTAAATAGCTCGCTTTTAAAACGGGTTGGTGGTCGGGTTCGTTTGCCCGGCGTCGAGCCGGTAGTGACGGCCCAAGAAGCTAGGGACTGGGAGCTGATAAGCACAATACTGAGTCAGTATCAGGCCCAAATACCGACTCTGTCAGATTTACTCGAGTCGTGCGAGCTTAGTCGAGAAGCGCTTCAGTCTGCTCTGATGGGGGCCGTCAAAGATGGTCGAGTTCACAAGATCAGCACTACGCGCTTTCTGCTGTCCGATCGACTCAATCATTTCGCTCAAAGTTTGACCACGCTGTTTGAGACTCAAGGGATGTTCTCGGTAGCGGATGCGAGAGATCATCTAGGGTTAGGACGTAATTCATGCGTCGATTTACTTGAGTATTTTGATCAAGTTGGCGTCACCCGACGAGATGGTGATAAGCGCGTTGTCCTTACGGGGCGACTCCTAGATAGGGCATGAATGATTAAATTTTTTTTGGAAGAGTGACGCTCCCGGTGGGGTGCCTGGTCTTCAAAACCAGTGAGGTGCCATTGAGGTGCCTGGTGGGTTCGACTCCTACCTCTTCCGCCACTTCTTAGTTTAAAGAAGTCCAAAAACGTCCCTAAATTACTAAAAAGTATAGACTTTTACTGTTATACTGTCTCCAATGGTTTCCAACCAGATCCATAGAGATACCAACAATTTGTTGGTACTTTTGTTGGTATATTTCCGATCGAATAATAGTTTTATTATATATATCAATAGCTTATTAATTATTATCAAGTCCTCTTTCCGGCACCAATTTTTGGAGCATAGCTACGGACAAAAATCCTCTCTGGGGAGGATTAACGTTTCTGCCAAAAGAAAAAGCAATCGTGAGATGAGATTGGTTGAACGAGTGACGCCTATTGTGGATAGTTTATAGGGGTTATTAATTGGCGCATTTTAAGACCTTCTTCCGCTTTGAAGAAACACCAGCTTGGTCCGTTTGTCCATGTCCAAACAAAAAAAGGCCATGTGGCTTCGACTGGCATTAAAAGTGGATTAACCCTTTTTCCAACTCATTGCCTCGCCTAAAGTTCGATCGTTGGATGAGTGATGTTAAAACGAAACAAGTGAAGATGCTTCTTGGTAAAAGTGTGCAATATTAAAACGGGTGGATTTGATGCCATTGGCAACTAGGTTAGCGGTAATCTTCCTTGTAATTCTCTGTCCCCCTTTCCTTGTTGGACTCTATTTTATTTACGATGCAAAAATTGCGTTGGATATCGCGAGTTGGTTGCGCCTCAATGCCATTGTTTGGGCTCCAGTGGTTAGCTTATCAGTTGTTGCGACATACCTTCGCTACCATCTGGTCACCTGTTTTTTAGTCTTAATCACGTACTTATATTTGTGCTTTGAATTAATTCTTTTGGAGGAGACCGGTGGTAGGCTTTCGCTTGACCATTTGTATCTGATCTTCAACGCATTTGATGATTCTTGGGCGGTTTTTGTCGGCACTGCAACGAGCGCTAATCTGGTGCTGCTCCTTTTGGCCATTGGTAGTATCGTTGCGTGCTTCCCACTAATTAATACCTTACCCCAACCTTCCAAGAAACTCGTGCTCCTATCGCTCACGATAGGCGCGATCTCATTTGCAGTTGTGGCCAAAGAAATTTTGGAAACTCAGACCGTGACGCAAGATAATGTTAAAACGAGTCAGAAGTCATTTGCGGGACGCTTAGAGGGTATGGGCAGACATCGTTTGCCTGATCAGGTTGATCATAATGTGTTGATTTTTATCTATGAATCGTTGAGTTGGCGCTATTCGTCTTTTTCTAACCGATATAACTCCACAGAATTTCTCAAAAAGCTGGCAGGTGACGGTGTGTTATTTGAGAGCGCACACGCCATCACGCCGCATTCAAGTAAATCAATTTTTTCAATACTTTGTGGCTCAATGCCTTTGTTGAATCAGAAGATTGTTGAAACCGCATCAAATCTTGATGTGACCTGCTTACCCCATCGATATCAAGAATATGGCTACGAGAGTATTTTTATGCAATCCGCATCTGGTGGATTTGAATCAAGACCGCGGTTGGCTAAAGCCATGGGGTACGATCATTTTTTAGCGAGAGAGGATCTCGCGAGTAAAAAACTCGGATACTTAGCCTCCGATGATGCAAAACTCGCGGCAGCATTCTCGGAGTATATTTCAGAGAAAGCGGGTCCTTTTTTTACGACTGTCTTCACATCTGCCGCGCACCATCCTTATGTGCTACCGGAAGAAGCCTCTACCGCGGGGCAAAGGATTAACGCATTTGAGCGCTACTTGCTGCTGCAAAAAAGAGCAGACCAAACGCTCGAAGCGATGGTTAAAAAGCTGAAAGAAACCAGTCGTTATGACAATACGTTGATTATTGCCTTGGGGGATCATGGCGAAGGGTTCGGTGAATTTGGTGTTAAGCAGCATGATATGAATTTCTACGATGAGGGACTTCACGTGCCTGTCGTTGTGAAATTTCCCAAAGAAAAGCGGTTTAGGCAATTAGTCAATCAGAATTATGAAGCGGCAATTTCATTGAAAGATATCGTGCCGTTTGTAATGAATCAGCTGGAGGCGCCGTTTAATTTTAACAGCTTTCTTGCCCGACGGATCAAGGCGCAATCTGACGATGGAAAAAAGGTCTTTTTTAACTGTTGGTATGAAAAAAACTGTGTTGGATGGATTGCTGATCATCAAAAGACGGTTTTAATGTTGAAAGAGAATAGAAAAAAAGTTTTGAAGGAGGATGATCAGGGCGTTCCGACGCTGGTTCTCGAAACTGAAATCAGCCAAGACGATCATCTTGTCGTGAATGATCTGTTTCAGGGGTTCTTTAACGAGGTGTGGATACCTGAGTATAACCTCGTGAGCTACGCGAGCAGTAATGGTGTTTGGAACTGTGAAGGCAAGCGTTGTAAATATAAAGCGGCGAGGGCGCAGGAATAAAGTTGGGACCCCGCGTTTAAAATTTTTATTAGCGGCAAAGCATCAGGAAGCTTGTTTAGGCTGATTTTTCGAATTTAAGGTCGGACGGGAAAGCGCCCGACTCGAGTACACTGAGACCGAAGTGTTGACGGTGTTACTCTGACTTTGGCGTCGCGGCGTCTGTCCGCTCAGTGTCTTGAAATCCCGGGTTATCTATACCCGCTTCTCAAACTGATGTCTCTTGAGATGATGCCTTGTGAAATGAAGCAGGATTTAAAATGCGCTTGTTTGCCTTTAAGTCAAAACGACATTCATCGCTTTCGGGCCGCCCAGACCGCCGACTTCGGTTTGCGACGGATCGGCAAGTCGAATGGACTCAAACTGATCAGCCAGACATTGCACTGCAATTTTGCCTTCTAATCGCGCAAGGTGCGCGCCTAAGCAGAAGTGAATCCCAAAACCCAACGCCAAATGCGGATTGGGGTTACGGTCGATCTGAAAAGTTGCTGCTTGGTCAAAAACGCGCTCGTCACGGTTGGCCGAGGCAATTAACGGTATTAGGAGTTCTCCTTTGGGAATCTCGACGCCGCCGAGGGTAACGGCCCGGGTGGTTCGCCGGACCGTGGCAGAAAACGGCGAGTAATACCGCAGCGCCTCTTCAATAAATGTCGGAATCAGTTCGGGATTGTGTCGGATGGCGGATAAGGTTTCTGGGAACTCGTGAAAGATGCGGGCGGACGCGGTAATCAGGCCCGTTGTGGTTTCATTGCCGGCAATGAGGAGTAATCGGCAGAAACTTAAAAGTTCCTCGTTGTTTAAGTGTCCCTCTTCGGTTTTGGTGGCGATTAGTCGGCCTAGCAGGTGCGGTTGAGGGCTTTGGCGAATCGCTTCGATTTGTTCGAGGAAATAACCATTCATTTCAAGCGCGGCCTGCTCGGCTTCCGCGCTGGGCGTGCCAAAGAGGATTTCGCCAATATTGCTGAAAATGGCATCGGACCAATTTTTAAAGGTGATGAGGTTGCCGTCTTCAACGCCCAGCATTTCTGCGATCACCATCACGGGCAAGGGTGCTGCCAAGGTGGTGACCAGGTCGACGGCTTCGCCCCTTGGCAGATCCTTTATCAACAATTCTGCTCGAGCGGTGATGCGATCCGCCTGACGCTCGATGTGCGAAGGTTTGAAGGCAGTGCTCACGAGCTTTCGCAGGCGGTGGTGTAGGGGCGGGTCACTGAAGAGCATGGTCGGTTGGCCGCGCTCTTCCGGCGGGCGAATGGAAACCTCCGATGAGTAGGTTTCGTTATCTTTTAACACCTGGTGCACATCGGCATGACGGCTAATCTGCCAAGGCCCGCCCGCTTCTAATTGACAGATCGGCGCGTCGTCTCTGAGCGCTCGGTAGCCTTGGTAGGGATCAACGGGTGGGCTGACGTCATTCATGCGAGTGTGTCCGAGTTTGGAAATTGATTGTCAGTGTTAGCGGCGCTGCATTTTCTGTTGAGCGCTGCGCAAAATCTTAGATTAAAGTGGGAAAAATTATCAACATTATCAATGTTAGCTCTTAATTTAGAATGCTAATTGTGGCCTGCGGTCTGAGTTTCCAATCGGGGCGGTTATTAGCGATACGCAGTTATCAACTTACCCTCAATCACGTTAACGCAGCAATGCGAACGTGTTGCTTCAATCCTCGGCATCGAGACGAAGCGATAAATCGACAGCACGGCAATGTTTGGTAAGGGCGCCGACGGAAATATAGTCAACACCGGTTTCGGCGATTCGGATCAGATCTTCGGGTGTCTCGATACCGCCTGAAGCTTCCAGTTTGATGCTGTCGGGTGTTAATTGAACCGCCTTGATCAGTTCCTCTAAGGAAAAATTGTCGAGCATAATCCAATCGGGTTCGCCGGCGATCGCCAGTCCCAATTCGACAAGAGATTCGACCTCGATTTCAAGACGGGTTGCCGGGGCGATTCCTCGCGCTCGAGTGATGGCGGCGCTAATCCCGCCAGCTGCAAGGATATGATTTTCCTTGATTAAAAAAGCGTCATACAGACCAATGCGGTGGTTGTGTCCACCGCCTTGAAGTACCGCGTATTTCTGCGCGAGTCTCAGGCCTGGCAGCGTTTTTCGAGTATCCAGCAACTGAGCTTTGGTGTGGGCAATCGTGTCCACCAGCGCTCGGGTGGCGGTGGCGGTTGCCGACAAGGTTTGTAGAAAGTTTAGGGCTGTACGCTCGGCGGTGAGAATTGACCGTGCGTTGCCCGAGCAGGTCATAATCTTGGCGCCCGGTATGGTCCACGCGCCATCTTCAATTAACCAATCTAGGTGAAGGTCAGGGTCAATTGTTTTGAAGACTTGTTCTGCCCAAGGGATCCCCGCAATGACCGCCGCCTCTCGACAGATTACAGTGGCCGTTGCCTGGGCTTGTTCAGGAATGAGTTGGGCCGTGAGGTCGCCGGTGCCAAGGTCTTCCGCGATCGCGGCATCAACCACGGGCTTGAGACTGGCTTGGGTTACGTAGTCCATTATTACTGCCTCTTGAGTACCAAGGTGTTGCCAGTTTGCGTTAATTCGAGATGTTTCAAAACGCTCATCCCAAGTAGCGCTGCGGTGCCGTTCATGCCGGGATTGATCACACCCGAGACATTGTCGAAGTGCAAGTCGGCGATCGAGAGTCTTGTCAGATTGGTTTGGTAAACCGTCACGGGGCCGTTGGCGGTGCTTGCGCGCTTGGCGCGTCCGCGTTCCAGGTTGAGTCGTTCTGCCAATCCTGCGGGAATCACGACCTCGGTTGCACCCGTATCAACCAAGAAATCGATGGGTGAATTGTTGATTAGGCCGCGCACCGTATAGTGGCCTTGGCGATCTTGTTTGAGCGTAACTGCGATCACGCCGTTCTCGATAAGGCTTGTCGGCGATCGATTGGGGTGAGCGCGGTCTTCTTCTAAGTCACCAAACCAAAGGCTCATCAAGCCGATAAATAAGAGACAGCCCAATGTCATCATGCCCTTGCCTAGTTGTGTAATCCCAGCCATGCTTTCTTATCTCTCCTGTTGCAGCTGAGGATCAGCCGACGTGCGCGCCAGATATCAGATTATAAACCACCGTATCGAAGCTGCGCGTCAGTATTCGTCGCCCCACACCAGCCCAAGGTCTGGTGGCGAGGTCAGTCTGATTGTTCTGCATTGTATCAGCTTGCCGGCGGGTCATTTTGGCGGCCGTTATGTTGAAGATCTCTTTATGGGCACGCTATCGGGGCAAGCGCACCAGGACTTTTCCGACCTAACAGCGGCCCGTGTCTCGGCGCATCTGCTGATTCGTCGATGCGGCGCGCTCCTGCAGTTTGTGGCCTTTGATCAGGCTGCTTGGCATGCGGGCGTATCATTCTACGAAGGTCGGCAAGGGTGTAATGATTTTAGTATCGGGATCGAGCTTGAAGGCACGGATACCGCGCCCTATAGCGAGATTCAATACGAGGTACTGGGATCCGTCGTTTCGGCCTTGCAAGACCATTACCAGATGCCAACGAGCGCTGTGGTTGGGCACATGGATATTGCACCCGGGCGAAAAACGGATCCGGGTCCGGCTTTCGAATGGGAAAAATTCTGGCATCGCTGCTAATTTACCTCAGACCCTGTGAGGGTTCTGGTGTAAATTAGGCGGGATTTCAATGATTGTTAAAGGATGGTTCGATGACGTTCATCGTGGTCTTACTCTTTTTACTCGCTGTGCGGTATTGGTGGGGCGAGCTTCCGAGCATTGCGGGCAGCTACCCGGCAAAATGGTTTGGCTGGATTAATAGCTCGCTGTCAGGCACCGCCGCGTATCTTGCAGGCGTTGTCTTGCCTGCCCTTCTGCTTGCTTGGGTTTCGAATGGCTTTGAGGCGATTTTGTTCGGACTACCGGCATTCATGTTGCATCTGGGTGTATTGCTATTCGTGCTGCATGCGCCTTCGCCGGAAATGACCTTTGATGCCTTGCAACTTCAAGCCCGGCAGTCCACAACCGAGGACGGGTTGCTTGCTGATACACAGGGACAAACGCTGCGCAGTTTGTTGTCGAACCTGCATCAAGGTTTCTTTGTCTATATTGTTTGGTACCTGCTTTTGGGTCCGGGGGGCGCCCTGTTTTGTTTCCTTCAGCGTCATCACGAGCGCCAAGAAGACCACCGCGCGGCAAACCCTGATTCGCTGGGCGAAACGGCCGCAATCGGCGCCCAGGCGGTTTCGCGCTGGTTGGTTGGGTTGAGTATCCGGGTTTCGTTATTGTTGTTGGCATTGGTTGGGCGTTTCAGAGATGGCTGGCCGTTTTTTGTTGCCAGTCTGAAGGATTGGTCTATCGATGAAGGGGATCTTTTGTACGCCGGGGTCTGCCTTGGGCTGGTGCCGGAGGTTGAGCGTGAAACCGAGCTCGATTCCGCCACGTATTTGGGCTGGCTTCAAGATTATGAGGGGCTGATCAGTCGCTTGTTTTTCGGCTGGATCGGTTTGGCGGCGCTGCTGACCCTGCTGTCGTAAGTGGTCAAGCGAGCCGTTTTTTTGAAGCAGTCCTTGGGGGCAAGGCCATCATGGTCCCTCGCGGTTGTTATTTTTATCGCGCTTTGGTCTGCCCATGTGTCCTCGGCCGAGCGGCTGATTTCGTTGGCGCCGCACTTGACCGAGATGGTTTTTGATCTTGGGATGGGCGCGCAGTTGGTTGGGGTGTCGCGTTACTCTGATTTTCCGGCTGCCGCGTCGCGCCTTCCACGTGTGGGAGATGCGTTTCAGCTGAATGTTGAACGCATTATTAATCTCGCGCCCGATCGCATCTTAGCTTGGCAGGGCGGCGCACCGAGGACGCTGAGTAAGCTCGAAGCGCTCGGCTTCTTGGTGCATCGCCAGGAAATCAAAGGGCTGAGCAGTATTGGTCAAGGCTATCGCAGATTGGGTGATGCGCTCGGTCAGGGCCCACGAGGGGCTTTGATCGAAGCAGAATTTACGGCATCGCTGAATCAATTGCGGGCGCGCTATGCGCCTCGGTCGACCCCACGGGTCTTTCTTCAGATCGCCGAGAATCAATTATTTACCGTCAGCGACCGCCATTATATGGGGGAGGCAGTATCGGTTTGTGGCGGAGAGAATGTATTTTCTGACGCGGTCTCCGAAGTGCCCGTCGTCACATTGGAGAGCGTGTTGTCGGAACAGCCTGATGTCATTGTTTTCGTGACCAATCAAAAAGGGCGGCTACCCTGGCAGGCCAAATGGCAGACCTTTCTGCCCGATGCGACGATTCAACGGGTCGAGTCAGACCTGCTCAGTCGACCCTCTCGTCGCATTCTGTCGGGCATTACAGCGCTCTGCCGCGCCATTCATTTGGAGGCCGAATCTGGGTAAGTTATACTCACGGTGAATGACGCGTAATGGTTTTCGTCAATTGAGTCTATCGGTCAGTCCTTATGAATAAAATTGAATCAATGGATTCAGATCCTGAAGAAACGCAGGAATGGCTCGATGCGCTGTCATCGGTCTTGAAGACCCAAGGCGCCGAACGCGTTCAATATTTGCTGCAAAAATTGTCGGTTAAATTGACAGAGCAAGGCTCTCAATTACCCTACGCCATCACGACGCCATACCGAAATACGATCCCTGTACACAAAGAAGCCCGGATGCCGGGCGATCTTTTTGTCGAACGAAATATACGCAGCCTCATTCGCTGGAATGCGATGGCGATGGTGATGCGCGCTAATATCAAAGATGCCACTCTGGGAGGTCACATCTCGACGTTTCAGTCGTCGGCGACCTTGTATGATGTTGGGTTCAATTACTTTTTCCGAGCCAATCAGCCTGGGCTGCCAGGGGACCTGCTCTATATTCAAGGCCATAGTGCACCTGGGATTTACGCCCGGTCTTTCTTAGAAGGTGATCTGTCCGAAGATCAGCTCGATCGGTTCCGGCAGGAGGTCGATGGCGATGGTTTGTCTTCTTACCCACACCCTTGGTTGATGCCGGAATACTGGCAATTCCCAACCGTCTCGATGGGGCTTGGACCCTTGCAGGCGATTTACCAAGCCCACATTATGAAGTATCTCGTGAATCGAGGTCTTGCACCCGAGAGTGATCGCAAAGTGTGGTGTTTCATCGGCGATGGTGAAATGGATGAGCCGGAATCCCTTGGCGCGATTTCTCTGGCGGGTCGAGAGGGGCTTGATAATCTAATTTTTGTGGTCAACTGCAATTTGCAGCGATTGGATGGCCCGGTTCGAGGCAACGGAAAAATTATTCAAGAGCTTGAAGGCGCTTTTCGAGGCGCGGGCTGGAATGTTATTAAGGTGGTGTGGGGACGCCAGTGGGATGCCTTATTCGAGAAGGATACCCAAGGTCTGCTACAGCAGCGGATGGACGACGCGGTCGACGGCGATTACCAGAACTACAAAAGCCATGATGGGGGCTATGTCCGCGAGCATTTTTTCGGCGCGCATCCAGAGCTTTCCGAAATGGTCTCTGATCTTACCGATGAACAAATTTCGAGACTCAACCGGGGTGGTCACGATCCGTATAAGGTCTATGCAGCCTATGCCGCCGCGGTCGCCCACAAGGGTCAGCCCACCGTTATCCTTGCGAAAACCGTTAAAGGCTACGGGCTTGGTTTGGCAGGAGAAGCCCAAAATTTTACCCATTCTGTTAAGAAGCTCGATACCAAAGCATTGCGCGAGTTTAGAGATCGGTTTGATATCCCCATTAATGATGAGGATCTGGAAGCCATTCCGTATTATCGGCCGCCCGAAGATTCAATGGAACTGCGGTATTTAAAAACGTGTCGTGAAAAATTGGGTGGCGCGATTCCCTCGAGGCTGAACCATTTCGAGGCCTTAACCATTCCGGACTTAGAGGCCTTTGCATCGGTGACCCAAGGGTCGGGCGATCGTGAAATCTCGACCACGATGGCATTTGTGCGGTTGCTCTCGATTTTAGTGAAGGACCCTCATATCGGTGAACGGATTGTCCCGATTGTGCCAGATGAAGCGCGAACCTTTGGCATGGAGGGTATGTTCCGGCAGCTGGGTATTTATTCGAGCGTGGGTCAGCTCTACGAGCCCGTCGATACGGGTCAAATCATGTCTTACCGTGAAGACCAACATGGTCAGGTTATGGAAGAGGGGATCAATGAAGGCGGCGCATTTGCTGCTTGGCTCGCGGCTGCAACCTCTTACTCTAATCATGCGCAAACGCTGGTGCCGTTTTATATCTATTATTCTATGTTTGGGTTTCAGCGGATCGGGGATCTGTGTTGGGCGGCAGGCGATCTCAGTGCCCGCGGATTTTTGTTGGGCGGCACCTCGGGTCGAACAACGCTCAATGGGGAGGGCTTGCAGCATCAAGACGGGCATAGCCATATCCTTTCTGGCACGGTGCCCAATTGCGTGTCCTATGATCCTACTTATGCGTACGAGCTTGCCGTGATTATTCAGCATGGCTTGCAGGTGATGTTTGTTGAAAAGCAGGCTAAGTATTTTTATATCACGGTCACCAATGAAAATTATCAGCAGCCGGCAATGCCCGAGGGTTGTGAAGCGGGTATCAAGCGCGGCCTGTATTTACTGAAAGCCGCCGCCAGCAAAGCAAAGCGGTCTAAGAAGCGGGTTCAACTCTTAGGCTCTGGCGCGATTTTACGGGAAGTGTTGGCGGCGTCTGAGATCTTGCAGACCGAGTTCGAGGTCTTCTCAGACATCTTCAGTGTGACCAGCTTCAACGAACTCAAACGCGATGGTGATTCTGTTTTGCGTTGGAACCGATTGAACCCAGATCAGCCGGCCCGACAGAGTCATGTCCAGGCCTGCCTTGGGGATAGCGGCTACCCCGTCATCGCCGCCACAGACTATATCAAGCTTTATGCCGATCAAATCCGGGCTCAAATTCGGGGTGACTATCATGTGCTCGGAACCGATGGCTTTGGTCGAAGCGATACCCGCGAGAAGCTGCGCCGTCACTTCGAAGTCGATCGGTTCTCGATTGCCTACACCGCGCTGCAGGCGTTGGCGGAGTCCAATATCATTGCCCTTGAGGTTGTTTTGCAGGCCCGCGAGCGCTGGGGCATCGATCCGGCCAGCCCAGAGCCAGTGACCCTGTAATGGCGCTTAAACAGATTAGCGTCCCAGATGTAGGCGAAGCCGAAGGCATCGAACTGGTTGAGGTTCTGGTGGCTGCTGGCGATGTGGTGAAGCAGAATCAGTCCTTGGTTGTGCTGGAGTCCGATAAGGCGAGCGTTGAATTGCCGGCGGCATTTGATGGGGTCGTGGTCGCGGTTCTGATGACGCCAGGCATGACGGTTAAAGAAGGGGATGTGCTGCTGACCATTGAAACCAGCGCAAGCGCTGCGGTCACTGCGGGAGAGTCAATGCCTGAAAGCGCCGCTGGCGTGGCAGGGCCGGACGCCGATGTTATCGATCCGCCACGTTCTGAGGCTTATGCTGGCAGCGAGTTGCCGCAAGCCGTAGATCAAGGATCCGGCGCACCAAAGACGCTGGGTGACGCGCCGGTGGCTGTTTCAGGCGCGGTCAAATCTCAGACAGTTGCGGTTTTTATTCCGGACCTAGGTCAGATTGATGACGCCGAAGTCATAGAGGTTCATTGTCAGGTTGGGGATGAAGTGGCCGCAAACCAAGTTTTGATGCTCCTTGAGTCGGACAAAGCGAGCATGGAGATTGTGGCGTCGTCGACGGGGCTTGTGGCCTCGATTGATCTCAATGTCGGTGATCAGGTGACCGGCGGGGAAGTTGCAGTTCGGTTGACGGTGACAAGCGGGGACGCGGTAGCGCTCAACGAGGCAACACCTTTGCTGTCAAAAACACCGCCGAAATCATCAACGCCGGCACCCATTGGGCCGTCAGAGGAGATTGCCCAGCCGTTTGCAGAAGACGGTATGCGTCTTGGCCAGGTGCCGAACACGCCCCTGCAGGATAAGGGTTCAAGTGCGCCCGTTCGGGGGTTTGAATCGGGTCAAGCCGTGCACGCAGGTCCGGCGGTGCGAAAATTGGCCCGTGAGTTTGGGGTTGCTTTATCGATGGTCCAAGGGTCCGGGCCCAGCCAACGGATTTTAAAAGAAGATGTGCAGCAGTTTGTCAAAGCGCGGTTAACCCAACCCGTGCAAGGGGTGCGCGAAGGTCCCAGGCAAAAACCTTTGCCGGATTTCAGTCAGTTTGGCGAAGTGGTTTTTGAGCCGCTTAGTCGGATCCGTCGGGTTTCAGCCAAAAACTTGGAACACAGTTGGCAAACGATTCCTCAGGTCACGCACTTTGATGAGGCGGATATTACGGATCTCGAAACGTTTCGCGCGGGCTTGAATGAGGTCCTTGCGCCGGGCGATATCAAAATCTCGCCCCTCGCCTTTGTCATGAAGGCCGTCATTCAGGCGCTCAAGAAATACCCAAGATTTAATGCGTCGATTGACCCCGAGTATGAACATTGGGTGGTGAAACGGTTTTATAATATTGGCATTGCGGTTGAGACCCCCAATGGTTTGGTTGTGCCGAATGTTAAAAGCGCAGACCTGCAGTCAATCGCCGCGCTTGCGCGCAGCGCAGCAGAACTGGCTGAGCTTGCTAGGAATAAAAAGTTGTTGCCGGGTCAAATGCAGGGCACGACGTTTACCATTTCGAGTCTGGGCGGCATTGGTGGCACGGGATTTACGCCCATTGTCAACGGCCCCGAGGTTGCCATCTTAGGGGTTGCGCGAACGCAGGTCCTGCCTCGATACGTTGAGGGCGCGCTCGAACCCCGAAAAATCTTGCCGCTGGCTTTGAGTTACGATCATCGCGCGATCGATGGCGCGGAAGCTGCGCGATTCATGGTCGAACTCAGCCGGCAGCTCAGCGATGTTCGGCTACTCGCCGTTTAATGATTCGGCACTAGGGCTCAAATGATCCTTCTGCCAGAGAACTTCCGGGGTCTTGGTGGCAACGGCGATCGAGCGGCACAATACAAAGAGAAAATCTGAAAAACGGTTTAAGAACTTGAGGCCTTCGGCATTGATGGTGTCAGACTCGGAGAGCGTAATGACCGCTCGTTCGGCCCGCCGGCAAGTGCATCGAGCAACATGACACTGCGCAATCAGCAGTGAGCCGCCTGGCAGAATGAAATTTTCCAAGGGCGCTAAAGGCTCATTTAATTTATCCAGCTCGGTCTCAATGAGCGCAACATGATCGCGATGGATGAGTTCAAACCCAGGAATAGAAATTTCGCCCCCCAAATCAAATATCCGATGCTGGCAATACCGAAGGAAAGGCACCCACTCAGCGCACTCGGCTATGGATGACTCGTTCAACTGCTCGATCAAGAGTCCTAAATGGGCGTTAAGTTCATCGATATCGCCCATGGCGACCACTCTGGGTTGATTCTTAAAAATTCGGCTGCCATCGCCTAGGCCTGTTTCGCCCTGATCGCCGGTGCGGGTATAGATTTTTGACAGTCGCTTGCCCATAACTATTCTCTAATTTAAGTTTTCTCAGTCTACGGTAATCATTGCCAATAGTCTCAGTCCACACTGGGGTTTGGCTCATTAAAATGATGTGATTCTGATATGCTGCAAAGGTTTAATCATAGGAGAGCTGAGCATGCCTTCATTCGATGTGGTGTCGGAAGTCGACTTACAAGAGGTGCACAATGCGGTCGATCAGGCGAATCGAGAATTGTCGACGCGATATGATTTCAGAGGCATCACCGCGTCTTTTGAGCGCTTGGGGAGCGATATTAAGCTGACAGCCCAAGCTGATATTCAGCTCGATCAGATGATGGATATCCTCCGAGAAAAATTAATCAAGCGCTCGGTTGACCCCATGGTGATGGATCCTGGGGCGATTATGCCTAGCGGTAAATTACTGCACCAAACGGTTGCCATGAAGCAAGGCATTGAGACACTGCTTGCCAAAAAGATCGTTAAACTCATCAAGGATAAGAAGTTAAAGGTGCAGGCCGCGATTCAGGGTGATCAGGTTCGGGTGACGGGTAAAAAGCGAGATGACCTGCAGGGTGTGATGGCCGAGATTAAAGCGGCCGGATTTGAGGTCCCACTGCAGTACCAGAACTTTAGAGACTGATGCCGCCGCAGCCTGCCGGAGGACGGCCAACTTGGCTCGAATCCTTCTTGGTGTACCGCAAACCCGTTGTGGTCTCATTGGCCTTCCTGGGTTTTTCCGCAGGGCTGCCCTATCTTTTGGTATTTTCAACCCTGACCGCTTGGCTGCGAGACGAAGGTGTGAGCCGTTCAGCGATCGGTTTTTTTGCTTGGGTCGGGATGATGTATTCCATCAAGGTGGTATGGGCGCCCTTTGTGGACCGCTTGAAGCTGCCCTGGCTCAATCGCACTTTAGGGCGGCGCCGAAGTTGGATGTTGCTCGCCCAGCTTGGCATTATGCTTGCGCTTGTCGGGATGAGCTGGGTGGGCCCGGCGCAGTTAACGCATCTTGCAGTGCTGGCACTGGTTGTGGCCTTTTCATCGGCAACTCAAGATATTGCCATTGATGCCTATCGCATCGAGGCGGCGCCGGCTCAGGATCAAGCGGCGTTGTCCGCAGCTTATATTCTTGGATATCGATCGGCGCTTTTGGTTTCGGGCGCCGGCGCGCTCTACGCCGCAGAATATTTGGGTTGGGCTGAGGCTTATCAAGTGATGGCGCTCTGTGGCGGCGTGGGACTTGTCACCACGTTACTGATTCCAAGGCCTGCATTGGCAAATGATGAATCTGCGCCGGGCGCCAAAGCGGCGCCTTCGACGTGGCCAGGACTACATGGGTTGTTTCTCGCACCGATTGCAGACTTTTTTGTGCGAAATGGCCGCTTTGCGATGTTCTTACTCAGCTTTATCGCACTGTATCGACTGAGTGATATCACGATGGGCATTATGGCCAACCCGTTTTATTTGGATTTAGGCTATACCAAACTCCAGATCGCCAATATTGCGAAGGGGTTGGGATTTGCCTTGTCGATACTGGGGTCATTTCTGGGCGGCGTTTTGGTGGTTCGCTGGGGCGTTTTGATGACCTTGCTGATTGGTGGGGTTGCAGTGGCTTTGACCAATCTGCTCTTTGCGCTTTTGGCTTTGACCGAGCCGAACCTGGTTTGGCTGGCCCTGATCATCGGGGCAGATAACTTGAGCGGCGGGATTGCGGCAACCAGCTTTATCGCCTATTTGTCGAGCTTAACCCACACAGCCTATACCGCGACGCAATATGCGTTGTTTAGCTCGTTAATGACCTTGCCAGGCAAGTTCACGAGTGGCTTTTCCGGCATCGCCGTTGATGCCTTCGGCTATCCACTGTTTTTTGTGGGTGCTGGGGTGTTGGGGGTTCCCGCAATTGTGATGGTGCTCTATCTCGTTCATCGAGAGCGCACAACGCTTTTAGATCATCGATGACCCCCAATTTTGCATGCGGCTTGAGCGTTAACACGGCCCAATTTGGCGCATCAACTGAGTTTGCTTAACTGATTACGCGCTTTGCCCTGTTTCACTTTGTGTAATCGAGCCCAAATGGCGCGAGGGTTGCCATTGATGCTGTTTGAGGGAGAGCCTTGCGTTATTGACTTTAATGCCTTCGAGGGCAAGGCGTTGAATTTGTATCAATGCATGAGGATTGGTGATCTGACCGCTGGCGTTCACGACTCGGTGCCAAGGCAGGGTGGTTGCCTGGGGTAGTTCCGACAACAACCGACCAACCCAACGCGCCCGGCCAGGCTGGCCGGCCATGCTCGCAATCTGCCCGTAGGTTGCAACCCGACCCACGGGGATTGAGGCCACAACCTGCCAGATGGATCGTTTTAAGTCTAAGGATAGGGCCATCGCCTCACCTACCTTTTAATTTCAAAGCGGGCCTTTGTTGAGTCCGGCGCTGAGATCAAATTCAATTGATTTTAAGGCCCGACCCTTGACTCTGGAAAAAGTGACCCTATTATTAGCACTCCTTAGGGGAGAGTGCCAGAAAACCGGTCGGCAAGAAGGTTGAACTGGTTCAATGCAGATAAAAACGAACTGATCAACGGGTCAGTTTAACGTTAATTTGGGAGATCAGAATGAATATTCGTCCATTACAAGATCGAGTGGTCGTACGACGTCTGGAAGAGGAAACCAAGTCAGCTGGTGGGATTGTAATTCCAGGGTCAGCGGCGGAAAAGCCCTCTCAAGGCGAAGTTTTGGCCGTAGGTACGGGCAAAAAGCTTGAAAACGGGTCCGTTCAGTCGGTTGATTTGAAAGTTGGTGACAAAGTGCTTTTTGGCCAATACGCCGGCAGTACCGTCAAAGTCGACGGTGAAGAATTGCTTGTTATGAGTGAAAGCGAAGTTTTTGGCGTTGTTGAGTAAGCGCTTTCTTATCGGTTTGACACCCATTACACAGAACGACACAAGGAATATTTGATATGACAGCTAAAGATGTAAGGTTTGGCGATTCAGCCAGACAAAGAATGCTCAAAGGCGTAAACGTCCTGGCAGATGCCGTAAAAGTAACCCTCGGTCCTAAGGGCCGTAACGTGATCTTGGACAAGTCTTTCGGTGCCCCAACGGTCACGAAAGATGGCGTTTCGGTTGCCAAAGAAATCGAACTGAAAGACAAGTTCGAAAACATGGGCGCCCAAATGGTGAAGGAAGTTGCGTCACAAACGTCTGATGTCGCCGGTGATGGCACGACAACAGCAACGGTTTTGGCTCAGGCGATTTTGAACGAAGGCCTTAAAGCGGTTGCGGCGGGCATGAATCCAATGGACCTCAAGCGCGGGATTGATAAAGCGGTCACCGCGGCTGTTGAAGTCATCAAAGGCTTGGCCGTACCGTGTGATGACCCTAAAGCCATCGCGCAGGTCGGTAGTGTGTCGGCAAACAGTGACACAGCGATTGGCGATATCCTGGCTGAAGCCATGGAGAAGGTCGGTAAAGAAGGCGTGATCACGGTAGAAGAAGGTCAAGGCATCGAAAACGAGCTAGATGTGGTTGAAGGCATGCAATTTGACCGCGGTTACCTCTCACCTTATTTCATCAATAACCAGGAAAACATGAGCGCAGAGCTCGAAGATCCTTATGTGTTGTTGTTTGATAAGAAAATTTCAAACATCCGTGACCTCCTCCCGGTACTCGAAGCCGTAGCCAAGTCTGGTCGGCCTCTGATGATTATCTCCGAAGATGTTGAAGGCGAAGCCTTAGCAACGCTCGTTGTGAACAACATGCGCGGGATCGTTAAGGTTGCTGCTGCCAAGGCACCTGGCTTTGGTGATCGACGTAAGGAAATGTTGCAGGATATTGCAATTCTGACGGGCGGCACGGTCATTTCTGAAGAAGTGGGCTTGTCTCTTGAAGGCGCATCCTTGGAAGACTTAGGTCAGGCCAAGCGCATTACCTTGACGAAGGAAAATACGACGATTGTTGACGGCTCTGGTGCATCAGATGATATCGAAGCACGCGTCAAGCAGATCCGAACTCAGATTGAAGAAACTTCCTCTGATTACGATCGTGAAAAGCTACAAGAGCGGGTTGCAAAGCTTGCTGGTGGCGTTGCGGTTATTAAAGTGGGTGCTGGCTCTGAGTTGGAAATGAAAGAGAAGAAAGCACGCGTTGAAGACGCGCTGCATTCAACTCGTGCAGCGGTTGAAGAAGGGATCGTTGCAGGCGGTGGTGTTGCGTTGATTCGCGCACTGACAGCCCTTGATGACCTGGTTGGCGACAACGAAGATCAAAATGTTGGGATCAACATTTGTCGTCGCGCGATGGAAGCCCCAATTCGACAAATCGCCGAGAATGCGGGCGCCGAAGGCTCTGTTGTTGTTGATAAGGTCAAGCAACTCTCTGGCAACGAAGGCTTTAATGCTGCGACCGGTGAGTATGGCAATATGATCGACTTTGGTATTCCCGATCCTGCCAAAGTAACTCGCACAGCACTTCAGGCAGCCGCATCGGTTGCGGGTCTTATGATCACAACGGAGTGTATGGTGACGGATGTGGTTGAAGAGAATGCACCTGCAGGCGGCGGTATGCCTGACATGGGTGGTATGGGCGGTATGGGCGGTATGGGCGGTATGATGTAGTCCAACCCCTGATGAAAAAGCCCCGCTAAATGCGGGGTTTTTTTTGTCGGTTCGTTCGGTTGTGTTAGCCGCTTAAACGTTTTAATTTTTACGCTCTATGAAGAATCAATTTTCTCTCAGAATTTCAGCGCTAGAGATGCAGCGCTACTATTCCGGTCAGGCCAGACACGTTGTCGTGACCGCGGAAAATGGCCAGCGGCTGCAATTTTCGGCTGAGTTACTGCGCCGATTCGTGACCCAAGATGGTGTCCAAGGCTGGTTCGAGATTGAGTATGATGACGCCGGCAGGCTACAAGGGTTGGTGTGTTTGAAGCCGTTCTGACTTCGGCCTGTAAAAGCTTATGTTTTGGGAAAAGTTTGTTATAGTACGGCGGTGAAGTCGTTCCGAGAACGCGTTCAAAAAGGCATTAGGTTTCGTTAAACAATATTAGGGGAAGGGTATGGATATTCCATTATTTTCAGAATACGGTGTGAACTACCTCGTTAGATGGGGCCATCTTCTGTTTGGTATCGTTTGGATCGGGTTGTTGTATTACTTTAACTTTGTTCAAACGGAGTATTTTAAAGAAGCCGATGCGGATCACCGCTCTGGTGCGATTCAGAAGCTTGTGCCGCGCGCGCTGTGGTGGTTCCGTTGGGGTGCAGCCTTTACCTTCTTGACGGGTCTTTATCTGTTATACCGTCTCCACGGCGCTATGACCTATGATATTACGGTTGGCGCAACGTTGGGCACGCTCATGGCTTTTAACGTTTGGTTCATTATTTGGCCAAACCAAAAAATAGTGATCGCCTCCGCAACACAAGTTGCGGGCGGCGGTGAAGCGCTGCCGGAAGCCGCAACTGCTGCGCCAAAAGCCGGTCTTGCGTCTCGGACCAACACGTTGTTTTCCATTCCAATGCTGTTTTTTATGGGGTCTTCGGCGCATTTACCAAGCGGTATGGTCACCGATGAGATGGCCGCATCAACCGTGAGTTTGGTCGCAGTCTTTGCCATTATTTTGTTGTTGCAAGTCAATGCCATTCGCGGCAAGCAGGGCCCTATGACCTCAGTCGTTGGTGTGATTCATTGCGGATTGGGACTCACGGCTGTGCTCTATGGTTGCATGCACTTACTGTAGCGGAATCCGTAAAATAGCTTAAAATGCGGGGCCTTTAAGGTCCCGTTTTTTTTGGAAAGCGCCTTTATGAACGATGACATAAAAAATTTAGATGATCTGCCGTCCATTACGCCTGACGCTGCGGATGTTTCTTCCTATCGCCGTGGTGGTCGCTCTGAGGCGCCGAAGCAGAGTAACTTCAACGGCATCTTGATGTTCGTCGTTGTTTTGATGCTGTTAGTGATGGGTTTTGGTGGATACGTGCTCTTTCAAGTTCAAACCAAGCTTGATGAAGCCAATGGGCTTTTAGAAAAAAGTCAGGCCAGCATTGGAGAGCTTGAAAGCAGGCTCGCGGCGACCGGAACGGATGTCTCAAAAACATTCGAGACAATGCAGGCGCAATCGAACACCAATATGAGTGAAATTGATAAGCTTTGGGCGGTCGCTTACCGTCAGAACAGACCTAAAATTGAAAAGGTTGCTGAAGACCTTGAGACAGCGATTACCGGCTTCAAAGCCGAGCTGGATCCGATTGCGGGGGCGGTTTCAGGTGTTGGCGCTAAAATTGATGCCTTAAATAAAGACCTGATCAGCGTGAAGCAGCAACGGTCGATGGATAGTGAAGATCTCTCAACGGAGCTTGCGCTGATCCGACAACAAAATCAGGACCAAGCCGATGCGCTTGAAACCTTGCGGCGAGCCGGTACGGTGATGGCGAAACAGATCAGCGAAGCAAAAGAAGATATTGGCTCGAACCAAAACTATCGCCAGCAGCACAACTCCGAAGTGATCGAGATGAAAAAGCAGATTCAGCGGTTGGATGATGCCCTTGTTGCGCCAACGATGCAGTGAGTGTTTCGGGAAACCTGCGGGTGGGTCCTAGAGGCCTTAGTCGTCAGCCCACTGACTTAAAACGCTGATCGGGACTTCGTTATTTTGATAGGCGACCACAACCCCTTCCTCTGTAATATTCTTGAGCAAGAGTCCTGAGCCGAATCGATTCCCCTCTCGGAGGGATTGACCATTGATAACCACCATTCGAAGACTGGCGTCGTTCGCAAAAATATGGCTCGAAAAACGAATGGCTGAGATTTCCTGTTTGACTTGGCGGCTTAAGCTAGCTTGGAAGGGGTCAGGTTGCGCAGCCGGTCTTTCGCGGACTGGCCTTGATGGGGTCGATCCGATTAATGCTGGTTCAGGACGGGCAGTGCGCGGCTCACGGCTTAACGCGCGGTTATTATTTGGCGGAGTCTGCCCGATAACCGGCTGCGTCGTCGGCAACGGATCAATTTTGGCAGCAGTTGTTTTGGGCGCCTCGGCTAAAAACACAAACCAAATGATCAAGCCAAGAAGATTTAGGATCACGACAGCGCTTGCGACGATCATCCAGAGGCGCTTACCAGGGGTACGATTGTTGGGTTTTTGGTGGATTGTATTCAGCCCAGGCGTACGGTGCTGTTTTTTCTCTTCTTCAGACTTGTTGAGCGCATCAAGGATGTAAGACATTACAAACTTTCCCCGTCTAAACGTGGCGTTTCGATATCGTCCGCATCATTAATTTTAATCCAAGTTTTAACGCCAGCGATCCCATCGGGGGTTAGTCCGGTGGTGAGCTGAAATTGCTTCACTTGGACTTCTAATTCGCCATCGAACACATAACCCGGCGTTGTCGGGCCCGTTCGATCATTGATGACCTGCAACCGGTTGACCAGCCAGTCAACGGCAGGGCCCCGATCGCCTATCGAGATGGGTGCTTTATAGCCCGGAGGGGCTCGCCACAGAAGCGTGAAATTGCCACTCCAAGCATCAAGTAGTTCGGCAACCGGCACGCTATGGATCGTGTTATCCACTTTTAGGGATGCGCTACCGCGGTCGAGTTCGATCAGCGTAAACCACTGATTGTTGAGATTGATCACGACAGGTCGGTCGAAATCGTTCATTTCATTGAGGCCAGCGATACTCGAAAAGCAGAATAAACCAATGGTTTCTGCAAGCTCACAAGAGGCGGAGTCTGGATCGGTGAAATCGACTCCCCACAACTGGAGCAGATCATTTAAAGCAGCGCCGGCGATGTCGTGGCCGCGAATTAAACGCAATGAGGTGAGGTTTGTGCTGGATTGATCTCCGTAAGGCGCGGGCTGCGTTTCTTCAAACGTTTGCAAGCGCACGGGCTCCGCTATCTCAAGGCTCTGCTGGGGTGCGGGCGCGACGTAAGCGGTCGCGTCTGCGAATTGATCTTCACGAGCCGTCATTGGTTGGTTGATTGTCGCGACAGTCTCTTGCTGCGCCGTGGGTTGTATTTGGGCAATGGGCGCCTCTGATTCGCCCGTGAGCATCAGGATTAAGAGTCCCGTCAGCACAACCAAGCTACCAATGCTCGCGATTGCAATCAATCGCCAGTTAGGACTCGCTTGGGTCTCGGGTCCAAGGATTTCCGAGGCCGCTTTTGCCACGATTTTTGGTGTGACTTGAAGCTCGCCCTCAGAATAGGTGCCCAGTAGAGAGCGATCACAAACCAAGTTAATAATCCGCGGAATACCTTGGCTGATTTTATAAATTCGATCGATCGCGGGTTTTGTGAAAAAAGTACCCTTTGCCCCTGCGACCACCAAGCGATGTTTAATATAGGCTGAAATTTCATCGCGATTTAAGGCGTTGAGGTGAAACCGTGCTGTTATCCTTTGCGACAATTGTCGCAGTTCAGGTTTCGCCAGGAGCACTAAAAGTTCTGGCTGGCCGAGCAAAATAATCTGGAGGAGTTTGCGCTGGTTTGTTTCAAGATTAGTCAGCAAACGCAGTTGTTCTAACACCTCGATGGATAAGTTTTGGGCTTCGTCAATGATGAGTACGGTGCGTCGGTCGTTGGCATGAGCCTCAAGGAGATAGGCGTTAATACAGTCGGTTAGGACTTTAATCGTTGCACCTTGGGGATAGCTGATCTTTAAATCGTCGCAGGCTGCTGCAAGCAGTTCGGCGGCCGTTAATTTTGGATTGAGAATAAAAGCGGTATCAACTTGAGTTGGGATTTGCTCTAGCAGGCATCGACAGATCGTGGTTTTGCCAGTCCCGACTTCACCTGACAACAAAATGAAGGCGCCATCACCTTGGATGCCGTACATTAAATGGGCAAGCGCCTCGCGATGCCGATCACTCATGTAAAGATATTGAGGGTTCGGTGCAATCGAGAAGGGGGATTCTTTCAGCCCAAAATAGTCATTGTAGATTGAAGTCAAAGCGGCTCCTCCGAGCGGCAAGCATAGCAGGAGAGTTAGTTAGGCTCTAGCAGTTGCTGCAAAACGGCCTCTTTCTTATCCCAGCGATCGAGCAAGATTTGCTTAACCTGTTTACCCATTGATTTCGCGGCGCCGGATTCGGGGAGGTCGGCTCGTCTGGGGATTGCCAGGCGGTCAATTTGGATTTTAATTGGCGTTGGGTGGCCGCATATAAAAGACCAAAATGATGGCGTTTCATGTTGGTAGGCCAATGTCACATCCAAGATCGCACTGAGATCATCTTGCATGGAGTCGACGACCATGGCGACACCACCGCCTTTGGGCTTGAGTAAGTGTTGGTACGGACTCTTTGATCGCCGCTGTTTCTCAGGTGAGAAACGAGTGCCCTCTACAAAATTTAGAACCGAAACCGGCGTGAGCTTAAATCGCTCACAGGATTTTAAAGTGGTCTCAAGATCTCGGCCTTTTAGATGCGGCTTCTTGGCAAGGGTGCGTTTGTCGTAGCGCTTCATGATGGGGAAATCGAGCGCTAAGAAGCAAACCCCAAGGATCGGAACATACAGCAGCGTCTGCTTAATAAAAAACTTCAACATCGGGACTCGCTTATTCAGAATTCGCTGCAGAATCACGATATCAGTCCAGCTTTGATGGTTGCAGATAACCAGGTACCACTCGTCAGGGCTTAATTCCGGATAGTGCGCAACGCTTATGTCGAGGGTTTGAAAGGCATCGATGATCCGGTTGTTGTTGGCAATCCAGCCCTCAGCACAACGCATTGAAATCTGCGTGCACAGCGCTTGGTACCGGTATGGGGTAAGCCCGCGCACTAGCGCCGCGATGCAGAGCGGTATCGCAAGGATCAAGGTGTTGATGAGCATGAGCAGTAGCGTGAGACTGCCCCGAATGAATCGCATGGTCTGCCTTAACGGATCGATTTGTCAGGATTAAGAATAGTCCTGTGACGACGTCTCGTCACCCCTTTCAACATTTTCATCTTGGTCTGCTTGCCCCGCCTGAATCCTTAGATCAGCCAAACGCTCAGCGAGCTAATCAAAAATGCCCCAATAATATTGAGCGCTAAGCCCTCTCGTATCATAGTTCGAATTGGAAAGGCGCCTGTGCTAAACATAATGGTATTGGGCGCTGTGGCGACGGGTAGCATAAACGCGCAACTTGCACTCATGGCAGCCGGCACCATCAACCGCTCGGGTGGGATCTCAAAGGCGACCGCGGCGGCCGCAAGGATCGGTAACATCAAAGTGGTCGTCGCCGTATTGCTGGTGATTTCGGTCATAAAGGTGATGACCAGGCAAATAACCAGGACTAAAAAGAATAGATCCAACCCTGCCAGCTGGGTAAGCATGCCGCCAAGTTCTTGAGATAGTCCGGAAGTAACAAAGGCTTTGGCAATGGCGATACCGCCGCCGAACAGGATCAGCATCCCCCAGGGAATTTTTTCTGCGGCATCCCAGGTCAGTAAACGCTCACCTCGGCCGTTGGGCACCAAAAACATGACGACGACTGCAAGCATTGCAATGCTTGCATCATTAATGCCGGGCACATTCAATAATTGGCTCCAACCGCCAAAGGGTTGACTACGAGTCACCCAGGCTAGGGCGGTTAAAGAAAAGACGATGAGCACCCGGCGTTCTGCGGTTTGCCAAGCGCCGACAGGCGGTAAATCAAACGTGCCTTGATAATTTAAATTCCGAGTCAGCCACAGGGCGGTCAAGGGTACAAAGAGGAGCACGACCGGCACGCCCCAGGTCATCCAGGTCAGAAAACCAATCTCTTGGCCTGTGGTTGTTGCGTAAACTTCTCTGAAAACCAAGTTCGGTGGGGTGCCGATTGGGGTGCCGATACCGCCGATACTGGCGGCATACGCGATGCCCAACAAGAGTGGCACGGCCAATCGTTTGTCGGGGGCTTTTTCCAGTACCGCGAGGGCGACCGGCAGCAGCATCAAGGTCGTTGCGGTGTTAGAAATCCACATGGACAAAAGCGCTGAGGCGGCCATAAAGCCAAACACTAAGCGTCGACTACTGCTGCCCCCAAAAAGGTTAACCATGGTGAGTGCAACGCGTCGATGGGCGCCACTGCGTTCCATGGCCGTTGATAAAATGAAGCCGCCCATCAGTAATAAAACAAGCGGGCTTCCGTAGGCGGCCCCAACTTGTGCCGGCGTTAAAATGCTGAATGCCGGGAACAGTGCTAGCGGCAACAATGAGGTTGCAGGAATGGGAATCGGCTCAAAGACCCACCACAGGCCGGTCCAAAGAGTGATTGCTGCGGTAATGGCGATAACTGTGGGTTGATCCTGGGCCGTCAGCACAAAAAAGAGGGCGAAGCCAGCGACCGGGCCTAAAGCGGTAAACAGAATTTTTGAATGACCCATGGTGCGACTCGAGACCAGATTGCTTGATTATAGGGTACAGTAGGGCTGGATTCGAAGATGCAATCGTATGCAAAGCACCTTTTTTTGGTATGACCTTGAGACCACGGGTACGGACCCGATTCTGGATCGAATCGTTCAGTTTGCAGGCCAGCGAACGGATTCGGACCTTCGGCCGATCGGCTCGCCCGTCAACTTCTATATTAAACCCAGTGTCGACACGCTGTTTCATCCGGATGCCACATTGATCACGGGAATTGACCCGGATCAAATTGATGCTGAAGGCCTGAGTGAATTAGCTGGGCTTCGCAAAATGTTAGCGTGTTTTACAGAGCCTGGCACCTGTGTGGTTGGGTATAACAATTTAAATTTTGACGATGAGTTTGTTCGGCAATCTTTATATCGCAATTTCTTTGATCCTTATGCGCGTGAATGGCAGAACGGCAATTCGCGTTGGGACTTGATTAATCTGCTTCGGATGACTTTTGCGCTTCGTCCGGCGGGCATCAAGTGGCCAAAACGAGAAGATGGTAAGCCGTCTTTTACCCTCGTTAAGATGGCCGAGGCGAATGGACTCAGTCATGAAAATGCCCACGATGCGCTGTCAGATATTGAAGCGACAATCTCTTTAGCCAAGCTGGTTAAGACGGCGCAACCAAAACTCTTTGATTACCACTTCCAAATGCGAAAGAAACAGCCGGTTTTGGACCTGCTCTACCCGTTAGGTAAAGCGCCGGTCTTACTGATTCAGCCGTTTTTTGACTCAAGTGATCGATATCTCGCGCCGATCCTGCCGCTGATCGCACATCCTTCAAATCAAAATTCGGTCATCTGCTTGGATCTCCGCCAAGATCCAGAAGCGTATTGTGCACTGAAGGGCGATGCGCTAACGGACTTTTTGTTGCCAAAACGGGTCGACGGGGCTCGGTCAAAGCCCTCTGTTGTTCAGCGGATTCAAATCAATCGTTGTCCGCCGATCGCGCCGATGAATACCTTACCACCGGCATTAGCGGCGGATTTGAGCTGGTCGCTTGATGCGCTGACCGGGTTTGTAAAGAAAATCCAAAGTTATCCTGGCATTCAAGGCGCGCTGATTGAAGCAATGCGGCGTGTGCCGGAGGCCCCCGTAAAGGATGCTGAGTTTCAGCTTTACAGCGGCGGGTTTGTTTCAGAAGTTGATCGCAGCCGCTTTGCACAGGTTCCTGAAATAGCGAGTGCGCCGGGGCAAACTGAAGTATTCGCCGACGCGCGCCTGAATGAATTGCTGTTCACGTTTAAAGCAAGGCACTACCCTGATAGCTTAGACGCAGCGCAAGCCCAGCGATGGCGCGATTTTTTGTCGGCTCGGTGGCAGCAGGACGCCCGTCTGATTACGCTCTATGAGACGACCAAAGCGCGGCTTGCGGCGCAGCCCGATTCGGTCTTGTTGCTTAAGCTGCTGCGTCGTCTGCAGTGGCAGGCGAGTCTTATATCGCTCACCCTTGATTAATGCTCAGCGGTGATTAGCACGCCTTGTGATTGACTGAAAAAAGCCCTTAGTGCTCGCAGCAGGTATTCAGGATCTTTTGCCCCTGCTAACTCTCGAATAGAGTGCATGCCAAAAGTTGGCAGGCCGATATCGAGGGTTTTAACCCCAAGTTTGCTCGCGGTGATCGGACCGATAGTGCTGCCGCACCCCATGTCTGATCGTGTGACGAAAACCTGATGCGGGATGTCCTGCGCCTCGCAAAGCGCCCTAAAATAACCGTGGGTATCGGAATTGGTCGCGTAACGCTGATTGGCGTTAACCTTGATCACAGGCCCTTTGTTCAGCTTTGGGCTGTGCCTCGGATCATGTTTGCCAGCAAAATTAGGATGCACGCCATGAGCGTTGTCCGTTGAGATTAATAAGGACTGGGCCAGTATGCGGGTTTTGTCCTCAGAATTGGTGGTTAAACGGTTCAGTACGTCCACCAAAAAGGAGCCGTCAGCGCCTGCAATCGAGCTGCTACCAACCTCCTCATGATCATTGAGCACAATCAAGGTGTTGGTTGCCGCCTCGCTTTGAATTAAAGCCTCTAGGGCGATGAAGCACGATAGGAGGTTGTCTAAACGGGCGCTTGCGATGAAGGCGTCGTTAAGGCCGATTAAAGCCGGCGGGTTGACGTCGTAAAAACACAGATCCCACGCGAGGATGGTGTCAATCTGGCTCTCTGGATAGGTTCTGAGCACTTCGTTTTTTAACAAGACGTCAAATGGCTCAGTGGTTTGAGAAATGATCGGGGGCAAATCAGTTTGCGCGTTGATACTACGCTGCGAGTTGGCCTCTCGGTCAAGATGGATGGCAAGGCTTGGAATCACGGCAATGGCCTGCTGAAAATTGATCAAGCCATTGCGAAGCTGACCATTTTGTAGACGATAGGTGACCTTCCCGGCAAGGCTCAGGTCGCGATCAAACCAAGGGTTCATTAGGACGCCGCCGTACACCTCGACACCGAGCTGCTGATAGTCTTGTTCGAGGGTCACCGGGTTGGGCTTGACTTTGAGGCAGGGGCTATCGGTATGGGCGCCGACCATCTTGAGCCCAGACTCCGTTAGCGTGCTGGGATCCCAGCAAAAGGCAATGATCGACGAATCGTTCCGGGTAACGTAGTACCGGCCGGCTTTAAGGGCCCAGACATCGGTTTCAGACAGCGCTTGAAACCCCGCGGCATCAAGTCTTGTCATAACCTGCTGCGTCGCATGGTACGGTGTTGGGGAATCTTGGATAAATTGAAGTAAACGCGGATTTAAAGAATCAGTCATGAGCGTCATGTGCGATTGAGGAGCGTCTATTGTAGCAGGCTCCATTCCCGTTCCTGAAGTCATGGGGCGCGTTCGGTGAGACATTGAATAGTCTTGACGTGCGTAATAAAATTATGTCGCGCCGATTTGTAACCAACTTGCGGGCGCGTAACAAGTACCGCTAAGGGGCACGGCCCGCGTACCTTTGCGGGTTTTCTATTTCTGGAGACCCATTATGGGATTTACCACACAGCTTTTGCATTCGGATCGCCGATTTGGCGTCGAACACGGTAATCTACTGAAGCCGATTCATCCGGGTGTAACCTATGGTTACGAAGACGCGCATGATTTGGCGCGAGTGTTCCAGGGTAAGCAAAAGGGTTATACCTACGGTCGACAGATTAATCCAACGGTCGAGGCGCTAGAGCAAAAAGTCACCCAAATGGAGAATGGCCGAGCGACGATTGCCTTTAGTACGGGTATGGCGGCAATTGGCACGACCCTGTTTGCACTTTTGCGATCGGGTGATCACGTTATCGCCTCAAAATACTTGTTTGGTAACACCGCGAGTTTGTTCGAATCGTTTGGCGCCCATGGCATCGAGCTAACCTTTGTTGATGCAACCAGTGCTGATGCGGTTGCCGCGGCGGTTCAGCCCAATACCAAATTGGTCTTTGTCGAAACCATTGCGAATCCAAGAACGCAAGTTTCAGATCTGGTGGGGATCGGCGCTGTCTGCAAAGCGCAGGGATTAATTTATGTGGTTGATAATACCCTCACGACGCCCTATCTCTTTCAGCCGAAATCGGTGGATGCGTGTTTGGTCATTAACTCGCTCACCAAATACATCGGTGGGCATGGCAATGCGCTCGGGGGCAGTGTGACGGAAATGGGCCTGTTCGATTGGACGACGTTTCCCAATATCTATGACGGCTATCGAGTTGGCGAGCCGTCCATGTGGGGCTTGAACCAAATCAAGAAAAAAGGGCTACGCGACTTTGGCGCAAGTTTGGCTGCGGACTCGGCACATCGGTTGTCGACTGGGGCCGATACGCTTGCGTTGCGTATGGCGCGGGCTTGCGATAATGCTGCCGCGCTCGCTGAGTTCTTTCAAGCTCATGATCTAATCGACGCGGTTTACTACCCTGGGTTGCCCGATCATCCGCAACATCAACGAACGGTTGATCTGTTCGGTCGCCCAGGCGCCATTTTGAGTATCGAGTTGCGACCGGAAATCGATTGTTTTAGGTTTCTGAATCAGTTGCAGACGGTGATTAAGGCCACCCATTTGGGCGATGTCAGAACCCTTGCCATACCGGTTGCCCATTCGATATTTTATGAAATTGGGCCTGCTCGTCGCGCGGAAATGGACATCAAGGACAATCTGATCCGGTTTTCTGTGGGCATTGAAGACATTGGCGACTTGCTTGATGACTTCGAGCAAGCACTGTCTTCGGTACGGTAATTGAATATTCTTAACTTGAGTAAAAAGGTGGCATTGTGCAGGCATTACTAGAAACCAACCTCCCCCTCCCCAACAAAAGAACCGGTAAAGTTCGAGACCTTTATGACGTGACCTTGCCAAATGGTGATGCGGGCCTTTTGATTATCGCCTCGGATCGCGTGAGTGTTTTTGACGTGGTGCTCGAAAACGGTATCCCCGGTAAGGGCGCGATGCTGACGAAGATTTCAAAGTTTTGGTTTGACTATTTTTCTGGACGTTACCGCCACCATTTGGTGAGCACCAATATTCGGGATATTAGCGGGTTGTCTGAACAGGATTATGCGGCGCTGGACGGCCGGATTATGATCTGCCGTAAGAACGAGGTGGTGCCGGTTGAGTGTATTGTTCGAGGGTATTTAACGGGCAGTGGCTATAAAGATTACCTCAGATCTGGTCACGTTTGTGGTATTGCGTTACCGGCCGGGATGGTCAACAGCGACCGGATTGAGTCACCCGTGTTTACGCCCAGCACCAAGGCAGAATCAGGGCATGATGAAAATATTAGCTTTGAAGAGAGTTGCGATATTGCTGGGAAGGACCTGATGTTGTCGATTCGGGACACCTCGATTGCAATTTATAATGAGGGTCGAGCCTACGCCGGTCAGCGAGGGATCTTAATCGCGGATACCAAATTTGAGTTCGGGCTCGAGCCGGGATCCAGTGAGCCTGTGCTGATCGATGAGGTTTTGACCCCAGACAGCTCACGGTTTTGGCCAGCTGATGCTTGGCGTCCAGGCGAAGAGCAGAATAGTTATGACAAGCAATTCGTCAGAAACTATACGGAATCGTTGGTTGCCAAAGGGTTGTGGGATAAAGAAGCCCCGGGCCCGGCACTGCCAAATGAGGTGATCGAGCAGACGCTTGAGCGCTATGATCAGGCCTACCAAAAACTCCTGTCCTAGTGACAGGCATTTTTGGCGTTAGAAACCTCTGTTCAAAGCAGAAGCATTTAAATAGGCGCTTTTTGAATCCTGAAAGACGCCTATCTCAATAGCACACGCCGGTGCCACCAATGCCGCAATAGCCGTTCGGGACCTTCGCTAGATATTGCTGATGGTAGTGCTCGGCGTAATAAAAGTGTTGATCGACAGCAAGTTCCGTTGTGATTGCTGGGTAGTTCGCAGCGCTCAGCTTGGTCTGAAACGTCATCGCGGTTTGTTGTGCCTGATCAAGGTCGGACTCGTTTTGCAGGTAGAGACAGGATCGATATTGGGTGCCAAGATCATTCCCCTGCCGCATGCCCTGGGTTGGATCATGACTTTCCCAGAAGGTTGCTAGCAGTGTTTCTAAGGGCAATTGACTCGGGTCCCAAACCACTAAAACCACCTCGGTATGGCCGGTGCCGCCTGAGCAGACCTCTTCATAGGTAGGATTGGGCGTGTGCCCGCCGGCGTAACCCGCGGCCGTGGTGTAAACGCCTTCTAGTTGCCAAAATTTTCGCTCAGCGCCCCAAAAGCAGCCCATGCCTAACAAAATCTGGTTATAGCCTTCAGGGAAGGGGCCGATGAGAGGATTGCCGTTTACAAAGTGCTGACTCGGCACAGGCATGGGGTCACTGCGCCCGGGTAAGGCGGTCGCGGCGCTCGGTAGTGAAATGGCTTTAGAGAATAATCCCATCTTGTTGTACTCCTGATAACGTTGTTTGCGACGATGCGCTGAGTATAAGCGCTTTCGAATGATCTCGACAGCCTACGGAACCCGCCTAATGCTCGATTTGATGTAGACTTAATCGCTCGAGGTATCGCTAGAAAGAGGTACAAACCGTGACGCCTGATTTTGATACGGTTATTAATCGCCAAGGGACTTGGAGTTCCAAGTGGGATAAATATCGAGGGCAAGACGTGCTCCCGATGTGGGTTGCCGATATGGATTTTGCGGCCCCCGATGCGGTGACCCAAGCGCTTCGTGCCCGTCTCGAGCATCCAATCTATGGTTACACCATTGTGCCTGACTCCTTGATTGCGGTGATCCAGACCCGTCTCCGCAGGCGCTATGATTGGTCTGTTTCACCCAGCGACCTTGAGCTCGTGCCCGGTGTTGTCCCCGCCATTAATCAGATTATCCGCGGCGTCGTGCGTCCGGGTGGGGCGGTCGTGACGGCGGTTCCTGTTTACCAACCTTTTTTGCAGGCGGCCGAGTTCATGGGGCGGCAATTGTTTACCCTTGAGATGACTGAGGCGGAAGGTTGGGATTTCCCGGTTGCCGAGTTTCGAGCTTTGGCCAAAGAACGGCCCGAGATTGAATTATTATTGTTGTGCCATCCAATGAATCCCGTTGGGCGGGTCATCCCGCCGACGGTCTTGGCAGAGATTTTAGAGATCTGTTTGGCACATAACATTGTGATCTGTTCGGATGAGATTCACTGTGAGCTGTTGCTAGATGGACGAGTTCATACCCCCATGGCATCCCTTAGCCCGCTTGCAGCCAATCAAACGATTACCCTGCAAGCCGCCTCGAAAACATTTAACTTAGCGGGTCTCGGCTGTGCGGTGGCGATTGCGCAAAATCCTGCGCTGATGGCGCAATTTAAGGCGGGGGGCGCGGGGATTATGGCCCACGTCAATACCTTGGGTTATGTCGCAACCGAGGCCGCGTGGTCCGAGTGCGACGCCTGGCACGAATCCTTGCTGCGTTACTTAGCCGCTAATCGCGATCTGTTGATTCAGCAGGTCGCGGAAATGCCCGGGGTCAGCGTTGGGTTGACCGAGGCCACCTACCTCGGCTGGCTGAAGGTAACTGAGCTTGGTTTGACGGATCCAAAAGGCTTTTTTGAGTCAGCTGGGGTAGGCTTGTCAGATGGTGCGCAATTTAGTGGAGACGGCTACATTCGGTTGAACTTCGGTTGTCCGCGCCGCGTACTGGAGATGGGACTGGCGCGGATGCGAAAGGCTTGCGATGCTCGGATGCGAGTGTGATCGGGATCTTGCGGGCTTGATTCGAAATGGGTGGGCGTGGGCGAGCTAAGCCGGCGCACCTGAAGCTATTTTATTGAGACTAGAAGCGTTGGGAGACGGGTTATGGGAGAATTTTGTCGGGTTGAAAAAGAAGGTCGATTAACGATCGTGACGATCGAGCGCCCTGATGTCATGAATGCGCTGCATCCGCCAGGCAATTTTGAACTTGCGGAAGCCTTTGATGACTTTGCTGCAGATCCAGAGCAATGGGTTGCGATTATTACGGGCGCAGGTGATCGGGCCTTCAGTGCCGGCAACGATCTAAAGTATCAGGCCTCGGGCGGTAAAATGGGTGGGCCAAAGTCTGGATTTGCGGGTTTAACCGCACGCTTTGATAATTCGAAACCGGTGATTGCGGCGGTTAACGGCTTGGCCATGGGCGGGGGATTTGAAATCGCATTGGCTTGTGATTTGATTATTGCGTCCGAAAACGCGATCTTTGCGTTACCGGAGCCCAGAGTGGGTTTGGCCGCATTAGCCGGGGGAATCCATCGGCTGCCGCGTGAAATTGGTATGAAACAAGCGATGGGCATGCTCTTAACCGGTCGCCGAGTGCCTGCTGCAGAAGGCCAGCAGCTGGGATTCGTCAATGAAGTGGTGCCGAAAGGGCAAGCACTAACGGCTGCTAAGCAGTGGGCCGCGCAAATTTTGGAATGTGCACCGATTTCGGTTCGCGCCAGCAAGGAGGCCGCAATGCAAGGCCTGGCGGCGGAATCCCTCGAGGCCGCGATCAAAGGTCGGTATGATCAGATTGCGGCGCTCTATGCGAGCGAGGATTTTATTGAAGGGCCTCGGGCCTTTTCGGAAAAACGCCCGCCCAATTGGAAAGGCAAGTAGCGCTAGCAATCGCAATTCCAACAAGAGATAGGTCAACTGTGACAAAATGGGTCCGGCGGAGACTCGGGCTGCGGCGGAGGACCCAAATGAAGGATGTGTTTGCCCGTGTAGCCAGTTGCGGGGGTATTAGGATGGTGAACGCCACCTTGGGCATCGCCGCTGTGATGATCTTGGTCGGCGCGCATCTCCGGGTCATGGGTCATGAATCTATCCATCTGCGTTAGTTCAAGCCGGGGCTTTTTGCGGCGGCTTTGATCTGGCGGGTGTTTGCTTTTCGAATGAATGGGG
>ERZ651776.1076-NODE-1076-length-34529-cov-7.998926_pt1 | contig 34529 bp, 25 predicted proteins | sample MGYA00514761_ERZ651776 | MGnify/ENA metagenome assembly ERZ651776
ATAAACACCCTGGAGACGTGTAATATATAAATACGCATCTATACTCGAGTTTTTAATTTGTACATCCGTGATTTTCGCGGATTTCATGGATGGTTACTAATTTGTTAGGGGATTTTTAGGGGATTTTTGTTTTTTTGCTAGGGGTTTTTAGGGGAGTTCCGGTTTTTCTAGGGTTGGTTAGGGGAATTCCGGAAATATTTGCTACAAACCTATATCAGCACATGTGTTATACACAACACTCATGAGACTAACCGCTATTAACTATCAAGATCTTTTCGTTTTCTCGCAAGATATCGCTCACGAGCACTCTTAGCCTTCTCCTCCCTATCTACTTGCTTTTGAGCCGCAACTTGCTCTCTGACAGCCGCTTCTTTTTGCACGTTATCTTTACTCTTTTCTTCTACTAGTCTCTTGTCGTCACCTGTGGTTCTTTCTATCGCATTCGCTGGAAGTTTATTCTCATCGCCGCGGGAGACTTTTGTCTTTTGATCGATCGTTTCTATCGCTTTCGCCTTTTCTTCTTCCTTCTTCTCGTTTTGCGCAACAACTGCTGGCGAATGAACGAGTTTAGGCTCGGGTGCTTTCCTGGAGTGCGTCGCGGTATCACCCCCAGTTGCTACGTTTCTATTCATCAAGTTCGCATAGAACGACGTCATATCGGATTTCCCTTGTACCTCTCGTTCCTTTTCTCTCTGTTCGCGCTCGAGCTCTTCTTTCTTCCACTTTTCGTCTTCCTCCAACTTCTTCCTGTACGCGGACGTTATGAACTTTTCTTTGTCTCCGTACAGCTCGTCCTCCTTCTCGCGTTCTTTCATCAATCGTCTCTCGTAAGTAACATCCTGTTCACGCTTCCTGAAATCAGCCGCTTCTTTCAGTTGAGCGATGTACCTCGATTTCCGTTCGATTTTTTCCCCGTCTTTTTCTCGCAAAGTAGCTTCTCTTCCTTTTTTAATATCAGTTAATGCATCGTCGTATGCGAACACGTTCGGGTCTTCTTTCAAAGCCTTCTCGTAGATTTCCTTAGCTTCGGCGTCTCCCTTTGCTTGTGCGGCTTCTTGCTGTCGTTTAATCTCCTCGTTGTGTCGTTTTTTCGCTCTCTCTGCTTCGCTCATCGTGCCGTTTCTGTTGTCGTCGTTTTCTTCGTCGCTGCTTTCATCGTTCGCGAAAAGATTTACAAGCTTCGGCTTCTTTTTGTTTTTCGAAGAAGAAGCTTTCGCGGCGGGGTTCAAACCGTACTTCAACTTTGTCGTAAAGTCCATTCTTCGTCTTCTTCTTCGTCTTCTTCTTCTTGTTGTTATCGATGGTGTTATGTTTTGTTCATACGTGTATGTTCTTTGGGGGTGTATAAAATTTGAAGAGTTCGTCACTTTTCGAAAAGAGCTCTGTTTCTCTTCCTCACGAGTCATCATCATCGTCATCATCATGCGTGCGCTCTCCTCGTTGAGCGCATCCACATCGCGCGTTGATGCATTATGCAGCACATCGCATCGTCATAAGCGTCGTCATCGGCGCATAAAAACTCTTTCCTTCTCGTTACAAACAACTTCAACAAAAGCGCAGAGACGAAGAGGACAAAATTCAACAATAATGAGAGCGACGACGAATGAGAACGATGATGATGGAGACGGAAAGAGAGGAAACAACAGAGATGGAAGGACAGGAAAGAAGGGGAAGGACATCTCGCCGCTGTCTGAGTTGCAAAGATTATCAGAGGAGCAACCGCGAGAGTGGACGGAAAGTTACAACAAAATCACTTTGGACGACGAGGAGGAGGAGGAAGGAAAAGCGAAAAACAAAACCGACGAGGACGAGGACGACGAGGATGAACCAAAAACGAAATTATTGAGTGGGGAGTGGTTGGAGAACGAAAAAACCAGCGAAGCGACGGCACTGGCGAACGAAGCATTGGTCATGTTTGCTGCTTCTTTCGTACTCGGTCCTTTACTCGATCATCAACACTCTCGCTTTGACGTCTTGCATTACGCGCATCCGGTGTCTTTAGATATGAACATCATCCTAGCTCCCATTCTTCACAATCCGCTGTCCGAGCAGTTTATTAGCGTATTCTCGGGTCCTATTGGATTCTTCTTCGTCGGCGAGTCTGGAACGATCGAAACGGATTGGTGGGTAGGACCACTTTTTGGCGTAGCTGGCATAATTATGGGCTTAGGGACGACGACGCTGGATTCGATATTTCTTAGAAATGGCGTGAAAGCGCGACGCATCAAGGAAATTGAAGGTAACTTACAGCCAGTACGAACGAAAGCTTTGATAGCAAAATCTCCCGCAAAACCTGCGGGTGGATGGGAGCCTTCGTGGGGATTTACGCTTGCTTCAATATCGTTCTTCGCGTTACAATACGCCGCGTCGGGCATGCTTGCCTCGCCCGATTTTGATTTCCTCTCAGGCGGCGAGGGGCATTTACCGTACCACTCGATCGATGTTTTTTTGCTCTTATGGGCGGCAGGTGCGTGGGCGTACTTTGATAAGACATACCAAGGACTAGTCATAGCAGGTGCGGCAGCGGTTGGAGGACCAATCATCGAGATTGTCTTGATTAACGTGTTTCATCTTTACACGTATACGAATCCAGATATATTCGGTATTCCGTCGTGGATTCCGTGGGTTTACGCGTGCGGCGGACCAGCTGTTGGTAACCTTTCGCGCACAGCGAGAGGCAAATTGCGCGCATTCTTGAATTTAGCAGGACCGGTATGCAGAGTACCAATCTATGAAAGTCGACCGAGTTGGCGTCCGCCGCCGAGAGGATTCGATCCGCGCACGTTTCGCGCTTCCGGCGTGAAGAGAAACGCCGGGGATGATCAGATGAAAGGTAAATTTGTTATATTAGTAGATGGACCGGTCGATTTGACTGGAGTACAATCTTTAGATGATATAGATGCGAAGAAGATATTCGTTTCGGCTGGGAGACGATACGGTGCAGTGAGCGAGGATGATGCAAAAGATTCTTCTTCTTTTTCCTCTTCACCTTCCGGTAACGAAAAGCCGAAAATGCCTCGATTTCAACGCGTGCGAAATTTGTTCAAACGCTTTCGAAAAAACGGGAAAGGGAAGAAAGACGTCGACGAGGAAATGACAGAAGAAAAAGATGAAAAAGAAAAAGAAGCAGAAGAGTCGACGTCGAGAAAAGAGGAATCCATCGCCCAGAAATTGCCTCCGCTTTTACCGACAAAGCAGCCTCTGTTGTTGCCGGCGACGTCGTCGAATCAAAAAATTGAACAAAAGTTATTGCCTTTGGAAAAAGAAGAAAAAGTCGATGGCGCCGAGAGTGCGACGCAATCAACGAATACGAACACGAACGATGACATTAAAACGCCGAGAGAAAAAGCAATCGCTCAACCAGCACTTTCAAAGGATGAGCGCGTGTTGGATGTCAAACGAAGGATGGCGGAGGTCGAGTCTCAGATTGAAGAGTTGGAGAAGTTGAAGACTTTAAAGGTTCGATTGACGGAGATGAAAATGCAATCGGAGGATGCTTCGCCTCCGATCGGACCAAAGATTCAGCGCGCGCGCGCCAAGATTACGGAGAGCGTCCCGGAACTTTTACAACCGTCTGTAAAAAAAATGAACGAAAGCATCGATAAAGTCACGGAGAAAATAATAACATCCAATCCAAAAATTAAGGATAGTCGCGTTGTCCGTAAATTGACCAGAGAAGATAACCCGGAAGAACGGTTACGTAAGATTAAAGCGCTGAAAGAGAATTTGAAGCGCGTGCAAAAAGAAGATTTGAAGCCGGCGATAGAGATGATGACGACGAAAAAGGAAATAGGGGATGTGGAGACGAGCGCGGAAGCCGAGGAATGATATATTTTAGGTGTTCAAGGTCCAGGTCAACCGCAAAGGAGATCAGAGAAACCCCGTTTGTTGTTCGAGTCGAACTTGGTCGGAGGTTATGTCAACGTATTTGTAAAACGAATTAGGAATTCATGCACCAGAAAAAAAATACATCCGGACCACTTTTCTTTTTTGGAGCGCATGTGTAATACCGCATTTAAAAAAAACGCCTGCTTTTTTAATATTCTATCTAAGCGGCGCGAATGAAGACTTAAAGATAGAATATCGTCTGCTCGCGTTGCCAAATATGAGGAGAATGTCGATGGTGCTGCTAACTTGTTGGCCTCGATGCGCGCGTTTCATCCTTTTTTCACTCTTTCTTTTAGGTGAACGAGTTGCAAGTTTCTCCTACAACGGTGACGTTTTCGTTTCCTCCACGAGACGGAGCGGTTTTCGAATGATCCTATACGGAGCTAATGATTATATGAATGAAACTGAAAGTACGGATGACAGAGATGCGATTGCGAGTAACGTTACGCACATCAGTGGGAAACTTTCGCTGACTGGCACGTTTGATTCGAGTGAACGAAGTTCTATTTTTCACAAACTTAGGAGTGTTGGGAGCTTGACCGTATTCGATAACTACGAAAATACAGGCGATATCCTTTCTTCTTTGATGTACGTCAAAGGAAACTTGACGATTACGAACAGCGATGTATTATCATCGCGAGACGATTTCTTACCAAACTTGCGAATCATTCGCGGATCGTTCGTCTATATTGATACGTCATCTTCCTCGACGTTCTCCCTGAGGAGAAGCATGCGAAACGCGGCGGCGAATCTTGAAAAAGTTGGCCAAAACTTCGAACTCCACGTCTCAGGAGTGCATCAAAGAGTTGAATCGACAGCGTTTCCGTCCCTTGAATCTGTTGGTGGGTCGTTTATAATCAGCGCTTCGAAAAGTTTAGAAGTTCTTGAGATTGGATGTTTCAGAAACCTTTGGCACGTCGGGAAAGACTTCGTAATATCGAGCGAAAGCATAAGGCGTATATCCAACTTCATGTCTTTGCAAGTCGTAGAGGGTAGATTGGACTTAAACGCGACGAAAAATTTACGTTCACTCGATGGATTACAGAATTTGAGACGCGTTGGCTCGGGCGATATTGCTTTGGGAAGCTCTGCGGTAAAAAACGGGGAGCAGTTTGGAAAATGTGGATTTATAATGCTCGACGAAGATAAATTCAGGGAGTCGAACAAAACTGCATACCTCATTCAACACGCTTGCTTTTACGATGCCTATAAATGGTGTCAATCTATGCTACTTCCCAACGCGTACCGATGCGTAAACTCTATCGCGACAAAAATAACCACAAACAGAAACTTGCGGAAGTTTTCTCGTATTCTCGAATCAAGCGGTGAAGTCTTGAGACTACAAGCGTTACAGAAACCAATCACGGTGTTTGCGCCCATCGACGCAGCATTTTTATTTCTCCGATCTACCCTGAGAGAACGAAACGGGCGTAATAGCTCGGAGTACGATGAGCTTTCATTTTCGGCTACGCAAGCGACATTAAGAAATGTCGCCCGAGCGCATTTGTATTCGTCCTCGATTGATCTCTCAATGCTAATGAATGAAGTGAAGCTAATCTCCAAACTTGGTGAAATGGAAGCGCTCGAAATATTGCTTTCGCAAAATGGAGAAATCAATACATATCCACATCCAGGCGCACACGCTTTAGCAGTCCGGAGACAAGCTCCTTTATTTCGATCAGTCTCGCCAATCGATAAAAGCGTCTGCGAGTCGTTTTCATTTCACAGCGTTTCGACAACAAATGCGTTATATTCAAAGTACTGCAAAGATACGACATTATCTGCGCGCGTTATGCTGCGACCAATCGATATTGTTCCTTATAATGAGGAAAACGAAGCCGTTAGCACGAACGCATCTTCTTCGTCAGCATCAACTATGGAAAATATGGACACGACGTCTTCCACCTGCTTAAACAGGTGTGGTACTTGCGATAACATTGAACTGAAAACGTGTTGTTGCGACGAAGCGTGCGTTCAAAATGGTGATTGTTGCGGTGACTTTTCCTATTTTTGTTCAATACAATACTTTTTATCGAGGGAAGAGCGAGTTAATAACGTTGTGCAACGAAGCAGTGCCTTTACGACGAACCGAAACTTTGCGTCTGGTGAAACAGAACGCGCGGCTCTAATAATCAAATCGAACGTCGCGCAATCGCACAACGGGGCGAAGTTGATTCTTATCGATCGCGTCTTACATCCAATCGAACGTTATCACAGTTCTCAACTGTTATTGTACGAAGTTAAGCAGAGCGAAGCGAACGAAGACTTTGACGGCGACTATTTTCCAGATGTGAGCTCTCCGTCTCCGCCTCCGCCTCCTCCCAGGCCACCTCCAGCTCCGCGGCGCGTCACCGAATTCAGTTGGCTATATCAAACGAGACCGCCACCACCGTCAACTTCTGTCGATTTAAAGAGTCCTCCGCCACCTGAATCGCCTCCGTCATCCGCTCCTACAACAACAATACCACCGCCACCACTTACGTCTTCTTCTTCGCCTCCGTCGCCGCCACAGAACACGCACATCGGTAGTTGCCAAGTACAGCTTCCAAACATCTGCGGTTTGTGTGATTACACAGATGAATCAAATGTGTGCTGCTGTGATTCAATGTGTGTATCTACGGGAGATTGCTGTGGAGATTACACAAACTTATGCGTATAGAAAATGAAAATATTTTGTTTTTCAAAAAGGCAAAGGGTACAACACTACAGATTACTAACTACTACGGGCATGGTAATGATAAATCTCCTACTAAAAACGATTCAAAACGTTAATGCGCATCGTCCTCTGATGCGCTGATATCTGATTCGCCTAGCATCGCACGCGCAGCCTTAATTAAACTCACCGGGCGTTCCGTTTTCATGGCATAAATTGGAATACCTCTCGATCTTGCCGCGTGCCGTAACCACTTCGCACTCTTTACGCGAGTTTTTACGCCCAAAATTGCATCTGCATCCTCCAAACGACTCACCAGATGAATTAAAGTTTCGAATCCGAGCTCTAAGAAAACCTTTCTAACTTCACTTTCGTTCAATTCAAACGGAAAGACGCACAGAACCGCCTCTTCGTCGCTGTTTCCGTTTGAATAGTCGTCGTCGTCGTCGTCGTCGTCATCCTCGTCGTCCTCATCTTCATCGTTGTTTTCCATACTTTCTTTTACGGAACGATCCCCACTGAGACGTCGATTCATCATAACATCTGCTGCCTCTGATGCGGATGATTTACGTTCTCGAAGAAGTGCTGCGTTGGCGATTTCTTGCGCCACATATCCAGCTGAAGTCAACGGTGGAGGTGCCGACGGCCGAGGCGCTTTCCGTCGCAATCCAGAGTCTCTTTCATCTGCACCCAAGTACCCAGACGACCCGTACGCTTCACTAACATTCGGGGGCGTGTTAAATTGTTTCGTGACAGCCGCTTCGGTCGCAAGAGAGGATCGATTACCGTACGACGAAGAAGTGGAAGTTGACGCCGAACCCGGACGGGATCGATATTGCATCGCGCCGACACCAAATTTGGGAGCAGATGCTCCTGGCCCGCTATTTGATGCATACGATCGAGAGTTTTCGCGAAACTCGGGAACTTGTACGACTATACCGTCCTCTCGAAGCGCTCGCAATTCGGTAAACGGAGCTTGCCCGGCTAAAAGTGCATCTACGGACGACGCCACGTCCGTATGCACCCTCCAGAGTCCGATGTCGAGCATCTCTACGGCAATGCTGAAGGTTGGCGGACCTTCTCGCTCCAAAATTGTTTTCTGCCCGCGTCTTCTTCGCGCTTCGTCGTCGCCAAGCGTGACGGATTGGACCCCGCCAACTAAATCACAAAGAGATGGGTTCTTCAAGACATTTTCTAACGTGTGACCGTGCGCGGTGGCAATCATTTTCACCCCTCGTTCTGATATAGTTCGCGCAGCCATTGCTTCCTCCTCCGTACCAATCTCGTCAACAATAACGACTTGCGGCGTGTGGTTCTCCACTGCTTCTATTAACACTGCGTGTTGGAGTTTCGGATCCGCTACTTGCATGCGCCTGGAGTTTCCTACGCCAGGATGCGCCACGTCGCCGTCGCCGCCGATTTCATTCGAAGTGTCCACGATGACAACTCTTTGATTAAAATCCGCCGATAACAACCTGGACATTTCGCGAATAGCCGTCGTTTTGCCCACACCGGGTGGACCTAGTAATAGTACCGAGCTCGATTCTTCTGAGCTCACTAAGTCTTTACATAATTCAGCCGCGCCTTTGACCGCTCGTCCAACTCGACACGTCAAACCAATCACGGTTCCTCTTCTGTTTCTAATCATCGAGATACGGTGTAAAGTACCATCAATTCCCGCTCGGTTATCTCCGCCAACTTCACCGAGTAAGCTCACGGCTTCGTCGATGTCATCCATGGTAATTTTCGAGCTTTCTGCGTCCCAGACATCGAATTTCTTCAGGCTCTCTTTCGAATACAACGGCTCCGCAGGGCCTTCCGGGAATCTCGCCAAGGGCACTCTCCCGACGTCCATGACGACTTCGATGAGTTCAAGTTTTCTTTCGTGTTTATGCAATTGCTCGCGAATTCTCGATGGTAACACCCGCAAAAGCATGTTCAATTCGTTTTCGTCCGTTACCAAGGCGAGATTTTTCTTCAACCCTCCGCCGCCGCTCCCGCTCTCTGGGCTTGTTGTTTTTTTATCCTCGTGCTCTTTTTCAGTTTTTGTTTCCATCATCATCGTGAGACTCGCTTTCATTTCTTCGGGTGTTTTCGGCATCTGCCTCCTTTCCCGCGCTTGCAAATCGGCCTCATCGAACGAATCAGACATCAAGAGCTCTTCCGTGCCTTTCACTTCACCTTCTTGTTCCTCTTCTTCCTCCTCTTCCGCTCTCTTCACTCCTTCATCGATGCTACTGTTACCGCTACCTCTCTGAGCACTGCTTAAACGACTAGGACGACATTGTTGTCGTCGTCGACAGTTTTGGATAATCACCTTTAGTGCGTGTTTCTGTTGTTCGCTCGCGCGAAAAGAATGACAATAAGAAGAAGAAGAAGAAGAAGATACAAACGATGAGGATAGGTTTGACGACGCCGATGAAAAGAACGTCATGATATGTTGTTGTTGTTGTTGTTGTGTGCGCTCGAGCGTGTTATATTCTCTTCTTAAAAATTTGTGCCGAAAGAGTTTGATTTTTACTCGAAAACTCATATTCGATATTCAATTCTCGACAAAACAAAGAAGATGACGATGACTGTCGCCAACGGCGGCGAGGAAAAGCAGGAACACGACGTCAAGAAAGAACCCGAGGAGAAAGACCAAGCGATGATGCAGGTGGACCCTCCTCCTCCTGCGGCACCGGCTCCCGCAGTAGAAGTTGCAAATGCAACGCCTCCACTCGCTCCTCCTGTACCCCAACAACAACAACAACAACAACAACAACAACAACAACAAGAACAACAACTCCCTCAAAGAAAGATGATTCCAAACCCACAGGACGTGAATAAAGCGGCGTCTATTGCCTCGGAAAGAGCTCTGATAGACGCCAAGAAAGCCATCTCTGTGCGTTTAAAGTTTAAAAGCAAAGAAGGAGGAAAAGGAGATAAAAAGAAAGACGATTTCTTTCGGACGGCCAAGGACGTGCTCGAAACGTTGATGCCGTTTCACGCGTTCGCCGACCAGAGAGGTTTGTTTCAGTTTGACCCTTCTTTTCCTTCTTCTTTGATGGTCGACGACGACGAAGACAATAAAAACAAGAACGCGAGGAGGAAGAAGTTGCGACTGTTGCGCGAGGCTGTCGGGATGTTAATAGCCGAGAAGGAAGGATTCAGCACAAAAGAAGAGGAAGAAAAAGAAAAAGAGGAAGACAAAAAGGAAGAAGGAGAGGAGAGGAAAGCGAGTGAGAACAACGAAAACGAACAGAAAGTAAAGAGAAGACGACTGAATGAAGCTTACGCTTTGCTCACGGAAGAGAACGTTTTACGTAGCGGGTTTGCGTTTCGTATGAATAGAGTTGATGACGGTTTGCTTAAAGAGCTTCGAACACTACACAAAGGACTCGAAGTGTGCGAACAAAGTTGCGCGCGGTTGCAAAGACACTCAGACGAAGATTCAACGTCGGCGAACGTTTTATCCAAAGCCGAAGAGTTCTTAATAGAACGTCTCGTATCCGAGGAAACTCGAATTGTTCTCGATGCTAAATCGAGCGAGCTCCGTAAAATAGCTCAAGAAGAGCGGCAAAAGATGGCCGATGTGCGCAAAGCCGAAACGGCATTTGCGCTCGCATCAAAAGCTGCCGCTGCTGCGCAGCAACAACAACAAATACAATTGCGCTTTCAACAACAACAACAACAAATACAACAACAACAAATACAACAACAACAAATACAACAACAACAACAACAAATACAACAACAGCAAACGAATTAGTAGCTAGAAACTTTTCGATTTTAGTAATATAAGCGCATATAGTAAAAAAATAAATTAAATGGAGTTGGGACTAATAATAATGAGTTATGAAGCCGCTGCTTTCTTCTTTCGCGCCTTCCATTCCGCGTAGCTTTCGTTCGCTTTTGGCGTTTCCGCACTTTCGCGCAACGTGAACTGTCGAGAAAAAGATGGCGACGAAACATAAACCTTCGTTTTGCTGTTATCTGTGGATGAAGGCACCGAAGAAGCAAGATTTCCCAACGTCGACGACGTGTTGTTGTTCTCCTCCTGGTTCATAGATCGTTGTTGCAAGAAGCTCGAGCCACCTTCTTTCAGGCCTTTAACATAGAGCTCTTGTTTTGATTTTATCTTTTGAGAAAACATTCGTAAAATTTGCCTTAAGCGCACCGAAGCTATGATGACTTGAATTGGCCCTCCTTCGTACGGTTCGTCGTTTTCATCTCTTTTCCCGTCTCCTTCGCCTTCGTTGTCGTCATCGTCGTCATCATCTTCATCAATTTCCTCGCCGTGAGCAAACGTAAAACGCTCTAGTAGAATAGCCACGAATAAGTTTCCAAAAAGGAATATCGATAGAACGACGTAGATCACGAAGAAGAACGCACTGGCAATATCCGGGGAACATTTTGGCTCAGAACCCGGCTCCGGTGCATCAACCGAGAAGCAGTCTTCCTTCACGTACAAGTCGTTAAAGAAACCTTGCCAATTCCCTGAAAACGCGATGAAGAGCGCCGTAAACGCGCGCTGAAAGTTGCTAAAATTCGAGTACTCGCCAATGGCGTTACCATCGAAAGGACCGGTATCGTTTCCAAACAAAGATACGCCAAGGCACGAGAATATGAAAATTACCAACAACGATAACGCGGAGACGTTAATCACTCCGGGTATGGCAGAGACTGCGGTAAGCACAAGCGTTCTCAAACCTTTGAAAACCTGTATTACTTTCAAAAGCCTGAAGAAACGAACCATTCGAATAATATTTGACGGGAGAATACCCGGTAAAATAGCGCCAAGCCCACCGCTCCACGCGACGACAAAGTCAATCTTATTCCACATGGACTCCCAATACAAGTACCATCCCATACCAATGATGAGAAAAAGAGATTCAAAGCAATACCAAACAGTAAATATATACCCAGCGTACGATTGGAAATCCATCTCAGCTTGGCTTCCGTTCGCGCGATATGCAATCAACACAAACATATTCAGCACGATCATGGTGATTGAAAGTTTATCGAACCAATCCGTTGCGATAATTGAGTGAACTTTCTTGCGCATCGGGTTCTTCGGAACAATTTTTCGCCAGCGATTCGTGTGCACGCGATTTGCAATCAACATGGCTTGTTGCCACTCTCGCTGCTTCTCTGTCGTTAAAGTGACGCCGGCGCTCGCCAAGGTTGTAAAATTATCAACTAATGCACTCACAAAAAGGTTCGCCCACAACATCATGGCAAATAGGATTGAAAAGACGAAAAATGCAGCGGCACCTTTGTTCGCGTCTCGTTCTGGTGCCGTATCGTCACCGGTAGAATCCATGGCTACGTACATGATATCTTGCCAATTATCGCCGGTGGAAATGATGAATATTGTGATAATAGCTTGGCCGATGTTATCGAAATTGAAGCGGTTAGCTCGCCACACGCCACCCTGTTCGAGACACGCTGCTTTGTCTAAGTTACTCTTCTCAGTGAGCGGGTCGATTGTATCCTCGCCGCCAGCTAACGTGCACGAAGCCATTTGTCCGAGAAATAGTTCCATACCTGTGATGCCTAAAACAATCATCATCCCAAAGCCAATTATGCACACGTATTTAATGGCAGGAAGAGATTGCAGGATCACGGTGATGACCAATTTCAAACCCGGGAGCCTTTGAATCGTTCTCAACGGTCTCAATACGCGCAGAATACGAAGCGTTTTGACAGGAATCGCGTCTCCGACCGCGTACGTGACTAAAGATGAAAGCACGACGAAGCAATCGAGGCGATTGAAGCCTGTCTTTAAATACGCACCGGGACCTTTCCAGATGCCATAGCCAATCATTTTTAACACCATTTCCAAGGTGAAAACAGCGTTAAAAATGATATCAATCAAATTGTAAGCGTCGTCAACTTTCGTGCCTGCAACAGGCCATCTTTGCGTGTTCGTCGCCATCATCGCCGAAGAGGCAATAATCAAGAGTAAAATGAGCGTATCAAACCAGAAATTCGTAGCAATTTTCAGGCATATCCATCGAAAAGAACCCCAGCCCGTGACTGGATCAATTGCAAGATATTTACGTATTTGTTGACAGTTATCTTCGCAAACATCGCGCATTTGCGGGCTCATCAATCTTTCCGGCGCGCGCATAAAGATTGGTTTTACAAAATCCGGATTCATCTTTTCCTGATCAAACTTAACCCAAATATCGTCTGAATCCATCACGTTACAACGCAAGGACATAGCGCGCGGTATCGTTCTTACATTTTCGAGTTTTTCGCTCAAGTGCTCACGTGCGATTTTCAGTTCTTCCTTCGCTTGCTTTACTCTTCTTTCGCGATAACACGTTAATCGTTTTCGGGCGCGCACCACGTGACCTGGTCTCAAAGACTCTTGGATTTTCAGACTCTCCTCGGTATGGTGCGCGAATCCGATCGAGACGAGCCATTGTCGGACAACGGCAACTTCTTGGACCGAACGCTGTACTCTTGATTCGTTATCGTCTCGACCAAAATCTGCAGCTGACAATTTTTCTTTCTTCGCCTTGGCTCTTCTCTTCGCAGCGTAATAATGCTCCCCGTTTTCATCGTCGTCGGTGGAATTTTCTTCTTCGACAAACGTCTTCCCGAGCGTGGACTGGGAAGACGCGCGCTTTCGAATTTCTTCGATGACACTTGTCGAGCCTTCCTCGTGAAATTCACCTTCTTCTATTAAAAATGTCTCCGACGCGATCGCGTCAATCAGAATACCGAGAATCAACGCCAAGACGGCGGTGGTGATGAAACACCAGATTATCATATAAATGCCGGCGGCGATATTCGTTACTTTCATAGAGCTCCAAGCTACTTCAAATGTATTCTCACCAGTTGACACTGCAAATAAGGTTATCAAAGCTGATCCAAAGTTTTTAAAACTCAAGCGCTCTTCGTCGAAACTTTCTCTCGCCGCGAACAGTTGCACTCCGAGAATCGCGAAAATTGCCAAGAACATGAGCCACACGAGTAAAAACACCCACATGTTTTGCGTCGCCGAAATCGCAGAGTTTGCGATTTTCGAAAACTCCGCGTTATTTCGCACGATTTTGAGCGTTCTTAAAATACGAAACACGCGGAATACTCTGAGAAAAGATAAATCGACTGGTGTACCGCCTTCTTCATCGCCTCCTGAATTTGACATCCCGTAGGTCAACGAGAAATCGATGATGCTCACGAGCACTACAAACCCATCCAATTTGTTCCAGTTATTCTTCCAGTATCGCACTACTCCTAATCCAATGTGTTTGAGTACGAATTCAAAGAGAAAGATGCCCGAACACGTGAGGTCTATGATCAATTCGACATCCTTGAACGAATCGGTTTTATCCACGTGATTAGCGCACATCAATCCCGTGTTCACGAGAATTGTAAACGTGATAAAGTTTTGGAAGATTGGATGATTGGTTAAATCTAAAATCATCTGCCTCGGTTTGTGCGCGCACGCGTGTTCTAGTTGAGGGTACGCTTCCTCCGGCTCCAGAGATTTCTCGTGCGCCTCTCGCAACTCTTCCATCTCTTTCTCGTGCGCTTCCGGATCATCGTCTTCTTCGACTTCACCCAACGTAGCGCAAATGACCGCGGTAAATAACTGAAACACGAAGAACCCACCTAGAACGGCGACGGCGCAAAAGTACGACATGGCGGGAACGTACCCCGCCGTGTTCGCGACTGGCCACGCGAGTTCGTTCCAACCGTCAATTGTGATCACGTGAAGAACGATAAACATCCCGCGAGCAAAATTGTCGAAATTCAAGTAATTATCAAACGGTGAAACGCCAGAATCGCAGCAATACACGTTTGATTCGACACCATCGAGCAGAGTTGCGTTTTTTACAAGCGTGTCGACATCACTGTTCAAACATAACTCCTCGTCGCCGGGTACACCGCCATCATCATAGCGCGATATGCTCACACCGTCTACAGTTCCGTAATTTGACACGAGAAATGAACATCTTTCTTTCGGGTCACCTCCTAAATTTGCAACGTCTTCATAGTTGCGTCCGCTCATAATCGTGCCAAAAAGCATGACGCCCATAACCGTGGCTAAAATGACGAACCACAGAAGCAAGAGTACTACGTCTATCATCATCGGTAAGGCTTTTTCTGCGGTATCCATCACCATTCTTCCCGCTTTATACTTACTCAGCGCTTTGAGCGGTTGGAAACATTTCATTAATCTCAACGTCGTGATCCATCCGCCTCCGTCTAAAATGACGTCCAAGATACCGGTGATGACGATGAACAAATCAAACACGTTCCAATACGACCACATGTACGAGTCTGGTCCGTTGAGTAAGAATCCGTACGCTACTATTTTAACGATAGCTTCCAAGCCGAACAAAATTAAGAACGCGTTTCCTAACCAAAACGTGACATCTTTTGGAATGTGTGGCTTCGTTCCGTACATTTCCACCCCTCTATCTGGAGTATCCAACGCGACAATGACGCCGTTCAAAATCACGACGAATAAAATCGCGCGCGAAAAGTATATCGAGTTTGCAACTTTACTGCACATTTTCCGAACCGGATTCGAGGCTTGTAAAAAGCCGAGAGATCGGTCAAAGTTGAGTTTGTTCGACCTGTTGTTATTATATGTATGCATATATATACAAGTGTGTGTAAAGAAGAAGACAATGTGAGTCGAATGGTGAGCTAAGCCATGTAAACACCGAGAACAAACACCGCGTGAACGTAGGTTTTCATTTTTTGGTCCGTTTGTTTGTTTGTTTTTTCGGGAAGAATTGAGAGAAAAGCGAATTGAACAATGCGCGTGTCTACCGCTGCTGTCTGACGATGAAGAAAGACGATGGGAAGACACTTCGAGCGCGACTGGACGGCGAGACAGAGAGAGCAAAAGAATAAACACGCTACGAAAACGCACACTGTTTCTTTGATGGACGTTTTCTTCTTCTTCTTCTTTCCCGACGACGACGACGGGGACTTGTTGTTGTTGTTGTTTTTCCCTTCCTCATCGGCTTTGAAACCTTCGTTTAAAGTGTATCCTCCTCCCTTTTTATCTTTCGTCGTCTTCTTTCCCTCGTATCGTTCGTCGTCGTCGTCGTCGTAAGAGTACGATCTGTTTTCGTCATCATCACTCGACGATGATGGCATCGTCGATGGCATCTTTTATTATATATATTAATAAATAATTAAAGACGCCTTTGCGAGGATGAAGATGGGCTTTGGGTGTGATGACAGAAGAGTGAGGAAAGAATTTTGATTTTGGGGTTGAGGACTCACATGAAAATTCAACAGGAGTGAGTGTTCAAGGACACACCACACTTTTTAATTAAGAAGTTCATTAGTCTCAAAATCGCTAAGATGATGATAGAACGACTACACGCAACGAAGCAATCACACGCACACCTCCCCGCGTTATTTTTGCGCAAACATCCGTTCCGTCCTTCGCTCTTTCGTTCTCGCGCTTTGTTTTCGTCGTCGAGAAAACGAAGCAGCAAAATTAGAACGGAAAAAGTAGTTGAAACAAAAAGCAGTGATGATGATGATGAAAAGAGTAAATACGATGAACAGAAAAGGAAACGATTGAATCACATGCCGTGGTTGTACGACATCGAGAAGCATAAAACGTTCGCCAAAACGTGGCAGAAAGATGTGCAGGAAAAGCTTATGGAATTGGAGACCGTAGAGTTTATAGGAGACGACACGTTTATGGCCGACGTGAATGTGAACGTCTTTGCCGAGAGAGGAAGAAAAATTGTGTTTCATAATAACTGTCGCATAGCAGCGAACGTATATTTACACGGGCCCATAGAAGTAGGGGAAAACGTTTCGATCAATCAGCACTGTCACATGGAAGGACCCATCGTGATAGGGAGCGATTCGAGGATAGGCCCGTCCACTTCTATTTTCGCCTTTAACCACAACTTCGACGAGTCAGAAACACTCATTCGCTCACAGAAAGTAAAATCAGAAGGAGTACACATTGGAGAGGACGTGTGGATAGGCGCAAACGTTTCAATCGTCGATGGTGTGACTATAGGCGCACACTCCGTCGTCGGCATTGCATCAGTTGTTACGAAGAATATTCCAGAGTATGAGGTATGGGCAGGCAATCCGTGTAAAAAAATAGGCGAACGCAAGCGACCCCCCCCTCGGGAATGAAAAAGAGTACTCGTAGTTTTACAGAAGATACATTACCATGGTACATCTAATATCAATACATATTCTAATCTAAACTAGCCTAAAAATTCTTCTACCGACGCTTTCGGCTCGGCGTACAAGAAATCTTCGTCATCCGCATCGAAGGAAGCAAAGGCAATACTTGAGAGCTCGTTTTCTAAATCCTCTCGAAATTTTTCGTCTCGCGTGATGATGTTGAGCTCTTGAAATTGACCAAACGAGCGCTGTCGCATGTTGCAACTCCCTAAAGAAGCGATGCCTACGTCTGGATTCGTCGTACTTTTCGCCACGAAAGCTTTGGCGTGTAACATTTCCGGTAACAATTTGATCGACAGTCGAGGCGCGGACGTTTTCGATCTCAATTTAATCAACTCGTGAACTTTTTTCAATTTTGCCAACGCTTTTCTGTTCGCGTCGTGATACACGTTCGGGAAACACGGCATTAAGATTGTCACGTTCGCGTTTCGGTCGATGATTTTGCGAATCATCGCAACTCCGGAGGAATCTAAGTACGCTATAGAAAACGTGTAATCGTCAAACTGTCTATCGTTCAAAATCTCCTCGAACGACTTCTTGACGCCAAACGTGCCCGGGAAATTTTTTATTCGTGGAAACGCCCAAGCTAAAGGACAAAAACCGGTTGGATTGTTCGAGACAAACTTGGTGTGAATTTCCTCTTTATTCTTTGCATCTTTCTTTCCATTTGGCCACCGCAACTTCTCAAACAACTTTGACGTCGACAACGACGACAAAGAAGGAGTAAAAGAAGCACCAGAGGATACTGAACTTTCCAACGCTTCGACGAGCGTTTGGCCTTGGACGAGAACCGTGAAATCGCGCCAATTCTCAAATCGATCTCCGATGTTAATGCCACCTAACATTCCGGTGTACTCGCCATTATTCTTTCGTTTAAACGTCGCGAACTTCGCGTGCGTTGGAATCGTGCTCTCTAAAAGCTCAAACTCGTTCGCGTTGTTCCGCTCTTTTTCCAACTCTCGCAACTTTTCGACCAAAGTCGTCGACTGTTCGCACCACCTCGTGAACTTTGACACAGCGGAACCGTCAACTTTTACGCGAACCGATACGCCTCGATTACACGCGTTCGATAAACTTTCAATTACTTTTTCGGTCGATTTACCGTGCTCAAACACGTAAACGCTAAGTTGAATCTCATCTCCTCTGTTCGTGTCGTTTATTTCTCGGGTCAAGTTTTCGATGCTTCTCGAATACCCGCTGACGAGTGTAATTTTATTTTTCGTGTTGGTGTTGTTTCTCACGGTCAACTCCTTCTCGAACTCGCGCGCAACCATCGAGGATTGAATTTCACGCGTCTCTCCACCTCTTAAACGCTTCCCTTCTTCGTTTGGAGAGACAGACGTCTTCTCAATCGCGAACGATGATGATGATGATGATGATGATGATGATGACAAAGCTCCGTTTACGCTTCTTCGGTTCAAACTTCTTTGAAGAGGATGCCTCGCAAAATTCGCGCCTCTATTTTTTCTTCCATTCCATTTCCCATCGATCGCAGATGAAAAAGTTAACGACGACGACGACGACGAGAAGGATGTAGAAGACATCATCGTCTTCCAACGCGCGAACCGATCGGTACTCTCTGTGTGTGTAAGAGTTACAGAGAGAGAGAGATTTTGGGTTCGTTTTTTGGCGTCTTAAAAGTGATTAATATCTTTGCTTTTTGTGGATCCACCGTGGCAAAGATTCTGTTTGTTTTGTCTTTTTTCGTGCTCGAAGCAAAAATACTATTATGGCGTCGTATGCATATATCGCATTCTTATTAAAACAAAAATCTGGGTAAGCTAAAAGATGGGAAATCGAAGAACGATACGCTCGACGCAGGTTCTTCTTCTGCGACTGCAGTGGGTGGAGTAGTGGACGAAGGAGTCACCTTCGTCGGTGTCGTTGCTACTGTTGCAGCTCTCGGACTCGTCCCGTTTTTACTGGCTACTACCGTTGGTTTCACCGGCGGCGTCGCCGATAATTTCAAGGCGACTGTCGCCGTTTCCAATTTCCCGGAAGTATCCGGTCGAAACGTGTGGAACTCGTTTTCAAAAATCGTTTCTACGCCAGGGTAATGCACCGCAGCCTTGTCAATCAGTCTGCGCAACTCGCGCACGTGATCTAAAGTTTCCTCGTACCGTTCGGATGTCTTCTCCACTAAGAATATCACCTCGCGTTCTCTCGTGTAATTTTTCTCCGCCGCCTCGTACGACTCGATGGCGTGCATCTCTTTCAACTGTTCGATTTCAAATTCGTGTTCTAACTTCATTCGATTCGCGCGATCTCTATAAAACTCGATTTCCTCCGTCAATTTCTCCGTCGTCGTTTCGATTTCTTCCGTTAACGTTTGTTTCATCAACTCGAACGTTTCCTCGCGTTCGGTTTCGATTCTATTCAACTCGCTCAAATATTTCTCTTTCAGTTCGAGCAAGTCTTCTTCGTGCACTTTGTTAATGTCCGCTTTGAACTCTTCCACGTGTTGTTCCTTTTCTAACATTTTCTTCATGTCTCTTTTTTCCGTCTCTTGTATTTGTTTCAGAAGCAATTCGATTCTTGTTTCGTTCCTTTTCAGTTTCTCATTGGCTTCGTCCAACTCTTTTCTCAAAGCGTCCATCTCTTGTACTTTTTCTTTAAACTCCACCGCTTTCTTATACGTCTTCTCCTCCGCTTCTATGGTTTCTTTGAGCTCTTCCTCTGTCTTTTGTAACTCCATTTGCAACTGCTCCACCATCTCTTCCGCGTCTAATCTCATTTTGGTTTCCTCGTCGAGCAACTCTTTCAAAGAGTCGAGCTCGTCTCTTAACTCCGACAATCGGTTCCCGATCGGTCGGACGTTTTCGCCGTTGGCTTCATCGTCTTCACCGGAGAAGTCTGATTTCGTTGAAGTCATCGTTGTTGTTATTGTTGTTGTTGTTGTATGTGGAGAGATGTTTAGTACTGTTTGTTTATGGGTATTATATTTCTGTTATCACAAGAATTGATTACAGCAACAACTGCGTACTGAATGAGCGGTGTGACGACGTTTCGCCTGTTTTTTTCTTATTTTTTGTCCCCCGCGTCAATCGGTTGTGTGTGTGTGACATTTAACGAACTGTTTCGCCGCCAAAGAAAAAAAGCACACACACTGCTCTGTTGTACTTAAAATCTTATGCGCGCGCCCTTTCGTTAACAGACAAATAATAACAACAACAAGAAGAAGAAAATGGAAAAGAAACTAGAGTACGAGGCGTTACCACAGAGAGGACCGAGAAGGAGAAAGAAGAAGAATAAGAATGTTGAGAATGTCGAGAACGAAGACGATGAAGACGAAGAAAACGAGAAGAAGAGAGCGAAAACAAACGACAAACCCATGAAGAAGAATGTGGTGGTGATGATGATGAACACCACCAACGAGGGCGAATATGATGGGGATGCTAATGATGGGGATAAGAGGACGAGAACGGGCGCGAATGCAACAACAACAGCAACAACAACAACAGCGTGTTTTCTTTCGACAGAACCAATCGTGAGCTACGACACCACCGCTGCAACTAAAAATCAATACGAATACAAAGACCACACGGCGGATATTCAAATCAAAAGCTGGGGCGACTCCATCACCACCGCGTTCGCTTGGTCAGCTCTGGGAATGTTCGACTACATGACGCCACTTCATAATATATCGGAAACGCCGAAAGTGTATAGAAAATTTGAGTGCTCCGCGCACGACTTGAAGTCGCTCTTATTCGCATTCTTGGACGAGTTGTTGTTCGTGTTCCACACGGAGAGTTTAGTGTGCACGAAAATCCAAATCAACGAGTTTCGAGAAAATAAAGGAAATCTAGGAGAAGAAGTAAATCGATGGACGATTGAAGGTATCGTCGCGGGAGATTTGTTCGTCGATGGCGTGCACGAACAAGGCACGGAAGTCAAGGCGATTACGTATTCGGAAATGCAAATTCACGTCGCAGAGGATGGTTCAACGGAGGTGTACGTGATAGTAGATATATAAGAAATAATGCTCGTAATTGCACTCGTTACGGTAGTTCATAGTAAACAATCGTCTTCACCTTCTTTAAGCGACGATGCTTGGCATGACTTTTGCTTCTATGACTGCAACGATGCGTTTCAACCAATCGATTTTGCTTTCCTTTTCGAGAGGGAATAAATGGTTACCGCCTTGTACAATTTCGAGCGCAAACGCGCCGGTTGTCATCGTTTCCCATTTTTCGACCATACTTTTTGAGATCATTCTGTCGTTCGTGCCATGAAACGCAGTCACGTCTGAGGTGAACGTCTTCTCCTTCAAATCGTTCTCGTAGCTATCAAAGAGACAAAAATCCGCGCGCATGAGCGGATGGTAAATCTTCCAGATGCCAGTGAACACCACTTCTTGAACGTCCCATCGACGACATTCGTCTTGAAACTCTCGTTCGGATAAGTGCTTATTTTTGCGCCAAGGCTTGTCTTTGTCCTCAATCGTCGGCGCTGGGAAGTTTGAAAGGAAAAAATGTAGCGGCTCATTGACGCCGTATGTGCTTTTCAAAACGTCCACGAGTTGTACCGCAAGCCAGCATCCCACGGAATGACCGACGACGACGTACGGCACGTCTCGCAATTCGTTCGCGAGCGTTGGTGCAATTTCTCGAATAACCGTTTGTATTTTCGGCTCGTTCCACGGTTCGTTACGTCTGGATCCTCTTCCCGGTAATTGCACCGACAACAACTCCGCTTTGTAGTTCTTACAAAACGTCAACAGAGGAGACACGATTCGTCGCTCCCCCAAGCCTTCGTTCGTGAACAAGTCCTCTGCATTTCCCGCGTTGGCGAAACAAATCACTCTCAGATTTGGTCTCTCCGGAGCTCTGATTTGTGTACCACTTCTCTGTAATCCAGGGAAGAGTTTCTTGAACGTGACTTCATCCCTTTGTTGATCAACATCACTCATCGTTTTCTTATGATTCCGAAAAAAAAATTGGCGTTACTTTTGCTTTTAACTTTGACGACGATTTTTGCTTGGAAAAAAGGGAAAAAGAAACAATGTAACGACACATCTTCTTCTCATCGTCGTCCTGAATCATCATCATCATCATCATCATCATGTTAATCATCCTCTCCCCTGCGAAGACGCTAACCGTCCCGAAATCGCTCGCGAAGAGTTTGAAAACATCCACGCCATCCATGCAGAAAACGATGGAGATTTTATTGAGCGAACTGAGGAAAATGAGCGCCAATCAACTCGCGTCTACTTTGGAAGTCTCGACTGCGATTGCCAACACGAATTTGGAGAGATACAAAGTTTGGGAAAAGCAAACGGAATACCCGTGCGGGTTCGCTTTTGATGGCCCAGCTTACAAAGGATTATCGTGCTCTTCGTTGAACGAGAAAGAGCTGAATTATTTACAGACTCATTTGCGGATCGTCGATCCTTTGTACGGTTTATTGAAACCGTTAGATTTGATAAAACAATACAGGCTGGAGATGAAGACGAAAGGGTTGAAAGCAACCAAAGATACGAAAGGCGGGTTAGCTGCGTTTTGGTCGAAAGAAATGACCGAGAGCTTGATTAGAGATTTGGACGAGCAAGAACGAACGAGTAGTAGCAAAAGTAGCGATAGTAAAAAAGAGCAGCGTTTTATTCTCAACGTGGCCTCTCAGGAGTATTCAAAGGTTCTGGACAGAAAGTTGCTCGAAGAGAACAACGTGGAAGTTTTCGACATGGTCATCGAAGGTTCGACGTTCGACGCCAAGTTTGGTCGAGGCTGTGCCGCGCGATATTGCGCGAAAGTAAATGCAAAAACCAGGGATGATTTGAAGAACTTCACTGGGAGTGATTTGGACGGAAGCAAAACGTGGAAACTGAACGAGAAATCCGCCAAGACCGTGGAAGGAAAATCCATGTGCTTTTCCTTTTCGAAGAACGAATCAGGAGGTCCGGCGCTCAAGAAGCAAAAGAAGTAATACTTTTATGTATTTTTGAAATCAACGCGCGGCAAACTGATATTCATACAAAATCTAATTCTCGTTGTCGCTCTGAGCCATTCACTGCGTTACACATCCACTCTACGGCTTCTTTTATGCCTACTCCGGTAAACGCGCTCGCACCCATCACTCTCTTTGCAATCGGCGTCGCCGAAGCGTCTTCTTTCTTCTTTTTCTTCTTCTTCGTATTATCGAGGATACCATTCTTCGCGAGCGATGTCGTTGTTGTCCCGTCTGTTCTTCCATCTTTACTAGTGGTATCGTTGCTATTACTATTCAAAGCGCTGTGTTCAAACGCCGTTTTCACCATCGTCAATCCTTCCGGTCCGCTCTCGTCTATTTTATTCGCCACAATCAACACCGGCGCGTTTTGCAAATCTGTGTTCGCCAACATTCGATTGCACACCACTCTCGCGTCGTCTATTCTCGTCTCGTCCGTGGAGTCGACGAGGAAAAAAATCCCGTGCGATTCTCGATAATACTTCAACCAAATCGGTCTCAATCTTTCCAAGCCTCCTAAATCCCAAAACGTCCACTGGACGCCCAGAAAGTCTTCTATTTTCGCGACGTTTAAACCGACGGTTGGTTTGATGTGTTCTTTTGGAATCGGTTGCAAATCGCTAAACATTTCCTTCATTTTCTCCAACATGGAGGTTTTCCCGGACGAGTCTAAACCTACGATTAAAATCCGCATCTCCGGTTTCGAAAACGTCCACCCTTCGCACAAGCCGTGTATGAGATAGGTAAACATTATTCTTTAAATAAGATATTTTATGCTTGTGTTATTATGGTGTGTTTTGCTGCGTGTGTGAATCGTTTCGTTCGAAAAAAGGGGGGAAAACGAACGAAAAAGAGGGACAACACACACACGCACTCCTTTGCTTTGTTTGTGGGACTGGCCTGGCTCTTGATTGGTTAAAAATGGGGTCAGCGCTTTTTTCGTTGTTGTGTTGTTTTGTGAGTTCATCACTCCATCATCATAAAAAACAAAACTCTTGTCCCACCCGCCGGCACTTACATATATACTCTTCTCCATCACACAGACAGACAGATACGCGGCAGTTTCGAACTCGATCGGTTCGCGCGAAAACAGTACCACAGCTGGCAAAACGTTCGAATCATCTATCTCACCGAGCGCGGCAAAAGAGAGAAAGAAAGAAAATTAGTAAAAAAGAGATAGAGAGAAGAGAGCGATGACTTTTTCCTCTTCTTCCTCTTCCTCTTCTTCTTCGACAATGCCTTTGACGCGCTGCACGAGAACGTCTTCCTCGGCGACAATAAGTAACAGACGGACGCCAAAATGCTCGGCTTCTTCTTCTTCTTCTCCTTCTTCGTCGTCGTTTACGATGACGAACAACAAAAACAGAAACGTTATTAGAAGAAGAAATGAAAGGACAAAAAGAAAAACGAACGCCACGGGAGCAGCAGCAGCAGCTTCTGCGGTTGAAGAAGAAGAGGAGGCAAAAAATACAACAGAACAAGTCCCTACTTGGGCCGCGAGAGAATTCACAGAGGAAGGGAGGGTGTTCACAGAAACATTTCCTATTCGTTTCGATGAAGTTGGTCCGAATAAGTTGGCAGATATGGGTACCATGGCGAGAATATCCCAGGAGTGCGCGTGCAACCATGCCCAAGGTTTGTGGGGCCGCTCGCAGTCTATGCCAGAAGACATGCGCAAGGTGGACATGGCGTGGGTCTGCACGCGATTACATTTGGACATCTTTGAATATCCGAAATGGGGCGACCAAGTCGTCGTAAAGACGTGGTTTGAGTCGCAAGGTAGAGTAGCCGCCCGAAGAGACTGGGATTTGGTCAACAACGAAACAGAAAAACGCGTGGGTAAGGCTACGAGTCAATGGATAGCGTTTAATTTGAAAACGCGAAGAATGGGTCGAATTCCATCGCAAGTCGTCGAGGATTTTCAATTACAACAGTGGTGCAACGAACCAATCATGGGAAGCGAATACGAAGTAGAAAAGTTGCCAGATGCGAGAGATATTGGTGCGATTGAAGGATCGCAGTGCTCGGTCCCGGTAGTGCATTACACGAGAAGAAGTGATTTAGATATGAATGGACACGTAAATAACTGCATCTACACGGAATGGTTGTTAGAGTCAGTGCCGCAATCGTACCGGGACGAGTACGAGTTGAAAGAGTTAATCATCGAGTTCAAAGCAGAGTGTAATTTTGGGGACGTTATCGAAGCCGTGTGTTGCGAAGATACCTCTTCAAACGTTGGAGACAGCGTTTTCTTGGCGCACACGTTGACGAAAAAGAGCGACGAAAAACAAACCGAAGTCGTGAGAGCGCGAACGATATGGGCAAAGCGATGAAAAATGAGTAATAATAGGTAAACGTCCCACTTAATAATATGGTTTTATCTTCCACCTTCCTTTCTCCCTTTTATATGGTAGCAATAATAACAAGCTTAACGAGTTGTAACCAGCGGCGAACTATTTATGCGAAACATTATGTTGTGATATATAATTAAAGATTATGTTTTATAGAGAAATTAAAACGCTCTTCTAAAAACTCTCACTCTCTCCTCCTCATCTCTCACCTCCTCCTCATGATACTTCTTCTCTCTCTTGATACAAAGTTGTTGTTCCTCTCTCTCCGCAAATTTATATAAGCTGCTAAATATTTATACTTTTTACGTTCGGGATTGTTTATTTTTTTTGCTTCTTTTACTTTTTACTCTCTCTTTCTCTTCTTACTTCCACCACGGGGCCAAGCCAGTTCTGAAGTCAGTCTCAGTCCACGGGGAAAAGATGACGGTGTCGGAGGCGTCGATGGTCAAGTGCGCTAAAGCCAAAGACAACGGGGCCGGGCCACGGATAACCATACCGTCGGCGTTGTATTGGGAGCCGTGGCACGGGCATTTAAATTTGTTCTCCGCCTTGTTCCACGGAACGACGCAACCCAAGTGCGTGCACACGGCGTTGATACCAAAGTCACGAATTTTACCCCCCGCATCGACCATCAAGTACGTCGCGTCACCCTTCAAACCTTGCGACAAAGTGTAATCACCCGGCAAGTGGTTCTTCAACCAAGTCGCTTGCTTAATGTCGTTACCGGCAGCGTCCTTCGCCGCTTGGCCAGCGCCACCACCACCCGCAGACGGCGGGACGAAGTAGTACGCGAAGCCACCCAACAAAGTCGTACCCGGAAGACCGAGCGCACCGACGAGCAGCAAGTTCATCACGTTACGTTTAGCCATGTCCTGTGATATTTTTATTTAGAAAAAAAAAGTTCTCGTCAGTTTTGTTGTTTTTTTAGCGGGGAAAATTTATTTTGAGAGCAGAGGAATTTCCTCTTCTCTTTCTTTTTTTTGGTCGGAGAAAGAGAGAAAGAGATAACAACTTTCAAGCGGCCAACGTCGACTCTGGATTTTCACGCAAGAACGCTGTGGACGACAGACGAGCACACCGAAAACGGCCCTTCTCTATCCATCCAAACGCGGAAGGATATCAAATATCTATTATTATTGGGTCGAGTATCCAAATATAATCTCGCGAGACCAAACGAGGAGACTAATCTGCCCCGAGATTACTCGCGGATGAGGAGGAGATCCCGCGATATCTCTCTTTGTTTTTTGGCCTGTTTTTTGCTCTCTCTCTTCCCTCTATATCGTCGTCTCTCGATTGGTGATGATGATTATACCCGAAAATGACGCGCGTAAAACGAGAGTTTAGAGATGAAAAGATCCAACGCATCAATCAAAACGCGCCGGAATCATATCGAAACAACACTCATGAACGTTTCTATTTGGTTTATGAACCGCAAAACCGTTCGCGAATGCTCCTTCGAGACTCATCTCCGCGACATTTTGTCTCTCTGTCGTGTTTCCTCTCTTCCTTTTTAAGCGGTACAGCCATCGAGTGAGAAAAAAAAAACTATATCGACGCACCGGAACTTCACCCGAAACGGCCGCCGCGCGAACCATCGTGGATTGCTTCTTTTGAACATTTTGTTGTTTGCGCAAGGCAACCTTGGCGCCGGCAAACGAGGAAGTAGAGACCGCGAAGGACATAGTGTGCGATTTATTATAAGGAAATTTGTGTTGGTTTCTCACCCACAACGAAAGGAGGAAGTCAAGCAGAGACAGAAGCAAAAGATCAAATTAAAAATTGGACTGCGAAAGGTCCTCCTCTCGCAAGAAAGAACCAAAAAAATTCAAAAAACTTCAGATAAACCATACCCAAGGCCGCTTTAGATTATATACATATCAGATCAGAGGATAGAAGAAGAAGGAGAAAATAATAATAATATGAGCGCGTTACATATCATCGAAGAGAACACCACTCCGAATGCTGCTGCATTGGATTCTTCCGCGAGGAAAAGGCAGAGAGTCGCGCAAAAACCATCAACGACGACAACATCGCCATCGTCTTTGAATTTAAATAATTTCAAAAATCTTTCTCAACAGAAAACAGCACTGGAAGTGTACGAGGACGAGGAAGACGGAGATAAGGAAAACAGAAATCCGAACCTGCCATCGAACAATAGAAGATACAATAGTAACAGTGGCGCGAACGACGATTTAGGAGGAAACGATCAGATGAAGAAGATGAAGTCGTCGAATGTGAACGTGGTGATGGATGATTTTGAAGAGGCTACAAAAGTGAACACGAAAATTTTTAAAGAGAAGAAAACATCGGCGCCGCGAGCACCGTTCGTCGCGAAACTTTACTCATCCTTACCAACGAGCAGAGTAGTACTGGGTGACATCACGCGAAATCACTCGCCGAACCGTCTCGCTCCGGGGAAGTATCGCATTGGGCCGAATTCTTCTTCGAGCGGGCAACAAAAACGTAGCGAAGGCGACACGACTACTAACAGAACCTCAATTCTCAAAGTCCGTTGAAGCTTTAAAAGAAGAATAGTGTATTGATGTGAATACTAGATTCAGTGTTAGCCATTATAGTTATATTATTTATTCTATATGCATTGTACATGTTACACAACAAACTACTAAGAAGGTACAAAGGCGCGTCGAGGAACTTGCCTCCCCGAGGAAGCGCTTTCTCCTTCTCTTCCTCCTCCTTCTCCCTCTTCTTTGTGCCGCATCCTTGCATCATCTAATGTCCTACCGGGGAGTTCTAATATCACCTCCTTTTCGTTACTTTTAGTGCTACTGCTCCCTCTCGAAGAAGAAGAAGAAGAAGAAGAAGAAGGTCCAACACTGCCTAGTCCAGAGATTTTTGTCAAATTGAACTCTTCCTTCAACTCAGATATGAAATTCTCTCCTTTTCCTCCTTCTCTCTCTGTTTCTCTTAACTTTTGCATCAATCCAATCACGCTTATTTTCAACTGCTTGTTCTCTAATTCCAAAATCTCGTTCGATTTGGACAAGTCTAATATGATTGTATCTTTCACGTTTGATTTCTTCAACTCAAAGTTCTTCTTGTCTTCCTGGAAACTGTCCATGCGGTTTCGTCGCGCGTTATGTCTCAACTCTCCAGCTCCCGGGCCAGAAGTTAACACGAAAAAGAAGAGCAAAAAGAGCAAAAGAAATCCTCTCTGTTGCTGTTGCTGTTGTTGTGGCGTCATTTGGATGAACGGAGGGTTCATTTAAGTTGACAACAAACGAGAACAACACAAATTTTATGAGGACGACGGATGGGTTTTTTTCTCTCGTATGAGTACACACGTCTCTTCTTCTTTTTTTACATACTTTCAACCAAACTATTTTGGACTTCGCTCATGCGTGCTAAAGTTTTCTTTACTGCTCTAATAATACTGAATCGTCCATCCTAAGACGACTACACTTTCGGATACGTCTTGATTTCAAATTCTTTCAACGCGCCAGAGGCTTCGTCAAACGTGAAATAGCCGCCGTGAATCTTCTTCTCCTCGTCGACGATTGACGCCTCTATCACCTTCGGATACCAGTGCATATCGTCTTCGGGCATTTCTGCATACGGTATGTCTTCAACTTTGAACCATTTGGGAATCACGCGGATTGTTTCCTTGGCGGACACACTCAACTCCGTGTAATCTTTCAATAACGCTTCTTTTTCTCTCGAGTTGTTTAAAATCAACACGCACTCGTGTTCAATCGCCACCTTGCTCTCTTTTAACCATCCGTGAAATCGAAATCGAGCTTTCTCAGTGACCCGTGCTTTCGCATTTTCCGGCATAGTAATGTTCTCTTCCAAGGCTTCGCAGGCGGCAAAAATTGACGTTTCTGCTAACGCGTTAATGTCGTACCACGTTTCTACTTTTCCTATGAAACCGGTGTATCGCTCTGCGAACTCTCCCGATTTGTGTAACGCTAAACAAATATGCCACTGCGCGTCGTCGTCTTTCGCCAAAATTAAGAGTTGAGCGAACCGTTCGGGGTTTGCCGTTAACGCCTCCTTGGGATGTTTCTTTCTTTTCACGAGGTCTTTCAGATTTCTATCCGCTTCTTTAACTTTTGTCGTGATTAAATCGAGCTGTGTTGTCATCGCTTCACCTCGCTTTCTTTTAGCTCCAACAAAGTCAGGCAACGGGTTTACCTGCGTCTCCGCGTTGACACCGTTAAAGCGAACGATGGAAAATCTTTCCCTGTTCTCGGGTCGCTCTACTCGATGCGGTGTCGCTTTGTACGTTCCATTCGTGAACGCTTCTAATCCATCGCTAATGATTACTAAAAACTTTGCCTCGTCTTCCTGCAAAACTGGGGCAGACATCCATTCGCCTTCTTCGTCTCTGTTTTTTCCTCTCCGTTTCTTCACGTACAAACCGCGTTCATTCTGATGCAAGAAAGTCATCATCTCAAAGTCCGTGTGTTCTGACACGCCCACCTCTTTTGCGTCGTCGCTAGACTTGCTCTTGTTCTTCTTCTTATCGTTATTATTATTATTATTATTATCATTATTAGGATATCGCATGAACCGCATGGCGCAGTGAGAATCTCTCGAAAAGTGCTTCTCAAACGCGCGTTCGTCTTTTATAGACAGTGCCTTTGCAAACGACAAGAACAAAACTCGCGCGATCTCGTCGCATTTTCGGTAGAAGATGTTGAACGCATTTTTCATCTCCGGAACTTCAACGGGCCAATCGATTCTTCCTCTCGCGCCGGATGGTTGTTTCGTAAAATCATCATCTGTTTCATTATTTTCGTCTTCTTCATCTTTCTCATTTTCTTCGATATCTCTGACCAAATCAAAAGACTCCACGCACGCGATTTCGTTCGCTTTATACGCGTACTCTTCGAATAAAGGAACGTACCCACCGGTCTCAAACGTCTCGTATTGCGTGTGTACGTATTGCTTCTTCTCGTCCTCGCTGAGTTCTTTGAAGAACTTTCTTCCAGAATCGTAAACTCGTTTGATATCTTTCCCGAATTTACTCGTGTCGTCTGAATCGTCGTCGACGACCAACTGGAAAAATCCATATTCGCTGTCCACGAGCGCGTATTTTAACCGAGCGAGTTCTTCTTCATCGTTTGATTTTAACCTTCGATAGCTAATCAGAGGAAGATTTTCATCGCTCATGTGTTAGAGATGATAAAAAGTTTTTTATGCCGGTTTTGGACAAAATGTGATGATGAAAAGAAAAAAGTTCGTTGAGGTACCAGAAGGAAAGCTTTACATGTGTCCATTTCTTTTCCACTAGATTCACACAACACAGCTAAGACCACGCTAAAACTACCACAAACAAACAACTTGGAAAGAAACCACAGGGCACAAAACTATTCTTATCGCTACTCGTAAAAACTAACATCTAATCATCATCCGCTTTTCTTCTTCCCAAACTTTCTAAACCCGAGTCCTTTAGCTTTGGCGACCATTCTTTCTTTCTTCTTCTCGATTTCCAAAGCCTCGTCGCTTTTGACGCCTAAATCGATCCACTCTTCTCCTTCGTCGTCGGCGGCGTCTTCTTTATTTTTTTGGCGTTGTATTCGCTTCTTGGCGTCTTCGGTCGCTTGTAACATTTTCACTCGTTCGAATTGGGATATTTCAACCTCGGTTATGCCGGTTAAATTTCTATCCGCAGTTTCTTTGCGAGCGATGTCGTCTTTCCGTTTTTGCGCGGCGTTCGCGTAGTACGTTTCCGTTTTCCACAAATCCTCTTTGGCTTTTTGTAACGAGTGAAAATCGCCTCTGTCTCCTCCTTCGTTTCGTTCTCGTTCGTCCTCGCCGTCGCCGTCTTTTTGTTGTTGCGCCTCTTCCCGTTCCCGTCGTCGCTTCTCTAACTCTTCCTCCACGTACAATTGCATTTGTGGGTCTTCGTTGTAGTTGCTATTATTTTCGTTCTGCATTATCGTTAATCCTCCTTTCGCTCCCGCTCCAAACGCCAGTTGCACTTCCCCGCCGCCGCTCCTCTCTTTCTTTTCTTGTTGTTCTTTCAACAACAACTCTCGTTCTCTCGCTTTTGCCTCTCGCTCTTTCGTGTCGCCTAATAAGAGCAACTCACTGTCCACACCTTTACTCTGACCGACTTTAGACATCTCCTGGCGTTCATTCAAGCGCTCTTTCGCTTTCTGTACTCTCACGGAAACGTCGTCGATATCATCATCTTCTTCTTCTTCTTCTTCTTCTTCTTCGTTTGTCTTCTTTCGTTTGTTCTTCTTGTTAGTATTGGTGTTTCGACGAATTGATGAATTCTTCTTCTTCTTGAAGAACAAAGCAACTTCTTCTTCTTCTTCTTCTTTGTCTTCTTTTCGCGTCGGAGATGAACGCGGATGTGGTGGCAGTGTTTGAGATGCCATTAGTAGTATTACTATTATTAAACAACTTTTACACACTACACTGTTCTTGTTGTGTGTTTTGAAGAATCACCCAAGAAAGAAATTGGACGAGAGAAGAAATGTGTTGCAAACAAAACACCATTGCAAAACAAAGGAAAAAAAGAGAGAAGAGAAAGAGAAGAAGCTCAGAAGGTGTTCTGCACATTGTGAAGATGAGAGTATTGCCGACGATGGTACTAAAAAAACCGCCCTCGAATCCGAAAGCGTTTTTATTCGACATCGATGGCACGCTCTGTGATTCCGACCCGGTGCACTTCGAATGTTTTCAAGAGTTGATTATGAAAGTTCCATCGGTGAAAAATCCATCTCGAAAGCCAATCGACCACGACTTCTTTCGGAAACACATAGCCGGAGGGTCAAATCCAATCATATTCAACAACTTATATCCGGATTTAAGCGAAGAAGAGCGCGAGAGAATGTGGACAGAGAAGGAAAAAGAATACAGAAGACGAGCGATTACATCTTTACGGAGACTGAATGGACTTTCAGAGTTGATGAGCCAAATAGATGCTGAGAAAATACCAAAAATAGCAGTCACAAACGCACCGAGAGAAAACGCAGATATGATGCTAAAAGCGCTGCAATTAGACGTTTGGTTCAAAGAGTTAGTCGTGTTAGGTGGCGAGTGTGAACACGCCAAGCCGCATCCGCAACCGTACATCGACGGCTTGCGTTTGCTGGGACTAGACCCGATTGAAGACGCGAAGGATTGCATCGTTTTTGAAGATTCGCCGAGTGGAGCGACGGCTGCAGTGGCGGCGGGATGTTTTGTCGTTGGTGTTATGACTTCTCAAAAAGCAGAGCACTTATTAGAGGTGGGAGTTCACATGACGGTCAAGGATTTCGAGGAGTTTAATTCTAAAAGAAGAGAGTATAAAAGTCGGTAGCAGTTTTTTAGCGTTTTTTAGCGGGCACACAGGAGTGGCATTTATAAAAATGTAGTATAGCATAGCGGGCAATTGTTAAAGTATTATTCTTGTTATTTATTCGTCATCTTTCTCTCCTTTTTCTTCTTCTACTTTCTTCTTCGGAACGCCGTTCAAAATCTTCATCGCGTACGCCTCTTCTTCGTCGGTCAACTCGTCCGGGCGATTCGCGATTTCGTCCATGTCTATGTTTGGTAAAACCAAAGCGGCGGATAAAATCGTCGCTCCGACGAGCGCCCCGATCGTCACTTGTACCCACGACATTGGACTATTCAGCGACATAATACCCCCACTTTTCGCTCTCTTCGGCATCGGTTGTGGCTGATATACCGCCGCCTCTTTCCATTTCCTTCTATCCGGCGGCAAAGGGCTCGACAACAGCGACTTCATTTCCAACCGCTTTTCGTCGAGATACGCCAATCGACACAAATCGCCAAACGCGCCGTGATTCGGTAAACACCGTCTCACTTGCCAACTTTGCAACGCCGTTTTCGTGCCTTCGTCGAAAATCCCGGTCGGTGCGACGTCTTTGCTTAGCAATCCCTCGCTCATTAACAAAGCCTGCAACGCTTTCACGTCCTCGCCTCGGTCGCCTTTGGAGAGAAACCTCGACCCGACGTCGTAGACTTCGCACCCAGACGCTCTCAGTTTATCTAAAGCGATGGAATAATCGTTGTGGTTCTTCGAGCTGTTCGAGGAGAAGAGCACTCCGTTCGGCGTGTTGGATAATATCGTATTTGACGAAGAGGAGATCGAGGAGGAAGAGGAAGTGGACGTGGACGACGAGGACGTCGCTCGAACTTCGAACGACTTCTGTCGATGATGATGGACAAAAAGTTTTTGTCCTCCTTTTCCTCCTTTTCCTCCTCCTCCTGCTGCACTCGAAAGACTCGTTCTCATCGTCGATATTTTCGGTGTTGTTGTTGTTAAAATCATCGTCGTCGTATGAATCGACCGAAGACGAAACATACTGCGGCGCTGCAGGCCTCGGACGCGACGGACTCGCCAGCAACTCGCGAAGCCGAGCCAGGTCGATACGGGTGCGATCGGCAATCTCGATCACGTACTGGTCGCGAACCAGCGCATCGGGATGCTCGCGCACCACATCGAGGGCATGCTCGGCAGCCCGCGCCTTCCCCTCTGGTGTGGACATGTCGCCTGCGTCGAGCACCCGTTCGAGTCGGAACTTGAGAAATGGCACCGCCTCGTCGACGGCTCGCTGCAAACCGCCCGGGTCGTTGCGAGCGAGATCGTCGGGGTCGACGCCGGAAGGAAGCGCAGCGACTCGAATGTCGAGCTCGTACTCCTTTTCCCAGGCATAGACACGCTCGGCCGCAGCAAGCCCGGCGGCGTCGGCATCGAACGACAGCACCAGCCGGTTGGCAGAGAACCGTTTGAGGAGCTTTACGTGCTCCTCAGTGAGCGCCGTGCCGCACGTGGCCACAGCGCGTGGGATGTCGGCGGTGGCGAAGCCGATGACATCGGTGTAGCCCTCGCAAATGATCGCCTCACCAGCCTTCACGATGCCGTCGCGATGGGTGTGCAGGCCGTAAAGCACTCTGCTCTTGTCGTAGACCTCCGCTTCGGTGGTGGTGTTCTTGTACTTGGGGCCCTCGTGCCCGGGAAGGATGCGGCCACCGAACCCGACCGCGTCGCCGCGCTCGTCGTGGATCGGGAACATGACACGGCCCCGGAAGGCGTCCTGCTGACGGCCTGCCTTGTTCACGAAGCCGAGCCCCGAATCGCGCAAGTCATCGGCGCTCAAGCGGAGGTGCCGGGCCAACTGGTCCCAGTCGTCGGGCGACCAACCGATCTTGTACTTTCGGACGAGGTCACCGTCGTAGCCGCGACTACGAAGATAGCCGCGCGCTTCGGCCGCGTCGCTGCCGCTCAACAGGCGTTCGTGATAGAAGTCGACCGCTTTGCCGACAGCTTCCTGCAACGACTTCTTGCGTCCCCGGCGCTGTCCCTCCCCCGCCGACGTGTACCGCAACTGAATGCCGTACCGGCTCGCCAGCGACTCGACAGCGCCGACAAAGTCGAGCCCATCGATCTCTTGGACAAAGGTGATCGCGTCACCGCTGCGCTGACACCCGAAACAGTAGTAGACGCCCTTTTCGGGGCTCACCGACAGCGACGGTGTCCGCTCCCCATGGAGCGGACACCATCGCTGTCGGTGAGCCCCGAAAAGGGCGTCTACTAC
>ERZ651776.1082-NODE-1082-length-34425-cov-3.732619_pt1 | contig 34425 bp, 22 predicted proteins | sample MGYA00514761_ERZ651776 | MGnify/ENA metagenome assembly ERZ651776
GACCCCACGGTGGCGACCGTTGACAAATTTGGAATTGCCACAGCACTGCAACCCGGGGAGGCCACCATTTCCCTCTACTCTTGGGAAGACGCACGGCCACTCGCATCAGGTTCGACTGCGACACTAGATACGACAGGTATCAGCGAACAAGTGACCATTGTGGTCAACCCGCCATTGATCCATACCGACGACGATAGCGACGGCATCGAAGACAGCTGGGAAAACGCATACTTTTCAAGTCTAAGCACTGTCGATGCAAGCAGTGACATTGATAATGACGGCAACACAGATGCTGCAGAGTTTCAAGCTGGTACCGATCCGACCGGCCCTAGCTCAAGCTTCCGCATCAACATACAAGATGTATCGACTGACTTTGATCTGTCTTGGCCATCTGCTTCGGGCAGAACTTATAGCATACGCATGACTACCGACTTAGGACAGCCTTGGACAGTAGTCGAGGGCACTATAGCCGCGACGCCTCCGACTAACTCTCGTTCGTTCACACCCGCTACTAGTGCCGCCTTCTATCAAATCACAATCGACTAGCGCAGCTAAAAGCGGCCCCCATTCGCAGCATTTAAATGACCATCATTACACGACTCTTAACGCGTACACTCTGCCCTGCGCTTGCCATGCTAATGGCATGGTTGCCATTGCAGGCCGCTGACAGGCCCAATGTGGTGTTTATTTTGATCGATGACATCTCGCACTATGGGGTGTCCGCTTATGGTGCCAAACAGCTAAATTCGACCGCGGGCTTGTTCGAAAGCGTACCAGTGGCCACCCCAGCAATCGATCGACTGGCCGATGAAGGTGTCTTGGCTAGCAACGCATTTGCTTACGCGGTTTGTGAGCCGACTCGCGTGGCGCTGATGACAGGCATGAACAATCAACGCAATTTCGTGCAAGCGAAGGCCTTGCATGCATCGCACATCACGTTTGGAGACCTGTTCAAGCAAGCTGGCTACATCACCGGCATTGCGGGAAAATGGAAGCAATCCAGAGGCACCGCAACGATACCAGGTGAAACCTATGTGGATCAATTCGGTTGGGACAAGATCCACTGTTTCGACTTACTCTATGAAGGCCCTCGCCACATCGACCCTAACTTTGTGGTTAATGGCAAAATAAATTGGTACAGTGGCTTGGACCCAGAAACAAACCGCCGCTACTACGGCCCAGAACTGGTCAATCGCTTTGCACTCGATTTTATTGAAGCCCACCAAGACGAGTCCTTCTTCCTGTATTATCCGATGCTGCTGGTGCACGATGAGCATACGCCGACACCCGACACGCAACCTCAGGACGCTTATGACAATTTCGAAGTCATGACACATACCGGCGTCAAACCAGACAATTCCTTTGGCGCCTTTAAAGGCGATGATCGCAGATTCTACCCTGACATGGTTGCCTATATGGACAAAATGATCGGTCAGGTGACCGCTCAATTGGATCGACTCGGACTCAGAGAAAAGACCCTGATCATAGTGATGGGTGACAATGGCAGCAAAGCAGCGTTCTCCTATACTCTTGAGGATGGCTCGGTGTTCATCGGCGCGAAAGGCCAATGTAAGGTCAACGGCCTGCAGGTCCCGTTGATACTTTCTTATCCCGGCAGCATTGCAGCTGGCACCCGTTACAACGGTTTGATCAATCTAACAGACTTGCTCCCGACCCTCTGCGAAGCTACCGGCATTGACCTACCCAACCAAGCGGATCTCGACGGCATCAGCTTTTGGCCGCAAGTAACTGGTAGCCAAACCAAAGCTCATCGCGACCATCTGTATACCTGGTACAATGCCAATAGAGCGATGACAGATCAATCTAAGCGCATCACTTATGCACAAGAACTCGGCTTTAAGCGATATGGCCCAGATGCGAATTATCCACAGGGCAGATTCTTTGATCTGCGCACCGATCCATTCGAACACGCAGGGGCTAACAAAGTAAAATTCGATTGGAATAATTGGCACCACTCTGGCCTAGATATTACCGCACTCGATGCAGAGCAACGCGCCGCCTACAATCGATTAGGTAAGGTGCTTGAAAAAAATGCCTACCGCCCTGTGAGCGCAGTCAAAATTGTGACTCCAACGACTCGCTTAAAAGTGAACGAATCGATCCCTTTGCAAAAATTGATCTCCCCTAAAGACGCGACGATGCGCAGCGTCATCTGGGAGTCCAGCAATCCCGCGATCGCTACGGTTGATAAATTCGGCAGCGTGACTGCGCGGCAGCCTGGAGAGGTGACTATTTCACTGTACTCTTGGGATGACGAACGCCCCGTTGCCGACGGCAAAGAAGCGGCCCTCGCCAGAACTGGGCTATCCGATCAATTCACCCTGCGAGTCACTCGATAGTCGCCCGATTAAGATGCAATGCTACCACCTCCAGTTTAACTCGCCTCGAACTCAGTATCGAATGCTGCGCGTTATTGCCGGCTTCCTCTGCTCGATTGTTTTTCTCCACGCGACCGACCTAGAAAAAGAAAAACGCTTGCATGAGAACTTCTGGGGCAAAGTCATCACCGACTACGAAGTTGAAACAAAAACCCAAGCCAACTCACGTAATCGCGTGCTCACAGAGCTACAAATTTTTGAGTGCAAGCGCACCGTCGACGGCACGATAAACTTGACGATTGCCAAAGCACTGGCGCCTTACGTCAGAAACTTTTCATACTTGGAGATTGAAGGCGAGAATCTTGATCTCATCACATCGGTCGCATACCAAGTGGCAGGAGGAGTTGTCTATACGAACCCACAGTTACAAACGCAGCGACTGATTCAAATACCCTCCTCGCTGTTTGCGGATTGGACAGAAGAGCCGCAGACACTGATCCTCGAAGGGTCGGCTGTAATGACTGCCGTACGACTTGTTTCCCTCGAAGGACTTTCATCCACTTTTGACGAAAGCCTTTTTAATATTGCTGACAGTTCTGAACCGCCGATGGACGCCGTGCTTCAAGTCGACCCAAGCCGTACCCTCTCGATTGAAGGCGTCTCCGAATTGCCGACAGATCGTTTTTTCAGACTCTACATCAACCCAGGCTCCGATCTCTCTGGCATGGAAGATGACTTTGCCGCAAAGGGCTTCTACCCTGGACGCCAAATGCTAAAACTTGCCCACGAACTCGAGACGCGGCACGGCGCATATACTGAGCCCCTCTTGCAGGAGGATCCTGATCGAACTGGCTACGCAGATCTTTCAATTTTCAATCAAAGAACCTTCGATCAATTCTGGATGACTGACCCAGAACTGAAATTCGCGCAATGCTTCAACATTTGGCCAAGCTTTATGGACGCCCAGATTCCAGGGCAGAAAAATACCCTCGGCACCCCAGCGATTGAAGCGTTTGACGCCGCCGCGGAACTGGCTGCTGCTTATGTGGCAGATGAGATTGAGGACAGCGGGCGCACCGCCACCTACTGGGAAGTCAAAAATGAATCTGACATCCAGCACGAATGGACCTACCATCTGCTGCCTCAATTCGATGGATGGGGGCTGCTCGGCGATTTCCACAATCGCGTCGCTCGGGCGCTGAAAAAAGTCGACCCAACGATCCAAGTGGGTGGGCCTGCCTCGGCTTGGCCCCGTATGGAAATGGGCCGTCCGGCATTCGCGGTCTGGGAAAATCACAAGCAATTCATGGATTTAACCCGAGCGGACTTAGATTTCTACTCACATCATTTCTACGATCGGGGCGTTCGTTCCAGCTACGCGGCTCGCTCCGCAGGCTATGACGATTGGCTGCAGGGGCGTCTCGACTGCGTGCTCGATCTGCTCTGCGCAGAAATGCGCAATTCTGCAAATGTTAAGCCGCTGTTGATCACGGAATACGGCACACTGCTCGGTGGTACTCGAGAAATCGATTACTGGCTGCGCGTCTCCAACTACAGCAGCTTCATGCTGCAATTCATGCAGCGACCCGCAGACTTTTCGCTGACGGTGCCCTTCCTGTTGGGCTACATGCACTGGGAACCTGATTCTGGGTTCGCACTGGTTAAGCGTAATGCGCTGGGCGATTATGAATTAACCAAGAACGCCTTTTTCATGGATCTATGGGAAGGCGTTGGTGGCGAATATCTTTGTTTGGATCCCATACACCCTCGGGTTCATAGCTTGGCTTGGAAAAAGGGGCAGCAAATATTCATCGCGGTAAATAACCAGTCAGGCCGATCGTTAAAGCTACGCCCTGAATTGATCCTGCCACGTAACAACCGCATCCAATCGATCCGCTACCGACTGCCCACTTATCAAAATGGCCGCTTCCAATTACGACGCGATGACTTAGCGATCGGCGCCAACCTGAGCATCGGCAACGCTGAAACCGCAGTGATCATTATAGAAACAGCAGCTCCAGCAGCCACTAGCGCACAACTCCTCGAAACGGCATTTTATGGCCAGCAGACCATCCTACCCCTATGGGAGCGACCCACCATTACGATTGAAACCCCAGCTCAAAATATCTCCAGACTCCAATCCGTCACACTGCGCCTAGGCCTAGAAGATAAAAATGGCCCGTCTGGCACCTTACGTGGCCGATTCAACGGACATCCCTTCACAGTCGACCTGGATGCCCACCAATCGATTAAAAATTTCTTCGAATACGTCGATGTGACTATTCCGGTCAATCAGTTGCAGGATATAAATGAAATCACCCTATCCCTAAAAAATTACTCCACCATCTTATCACACGCCAAACTAACCATTCGCGCCAACGCAGACAATTAAACCGCGCATGCCGCACTTAGCAAAGCACCCACAATACTACCTATAACAACTCACCCTCAGAACCATATGAAATTATATCCTTACTCTCTAGCATTTGCCGCCCTGCTAACTGCGATCACAGTCAGCGATGCTGCGACTACATTTAGCACTGATTTCGAGCGCTCCGAAGGCTACTTTGCGAGCGCACTTGACCAATCCAAACAAACAAGCGCCGCCCATTTCAATGAGGTTCCGTTTGCTGGAGGATTTTATTTCCCAGCAGGAGGAAACCCAGACTTCGGCACTCTGCGGCGCGCGCCCAACGCGACCGGAGCGAGTGCCTATTACAAAATCGGCGCAGGTTCGGCGTTGACCGCCGGAGCGACTTACTCAGTCAGCCTAGACTTCACATTCGAAGGTTTACCTGAAGGTATCCCAAGCGTTGAGACCTTTATGGGCTCAGTCGGTTTCTCCACCGCATCGACCTCCAATACGCATGCAATCTTTGCCGGCATCAAAAGAAATGCCTCAGGCTCAAATTCAGCTGCTGGGATGTATCAATTCTTTGTATCGGGCGGTGGCTATGCTGAAGCCTTGGGCGGCGTGAGCTACGCTGCGGTTGGCGACGATCGTTTAAACGACAGTGATCTCACCGACACGCTGCGCATCGTACTCAGTCTCACTAAATTAGCGACTCCAGGCCAATTCGAAGCCGTGGCGCAGTTAATCAATCTGGATACAAGCGACACAGTAGCCACCATCACCACCACTTTGACTGAATCAGCCGCCTATCAGTCCGATCTGTTCGGCTACTTTAGATCGGGCAGCGTCAAACAGGAGGGCAATTTCGACCTCTTCAACGCATCGGCCTTCAGTTATACCGCTGGAGTGGCGACTCGCTAGCCAAGTCGGCACTTAATCGGCCCGCATAATGCTGATTTTTAAATATTTAAAAATAATTTAAAAAAACCTTGACCACTGGTGCAAACCACTTACTTTACACGTCAATAGGTCACAGTTAGCCATTGTCAGGCAATTCACTTTACACGTAACATGCCAATTTGAAATAAACCTCATCTACCCACTACACATCATGCTTAAAAAGTTCATAACTATCATCGCTACATGTGCGTTCACTGCCATTCTCGGTGCGCAGACTGTTTCTTACGACTTTACCTCTGACGAAGGTTGGTCTGAAGGAGTTACACTCAACTCAACAAATAACTTTAATACCCAAACCCAATGGGTTGCCAATGATGTTGCTGGCTCAGGCTATGCTTCCTCAAGTGCAGATTTCACTCGCGCTGTTTTATTTAACAGTTTCACATTTGGTGTGGGTGATTCGTTCACACTCGTGGCTGATCTGTCCATGACCAATGTAGCAGGTAATAATAGCAAGGCTACTGTATTTCAGTTTGGAATCACAGATACATTAAGTCCAGGTAGCAATACTCCGAAGGCTGGTATGTCAGTTCGTCCGGCATTTGCACCGATTTTCATAGATACCGTCAATTCATTGATTGCTAGCGATTCCCAACAAGTTAGCGCGCTAGCCGCTAAGGATAACGCTTCGCACATATACACGACAGTTATTACGAAGAGCGCCGTTCAGGACACTTTTGATGTGTCGATTGATTTTGACAACGGAACTGCAGGCACCTCCTTTACCGTTGTGAATTCTACCCTCTACTCTGCAACAACTGTCTTTCCAATCTTTGACAATTTCGAAGCTAGTAAAGTCGGTGGCACACAGTTAAACTCATTTTCTAGTACATATTTGGCTGCTGTTCCTGAGCCTAGCGCATTCGCAATGATGTTCGGTACATTGGCCCTCGCTGCTGCAGTGACACGCCGCAAAAGTACTCAGGCTTAGAGAAAATTCCCTGAAAGTCTTACTAGTTAATTTTTAAGCCGCCAGCGAACACGCTGGCGGTTTTTTTAGCTCAAACGCCACGCTTACACCCTGTCCCCTGCTCGCCATTTTTTCAGTCAACGAGATAATCCCACGCATTAATGAATTCCCCTAAGGTAATTACCACAGCGCATCAGTCCGACCATGTGCCGCTAAAGCAGAAAATTGCTTACTCGATGGGAGTCGTCTCGGATCATTATGCCAACGTCTGTCTAGCCTGGATTTTCATCACCCCCTTCTTTGTCGACTTCCTCGGCCTCGGCGCCTCAGTCGTTGGCCTGGCACTTGCTGCGGCGCGCTGCTGGGACGCTTTTACTGATCCATTAGTCGGTCGACTATCCGATGCTTGTACCAGTCGTTATGGCCGCCGCAGGCCATTCATTTTTGTTGGTGCGATCCTAACTGGGTTGTTATTTCCGGTTATTTGGATGGTGCCAGAAACATGGTCCACCACAGGGACCACCATCTATCTGTTTGTGGCTCTCATGCTCTTCTACTCAGTCTACTCTATATTTTCAGTGCCCTACGAAGCCTTGGGCTCCGAGCTGACGCCGGATTATGATGAGCGCAGTAAAATTTTCGTCGTCCGTAAATACGTGCAAGAGGCTTTTAACTTGGGTATTGTTTGGGTGTTTCCACTCGCCGCATGGCTTGGCACCCTAGCATGGGTTGGCGGCCAAACGGGTGGCGTGCGCGTCGTCAGCTGGATCATCGCGGCAGTCATTATAGGGGCCGGTATTCTACCCGCGCTATTCAACGTCGAACGCTACCAGAAAATTGCCGCCCAAGAAGGTGCAGGCTCGTTTAAAGATGCACTGCGGGCAATCGTTCGTAACAAGCCGCTGCTGATTGTCATTGGGGTGATCTGCACCTACTTATTCGCGATTATGGCGACCGCGAATCTCGCTTATTTTGTCAATGTCTACTACATCTATGAAGGCGATATACTCAAAGGCGCCAGCCTCGGCGGATTGGACGGCACCCTGCGCCTCTTGTTTGCCATCGCTGCAGCCGCAACCATTAGCAAAATCACTGAAAAAATCGACAAGCATGTGATTATGATGGCGTCTGTCAGCATTCTGATCATCGCGTTCATCGGTATCTATTTCACCACTATTCCTGGTCGCCCATGGCTTTCGCTTACGATGAAACCGCTCGTCGCGATTGGCGAGTGTGGCTTCTGGGTATTAATCCTCTCGATGCGTGCCGACGTCTGCGATTGGGACGAATACAACACTGGCTCGCGCAGCGAGGGCTTGATTGCGGCGATTACCAATTGGTGCAACAAAATCGCGATGACTTTGGCGATCGCCATCTCCGGCTTCGCGCTGCAATATGTCATTCAGTTTGACAGCAAGCTACCCGAAGCAAGCAAGGCCGCCATCGCCATTCAGGCTCAAGCCGAATACAATCAGCTTTCCGACAGCGACAAATATCTAGCCGAAGGCGAGGAGCCAATATCACTTGGCATGTACACCGATAATCTCGAGCGTCAGGCAGTGATGCAACAGCAGGCGCCGGGCACCATGGAACGCATGCGACTGCTGTATACCCTGCCCCAAGTCGTTGCCCTACTGGTTTGTCTGTTATTGTTAAGGCACTATCCGCTGACCAGGGACAAAATGATGGAGATTCGACAAGAATTAGAACGCCGCCGCGGTGTGGCAGTCGAGTCGTAATGGCCGAAGCCATGCCTGCGCTACTGCGCTTGCTGCAAATCACTCAATGACCAGCGCTGTGCGCTTCAGCGCATCTGCTTTGAGTTGTTCGTCAAGTTGACGATACAATTCCAAGCGTTTCTTTTGATACTCATTCGACTGTAAGAATAGATTGCTCTGATTCTTCGAATTCCAAGTATTCCATAATTGCGCCAGTTGCTGACGAAGTTCAGGACGTGCATCGATCATGTTATCCGATTCATAAGGATCACTGAGCATATTAAACAATTCAGGTGGGTTACTGGAATAGCCCTCCTTGAGCATCTTCGCGGCGGGGGTGCGAACCGCCCACCCTGCTCCATCGCGTATGCGCCAAAAAAGCGCGGCATGTGGCGCATCGTTACGGGTTCCATCCAAGAAAGGAATTAAGTTCACGCCATCCAAGGAATGTCCACTGCTGTCACCTTGCCCAAGCGCGACCGCCGTGGCTGCAATATCGAGTGATGAGACGGGGAACTCATAGACTTTACCGCGAGGCAAACCGTTCGGCCAGTGCATTAGGTAAGGTACGCGACAGCCACCTTCAAACAGGCTCCCCTTGCCTTTGCGCAGTGGTCCGTTGTCTGCCCAGTCCTCGTTGACGTAGCCCGCTTTGGGCGCCACACCACCATTATCAGAGAGGAAGAAAATAAGGGTATTGTCTAACTTCCCCGATTCTTTCAGCGCCTCGAGTAGCATGCCGATACCTTGGTCCATCGAGTCAATCATCGCGAGATACACACGGCGGGTCCAAGGCTCGACGTGGCGGTATTTCTGAATTAGCTCATTGGGCGCTTCCAGTGGTGAGTGCGGAGCATTGTAGGCGAGATAAAGCAGAAAGGGTTCGCTACCCTGTTTGACGAAAGCAGCTGCATCCCGACTCAGTGCAGTGGTAAGGTATTCTTCGAACGCGCCAACTTGGTCATTACGACTGAGCGGCAGCTTGCCACCTTCGTTGACACTGTAGTTGAGAGTGCCATTCGGTCCGTATAAATCTAGCTGCGTGGTCACACTATCTGGCCAATACGAATGCCCCCCGGAGAGAAAGCCGTAAAAGTGATCGAAGCCGCGTTGACTTGGGCGGAAAGGGAAAGAGGCGCCAAGGTGCCATTTACCAATGATCCCGGTACGATACCCTACCGGCTTTAAACGCTCTGCAAAGGTCTTCTCCGTTAGTGGTAATCCTTGATGCAAATCATACGGTGAATAAGTGAAATTGGTTTCATTGCCAAATCGTGCTTGATAGCGACCAGTGATTAGCCCCGAACGAGAGGGGCCACAATAAGGGTGCGTGACATAACCATTTTTTAAAACCACTCCATTCGCAGCTAGACGATCCAAGTTGGGTGTCTGCACCACCTTAGAGCCGGTGAAGCCGGTATCTGCATAGCCTAAGTCGTCCGCGAGGATGATTAATATATTGGGACGTGTATCCGCTGTGGCATGTACCTGAGTGACAGCTATTACCCATACAAATATTAAGCTGGCAGCACTCAATTGGACTCTACGAATGTGTGTTAATTTCTTCATTCTTTTATATTTAAAGACTATGAATCAGCCCAACGATTTTTAGCTCACGATATTCAATCCGCTCCCAGCTACGGAAGCGCTACCGTACGATCTGGATTATTACGCACACTGAGGTACCGTGCATGCATTGCTTTTAGTTTGGGCGCATACTCCGGATTATGAATCAAATTCTCAGCTTCTTTCTCCAGCGGATTATCCGCCAAATTAAACAGCGCGATCGGCTCCATTTTACTAAGCTGCCAGTCAGACTGCATCACCAGTTTCCAATCACCCTGACGAAACATCAGCTCACATTGCGCCCCGGCCTGAAGCATGACTTCATCTCGCGCTTGAAAATTGCGGTCCCCCTTGAGTAGCGGCAAGAAGCTGTAGGAATCTTTTGCCTGCGAGTCCAGCAAGCGAGTGCCGACAATTTCTGCCAGGGTCGCGATGATGTCCGTGCCGTTGATCAGTGCGTCACTGCGCGTGTTGGGCTCGATCACGTCTGGCCACGTCACGATCAGTGGCACCAGGTGCCCACCTTCCCAAGGATGGTTTTTCGTGCCGCGCACACCACCGTTCGACAAATGGCCCGCCTTTTCTGCGACAGGATCCCACAAGCCACCATTATCAGAGCTTACAATAATGATCGTATCTTGGTACACATCAGCTGCTTTCAATGCCTTGACGATTTGTTCGACTTCCCAATCGAATACGCGGTTCATATCGGTATGATGCGAGGGAGTGGTATCGCGCATCTTCTCGCCACTCAGCTCAGCTGGCGGGATGTGCGGTAAGTGCACCGCTGGCGACCAATAACACATGAAAAATGGCCGTTTTGCCGCCGCACTGCGCTCGATGAAGCCGGTCGCTTTATCAGCTAAGATCTTATTGATCTGAGCAGTATCCCATTCCGAATCACCAGGCCCTGGCCCCTTGTCAGAAATAAAGCTAAGGTTTTTCGCGGTGGTTTTATCGTAATGTATCAACTCTGACTGATCATTAAAAGGCGCCCAAACATTGTTCTCGAGGGCGAGGTAGATCGGCCCCTGTACTCCCGTCGGTAGCGTGTAATCATAATTAAATCCCAAGTCTTTGGGGCTAGCGGCAATCCATTTTGACATGTCCACATCTAACGGCTGCCCACCTCGGTCATTGCCGCGAAACACTTTGCTGGTGCCTTTGTGATAGAAGTCTCCGCCCAAATGCCATTTGCCAATAAAACCGGTGTTGTAGCCCGCAGCTTGCGCGACACTCCCAAGGGTGGCATCATCTGCCGCAACTGCGCTCGGGCGGAAGGTACCCCAAACGCCCCAAGGTGCGTAGGAGCGATAATTGTAGTTGCCAGTCATCACGGCATAGCGCGAAGGCGAGCACAGCGATGTCGGTGAATGTGCGTCGCTAAACCATAGACCTTCGTTCGCCAAGGCATCCAGTGTCGGCGTCGCGGCCAATGCGGCTTGCCCCGTGCGTTCTTGGTGCTGTCGGCTAATGTCACCCGGGCCAAAGTCATCGGCCATAATAAAGACAATATTCGGCTGATCTGGCGCGGCGTAAACCAAGGCAGACAACAAACACGTTAAGTAAATAAAAGAGCAGATTTTCATAAGATAAGGAATCTCAAATACGTAGTATATGGGTCAGGATGGATCAGGCAAACGACAAAACATTGGCCACTTGACGTCATAACAATACACGTGTAAACCCTTGTCAATAATGACCTGTATAATCCCAATTTGCCGAATACTCTCCTATGTCTGCCTAGCCAGCCTCACCTGCGCATCGGCTGGCGTTGTGCCTGCATTTAAAAAGTATGATCGCGTCGCGTTCATCGGCGACTCGATCACGCATGGCGGCCGTTACCACGCCGACGTTTACCTTTTTTACGCGACACGTTTCCCCGGCCAACCATTTACTGCCTACAATTGTGGCATCTCGGGTGACACCGCGCCTGGCACTAACCTGCGCTTTGATGACGACATCGCCCCTCACCGCCCGACTGCGGCGACTATCATGCTCGGCATGAACGACGCAGCGGGATACGTTTTTGAAGCTGCACGTCCGCTGCACGCTAAAATCAGTGGACAGGCAAATTCGTATGACAGCTATACCAAGGCAATGGATCAACTGGCCGCGTCCTTAGATGCGATCGACTGCCGCATCATTTTCATAAAACCATCGATCTACGATCAGACCGCTGAACTCGACAAGGAAAATCTTATCGGCAAAAATGATCAACTCGGCCGATTTTCGCATTACATCGATTCACTCGCCTCCAAATACCAAGCTGAGGTCATCGACTTTCATACACCGATGGGAGTCATCAACCACAGCTTACAAGCAATTGACCCCAGTACGACTATAGTGGGCGAAGACCGTGTCCATCCCGGCGTGCCTGGACATCTTGTGATGGCCTATCATTTTCTTAAGTCACAAAATATGCCGCCATATGTGTCCGCGATTCAAATCGACGCTGCGAGTGACGGCAAAGTCCTACAGCTTATCAATTGCGAGCTCACCGGCAAACTCACAGTCACACCGAAATCAGTGCGCTTCACTGCGACCGAGAATGCCCTGCCCTTCCCATTAAACATGGCACAAGTAAAAGCCTTAGACTGGGTGCCTTTTCAGCATGACTTAAATCGCCAAGTGCTCGCGGTCGATAATCTAGCACACGGCGACTACGCATTAAGCATCGATAATATAATGGTCGGTCGATACTCGTCCGAAGAACTGAAAGTAGGCATTGACCTCAGTGCCAACAGTGCCACTCCGCAATACCAGCAATCACTCAAAGTCAAAGCGCTGCAAGACAAGCAACTCAAAGCGACCAGCCAACTGCGCACGATCGCCCTAGTGCGTCACAGCATGGTTCGTAAATTAAATCCCCAGTCGATGAGTCTGACCACTCTGCACTTAGCGCCGCGCTCTTCGCACAGCTGCAGCAATCAAACGGTCAACCTTGGTATGGCTTCTTAAAGCAGCAGGTCGAAGCTTTCCTTGAAGCAGTTCCGCAAGAGGCCGAGTACAAACAGCAAGAACTCAACTGGATGCGTGAAATGTGGCTGATCAATCAACCCACGCCACATAATTGGCAGTTAAACAAAATCGACTAGTCTGCCCACTGTATTTTGATGGGTGTACTACTTGATCGTGTCAAAATCAGTAACCTTCACTGAATTAATAATGATGCAGCCGCTGACTACTTATATGAACCAGTCGTTCGGTGTGTAGATGACTTAAATCACCGCACTCACCTTGATGCAGTTGATCGCACTCAAAATTTAATAAAGTTCGCTGTTACCCTACAAATTTGCTGCTCCAGCAAAAACAATTTTAACCATATCTGGAAGTTCCGTTTGCATCGCTGCCGGCACCTCCACGCGCAGCGCACTGTCGCGAAATTCATAGTCCAACGTTTCGCCGCTGCGCAATAAAGTGACCGATTTCGGCGCGGCGACATCGGTAATGAAAACCGCGCCCCGTGCGTCTGGCATCGAATACCAGTTGTTGCCCTTTTTAGTGGTGAAGTTCTGCGTCTGGTCGAGCGTCGGTAGCGGCGCGTCTAAATCCACCGCATAAATCGCCTCACGTGAGTGTTGCATCCATTCGCCCATCTCGTCGCACACATCGTAGAACCAGTCCATCATTTCACCGTTCGGTCGCGGCGTGATATTGACCAGTAAATTGCCGCCCAGCGAACGGCAGCGCACCAGTTCGGACAGAAACTTGTTGGTGTTCCAATGGTTGGTTTCGTTGATCGCACCGTAGTGCCAATTCGGCGTATTAGTGTTCTCGGTCTTGATACAAAGCTCCCACCACCAACCCGCTTCGTTGGTCACTTTAACGTTTTCACTCGTTCCGTGATGCATCCCTTCCGGCGTCGCTATCAGCCCGCGGGCTACGAAGATATCTGGCTGTAACTCGGCCAGCGCTTCAGGGGTCATAATCGAATTACCGTCCCACCACATCATGTCAATGGGGCCGTAGTTGGTCATCAACTCGCGCACCTGCTCGGTCGACTGTGCTTGCTCGCGAAGGTCACCGTCGCCAGGCAGTGGCGGATCATAGCCCATGACCGCAGCGAGTGGCGGGTCAAGTTCGACCTTTTCATGCTTGTAGTTATAGCCTTGGGGCGGCCAGGAAAAGTCCTTGTTCTTATAATCGAAATGCCAATTGGGACCAGAATAATAAAACCCGATTCGTATGTCGTTGTTACGGCAAGCTTCAACATAGTCTTTGACCAAATCGCGGCCGTTCATTTTATCGCCGGTATCCCAGTCGCCCTGCTCGCTCGGCCACAGCCCGTAGCCATCGTGATGACGCGTAGTTAATACCGCATAGCCAAATCCAGCCTTGGAGGCCGCTGCCATCCACTTGTCAGGATCATAGCTTGCTGGGTTCCAAGTATCGGCGACGCTAAACATTTCCTCCGGCGTTCGCAGCATGCCGCTCTCTTGGTTACGATGCTTCGAGTAAACCATCGCCCAAGCGTCGCCCGTATTCGGCGCTACACTCGCCAGCCCCCAATGCAAAAATAGGCCGAATCCAGACTGACGAAACCACTCCCACTCCGGGTGCGCGTCGGCATCGATCACCGTGCGAGCCCGCAGCTTGAAGTGTAAGTTATCCTTGGCCCAGAGCTGCAACTCTTGCGGCGAACGACTCACCCACGGCTGCTCCTCAAGCTGTTGATGTTGTTGCTTTGCCAGCGCAAACGGATCTTCCGCCAGCGTCGGTTCCTCCGCGCGCAGCGGACTGATTGCGCTCACCAGTGAGGCTGCTAAGGCCAACCATTTGCAGTGATCATTTGTTCTAAACATAACTACTTAAATTTATTATTTCGACGATGACTCAATTTCTGGGCGCCACTCGGGAATGCCCTTTTCTTGCAGTTGTTGGTTGTAACGAATGGTCAACGGATGCTCTGCAGCTTCGACCCAAGCAAGGTCTTCATTGACCAGCAACGGCGGCAATGAGTCCCACCACTGATCAAAAGCCGTGCTCAACTCCTGCAGCACTTCTGGATATTGTGCGGCGACGTTGTTACTTTCACCTGGGTCAGCGGAAATGTCGGAAAGCTGAGTCTGCACCTTTCCCTTGTGCAAGGTATAGACGAGTCGCCAGCGTTGCGTGCGCACGCCTGCACCATGATACTTATTGGCTTCCCGATCTTGTTTATTCCACCGAGCATCGTCCCAGCGGCCGATATGCATAAACAGCTTGCGATCCGGCCACTCGGCCTGCGGGTCTTGCAGCAACGGCAGCAGCGAGCGACCACCTGGCGGCAATTTACTGTCGGGAATCTTTGCGCCAGCAAGTTCACAGAAGGTACGATACAAATCCACATGCGCGGTCAGCGCTGGAATGTCGACACCTTCGCCAAGCACGCCCTGCCATTGCCAGAATGCGGGCACATGCGTGCCGCCTTCCCAAGTGGAATTCTTGCCACCTCTGAGACCGGCATTGTGCGGCACGATGCGTTGCTCGCCTTGTTGAATGCGGGGCATGGCCATACCGTTGTCCGTCATGAAAATCACCAGCGTATTGTCGAGTGCCTGCCACGCTGCCAACTGCTCCATCATTCGACCAAAGTTATCGTCAATATTTTCGATCATCCCATACCGTCCGGCGGTTTTTTCGTCGTAGCCTAGCTCCAGAAAGCGTTTTTGATACGACTCCGGTGCGATGAAAGGTCCGTGCGGTGCGTTCAAAGAAATGTAGGCAAAGTATGGCGCATCCTCCTCTGATTCCTGCTCATGGATCCACGCCAACGCAGCTTCGAAAAAGATATCGGTGCAGAAGCCTTGGGTGCGCACGATGCTATCGTTGTGCAGCAATACATTGTCAAAATAGGTGTTCTCAGTATTCGGTTCAAAATCGCCGTAAATATACTGGCCGATGCCGCCGGCACCGTGCATCAGCACCTGATCAAAGCCGCGGTTCTGCGGTAGATACGCATCCTCGTCGCCGAGGTGCCATTTGCCGAACAGCCCGGTGTGGTAGCCTGCGGACTGCAACGCTTGCGGAAAGGTGACCACAGCCAATGCCATGCGCTCGCGTTGCAACACCGTGTGTGTGACCCCGACCTCGAAAGGACGGCGCCCACTCATCAGCGCGGCCCGCGTTGGTGCGCAAGTCGGGCTAACATGGAAATCGGCAAAGCGAGTGGATTGCTGATAAAACCGGTCGATGTGTGGCGTACGTACGATCGGGTTCCCCATACAGGACAGATCACCCATGCCCTGGTCGTCGGTCATCACCAAAATAATATTGGGGCGGCTACCGGCCAGCGCCTGCTCCTCCGCACTCAGTGGAGACAGTAATTGCACACAGAGGGCGGCAAGCATCAGTCCATTAAAAAATAATTTTATCTGCATAAATCTCCTTTATTACTGCCGTAGTTGGCGCTCGATTTTCGCCCGATGAGTTTGTGGTCAGAGCGTAGTCGCTACTTTTTAGCGGAACGGCACTGTTCACACTCATTTAAACTGCAGCTCTGAAAATGGGATCGTGTGTTGTAGAGCGGTTTTTCCATCTTTATCAATCACTCGAAGCGCAACCTGTTGAGCGTTCCAATCGATATCGATGACACCCGCATTGAGTTGCGCAAAGGACTTGCCGACTCGAATTGAGTTCTTTGCCTTGGCCCAATTGCGATTCGCGTGCGTCATGCCGCTGCTAGTCAAATCGTAGAGCGGGTAGCCGCCGATATCGACTTTAGACAATTCTGCAAAGTGAACGTCCCCCGATATCACCATCGTCTGCTTGGCATTGGATTCTTTCAGTAGGCGGAACAGGCGCTGCTGCTCGTGCGGCACATTGCCCCAGTTCTCCATGCCTTTATCCACCGAAAGCATCTGAATGCTACTGGCGATGATGCGGAAGTCCGCCGGCACCTGAAGTTGTTGCTCCAGCCACTGCCACTGCGCATCGCCAAGGAGGGTCAGGCTGGTGTCTTGGGTCGGTTGATACCAGCCGACTATATCTTTAGGTTTTTCGCCCTTCTTATACCTTGCCATCGGTAATTCATCGCGAAAGTAACGGGTGTCTAACAAGATAATCTGGCAGGTTTCCCCTGCAGTGCCGAAGGTATGCGCACTGTAGATTCCGGGACGTTGACGACGAATCGAGTCCTGCGGCTCTTTGTAAAAATCGAGGAATATTTGTTCGGACTCTTTTCGCATCGGGTAATTATTGCCGCCGTCATTAGTGCCGAAGTCGTGATCGTCCCATGTCGCGAGCACTTGGCTAGTCGCTTGTAATTCTTGATAGCCTACACCCGCGCCAAACTTGGCGTATTTTGCCTGCAGAACTTTCATGTCCTGAGTATCGCCATAAATATTGTCACCTAAAAAGATAAAGACATCGGGTTGCTCGCCAAGAATGGCTGGATACATGCCAACCGGGTCTTTTCTTGGATTATTGCACGCACCAAAGGCGATACGAGCAATGGACCCATCGCTATGATTTTCACTGCGAATACGATCAGCACTGTTCGGCGATACGCAAGCCGTCATCGCAAGACCACACAAGCCGAGGACAGTCATTCTTAATATATAATTCATCATTATTTATGACCAGTCTTTAAGCGTTTAAGCGAGTTTTATCGAGCGGAATCTTGAGTGACGGCTGGAGCGGCCCCCTTCGCCCAGCGGGCACTGACCGCGTCCACCCAATGTCGAGCGATGAGCTCATGGCCCTGTGGTAAGGGATGAATCCCGTCCCACAACCAGTAGTCAGGAGAGACCGTTTGTGCCGCGGCATCGAACAGATCCTGCGTCCGGATATGTACGGCGCTAAATTCGATGGCCAGTTTGGCCACAATGGCACCCAATTGGTCGGTTGCAGAGCGACGCGCATTCCAGACCTGATCGTTTGCAAACCGACCCGATTTCAGCACGAAGGGATCCAACAGCACAATTTTCAGGTTGGGGTTTGCTTGGCGACTGGCGGAGAGAATCGCGCGGTAATCGGCTTCAAATGCATCGGGCTGGACCTGTTTGCCGACATCATTGGTACCGATCAGAATGGTCAACACATCCGGCCGCAGTGCAATCGCATCTGCTTGCCAACGTGCCTTCAACTGCGCGACCGTGTTACCACTGATGCCACGGTTGTAAAAGTCCAACTGCGCCTCGGGCATTTCCATGCCAAGGCGACCGGCCAGCATAAACACGAAGCTGTGGCCGAGATAGTGATTGCGGTCTTTTTCATTACGTCCCCGGTTCATATCGGTGATCGAGTCGCCGATGAACAACAAACGGGCTCCCATCTTGAAGGCAGGGATCTGTTTGTTGTGGGCGCTGATATCAAATTTGGCCGACTCATTTTCAGGGGCGGGTCCGGTCAGCGTTTCGATCCGAGCGGCGCGCCACACTTCTTCGCTCATGGCGGTCAAAGCGGTGAATATTGAAATAGCCCAAATCAATAACTGTTTTTTCATACTCACTTGTTAGTTAAAATCCTTGGCAGTCAGAGTCTTGGTTTTACCTGGCTTGAGCTTCAGCACTTGGGTCTTGTTGTTGTAAACCACCCGCACCTCGCCAGTGCTTTGTTTGCCGGCATGCACGACGGCTTCGTCCAGCGCACCGTCCTTCCAACTGATATCCACGGTGTAGTTGCCGCGGGCGCGCAGGCCGGTGATCTGCCCGGCCGGCCATTGGGTCGGCAAGGCAGGCAACAGCTTTATTTCATCATTGTGGCTGTGTAGCAGCATCTCCGCCACGGCGGCGGTAGAGCCGAAGTTGCCGTCGATCTGGAACGGCGGATGCGCATCCCACAGGTTATCGAGCGTGGATTTCACGAGAATGGCATGCAGGTTATCGTAAGCGCGTTGACCGTCGGAAAAGCGGGCAAACATACCGATCGTCCAGGCACGGCTCCAACCGGTACCGGCACCCCCTGCGGCCAAGCGGCCTTCAATCGACTTGATCACCGCAGAGCGCATTGCTGGGTCATCGTCCAAATCGATCTGGTTGCCGGGATAGGCTCCGATCACATGCGAGATATGACGATGCCCCGGCCGCGCTTCATTGAACGGCTCCCGCCACTCCATCAGACGCCCATCTTCGGCGATTTGCGGACGATATACTTTGGGCAACAAACCACGGATTTTTTTGACAAACGGATCGTTCTGTTTACCCAGTGCCTCGGCGGCTTCGAGATAATCGCTGAAGACCTGCAGGATCATGAATTGATCAAAGCTATTGCCTGCCGAAATCGCAGCATCCTGCGACTTCCCTGCTGCATTCTGATAGGCAAACATATTTTCTGGCGAGGCAGCTGGCCGCGCCATCAGCGTGCCGTCTGGCCCGGGGATCAGCCAGGAGTCCGCGAATTCGACGGATGCGGTGAGGATATCCCAGTTGTCCGCAAGGATCTTGGGATCGCGGTTAAAACGATAGTGTTCGAGAATGTGGAACGTCAGCCATTGACCGCCAAAGAAGGAACCAGCCCACAAGGGGCTTTTTCCCATTAGGCGCGCATTGCCCCAAACATCGGTGGAATGCCCCATGCACCAGCCCTTCATACCAAGACGGCGTGCCATCTCTTTGCCAGGAGCTTGGTAGGAGCGGATCAAGTCGAAAAACGGCCCGTGCATTTCGGCAAGTCCCGTGGTTTCGGCCGGCCAGTAGTTCATCTGAATATTAATATTTAAGTGATAGTCCGAGCCCCACGGCGCTTTCGGATAGGGATTCCAAAGCCCCTGTAAATTGGCGGGCAGACAGCCCGGACGCGAGGAGGCGATCAGCAAATAACGACCGTACTGAAAATAGGTCTCGATCAAATCGGGGTCATCGTGCGCCCCACTCTTAATCCGATCCAGACGCAAACGGGTCGGCAATGCGCGAACCGCATCCGCAGTCGCACCAAAGTCTGAAGCGACGCGATTGAAATAGTTCTGATGGTCTGCAATGGCGGCCTGCTTGACTTGGTTCAAAGACTTGCCATTCAGCGCCTCCAGATCAGCCAGCGCCTTTTGTTGCCAACCATCCGCAAGCTTTGTTGCAGGCTCAATCCGGTTAAAATCGGTAGCAGCAGAGAAATAGAGCGTAACCGATTCAGTCTGCTTGAGTTCAAGCGCATCGCCTGCAGCTGAAACAGTGCCGGTGGCCTGCGCCACGCGCACACGTCCAGTAAAGCGAGTGCCCTCGGCACCAGTTGCCTGACCGGTTTTAACCAGATCGGTTCCGTCAACTGTGGCACCATCCATCGCGATAGCCAAATCCAACGGCTGGTCGGATTGAATAGTGACCGCAATTACGTCATCGGGCGTGCTAGCAAATACCTCCTGCGTGATCGTTGAACCATCTTCGAGCGAGTAGACTGTCCGGGCGACACCTGTGTTGAGATCCAGCGAACGAACCGTGCGTTGAAGCGCAACCGTGTTGCGATACTCAAGGTTCAACCAACCGAGCAACTGATAACTATAAGGACTCTTTGCCCCGCTACCGCTTCCAGAAAGATGCGTTTCAAAATAGCCATCCGCACCAGCATAATCCCCCGCGGCTTCCAACTCCCGCACTTTCTCTAGGTGCGGCAAAAGATCGTCCGCCATGTACATTGGCCCATCATTGCGCCAGATGGTTTCTTCGTTGATGAGAATTCGCTCTTGCGGGAAAGCCGCGAAAGGCATGGCACCCAGACGGCCGTTACCGACTGGATAGGCGACTTCAAAATCGTAGGCCGTGAGGTCGTCCCAGATCACCAGCTCACCCTCTGGGCCCGTAGCAGGTTCAGGAAGTGCGGGTGCTTGCTTGCCGCAGGTTGAGAGCTGTGCGGCAATGATCTGTGCCATTTTGGCAGCACCGGCAGCGTTCGGATGCACCTTGTCGGGGAACAGCGCGGCATCCCCTATTAGCGGCGTGTACAAGTCGATCACTGGAGCGCCAGCCTTGCGGGCGATGTATTCAACGCGCGGATTGATGTCTTCCCGCACGACGCTGTCGCTGATCCCCCACTGCTCTGGGAACACGGGAACCGCTTTGCAGAGCCACACCACTGGTTGGCTTTCCAGCTTACGGAAGCTGTCTATCATGCGCAGATAGTCGCCGATGAAAGCGTTTTTCTGGCGCCAGTTGTTCGGCTTGCTGTCGTTGGTGCCGAGCTTGATGATGACCACATCCGGCTGAAACGCCAACGCCGCTTTATATTGGCCAGAGTTCACGTATGGGTGATCGCCATTTTTCAACAGAGTGTGTCCATTCACGCCGAAATTTCGTACCTCCCAGCCCTCGCCGAGCAACTTGCCGAGCTGCGCCGGATAACTGTTGTGGTCCCTGTCTGGGATGCCGGCTCCAAATGTGATGCTGTCACCGATACAAGCGACCTTGATCTTCGCCGTGTCAGCGGCATTCACTCCCACTGCGACAGATCCTGCAATCGCAGCATACAAGCAAAGCGTTTTCCAGATGTTATTCTGTATTTTCATGCTAGGTTTCTTTTTTTATATGACGGGAAATATCGATTACCTAAACCGACGTATGCTTAACTGAGAAATAAGTTACTAACGCTTCCTGCTATAAGTGACTACCACTGACTGCTCCGGCAAGGCGCGCTAGATGACACTCGCTACTTGTTGCGCGAGCTGGGCACTGCCCTCATTTTTATAGTGCACGTCACCCGGACGCGAGAAGAGCTGCAGTGGAAAGGACGCCGTCAGCGCGTGGAGGTCGTTGATCGCGACGCCGTGTTTGAGCATGATCGCTTTGGCGGCGGCGTTGTACTTGAGCTCGTCGCCAACGCGGCGGCCGGCTTCGCCTTGCGGCACCAGTGTGGTCGAAGCCCAGATCAGTGTGGCGTCGGTTTGCAGCAATTGCAGCACTAGTGCCTGCAGGTTCTTTCCATACTGCTCCAAGGGAACGGCAACGGTTCCCTTCACTTTGTCGCGCTTGCCATAGACTTTCGACTCGGGATGCCGGTAACAAAGATCGTGCAGGCCCCAATTGAAATGGATCACATCCCACTGCGTGTCTCCCAGCCAAGCATGCAGGCTCTGCAAGCCTCGTTGCGTATCGCCGCAGTTGCTCTTTACGCGCTGCACATTCGCCACGCCCTTGAGTTGTTCAATTACGACGGGGGTATAGCCAATCGAAATCGAATCACCGGTGAGTAGCACATTTGGCAAATTGGCCTTGCACTTGGTGCGTGGCTCCAGCGCATTCAAATCCTGCGTTGGCGTATAGAACTCGCCCGTCGATCCAATAATCTGCATCGAAGACAACCAAGCGATAAAGTCGTCCAACCACTGCGCGGAGTCTGTGCCCTTGCGGCCCAGCCCGAAGCCATGCCCGCCCTGCTCATACAGCATCAACTCAGTCGGTACGCCCTGCTGCTTTAAAGCCTCATGCATTACCATGCTGTTTTGCGGCAACACGCCTTTGTCATCCTTGGCGTGCAGCAAAAACGTCGGCGGCGTCTGCGCAGTTACATTCAACTCGCAGGACATTTCCGCCAGCTGATCCTGAGTAAATCCGGCATTCAGCAGACGCCGCACGCAACCATGCGCGATTTCTTTTTGAGTGGAAATAACCGGATAGCCCAGACACATGAAGTCGGGGCGGGAACTGACCTGTGCAATACCGTCGGTGCCGAAACTATATTTTGAATACAAAGTGCCCGCCGAAGCCGCCAAATGACCGCCGGCCGAAAAGCCCATAATACCGATACGCTTCGCATCCAACTTGTATTCAGATGCGTGATACCGAACCCACTGAATTGCTCGCAACGCATCGGATAGCGGAACCGGGTGTTTAAAGTTCGCGCTTTGCGTCGTCGGCAGTCGATATTTCAGTACAAACGCGGTGATCCCAAATTTATTCAGCGTTTCGGCAACGCGTTTTCCCTCATGTTCAACCCCCAGAAACATATATGCCCCACCCGGACAAATCACTACGGCCACACCGTTCGGATTATTCGGCCGAAAAACCGTCAGGTTCGGGTCATGAATATTTTTTACTAACTCCAAGTGCCGAGGCACGAGTTCTTCCGACATATTCGGATCCACCTGAGCAGTGCCAGCAGGCCAGATCGGAATCACTGGGCTGCTCGTTTTGCTTGCCACCGCCTGACCTGCCAGAGACAAGGCGACCATGAGAGCGACGAAAGAGCGAATGGCTTTGTAGGATGGCTTCATCGTTTTTTATAAAAATACGAAGTTAGTATTATCACGCGGATGTAAGTTGTGCTTTAAATTTCAAAAACTACTCAGCGTCAAGAGGCACATTACAAATGCAAAGCCGTCTACATCAAAGCTCGCGGACCCACAGATTCCGGAACGCGATGCCTCTGCCGTGGCCGGCAAAGCCGAGGTACCCGCCTTGTGGGATGTTCGAATTGAATTTGGAGCTCATGAATTCGGTGATACTGGCAAGGTCGGCATCGACAATAACCGTTCCATTCAGTTCCACCTGAATGCTGCTGCCCTGTACCCGCACGACTTGATAATTCCATTGGTTGACGGCCCGTAGGTAGCCGCGCTGGGCAGCGGCCTTGCCATACACACTGCCGTGATATTGGCGGGGATCGAGGTCGGCGTATTTCTCAGCGCTATTGTCGAGCACCTGCAGTTCGCACATGCCACTGTAAGCTGGGTTACCATGCCCGGGATAGCGGATGGCCAAGCCGTTGTTGCCAGCGGGGGGCACTTTGAACTCTAGTTTTAATACGAAGTCACTGTATGTCCGCGTGGTGTAAATATTGCCGCCCTTCAAGCAAGCGATGGCACCGTCGATGATCTCATACTGATCAAGATTCCCCTGCCAGCCGGTGAAATCTTTGCCGTTGCAAATCGATTCGAAACCCTCGGTGTCTCGTTCGCTCAGCAGTTGATTCGCCTCGTCGGGGCCGATTTCACGAATAAAAATATTGCGCCAGTGGATCGGGCCGCCGTGTGTCTGTAGATGGATGGGGCCAGTTGCTGGAATGGGTGTCCTACCCTTACTCCAGTAATTGCGCATATGCACGCCATCGACCACGAGTTGCTCATTCAAGCGCACCCAGACACGGCACCCAAGCATGCGGATGTGGACTTGGTTCCACTCACCAAAGGGACGATCCGCGCATACCAGCGGATCTTTGCCTGCCGCACCTCTGGCATTGTTCCACAGACCTCCAGAGCCCTTATCCGCACCGTACTTCCACTTGCCGCCCGCTTTGGTGTGATCCCAAATCTGCACTTGCGGATTGCCGCGTAGATAAATGCCACTGTCGGCCTCAGCAACTGTCTTATATTCGAGCATGAGCTCGAAGTCGCCGTAGTCTTTGTCGGTGGTGGCGTACGGCCCATGCCCGGCATTGTAAAGTGCGCCGTCTTGTATACTCCAGTGCTCGAGGAACTCAGCTTGCTGCTTCGCAAGCGATTGCGCGCGATCTTTGGCTTTGGCAGTTTCGTGCGGGTTATCGCCATGCCAGCCACTTAGGTCAGAGCCATTGAAGAGCGCAGTAAATCCCTCAGGGGGAGTGAGCGCAGACAGCAACGAGGCTGATATGAGGAAAGCAAGTGCAGGTGCAATAACGTGACGGAAGTGATGCATGATTAAGGTTTAAGTGGTGGAACTACAAATCGATGGTTTTGCCGGTGCGAAAGCTTTCGTCGGCCGCGGCGACAATACGCATCGAGCTGAGAATTTCGGCATACTGCTCAGTTAAATCAAGGTCTTCGCAAATGGCGCGCAGAAAGTATTCTTGTTCCAGTTGGCACAGGCCGTCGTGGTCAGGCTCTTCAACGGTGGAGATCTCTTCGTCGGGCTTCGCAAAGCTGCCGTCCTGCTGCAAACCACTGTGATGGCGGCGGATGACTTGAGTTTCGACGTGCCCGTGCACATTGGCGCTCTGCCCTGCGACCGATGCGCTGGGCGCGACGATCGAAGCGGAGCCATCGGGGCCCACGACATCTTTAATGAAAAATGCGGTCTCGCTCATCATCGGGCCCCAGCCCGCTTCATACCAACCCACGGAACCATCATCGAAGCTGACTTGTAGCTGACCGTAATTGATTTTCCCTGCGGGTAGATCATTCGTCAGGCGTGCCCCAATACCGGAGACGCGAATGGGTTTTGCCTGCGTCATCTGGCACATCACATCGACGTAGTGAATACCACAATCCACAATCGGCGAAATCGAGGACATCAAATTTTGGTGCGTCTGCCATGCCGAACCAGAGGATTGCTGGTTCATATTCATACGCATGACCAGTGGCTTGCCCAATGTCTGTGCGACGTCGATGAATCGCTTCCAAGATGGGTGGTAGCGGAGGATATAGCCGGCTACCAGTTTCAGTTTTTTGGCCTGTGCCAATTGGATCAAGCCTTCCGCTTCGATGACTTGCTCAGCAATGGGTTTTTCAAGAAACACGTGGCAGCCAGCTTCGAGTGCGGCAGTCGCATAGGCTGCGTGTGTATCCGGATAAGAGGAGATGCTGACGGCATCCGGCCGGCTCTCAGCCAGCGCGGTCGCCACATCGGCATACTCCGGATAATTCCCACCCAACTCCTGGTTCAGAGCCGCGCGCGATTGCGGCGAGCGAGTGACGATCCCAACGATTTCAAAACCGTCGAGGCGATGATAGGCCAGCGCATGAGAACGGCCCATGTTGCCGGCGCCAATACATAGAATTCGAATTGAGTGTTTTTTCATCATTGCTAGTAGTCCGTACGATAGCTGCGGCTCACCAGTTTGTTGGCGTCCTCGTTATTAGTGAAGCGCATGGCATCACCGTCCCACTGTAGGGTCTGTCCCGGAAAGCGGTTGCCGACCACGCCGAGCAATACGCCCGTCGTCAATGGCGCGGCATATTCAAAATCCGCACTGCAGGTGCCATTGCCCATGCCAGCATCCACCCATTGATGATAATGATTGGCAGGTTTCAATTGCGGCTTGGTCACGTTCGCAAGCAACGAGCGCGGCAGCAACTGTGGCGCAGACAGATGAGGCAGCAACATTCGCTGACCATCCTCACCTATAAACATCGCCCCCTGCGGTGGCAGCGTTTTGCCCGCTTCGAGTCCGAGATCCGGATGAAACGGCTCCACAGGTTGCGACTTGACCGTCTCGATTTCGAGCTCCGGATTAACCTGCTCGGCAGCCTTCGGTACGTACGCACCATCGAACCACGTGAACTGTAACTTGTCGGTCGTATACTCGGTGCCTGGAAATTCGTATTCGACGATGTTCTTGGTCGGATGCGAGCATTGATTCGGCTCCCGGCACGTCACCTGCACTGAACTAGGATGCGCAAGCTTGAGTGCGGCATATGGGGTGTCGATGATGTGCACACCCATGTCACCAAGCGTGCCACAGCCAAAGTCCAGAGTCTTTCGCCACTTGGCCGAGTGGTATTTATCTTTGAGATATGGGCGGGTAGCTGCAGAGCCCAACCACAGATTCCAATCAAGCGACTCGGGCACCGGGTCGGAGCCGGCATAGGCTGCCCCGTCATCGCCCCAGCTCTTATTCGACCACGCATACACCTTGCTGACTTTGCCAATAATGCCCTGCTGCAGAAAATCAACAGCCATCCGGTACGCATCGGCAGAGTGACACTGAATCCCCATTTGCGTGACCAAGTTCTTTTCCTTAGCAAGCGCTGCCAGTTCGTAAGCCTCGGAAATTTCGTGCGTCAACGGCTTCTGACAGTAGACCGCCTTGCCCATATTCATCGCCATTAAAGTAGCGGTATAATGAGTATGATCCGGCGTGGTGATCACCACGCCGTCAATCTTGTCGCCGAGCGTACGCAGCATCTCACGGTAATCCGCAAAACGCGCGGTGTCTTGGTAGGATAGCAATCTCTCATGCTCCAGCGCAGTGCGGTCGACATCCGCCAGCCCCACGATCTGGACCTTCGGATGGCTGGCAACACTTCGAAGATCGCGCCAGCCCATCATACCGCCCACGCCAATATGCGCAGTGCAGAAGCGACTGTTTAGTGGATTCGACCACGCGCCCGTAGGCAGGATGCTCCATCCGGCAAAGACGGAGGATGTCTTAAGAAATTGACGGCGATTTATTTTCATAACGTACGACTTTGTTGAATACGATTCTCTCTAAAAAATGTGATGAATATCAACAGGACGATGCCGGCGAACGCAGCGGGTGCTCCCCATAGCGGCCTCCAATCAATCGACTGCAATTGTTGCTTGCGTAGATGTGGAATCGTCTCGGCCCGAATACGCTCGATTTGCGCCTGCGCATCAGCTGGCGCACTCGCAGATTGCTGCTGCTCGACGAGGACTTGAATCGTCGCCCGACTCTCTGCGATCTCAGCGGCAAACGCCTGTGATGCCTCTGTGGTGGTGCGTGTTTCAACCATGCCAGCGACTTGAGCACCGATAAACATCCCTAGCCCCAGCGTAAAAAACACCAACATCCCCTGCGCCTGACCGCGAAGCGCGCGAGGTGCGATCCGGTCGGTATAAATCTGCCCGGTCACGAAAAAGAAATCGTAGCAGATCCCATGCAGCAAGATGCCACTCAAGACCATCCATCGCACCTGCTCCGGTGCCCCGATCGCAAATAATGCATAGCGTGCGACCCATGCCAACATACCGACGGCGAGCATCCACTTGACCCCGAGTCGTTTGAAGCAAAACGGCATCACCAGCATGAACAAAATTTCTGAGACTTGGCCGAGCGACATCGTGGCACCGATCACATCGCCCATTTTTAACATATCCTTGAGCGCCTGCAAAAATCCGAACTCACCGAAGTCGCACATTTCGACCATGCGACTGGTGATCTGATAATAAAAAGCCAACGGGATACAAACAAGCATCGAGCAGAGCATAAATACCAAATAAGAGCGATTCTTCAGCAGCACCAGTGCATCCAGACCGAACAGTTCTCGAAGCGACACTTTCCCCTGAGCGCCCGGCGGGGTGTTTGGCAGAAAGAAGCTAAACAGACCCAGCACCAAGGCAGCCACTGCAACGAGGTAGAACATGTTGATCTTTGTCCCCCAGCCGAGGTAGGACAGTGAAACACCCGCAACAATCCAGCCAATAGTGCCCAACACACGAATACGTGGAAATTGCTTTTCTGGATCCTGCATATTGCGCAGGGCCACGGTATTGGACAGCGCCAGCGTGGGATAGTAAGTCAGCATGTAGCCGAGAAACACTCCATTGATAAGCCCAGGCGACATCCCGCTCGCCATGCACGCCGTCGCAGCCAGCATGATCAAGCCGCCGGCCAGATGCATGACCCCCAACACTCGTTGGGCCGGGAAAAAGCGATCCGCGATCATACCAACCAGAAACGGAGACAGCATGCCTGCGATCGGGCCGACGGAATAGGTCCAACCGAAGTCCGCCCCACCAAAGCCAATGGTCGATAGATAATTCGGTGCGGTCACATACCATGCCCCCCAGATAAAATACTGGAGAAACATCATGAGCGAAAGCTGAAGGTGCGTGCGGGAATTCATAAATTGCGGCCTCTCATTAATGATTGCTACCAAGCGTTGAAGTTCCCCGAAATCAATACGATCACGATGGGGCTATGATAATTCGGGGGTATAATATGTATATATTAGCACATCCCCCCGCCAGTGTCTTGTAAAATAGCAGCAGCCTCATGTATATTACAGCACTCGGCGCCGTTCCTGCTTTCGATACTCACTCGGAGAGACCCCCATCACCCGCTGAAAAGCCCGCGTAAAATGACTCTGGTCATAAAACCCCACCTCCGCAGCAATCGTCGCCACCGTCTCATGGCTCGAAGCCAGTCGATGACAGGCCGCACTGACGCGGACATTCTGAATATGCTTGGTCGGCGTGAGCACGAATAATTGACGAAAGCGGCGCTCAAACTGACTCGTCGATAAATGCACCATCTCTGCCAGCTGATCAATTTTGATCGGCTGCGCATAGTGCAAGCGCACATGCTCGAGCACTTCGTTCATCGCAGTGTAGGGACGCAGCGCAGTATGGGTATCCACCGTATTGCGCGCAATACAGGCCAGCCCCACCATCTCCCCCTCGCTCGAGTAAAGCGGCACCTTGGTCACCACCATCCAGTTAATCGAATTATTCGGATCCGGTGCCATCTCCACACGATCGACGATGCTCTCCCCTGTTTCAAACACATGGCGATCATCCTGCATATATCCACGAGCCCGATCCTCTGCAAAAATCTCCAAATCCGTCTTACCGACCATATCCAACTCCCGCTCAAAACCACACATCCGCGCCGCTAACTGATTCGCCAGCATCACGCGACCCTGCATGTCTTTGGCGACAAAATAGACATCCGGCAAATAATCAAACAGAGGCTGAAGTTCAGCGCCATGCAAACGCGCGCGAAATTGTTCGCGGGCGCGCAGCGCCTGTTTGTCCAATGGTTGATGATCACTCATTTCAGTCATGTTATACAGCACTTGTCAGCTGAAACACCAAGTCTAAACCACGGCGCAGGTCAGACCTTGGAGCAGCACCTCAACGATAGCGAAGGCCTGCTGCACTCCGCACAAGCCCTGGGTCAGTCCTACGATGCCTTCCGCAAAAAATACACCCGGCTGACAGGCCACGCGCCGAAACACACCATGCTCAACTGCCAAATGGAACAAATTGCCTCGATCTATTTCAAGCTACGCTCACTTAAAAACTTTTTGTACTTAAGGAACAGGTGGTTCGCGCGCTCAGGGTTGTCGGATATCAAATTAATCTCCTCCGAGAGATCATCCAACAAGTAGTAGAGTTCAAAACGCTTCAGGTCCTGCGCCTCTGGACCTCCGCCACGCTTGGAAGCAATTAATTTCCAATCCCCGACGCGAATACAATCGGGGGTATTGACCATCGCAGGTCGTGAATGACGCACATCCGGCGTTCGCATCGAAGCCAGAAAGCTATGGCTGTCTCTGATAGAACCCAAATACATGTCCTCCGCAGGCACTTTTAACACATCCGCGAAGGTCGCAAAGACATCGGTAAAGTTGATGGTACTCGCCGTAACGCTTGATTCCCGAATCTCGCTAGGCCACTTCACTATGAACGGCACGCGATGTCCGCCCTCATACGAAAAAGCCTTACTGCCGCGCAAAGCACCTGCCGCACGATGCCGGTATTTTTTAATCTCAGCTGCGAGCCATCGAGGGCCGTTATCACTGGTGAAAATCAGAATCGTATTTTGCGCAAGGCCAGACTCTTTCAACGCAGCGTGTACCCGCCCCACTTCCGCATCCAGTTGCATGACAAAATCACCGTAAGCCCCGGCTCCGCTTTTGCCGGCATATTCTTTTTCCGGCAACCAAGGTGCGTGCGGAGACGCCAGTGCATAGTAGAGGAACAGTGGCTGATTCCCCTCCGATTCTACGTGGCGATGGATAATGCTGACCGCCTCATCACACAAAGTGGCACCCACCATCTCGGGATCATAGCCCGGCGCAATACTTCCAGATGCCCATGTTGCTCGCTTTTGTTCTAGACCTTGACGATCTCCTCGCCCCGAAAACCCTTTGGTCCACTCGGTCGGTTTGTTAACTGGACTGCGATCTCTGATATAAAAATAAGGCCCTGCACCAGGAGACGAATGAATGCCAAAAAAAGTATCAAACCCACGATCCAAAGGCCCACCCGAGAGCGCTTTGGAAAAATCAAAGGCAGGCTTGTCGGCTGAGGTGACCATCTCAAATCCGAGGTGCCACTTCCCCACCATCGCGGTCTTGTAACGATTATCGCTAAACATTGTGGCAAGCGTTGCCTCGTGTTCCGAAATAATCGGAGCCCCCTTTTTCAAGAGCCTATTCCTAACACCTGTGCGTGCTGGATTAACCCCCGTCAGCAAGCCGTAGCGAGATGGTGTGCAGGTACCGGATGCCGAATGAGCATCCATAAAACGCAGACCTTCTGCAGCAATCTGATCAATATGCGGCGTCGCAATCTTGGAATCTGAATTATAACAAGAGACATCTCCATAGCCCATATCATCGGCAAGAATAATGACCACATTCGGATAAGCGCTTGCCGTGGCAAGACGAGTGAGATGATCTGCAACCTCGGCAACACTTAATAGCGGATAAAGTGCGAGTAACCCGATTAATCGTATCGATCTTTCGAATATCATAAAGATTCACGCCTACATTAGCTTGGGAGCCTTAACAGGATCTCCCACTGATTGAATGAGTAGTTTAAGCTCGGATTCCATCTGCTCAAGGACTTCGCTGTATTCGGGATTTCCATACAGATTCCGCATCTCATCAGGATCGCGTTTCAGGTCAAACAACTCCCATTGGTATGCGTCATCCATGCCCGGATAGTGAATCAGCTTATACTCTGCTGTGCGCACCCCGATCATTTCGGGCAAGTTATTCTCTCCGTGACTGTAGAAATGATAGTAAGAGGCATCACGCACCTTTTCGGCACGACCTTCGAGAATAGGCTTCAGCGAATACCCTTGCATGTCATCCGGAATCGGGAGCCCCGCAAAATCCAAGAGTGTCGGCGCCAAATCGACATGATTGACCATCGACTCATGCACCGAACCAGCCTTAATTTTACTAGGATAGCGAACGATCAAAGGTTGGTGCAGCGCCGGTTCATACATCCACTGCTTGTTGTAGAAACCATGCTCCCCCAGCGAGAATCCTTGGTCGGAGGTATAAATCACTAGGGTATTCTGATCCAAGCCACTCTGCTCCAGATAATCGAGTACGCGGGTGATGTTATCATCCACTCCCATCACTAAACGGTAATAACCTTTAATATAATCCTGATAAATAGCCCGGGTTAGCTCGTCTCGGGAAATGCCTGGATTCTGTTTTTCCAACTGCTTGCGAAGCTGCTGCCAAGGGGGGCCCAATAGCAAGCGGTTACTACGCATGGTCTCAGCAATCGCCGCTGGTGTCCGCCCTTCATAATCATCCAGCAGTGTCGCTGGTTCGGAAATGACTACATCCTTCAAAAAGTCCTCATAGCGCTTTGCAGGCGAATAAGGCGCGTGCGGGGGTTTCGGATGTAGCAGTAGGCAAAACGGCTTGGTTTGATCTCGATTTTTGATCCAGCCCAGCGCCTCATCGGTCATTACATCATTGTTATAACCGATCAGCTTGCGGCCGCCTTTAAACGCACTCTTGCGATCTTTCGGCGACCACGCCACCCAAGTCTCGCCCTTTTCCCATACGGTCGGGTCCTGTGCCATGCCCTGCATTTTCATCACGCAATAATGGTCAAACCCGGTCGGCTCGGAGAGCAGATGCCATTTGCCAAACAACGCGGTCGCGTAGCCCGCGGCTTGCAGCAGCTTAGGAAAAGTCCGCTGTGAGCCGTCGAACTCTTGATTAAGATGCGTGACCCCATTGCGGTGCGAGTACTTACCAGTCAACACCGCCGCACGTGCCGGCGTGCAAAACGAGTTCGGGGTGAGCGCGTGCTCGAAACGCATGCCCCCGTCCGCCAGCCGATCTAGCCCCGGGGTCTGGATGTCCTTGTTCCCATAGCAACTAATGGCGTTTTTCGAATGGTCATCCGCCATGATGAACAAAATATTCGGCTTAGAAGGCCCTGCGTGCGCTAGATTTAGTAACGACAACAGCCCGATCCCGATGGCTTTATGTAGCATTTTTGTCATTCGATTTATTTGATGATTATGGTGATGCTGCTTCAACCCTCAGTTACCGACACTGGCACATTCATGGCCTCAAGAACAAGCGTTGACAGAAAACGGTTGCCCTCCTCGTTCAAGTGCACCGTGTCCTTCGTCAGAATGCCTTGCTCAGCTTGCTCCGGATTGTGCTCCTTTAAATAATCGATGAACGCTTTTCTCAGGTCGAGCATTTGCGAGCCAGTCTCCTTGGCGACCTTGCGGCTGATGTCCGCATACTGATCGAGCATCTGGTCTTCTGAATTCGATCCGTCCGACTTTTCACCAATGACTGTAGGCGTACATAGTATGACGCGCGCACCGACATCGTTGATCTTTTCAATCATATCCTTTAGGCCGCTTTCGAAAACCTCAGGCGTGGTTCCCTTCTTGCCGCGTGCGACGACTTTAGGATGGGTCCAGTGCCAGACATCATTGATACCGATATAGATCATCACGATCGACGGATTCTCTTGCAGCACGTCGCGGTCCAAACGCTGTTGGCAGTTAGGCACTTTATGTCCACCGATACCAGCGCCGACGACCTGAATGTTCAGTTCGGGATATGCCTTAGCGATCGCTTCGGAGGTCAACGTCACATAGCCACCCGGTCGCGCGCCCAGCGCTGTGATCGAGTCGCCCAGAAAGACGATTCTATCATTTTCTTTAAGCGACTCGTTCGCAGATGCGGCGCTGGCGCACAATAGTGCACAGACCAACCCTGTTAATACTCCAGTTATTTTTATCAAATTCCTCATATTGTTATCACCTCTATTTACCTTCCAGTGCATTCAGCGCATAGCTGGAGAACTTCACCTTCTTTTTCTTCACCATCCCCATGTCATCCACCTGCGGGTAGGAAACCATGAAGCCGTGCTCATCAATTAGATTGAACAAATAGTGCGTTGCCCCCACCGGCAGCTCTGCGGTCAAAGAACCATCTTCATTGACCACAGCTTTATAGCGGAACCACTCTTCATAATTCTCTCCTCCGTTCAGTGTCACCATAAAATACCCTTGAACCACTTTAGAACCGTTCTCCTTGAACGACAGCGAAACGGTCTCTCCTTTACGCTGCGCCTTCAGCGGCGTGCACACCTTGTCCTTATTCGGCAGCGGGTATTTGGTGTGCGGGTTAAAGTAAGACCAGGACGCGTCCATGGCATCCAATTCTTGCAGCAGTTGCTGCTTCATGGCCTGTGCCTTTTCAGGCATGGTCATTGCGAGGTTGTTTGCCTCCTCGATATCCACCCGGGCATTCCCGTCACCATAGAGTCGGTAAAGTTCCAGTTCGGGTAGGCGATTGGGCACCCCATCGACCTGGCCGTAATTATAGATCAACTTGTAGCCTCCGATACGAATCGTGGACTGCGGAGTATTGCCATGTGGAAAATGATGTATCATCGTATTTCGAACTGCTCCGGACGAGTCCTTAACCAAATCCGAATCCTCCGAATTGGTGCTCAGTAGTGTGGACAGGTCGCTGCCATCGAGCTCAACGCCGGCTTGATTTTCGGTATTCGTCCACGATAGAATCGTCGGATAGAAATCGAGCCCATTTGCCAGCACATCACTGTCGACCCCGCTTTGAATGCCAGGGCCGGTGATGATCAACGGCACACGGGTGCCGCCCTCCTTGGCGCTGCTCTTGCCCTTGTCCAAAGGCACGTTGCTGGTGTAGGTCTCCCCTGAGCCCTCACAGCCACCATTGTCCGAAGAAAAAATGACATAAGTATTCTCAATAAGTTTGTGCCCCGGCCAGCGCGGGTCGTCCGTGGTCTCCAAATAATCGAGCAGATGGCCGACATAGGCATCAAGCATTTCAACCATCGCACCGTAATACGGGTTCTTCTGCTCCCCATTTTTAGGCAGATAGCCTGGGTCAGTCGGAAAATCCATCCCCATTTTTTCACAATATTTCTCAAGCAGCGCCTTGCTCCGGCTCTGGATCGGGTAATGCACCAGCCAGGTGGCATAATAGAGAAAAAACGGCTGCGCCTTGGATTCCTCCATAAACTG